>Ga0209536_100004869_pt1 | contig 21104 bp, 18 predicted proteins | sample DeeMarSeWOR28_12_FD_187461 | JGI IMG/M metagenome (GOLD analysis project Ga0209536, IMG submission 187461) | Marine sediment microbial communities from White Oak River estuary, North Carolina - WOR-2-8_12 (SPAdes) (version 2) | ecosystem: Environmental > Aquatic > Marine > Intertidal zone >... | reverse complement strand
GATTTCTGCCTCCAGGCCCTTGACGCTCTTTACGGGCATCATGCTGACTGCCGCCGAATGCTGCAGACTGTTATCTGCGGCGAATCATCCCTGCAGAAAAAAATCAGATCTATCAAAAGTCTGGACAGCCGGGTTGTTTTCAATACCATCCTTAAACCTCTCAGTTTCAAAGACACCAGGGAACTCATCCGATTTCACCTGAAGCGGGCCGCTTCAAACCCGGGTTCTCAGGCCTCGCTGTTCAGCTTTGCATCCCAGTGGGCCATTTACCGCCTGACCAGGGGAAACCCGAAACAGATAATTGATCTCTGTCATTTCATAGTCCTGACACTCATTATTGAGAACCGTAAGCGGGCGGACTGGTTCATGGCGCTGCACTGCGGCAACCTGCTGATCCCAGACCGCGCAAAAAAACTGCAGCTTATCCGGGCCGGCTCCCTATCAAGCCTCATAGTCCTTATGCTGGTTTTCGGATTATGGTCTGAGCAGATAAATACCCTGACAGTGCCACAGATACAGCCGACTGCCAAACCTCCAGTTGCCAAAAAATCACCCGGACTAAAACCACAAGCCATGGAACCGGTGAAAGCTGCACCGGAGCCCGTACAGCAGGAGATCGTCACAGATATTGGCACGCCGGAACCGGCAATGGAAAAAGAAGTCAAAACACAAACTGCTGCTGAAGAACAGATTGCTGCAGTCCCACCTCCTGAGGAGATTGGAGCAGTTGAAGAAGTGCCGGGCCAGGAAGCTGTGGTGCCCGAACCAGCGACAACAGCACCTGAACCTGAACCCGCCGAAGAACCTGCTGCCATCACAACTCCAACCATTAAGGAAAAACGGCACGTTATGCCGGGCGATACCTTTCTGGTCATGATCCAGAAGGTGTACGGACCAGGCCATCTGGAATCCCATTTCGTGGAACAGGTCATAGCAGCCAACCCGCAGTTGAAAAATCCACATAACCTGGCTGTTGGCGATGAGGTTTTCTTTCCTGTCCTTGCCGCCAAAGAACAACCTGTCGTGGTCGAAATAAAAACAGAATCTCTTGTTGCCAAGAAACTTGACCGGGATTTACAGCCGGTTGACCCTCCAGGTCTTATCGGCAAACTGTCGGTTCTGCCGGGCGATACCCTGGGCGATCTTATCCGCGGTATTTACGGGCCCTTCAGCTTCAATCCCGAATATACCGCTAAGGTCGTGGCTGCAAACTCACATTTGAGAAATCCTGACCGTCTCGAAGTGGGCGAAACAATATATTTTCCGGATCTGCCGATAATTCCCGAAGTGGGTTTACCGGCCAAGCCGACTCCTCTTGAGAGCCGCAAAGATATTCCTGAGTTCCTGGGTGAGATCATTGCCATTGAAGATGAGACCTTTGGGGATATGGTGCGCAGAATATATGGGCCATACAGTTATAATGAAGAGAATACCGGAAAGGTACTGGCTGTAAATCCTGGCCTCAAAAACCCCAACCTCCTGTCAGTCGGCCAGAAGGTCCGTTTCCCGACAATACTTGTTGCTCTTACTCCTGAAGTTGCGGATGTCTGGTGGGTGAAAATCATTACACTTGACAACCTGCAAAGCGCCTATCGCTTTCTGCGGGTATACAGCCAGTGGGCTCCCCCTATGCTGATCATCCCTTCAAGGAACAGTTCCGGCCAGGTTCTCTTTAATGTCCTGCTGGAGAGTTACTTTGCCGATGAAGGGGCTGCCCGCACAGCCATAAACGGATTACCCGCATCTATTACTTCAGATGCCGTACCTCTGCAGGGGTTGGACCCAAACATTTTTTACTACTGGATGAAGCGGAAAAACTAGAAAAATGATGCACAACAGCGGTAACAGCACATGGCTATAACGATCCTGACCATCATATTCTTTGTTGGCGGATCCATTGCCATTATCTATGCCATCCTGGCCCTGTTCGGTATGTTGAGAAATACGCGGGCGCAAAAGGTGCTGCCCGATAAATTTGTGCCGGAAGCAGGCAAGCCGGAAACTATAGGACCGCCGATTGTTGAAGCTTACTGCCGGCGAGCGCTGATTCTCCTGAAAAGCCAGCGCTTTGATGCAGCTCTCGCAGACTGCAAACGGGCCATTGATATCAATCCGAAACATGCTGAAGCCAATATCCTCTGGAAGCATGCTCAGGATAAAGAAATTCCCCCTGCACCTGTTGATGAACCAAAAGCTGAAGCTGCTCCACCCTCTGTTGAAGCGAAACCAGCTGTCAAGAAAGTCACCAAAGCAGCAAAAAGGATCAAGCGCAAACCGCAAGTTGCTGTCAAACCTGTCCCGGTAGAAATAGCCGAAGAGGCGCCGGTTGACGAAGCGGATATTATTCTTGAAGAAGCAGTACCAGAAAAAGAGATAACCCTCGAAGAAGTTTCTCCAACGGCTGCTCCACCTGCGGCTGAGCCTCCAGCCGAAGAGCCGGCGGCAGAAGTTGCTGTTGTGCCGGAAACTGCTCCTGAAGAAGAAGCGGTGGTTGAACCGGAGCCTGTCCCTGAACTGAAACCTGAAGAGGCCGAACCGTCAACTGAATTGGCAGCCCAGGCCGAAATTGAGGCAGTTGCTGAACCGGCACCACCCCTGGAGATTGAAACAGAAGCAGAAGTCGCTCCCGAAACCCTAACGGATGAAAAAGTTCAGGTAGAGAAAGAACCGCCGCCGGAGGTGGAAGCGGAAGAAGCTCCTCCTGACACTACATTGGAAGCCGAGGCTGAAGTTGAGCCGGAGATATCGGAAGAAGCTCCTCCCGTTCCTACCTTGGAAGCCGAGGCTGAAGTTGAGCCGGAGATATCGGAAAAAGCTGCCGCAGAAGTTCCAGCAGACCGCAAACATCTTCCTGAAGAGGAAGAAGGACCGTTAATTCCTGAAGAAAAGCTGATCAGCCCCCCCAAAAAGCCTCTGAAATCATTCCTTGAGGAGATTGATAATGAAAAATTAAAGGAATATGAAGAAGGAGAAGCAGAGGCCGGGGACTCAGAATGGACCCGGTATGCCGATCAGCAGGGACCGGAACTTGCGGAAAGCAAGATAGACATGAACGAACTCCCGGCTGCGGCCCCCGGCTTGAAGGATACCCTTATCGACCTGCGCCAGGCCGAGGCTTTTAATCTCCAGGGCGAGACCAATAGCAGTAAGAAAAAGTACAGCAATGCCATCAAGGATTTCTCCCGGGCCCTGGAGATACATCCAAATTATGTTGATGCCCTGATCAACAGGGGGAGCGCCTATGCCGAGCTCGGAAGATTTAATGATGCCCTGATGGATTTCAACCATGCCCTTAAATTTGAGAAAAAGGATGCCGAACTTTTTAACAGACGGGGCGAAGTTTACCTGCAGAACGAAATGTATGACCAGGCCATCAAAGACTTCACGGCAGCAGTGGTTCTCAACCCGATGTTTAGTGATGCATACCTGAACCGGGGCAAGGCCTACTCAGAAAAAGGCATGCCGGAAGAGGCCATGAATGACTTCAACCAGGCCATAAAGGCTGACTCAGATCACGCCTACGATTTTGTAGACAGGGCCGCTCCTGCCATAACTATTGATGAAGAAAGCGAAGCCAGCAGTGAAGAGGCAGCCAAGTTCATGCAGCAGGGACTGGCAGAACTGGAAAGTGAAAAATATAAAGAAGCTGCTGAAAATTTTTCCCAGGCTATCAACCTTGCAGAGAGTGAAGCCGAAGGCTACATCAACAGGGGCCGTGCCTATATACTCCTTGGGAAAAACGATGAAGCCCTTGCTGATTTCAAACAGGCGGCTCTATTCGACCCCCTGAATTCATCCCTTTACTATTGGCGGGCCCAGGCCTGGAAAGCTAAAGATGACCAGTTCAATATGACCGAAGATCTCAAGCTTTCCTGTGAAATGGGCTATGAGCCTGCCTGCCTCGAGTACCGAAAACAAAAGCCCGCAAAAAAATAGTCTGCTCCTGTTTACCCTGCCGAACCGGCAGCTAGGCAAAACGATGCCGCACCCTGGAATTGTGCCTTTTGTGGGCTGCGACATACTTCTCCAGCTTAACAGCATCCCAGTAATTATTGGCCACAAAATACTGACCGAAGCGTTTGTGGAGTTTTTTCTGCTGCAGCAGGATGCGATGCTGCTGTTCCCTTGTTAATATACCCAAACTTAAAGCTAATTCCCCAAATAACTGCCTGTCACCTTTGTTTCGCAATATCCTGGACGTATCCTGCTGACTCAACCAGCCCAGGCGCCGCCCGATCTCACCAAAACGCGGCCGTTGCGAACGCTGCCAGATCAGGGCCTGTCCGATAGTATGAAGACTGATGATGCCTGAATAGTAAAGATAGCGGCCAAAGAGCAGCGGGCAATTAGGTATCGGTCCCCGATACAGGCTTTTAGGATCAAGCGGCGGCTCATTTCTTGGAGGTTTCTGCTGCCTGCCATTGCCATTATCTAACCGTTGGTTATTGGCTTTATCCTGACAAAACCTTTTAACACCTACAGCCGCTGAATTTCCCGGCTTCTTGACTCCTCCCGCTTCATTCCGCCTGGGAAAAAAAGCTGAGAAAGCTTTGCTGCCGCGGGCCTTGTCCCTTGCCTCAAGATAGATGACCAGGTTTTTATATGCCTCGTGCACATCAATGAACTGCTGCGCCATGCTCTGCTGCAGTGTTAGGGTTTGACAGGCTTCCCTGTCTGGATGGATTTCCAGGGCTTTTTTGCGATAGGCTTTCTTGATGCCAGATAATTGGAGGTATTGGAGAAATTCCCGAGAAACTTTTAGGTCTTTACCAAATATTATTCGGCAGGAACGATACAGTTCTTCTTCTTCAACTACCGTGGTCATTTAAAGTTTCCTGAATACAATGTTACAATACTGAAAATAACCGGAAATCAGAATTTTTCTCTCTGGTGAAGCCGGTTTTTCGTTGCAGCATCCCTTCCCGGATATAAGCCGGGCAGAAAAAAACCCGGTCCCCTGAAAAAATGATGCTTCAACTTATATAAATTACTACATATTGTATGTCAATATGAAAAAGAATCAATATCTAGTGTCTTGTAACAAATTATAGCCGGTCGGCTGGGAATGTCTTGCGGATATACAGCTGAAGAGCGCGGTCTTTGTCAAACAACCGCGACATAAATCAAGTATAATCTATTCATATTGCTCAAGAAATGCATGAAGTGCCTTCTTGAGCCATTCAAATGACTTATAACTTGGAATAAGGAAAAGCAGACCGCTTATATCCCTATTATCAAAGCTGAAAACCGTGCGCATCAATATTGCCGGACCTTCTGGTTCGGCCAGATCCCAGTCGACAATATCCCCTGGTCTGCTCTCAACAATTATACGGGGCGGCCGATAGCTGACTTCGTCGTCCAGCAATTCAGCGACCTTGCTTACTGAGGCGCCTATTAAAATATTGCCGACTTCAAGCAGGGTTTCCTTTTCTGGCACAAAATCGAGGCTTTCACTTTCAGGAGCTGCAGCCTGATCACTGTCAAACAGCGGAAAAAGCTTCTTCCCGGCTCCTCCAGGAAAAAAAAGCAGGGCAGAGCCATGAAATTTCCCGGTATAGTTCTGTTTTATAACGCTGATATTTTTGAAGTCGTTTATTTCCGCTTCAATGTAGCCCGGTACCTCCTCGGTTTTCATCAGCCTGATATCGGGAATACTTAACACTACGTAGATATCTATAATCTCAGCCAGGGCGGCTGATGCCTTGCCAAAGGCAATATTCATGACCTCCTGGAGAATGTCGAGCTCTTCGTCGCTTATTACTATTTCAGAATTGCCCATGACTCATTCATTTATGTTCTTAAGCTTATCTTCGGCTTTGCGTAATGCATCTTCAATGGCCTGCTTGCTGACCGGCTTGCGGACAACCATGAGGGCTCCCAGGTTCATGACCTTGAAAATGGTTTTCATCTGGACATCAGCGGTACAGACAACAACAACAGCCTTGGGGTCAATCTTGATAATTTGCTGCAGGGCCTGCATTCCGTCCATAACCGGCATGGTCAGGTCCATAAAGGTCAGATCGGGCTTGAATTGCTGATATTTGTCAATACCACTCTGGCCGTCACCTGCCTCAAACATTTCATACCCTTTGTCTTCAGGCATGCAGCTTTTCATTATCTTCCTGGAAACAGGCGAATCATCCACTATGAGAATTTTTTCTATCATTGTATTTACCGTGTCAGCTCAGTATAAATATTTTATAGACGAAAAGGCCAAACATGTAAAAAAATTCATAATCATTTATCGCATTCTTCTTTTTTGTGTCAAGGAGTTTGCATGTTTACCACTTACCCCTGCTATAACTTTCCTGTTTCATAAAAAGATTACCCGGGTTCCACAAATGCATCACCATGGATTTCAATAAAAAAGGGAAATTCCTCAATACGGAAAAAAATTCTCCGAACATCTCCGGATTGAGTTTCTTTTTTTTCCTTTGACTTCTGGGGCAGCCCCATTTCAAAAATCCTCTCTCCCAGGGTTAGATCACCCATCATTGTACCGATGATGGTATTAAGGAATTCTCCGACAGTATCATCAACTAAAACATCAGTGATTTCCTTTTCATCATCGCGGTAAATCGTCCTTGTCAGATTTATTGCCAATTCTTTGGGGATTTCAAGTCTGGTCGTTAAAAGATACGGTGAGACAACCTGCAGGGAAAAGGCAACTGTTTCCCCTTCGATATCCACAGGAGCAGATAAAATCTCAGGCTCCTCAAAGGCAATATTCTCCATGGAGGTCAATACCGCCTTTACCAGGGATTTCTGCAATGAATCACTCTTTTTCAATGTCTTGGTCTCCATAGTCTTCATAACTTAAAAAGGGCTTCATCGTTTCATGCAGTTTTGACATTGACAAAGGTTTCTGCAGAACTGCATAAGCTCCATTTTCAGAAAGTTCATCAATTTTGGCCTGGTTGGCAAAACTTGTTATGACCACAACAGGCAGGTCATGCAGCGCAGGGCTAGCCTTGACCCGACGTAAAAGATCAAGACCGTCCATTTCAGGCATTTTATAGTCAGTAAACAATATATTCGCTTTATTGTCCTTGACCTGCTGCAATGCCACCCTGCCGTTTTCAGCTTCAACGAACTCAGCCTGATAAAATCCCACCATTTCGAGGTACTGCCTGATCAGAAAGCGTGCAGTCCTAGAATCATCCGCGATGACTATAGTCATCTTCATAGTATTACTCGCTCCTTGCCCAAAGTTTTCACACTAACCTGTCCCGTATCAACCCTTACCCTTACATTTCTGGAAATATCCTCCCCGAGATCTTCAACAAGGACACCCAGCCTGTTTTCCCAGAGGATCTTCTTGATGGCCAGTACATTTCTCTTGCCGATATCAAAGGTATTGTCAGGGTCCATGATATTGGCACCACCCACAAGCTTTACCAGTAAACGCCCCCTTTTGCCACCATGGAGCTTATCCATTGCACTCAACAGCCTGGCTATCCCCGTGTCGGCATAATAGCCCGGTTTTATCCGCGACTGCTCGATATTCACACTTGATGAGGGCAGAGCAACATGCGCCAGGCCGGCCCCGCAGATGCCCGGGGCCAACATAATGACTGCAACGCATGATCCAAGCGATGTTACCAAAACATTATCGGGATTTTTTGAAACAACAATTTCGCCGACCCCGATATATATTGGAATTTCAGCCTTCCTGTCGTTAATGGCCTGCAGCATTTATTATACCGTTTCCAGATTTCATGATCAAAAAAAACGGGGTGACAATTACCTGTTCGGGTTTTTATTTATCAAGTCCAGAAATACGTCCACACATTCCGGACAGAGGCGGTTTCCCCTTAGGTCAGAAATTAGCTCCAGGGCCTTTTCCTTTGACTGGGCCGACCTGTATGGCCTGACACTTGTGATCGCCTTGTAGGTGTCTGCAACGGCAATCATGCGGGCCCAGAGATGAATTTCCTCTTTTTTCAACCGGTCAGGATATCCGGCCCCATCGTAGCGTTCATGGTGGCTTCGCAATGCAGGAATAATATTCTTCAAGGCCGGGTTTGATTCCAGGATATGGGCCCCAACAACAGAATGCTGCTTCATGACTGCATACTCTTCGTCAGTCAATTTTCCCGGCTTAAGCAAAATTTTGTCAGGTACCGCGACATAGCCCAGATTGTGGATTTTGGCGGCTATTTTCAGCATTTCAATTTCCTGCGGCGCCATATTCATGGCCTGCCCCATACCAGCAACAATGCGGGCCACTGCCTCGGAGTGTCCCTGGGCATATTCATGCCGGGCTTCCAGGGCGGTAACAATGCTGATTATACTCCCCAGCATCATTTTACGTTCACCATCCAGACGCTCTTTTTCTTCAAGCAGCTGGAGAAAATGGTCGGAGAGCAGGTTCTCGATGGTTACGACAAGCTGGTCGAGGTTAAAGGGCTTGACAATATAGGTCGTGGCCCCCTGCTCTATCATACCATGCACGAGGGAGCGCTCGCTGTGGGAGCTCATAACCACAAAAGGCACCATGGTCCAATCCGGGTTAGCCTTGATCTGTTTGCAGAAATCAATACCGTTCATTTCAGGCATATTGATATCACTCAAAATAAGATCAGGTGTCCTTATCTTCACAAGATCAAGACCTTCCTTGCCATTGGTCGCCGTCAGTACATGAAAACCAGCCTCAGACAGTCCCTTCTCCACCAGAAAACGGATGGTCTTTGAGTCATCCACCACCAGGACTGTACGTTCCTGTTTAAAAGTAGACTTATTAAGCACCTTCTCAATTGTTTTCTTGAGCTGGGACATGGCTTCGGACTTTGAAATATAGGCTGTAGCCCCTGACTGAAACCCCCTTTCAATGGCTTCGTCACTGTCCTGGGTGCTCAGGATGATAACCGGAATACTCCTGGTGGCCTGGTTATTCTTGAGCTTGAGACACAAGGCATAACCGCCCAGTTTCGGCATCTCAACATCAGTGATGATAAGATCAAAGGATTGCGAAAGCGCAATTTCCAGCCCCTGTTCTCCATCTTCAGCAGCTGTAACCTCTGCGCCGGCTTCCTCGAGAAGCTTGATGAGAGACTTGCGGACTACTGCACTATCATCGACGATCAGTATTTTTGTGGCATCCATATCCATAGATCAATCCCCTCTTATCCTGGGCCCGTGTTGAATAAACAGGGCACTTTTCTGCTTAACTTCGCTACCTCTTTCACACCTGGCCATACAATACATAATTTTCACGCCATAACAAACAGCTATATCCTCTCAAGTAAAACTTCCCGATTAGGAAAGAAGCCTCATAACTTCTGCGGCAATTTTCTGCAGCGGCAGCAAACGTTCGGCCCCGCCGCGCTCAAAGGCCTCTTTCGGCATGCCGAATACGATACTGGTTGCCTCGTCCTGCGCCATGGTTCTTGCTCCGGCACGGCGCATTGCCAACATACCGTTGGCACCATCGCTGCCCATCCCGGAAAGCATGATGCCTATAGCGTTCGGACCAACATGCTTTGCCATTGACTGCATCATTACTTCCACGGAAGGCCGGTGGCCGCAGACTTTGTCATCATTACTGATCCTCAGCCGATATCCTGGAGCAGATTTTTCAACCCGCAGATGCTTGTCACCCGGCGCAACTAATACCAGTCCCGGCTTAATTATATCCCCTTTTGCAGCCTCCTTGACCAGCATGTCACATTTTGAGTTTAACCGGTCAGCAAACATTGTGGTGAATATCGGCGGCATATGCTGTACTATCACGACCCCGGGGGTTTCAGCTGGAAAACTGGAAACAATCTTGGTAATGGCCTCAATGCCGCCGGTGGATGCACCTATGGCTATCACCTTTTCTTCCGCGTTCTTAAAGGCTGCCGCCGGTATTTTTTTTGTTTCAGATTTGAGCTGAACTCTTTTTTGCTTCCAATGGGAAACATTTGACGTTGAGGCAATTTTGATCTTGGTGGAGAGTTCCATCAGCATATTTTCCAGGCCGTAGCCAAGATCAGCAGATGGTTTTGTCACAAAATCAACAGCTCCGGCCTCCAGTGACTCAATGGCTGTCTGCGTCCCTTTTTTTGTCAGCGAGCTGACCATGATGACCGGTATAGGGTACTGGGGCATGAGACGCCTTAAGAATTCCACTCCGTTCATATGCGGCATCTCGACATCAAGGGTCATGACATCGGGCCGCAACTGTACAATTTTGTCCCTGGCACCATAGGCATCAGATGCCGTGCCCACAACTTCGATCCCCTGCTCCCTGGACAGTCTCTCCTTGAGGATCTCGCACACCAGTGCAGAATCATCAACAATAAGAAGCCTGATCGTTCTCTTGGTAACTCTTACGTTTATACTATTATTCATGTTTCGAAGTGTTTGTATTTTTCCTGCTATATTTTCCGGTACACTGCAGGCATAATATATTTGTATTTCTGTTGATCCCGCCCAAGGGTCTCAGAGTGTCCTATGAACAGATAGCCTCCGGGTTCAGTGATCTCATAAAATCGCTGCAGTAGTGCATCCCGCGTCTGCCTGTCAAAATAAATCATGACATTACGGCAGAAGATCATCTGGAACGGTTTCTCAAAAGGGAAGACATCGTTTTTCAGATTGAATTTCCTGAAAACAACCTCTCTCTTGACCACATCCTTTACTGCCAGTGAACCATCGGGCAGCGTTTTAAAATATCTCTTCTGCAAATGCTGGGGCACCTCTTTTACCCTGGCATCGGGGTAAATCCCCTCCCGGGCAAACCGGAGAGCTTTTTCAGATATATCGGTGGCTAAAATACCGCCATCCCAAAACCTGTATTCAAGGCCAAGCCTTTCCAGCATCATCATGATGAGCATATAGGGCTCTTCACCAGTGGAACAACCGGCGGTCCAGATCCGAATGTCCCTTGAATTTCTCTGGCGCAAAGTCTCCAGAAGCTCAGGGAAGGCCCTTTGGCTGAAAAAATCAAAATGGCTCTTGCCCCGATAAAAAAAAGAATAATTGGTTGTGACCCTGTTGATCAGTTCGATCATTGCATCCTCATTGGATTCACGCACCAGGTAGTCATAATAATCCTGAAAACTCTTGAACCCTGAGGTATACAGCAGTTTCTGCAGGCGCCCGATCAACATTGAGCGCTTTTTCTCGGTGAGATTGATCCCCAACCGTGAATAGACCAGATCGCGCAACAGCTGGAATTCCCTGTCTGACATCGTCATCAACGACGACTCAGCAAAAGACTGCATCTGTGGACTGGGCTCATTCATAGGTGTGCAATACAACTTTACGCGCCCTTAACCCATAATCCTGCATTCGAGCAAAATATGCGCCAAACGTTCATAAGAACCATCGTCTTTACCAGTCTGCCTTTTCACATCGGTTTCCTTTACAGGCTGCTAAAATTACCTGCATTACGCACCCTGGACTGCCTCACTGAGTGTTTCAAGCTCTTCCTCATAGAGGATCTTGTTGATATCAAGCAGTATTTTTACTTCCTTGCCGATTTTACCTATCCCCTGAATATAACTTCCGCCCTTGTGTTTACTTTTCGGCGGCGGCTCCACCTGGTCTTCGGGGATATCTGCCACTTCATTAACCGTATCAACAACGAGCCCGACAGAAGTACCGTCAATCTCTACCACTATAATACAGGTCCGTTCATCGTATTCACGCTCCGGTAATTTAAATCGCTTCCGTACGTCCATGATGGGTATGACCTTACCCCGGAGGTTTATGACACCCTTGATGTAGTCGGGCATTTCCGGTATTTCTGTAATGCTCTGAATGCCGATAATCTCGGTTACATTAGCAATGGCAATGCCATAATCCTCATTGGCTATCCGGAAGGTCAGGTATTTATCCTTCTGAGTATCCTCATCATCAAATAAATCATCATCAGGATCTAGTGCGTTCTGGCTGGCATTCATAAGCATCATCTCCTCTCATCTCGTACTGCAGTTCTCTCTTTTTTTATATTATCCAGTGTGCAATTCTACGGTCTTATCCATATCAACCAGGGCATGGGTATCGAGGATAAGGCATACATTTCCATCTCCGAGGATGGTGCAGCCTGAGACACCCCTGACATTGCCCGTTTTGACAATGAAGTCAGAAAGTCCCTTGATGACAGTCTGCTGCTGGCCTACGATCTCGTCAACAAAGAGACAGACGTTGCGGCCCTGTGCCTCAACAACCACCAGTATACCCTTGTCAAGTTCATAATTGTCAGGGCTGATATCATAGACACTGTGCAGCCTGACAACAGGGTAGAGATTCTCCCTGATGCGGACAAGTTCATTCCCGTCCGGTGTAAGGGTGACGGCGTCTGCAGACGGGCTTATGGATTCCCGGATCGAGAGGATCGGCACAATAAAAAGAGATTTCCCGACCCGTATCATCATGCCGTCAACAATGGCCATGGTGAGCGGAATGAGGAGCATAACCGTTGTTCCGGCGCCTGGTTCGCTTTTCAGTTGTACGTTGCCCCTGATATTTTTAAGGTTCTGCAGGACCACGTCCATGCCGACTCCGCGGCCGGAAACTTCCGTAATCTTCTCTGCGGTTGAAAAACCAGGCCGAAACAGCAGATTATGAACCTGGCTGTCAGTCATCATGGAGCCGTCACCATCTATCAAACCTCTCTTCTTTGCAGTGGCAATAATCTTTTCCCGGTTTAAGCCGCGCCCGTCATCCTGGATGAGAATCATTACATCACCTTCCTCATGGCTGGCACTCAAGCGGATAACGCCGGTTTCGGGTTTGCCGGCGGCCACCCGCTCCTCCGGTGATTCAAGACCATGGTCCACAGCATTGCGGATCAAATGCGTCAGGGGGTCCACCACGTTCTCAATAACTGATTTATCCACCTCCGTTGATTCTCCTAAAATCTGCAGGTCTATTTTCTTTTTTGATTTCCTTGCCAGATCATGGACCAGCCGGTTCATGCGACTGAAAACCCCGGCCACAGGGATCAGGCGGATGGATGTTGCCATTTCCTGCAATTCATTGACCAGTTTATTCATCTGCTGGGCGGCCCTGGAAAAATTTTCCAGTTCCAGGCCGACCAGATCAGGGTTGTTTATCAGCATATTCTCGGCAATGACCAGCTCACCGATAATGTTTATCAGGGCATCCAGTTTTTCAAGGTTGACCCGAATATCCTGTTTTTTAACATAGGCGCCCTTGCTTTTCTGGGTTTCCAAAGCACTCTTCAGCTCTTCCGGCGAGACGATCCCCTCTTCAATCAGGATCTCACCCAATTTGGGCTTCGGTTCATCCGACTTCTCAGGTTCTTCAACTTCGAGAGGAATAAATTCATTGATGGGGGCGAGCCGGTCTTCAAGACCGGTAATCCGGCCGGGGCCGCCATCGGCAATATCGTCAAGAACTTCCCGGAAGGCATTGAGGTGACCGAGCATAAGGTCAGCCACGTCCGACCTGTCTACATCCAGCCCGTTGATAACAGCCTCAAGCAGGGTTTCTATGCTGTGGCTCAACTTCTCAGGATCTGCAAGATTCATAAAACCGCAATTTCCCTTGAAGCTGTGGATGTTGCCAAAAAGCCTGTTCATCAGGTCCTTGTCCTCTGGGGCTTTTATCCAACCCAGAAGGTCCTGTTCAATAGTCTGCAGCAGTTCATGGGCTTCCTGAAGAAAAAACTCGACAATCTTGGGATTCTTGAGATTATCCGGCTCCTGTTCCAGATCTATCCTGATCTCCGGTTCAGGCGCAGGGCTCTCTGCTTTACTTTCCTGCTTTTTTTTCTCTGAGCCCGTATCTTCCGGCAGTGCTTCACCTGATAATATTTTCTTAAAAGATTCAATCAGCTTCTTGGCCTTGTCTCCCATACCTTCGTCGTCAAGATGCTTGTCCAGATAATCAAGGGCCTCGTGGGTAAAATCACAGGCGCCGCATAAGAGATCAATGTAACCAGGAATTATAGTAAGTGTTCCGGAGCGCAGCCGGTCGAGAAGATTCTCGGCCGCATGCGCTGTCTCCGTAATATTGTTCAATTGGAGAAAACCGGAAGAACCCTTAACCGAATGGAAAAGCCTGAAAATATTATTTAAGGCATCGTTGATTTCAGGCGATTCCTGGGTCAATTCATTGTTGCAGACCTTTTCCAGTTCAAGAATGGAAGGTTCGAGCTGTTCGAGGAGATCCCGGACCTCGATGGAAAACTCGTGGATTATTTCGGTATTTTCTGAAGAAGCATGCATAGTATCAATTCATGAAAAAGCAATGTCAAGCCAAACCAGAAGCCTGCCATAAATTTTTTCCTGCAATTTTAGCTAATTGTAGCATTTTATGTTGTAGCTTTTCCCCCGTACCCGACAGTGGACAGATCAGTCATAAATCTGACCGTTGATCATTTTATTAAAAAGCAATAAATATTTATCCGTGCATCTCCCAAAGGCAAAAGAAAAAACCAGTTTTTTTATGCAAAACCCGTGCCCCGGCACTTGACTTTTGCATACCCGGCGCTGGAGGGCCATTGAAGAAGGCTGCCAACGACCTTGGGTCATTTTATCGGAAGAATTGGCCCGTTCTTCGCTGCTATTGTGACAATAATTGTCAATCATCCTGTCTTCAGCTCCGACACGGACAGTTTTATGGCTCCTACCTAGGTTCGTAACCGGTGCCCATACCCGGTATCTGGCGGACAGTGCTTCCGGCACCGGATCCTATTCCCTGCCCCGGCATCTCAGAAGGCCGGGGCATCTGTGTCACCTCTTCCGTTATAAGAGATTGGGCCCCTGTCCCATGACCAGCCAGAACCATACTCGTATTTGGCGTATCCGAGGCCACAATCCCAAAAGGGCGCACATCCCGGGAAAATTTATATGTTGCATGGACCATACCGGCATCATCGACAATGTCATACAAACTAACGGTAAATGTTCCTGCCGGTACAGTGACAGTGCCGTCCCCAGTCTTGACATTCTTTAAATGCCTCCCTGGAACTGCCGAAATCCCACTGCGCTGTTCAAACATATAGCTTGCCATCCTGCGGCCCATGTGGAGAGAATCCCGGCTCATCTCCCGGGCTGGATCAGTGCCTGCTTTCAAGATAAGTCGCCTGATATTGCCTGAATCAACGGGATCGCCTTTGATCAGCATCTTGACAATTGTCGTGACTCCTCCCTTACTGTTTACCACCTCATACCAGAAGGCATCATCTTCAACGTCCACAATTGACATGTGCATGACTGTTCGTTTGCCCGTTGCCTTATCGTATATGGCATATTCTGACCATACTCCCAGTTTTGGGGCAAAGAAACCGAACAGCCTGGAAACTTCAGGTCCCGTTTCAGCTGCAGCTGGAACGGGACCTGATATAAGTGCTGCAAGAATCAATATGTACAGATTTCTCGCCATTGTATACCTCCATGATCACTGAATTTCATTCCGGATGCTCCGATAATACAAGCAAATTGACCAAGAATACATACTTTCCGGCACTTCTCAATATCTTTGCACAGCCACGAAAAAACAATGTTCTCACAAATGTTATGATGAATTTTCACTTTTACTCTCATAATAAAATTTACGAATAATCTTCCAGGCATCTGCTGCTTTTTCAACCTCGTAAAACAGATTTTTATCTTCAGGCGCAATAACACCTTCATGGACAAGAAAGTCAAAATCAATGGCCCGGCTCCAGAATTCCCTGCCGAATAATATAACCGGCAGCGGTTTGATTTTTCTGGTCTGGATAAGGGTCAGGGTTTCAAAAAGTTCGTCCATGGTGCCGAAGCCGCCCGGAAATGCAACCAGGGCCCTGGCCCGCATGAGAAAATGCATTTTTCGCATGGCAAAATAATGGAACTGAAAACAGAGTTCAGGGGTAATATATTCGTTAGGGGCCTGTTCATGGGGAAGAACTATATTAAGCCCGATGCTTTTACCGCCGGCCTCATATGCCCCACGATTGGCCGCCTCCATGATACCGGGCCCCCCGCCTGTAGAAACTATGAGATCACAATCGTCATCACTTATGCAACTTTCAGTTATGAGTCTGGCAAGTTCCCTGGCCTCTTCATAGTAGTTGGATTTATCGAGTACCCGCTGGGCGCAGCTTACCCGCAAAACCGCCTGATCGCTGAGCGGTTCTCTTTGGGCCTGCATCTCCTCTTCCTGCAAACGTTTTGCCGCGGTTTTCGGGTCGGGAATCCTTGATCCGCCGAACATGACAACGGTTGCGTTCACCCCATGCTCCTGCTGAATTATTTCCGGCTTCATTATTTCAAGCTGCAGTCGGACTGCCCGGAGTTCATCACGCAGCAAAAACTGCGGGTCATCAAAGGCCAGCCTGTAACTCTCTGATTTTGTCTGGGGCGAAACAATACAGAGAGCTGCATCTTTTACACTGTCACTGGCTGAGGGAAAACATTTGGGCGGGTCTTTCTTGGACATATACAGGGATCCTCCACACAGAAATATGCTTCCTAGACAAAACAAAATCCCATACCAACGTCAACACTCTACCCTGTAACCTTTATCCTGCGCAACATTCATATGAACATAAAAAGTTCCTCGATCATCAACGGGGCCTAAAAATATCAATGTTAGGAAGGAAATATTTATCTTTTACCCGGGTGACACCAATAAAAAAGCCGGGATATTTACTTATCCCGGCCCAGATATTTCGGCATTCAGTTTTTTTTACTTTACGTGACATTCCGAACACTTTGTCGGACCTGTCTTGCCAGCAACTCCCTGCTTGTGGCATTCCTTGCAGCGCGCATGAAATGCCTCCTTGGGGCTCTGCAGCTTTGGATTGCTTAAATCCTTGTTGTGGCAGCTTGCACAGCGAAGCTGCTCAGCGTTTTCCAGAGCTGCAATATCTTTATCAGTCAACGGCTGGTGTTGACTGTCATGATGACACTGTCCGCATGACACGCCAAGTTGCAGGTGCACAGAATGGGAAAATCTCGCAGATTTTTTTTCTCCCTTAATAATCATTTCTGCTTCAGGAGCCAGCATTTCCTTTTCACCGGCAGCAAAAGATATCCCTGCGGACAGCCACGCAACCGAGAGGCCAACTAAAACCAGCAACCCTATTCTCTTCATTAACATTCCTCCTTTATAATTGTTTGTTTGAATTAAAATAATGATAACTGTTTGCCTGTTTCTCACTGTAAGAAACCGGAAAGGAAATTATAGATGACGTCGGGCTATATCGCTGTAGATGTTAACCGATGTCGGGCTTACATCCCCGTAAGTCTTATCCTGAACACTATTTGCATGGACCGGCAGATTTGAGTATGAATGAAAAAGCCTGTGCAGGTTGCTTGAACTTGGGCTAATATGACGCACCTGAATTGCCATTATTAAAAAGCAGAACAATAATTCTTTCGGAATGAACAAACAGATATTTCCAGGACCTTCTCAAATGGTCAAGATAGATGGCTCCAAGGTGCGGAGTCTGCGCGAGTCAAAAGGTCTCACACAGCTCTATATGGCCACTGTGGTGGGAGTCACCACTGATACAATTTCCCGCTGGGAAAACAAGCGCTACCCATCCATTAAGGAAGAAAATGCCCGTAAGCTGGCAGAAGCCCTTGAAGTATCACTTGCTGAGATACTTGAAAAAGAAGAGGAATTATCCAAACCGGATGAAACTTTAGGCCTGACTGTTTCACGGCCCAGGGTCCAAAAGTCCAACCGTGTTCTTCTCTGGCTTCTGCTTCTGCTTATTGTCCTGCTGCTGCCGTATATCTGGTATAGCGTTAAACAGCCGCTGCCGGTCACCATTTTTGCCACCCGTCTTCTTCCGCCCCACATTCCTTCAGGGCAGCCATTTCCAGTTGTTATCAAGGTGACAACGAAACAGAAGCCCCCTTTTTCGCTGATTCTGAAAGAAACGCTGCCGTATGGCTTTGAGCCGATTGTCAGCGACCCTCCTTTTACGGGCTTTGATAAAAATACCGGAAGCCTCAGATGGATTACCAGGACCTCAGGCCAAGTTACAACCTTTGTCTACCTGGCAAAAAAGACCGGCCATGCTCCTGAGGCGGATGAAACACCTCTCCGCTTCAACGGCTCAGTTACCCTGCGGGATAAAAAATCGTCAGAGGCCACCATCGCAGGTTCGCTGGTCCTGCCTCTTGCAGACTATCACTGGGCTGACGCCAACCGTGACAACCGCATAGAAGATGCCGAGATCCTGGCAGTCTATGACACTTACAGTTCCCTGGATAATATCAACTATGACTGGCAGAAAATTGATGATATATGGTCAGGCAATGGTTATTACTGGGATACAGCCAAAAAGGAATATATAATCCAGCGCTGACTTGCAAATGCTGGTGCAGCAACCGGCAGCTGCAATAGAGTAATTAATCCTCAAATATCAATTCTGCTTGTAAGCCCAAACTCCGATACTCCACAACTTCCACCACAACCGGAAAAACCTGAAGATTTAATGTATTACATCCAGATAGTATGAAGATCAGAAAACTCAAACGCGGTAAAATAAAAAAACATAAAGCATCTTCACCTTCACCGCGGATACGGATATTGCTTGATAAGGCTTCCTCCTGTATCCAACATGGCCGTCTCGGTGAGGCTGAAGATATTTGCCGGGAAATAATTAATATTTCACCCCGTACATCAGAAGCCTATAATATCCTAGGGATTGTCTGCCAGGAACAGGGTCTCCTTGATGAGGCCTCCGCCTTTCTCCATAAAGCGGTTGAACTTGACGGTGCAAACGCCAACGGTTTTTTCAACCTGGGTACTGTATTAGGTCAAAAGGGACAGTATCAGCAGGCGGCAAACGCGTTAGACCGGGGTTTGACCCTGGCACCCAGGAATGCAAAAGCCAGAAACAACCTTGGCCTGGCCCTTGCCAAAATGGGCAATCTGGCTGAGGCAATAATTGCCCTGGAAAGGGCAACGGAACTCGATCCCAACTATGGTGATGCATGGTTCAACCTGGGAGATGCTTACTACTGCAGGGGCCATCTGCAAAAGGCTGTTGATGCTTATCAATGCTGCATCCGTCTCATTCCGGATTTCACTGAAGCATATTATAACCTGAGCATAGCCCAACAGGATCTAAAACAACTGCCAGCCGCCATCAGATCACTGCAACGCACCACCGAACTGGACCCGGGTCATGCTGCAGCGCGTCACATGCTTGCCGCCCTGAGCGGCGAAACTCCTGAGAGCGCCCCGCAGGAATTTGTTCTTAACCTGTTTGACCAGTATTCAAACCGCTTTGAGACTGACCTCGTCAACAGGCTGGAGTACAGGATACCTGGTCGTTTGCGTGCATTACTCGACGACTGTCTGCCGGCCGGAACCCTTTTAGCAGGTGCAATCGATCTTGGCTGCGGTACCGGCCTTTCCGGCCAGGCCTTCCGTGATATTACCGACTATCTTGCAGGTATAGATATTTCAAAAAAAATGCTCGAGCAGGCCCAAGACAAAGGGATTTATGATGATCTCTTTGCCGGTGATCTTTGTGATCAGCTGCAGCAATTACCCGGCCTTTATGACCTGTTCATCGCAGCAGATGTCATGGTCTATATCGGCAAACTGGAGCCGCTTTTCCAGAAAGTCAGCAGCAAATCCCGACAGGGATCCTACTTTGTTTTTTCCATAGAACTGTTGCAGGAGCAGGATTTCACCCTGCAGTCTACCGGGCGATACGCCCACAATTCTTCCTATATTTCAAGACTGGCTGTTGCATCAGGTTTCACCATTGTCTCCCAGGAACAAACCGGAATCCGCAAGGAGGGTGATGCCTGGATTCCGGGGGAGATCTTTGTATTACAGAAAAAGGCAGCCTGATCCAGGGTGTTCCACACTCTCTCTATGGGGAAAAAAGCAGGTACTAAGTATTTGCCTGTAAGGCTTCTTCATAAGCCTCTCTGGTTTCCGAATTGAAACAGACAAACAACACCTTTTTTAAAGCCGCATTTTCAGCAAGTGTTGACCGGGTTTCACGCAACGCGATCAAGGCCGCCTTCTTCTTGGGGAAACCGTAAACACCGGTGCTGATGGCCGGGAAGGCAATGGTTTGCAGTTTATATTTCCGGGCAAGGGCGAAGCAATTTTTATAGCAACCGGCAAGCAGGTCCTCCTCTCCTGATGAACCACCATGCCAGACAGGGCCAACGGTATGGATAACATACCGGGCCGGCAGATTATAGCCTTGCGTTATCCTGGCATCCCCGGTGGGGCATCCCTGCAGCTTTCTGCACTCCTGGAGCAGTCCGGAACCTGCGGCACGGTGTATGGCCCCGTCGACGCCACCGCCGCCCAACAGGGAATTGTTTGCGGCATTTACAATAGCATCCACCTGCAGACCGGTGATGTCTGCATCAACAAGTTCAATTCTCAAGTCCATTTGTCAGCTCCTGTTTCTATTGAAAAATATGGCACTGAAAAAGGAACCGGGATCATTCTAGATTATAGCGGCTTGAAAGACATGATGTCCAACTAGCTTACTTCCCTTTATCCGGCGCCTGGAGTCCCAAAGGTGCCAGCAGGTTTTGTTCCGCCCAGCCCAGAAGTGTTTCCGGGGATTCGCCTTTATCCAGTTTTTGACTCAGATCCCGGAGTTTGCCGGCAATTGCCTCGTTTTTTTCACGGCATTCAGTTACGGCCTTTTGCAGTAAAGACCAGTCGCCATTATCCCAGAACCGTTTGCCCGCTTCATTGAGCTCCGGGCAAAGATGTTTGCGCATGCCATCCAAAAATGAAATGTAGAAACCCAGGGAACTTTTTTTATATTCCGCAACTATATGATTGAGGAGGCCCTTGGGATGGGTATCGGCCAGGATATCCTTGACGGCCCTGGCCAGCAGTTCAAGGGCCGAGGCAGGATAGGCGCCGATGATTTTTTGGAGCACTTCGCTGTCAAGAAAATTTTCCTGGCTTTCACCTACCTCGTGATAGATAAACATCTCAAGTTCCTCATCAACAATATCATCAAAGCGTTCGATCAGCTTTTTCCGGTCAAGGGTACAGCCGTCTTTCATAAAACCGTATTCGGCCAGCGCCTGCTGCATGGAAATCCTGCAGGAGGCATTGATCTCCTGTATCTGGTCCCAGAAAAAGAAACGCATAGGGTCTTTTCTGATATAGATGACCCCATCCTGGAGCATGGCAAAGGGACTTGAAAGCTC
>Ga0209536_100004868_pt1 | contig 21104 bp, 12 predicted proteins | sample DeeMarSeWOR28_12_FD_187461 | JGI IMG/M metagenome (GOLD analysis project Ga0209536, IMG submission 187461) | Marine sediment microbial communities from White Oak River estuary, North Carolina - WOR-2-8_12 (SPAdes) (version 2) | ecosystem: Environmental > Aquatic > Marine > Intertidal zone >... | reverse complement strand
GAACACCCGATCCGACACCGGCTTTTAAAAAAAGTTCTGCGGTTCATTGATCTTTCCGCATTCAAAAAAATTGTTTGCCTGATATCTTCTGATTATGCATAATTGTAATGATTAATCCGGAGAAAACAAATGTGTAATTTAAGAAAAACGATTTCATCAATATGGAAAATATTAACCATATTTATTTTGGCTGGCTGTCACACGGCTGGGGATCAGCGCACCCCGCTTGACATTGCCCGTATGGTATCCGACAAGGTTATTCGGGATACAAAATTTTCATTCGGGCTGGTGCCGCAGCAGCCAGTCTTGGGTATACAGATCATTGATTTTGGGCGAAACATGAGCTCAATGCCCGGGAATGCAGCATTTGCCATTTCGTATCTTCATTCAGACAAAGACACCATGGTGCGTATTGCTATGAACAGCTCGGTACCGACCGGGATATCGGTTAATGATCAGCCGGAAATTAATCTTGTCGGAAAAATGCCCGCTATACCGATTGAATTATCTTATAACCGGTTTGATTTCGAACGAATCGAACCGGTTACCATTAAAAAAGGTGATAATAAAGTGCTGGTCAGATCCCGGTTAGATAAAACGGGGGGAGTGGTTTTTCTGAGAGCTGTGACTCCGGAAGGCAACTGGGATGACAATTTCAGATTTTCACTACTACCGGCGGGTGTCGATTCATCCCATATCCCCTGGCTGATGATCGGTCCGATTGAGGATGACCAGGCGGTAGGAGACGTGCTCAGAGAAGGATTCACGCCGGTCCTGCATTCCGGGACTAATGAATATACCTGGTTCCTGCCTAAACAGAACATGCTGATGGAGCTTATGATCGACAAAAGCACAACATATCAACGGGAATCCTATCTGGAATGGCACTATGCCAACGGTGCACTCCTGTGGTCTATGCTGAAAATACCCGACACGAGGTATGCTGATTTTGTAAAACGGGTGTGTGACTTTACCGCAGCCAATCTGTATTATTTCAGATGGCAATATGAACAGCTGTATGCCCTCCGCGGGAGTTATCACCGCATCTTCCGGCGGACCATGCTTGATGATGCCGGGGCGCCGACCCTGCCCTATGCGGAACTGATGTTGAAATCCAGGCATCAGGGATTCGATCCGATTGTCACGCCGATGGGTGCTTATCTGCGCTATGGCCAGCAGCGTCTCGAAGATGGTACGTTTTGCCGCCCGGAACCGGTTCCTGAAACCGTCTGGGCCGATGATCTGTTTATGAGTGTTCCTTTCCTGTTGCAACTGGCAGAGCTGGAGGCGGATCCAGCCTGCCTGGATGATGCCGCTCTGCAGATTGAAAACTTTTACGCACTTCTGTATGATCCGGATAAAAAACTGATCTACCATGGCTGGTACAACCGGACTGGAGAGCCTGCACCTTTTCATTGGGGGAGAGCGAACGGCTGGATGATCTGGGCTGTTTCAGAGGCGCTGGAGAAAATTCCGCAGGAACATCCGGCCTATCAAAAGATACTGTATAATTACATGAATCATGTGGCCGGTCTCGTCGCCTGTCAGGACAACAGCGGTATGTGGCATCAGGTTCTGGATCATCCGGAATCCTATGAAGAGACATCCTGTACGGCTATGTTCATTCTGGCGATAGCCCGCGGAATCAGCAGCGGCTGGCTGGATAAAGAATACATAGAACCGGTCGTAAATGCCTGGGAGGCATTGAAAGCTAATATCGATCCGGATGGAACTGTACATGGAATCTGTCGGGGCACCGGGATCGGTGAAAATCTTGAGTTTTATTTTAACCGCCAGACTTTCGATCATGATCCCCGTGGCCTCGGGGCGGTGATCACCGCGGCAATGGAAGTCTCCCGTTTGTTCGAAATACAGGGAAGATAAGTATATAATGAAACCGGAGCGCATCACCGGATTGTCGGTCGAAGATGACTCGCCGATAGCTGTCTGGTTTTCGGATGGGATGATCCGTAAAGTGGAGAAGATCCCCGCGATGGATCTCGACGATCCGAATGCATATCTCGCACCCGGTCTGATCGATAACCAGGTGAACGGATTTAAAGGGATCGATTTTTGTGCCCCCGATCTGGACGTTGAGCAGGTCAGAAAAACTGTACTGGAAATGTGGCGGTTGGGGGCGACGACATTTATACCGACCCTGATTACGATGCCGGAAGAGCAATTGATCCATAGTCTCCATATTCTTTCGGAGGCCATGGTACAGGACGATATCGGTCCGTCCATGCCGGGAGTACACCTCGAAGGACCATATATCTCATCCGAGCCGGGATACCGGGGCGCCCATAATCCGGAATGGATCCGTCCGCCCGACTGGGAGGAGTTCCAGAGACTGCAGTCTGCTGCCGGCAGTAAAATTACCCAGATCACCATGGCGCCGGAGATTCCGGGCGCGCTGGAATTTATCGAAAGATGCAGTCGGAACAAGATCGTGGTTGCCCTCGGGCATCACGCGGCACCGGCTGAGATCATTCACCGGGCGGCAGAGGCGGGTGCGGCTGTTTCAACCCATCTGGGAAATGCCTGCGCCAATATGATCGACCGGCACAATAATGTGCTCTGGCCGCAGCTGGCGGATGATAACCTGATGGCAACCATCATCGCCGACGGTCATCACCTCACGCCCGATGAGCTGCGTGTGTTGTACAGGGTGAAAGGGCCGGATAATCTTATCCTTGTTTCCGATCTGGTGGCATTCGGCGGTGTGGAACCCGGGGAGTATCCCTGGAACGGGAAAATCCTGACAGTCACTGAAAATGGCACGGTCGGAGTAAAGGGGGAGCAGATCCTGGCCGGGGCGACGTTCCCGCTGAAAGAAGGTGTCGCGAATATGATGCGCTATGCAGGATGTTCTCTGGCCCAATCCCTGGGATTAGCAACACGTAATCCGGCAAAATTAAATCGGCTATTCGACCGTGGTACGCTGCACCCGGGATACAGAGCCGACATGATCAGATTCAAAATGTTGGATAACCGGTTGCAAATCAATGAAACATGGGTTGGAGGACACTGTGTATTACGCAGGGAGGTCTGAATAAAATTGCCCTAATTAAAAACTTACGGTTGAGTGACTTTTGAAAGATAGTTTTTATTGTCATTCCTCCGATGGAGTGGCTTCGCCACGCTCCCGATTTACGCGGGAGAAAAAATATCGTAACTTCATTGTTTACAAGTGATTACATCGTCCCCCGAATGAACCGGGGTCCTAGGATTAGCAGAAAAAAGTCATATTTTTCAGAAGTCTCTCAATATAAAATCCGGAGATATCAATATTATCGGGTAAAAATCCAAGGCATAAATTATCCTGTCTGGATTTTATGTTCACACAAATGATATAATAAAACAAAAATGAAAAGTCACCCCGCATGGGCGGGGTCTTCCCTGATGCCACATCCGGATTAAAAACCAGGAAATTCCCTATGGTCCGAAGGATACCTTTGGAGGTTGACAACTTAACGACTGATCTGTTATTAAAAAAATGTAAACACGAGGTCAGGGCAATACACATAAATAACAGATTGAACTAAATAAAAAAGACTAGTAAAAAGGGAAAACTCTTTTTTTTAATAATGCCTTTTATTCAATGCAATCAGACTTCGGGTAGGGAGAGGCACTCAATAATAAATGCAGAATTAAGGAAAAAATTTCATTGAACGATACTGTGATACCTATGTTGTGACCTGGAATATGGCTGTTTTTTGTAAGAAAATTATGAGAAGAAATATATTGATTTTCATCTTTGCAATTTGTACACTCACAGACACTTGGTATACCAAGTATACATCTGAATCAGGTATCAGCTATGCCTATTGATTTCACCAAACCGGTTCCACTATATAAACAGGTTGTCGATCATATTAAACATCAGATTGAGGACGGATATTTAAAGCCCGGTGACAGAATAGGTTCCCATCACGATCTGGCACGTGACTACAACGTAAGTCTGATCACTGTTCGAAAAGCGCTTTCCGAGCTTATCAACGAAAAAATCGTATACAGTCGGATGGGCAAGGGCACGTATGTTGCTGAACGGCGAATATGTGCCGATTTTGCTGAACATATCAATCTCGGACTTGTACTTCGGGACCTCAACAGTCCGTTCTTTTCACGCATAGTAGAAGAGATTGAGAGGCATGCATCCCGTCTGGGGGCAAATTTATTGGTATCGACATCGTCCAATTCAATTGAAATGGAAAACCGGCAGATAAAAAGGTACATGGATATCGGCATTTCAGGTCTGATTCTGACATCAATAACCAGCAGAAGTCATGTATCGCCGCTGGTCAGGAAACTGCATACGGATAATTTTCCATATGTCATCGTTGCCTTTACAGAGGATGAGGATATCAATTATGTTGGTGTCGATCATGAATACGGTGCGTATCTGGCAACCGAGCACCTTATCAAAACTGGACATGAGCGAATCGGGTACATTAACAGTGAAAATGGGTATCATCTTGGAGAAGTACGTAAAGCCGGGTATATAAGGGCGCTGAATACGCATGGCATACTCCATGACGAAGAATATCATTTCAGACTGCGGGGACGGGGTAACTGGCTGGATTATGAATCAGGATACGAGATCGGCATTCAGGTATCCGGTATGTCTGCCCGGCCGGATGCTATTTTTGCCTATAACGATCTGGCGGCGCTGGGATTCCAGCGTGCGGTGCTTGATCGGGGTATAAAGGTTCCGGATGAAATCGCAATCATAGGTTTTGACAACATCAAAAGAGGCGTTGTTTGTCCTGTCCCGCTGACAACGATTGATCAGTGTCCGGAGGAGATCGCTGCGAAAGCGATTAACATAGTGATGAATAAGATCAACAGAATTGATACATCCAATCGTATAATTCTGAAACCGAAACTGATCGTCAGGGATTCATGCGGTTCGAAAGCTTGGAAAATGGACAGAACAAAATTATCCCTCATTGCAGATTGATTAAACCCGGTCCTGCCGATAAAAGTGAAGGTGACAGCATGACAAAGAGAATAATCATATACCTCTTATCCCTGACATGGATTGTCTCAGCTGCTCAGACAGGTAAGATCACTGGTATCGTTATTGATGCCGATACAGGCGAACCATTGCCCGGTGCTAATGTGGTCCTGCAAGGTACGGCAATAGGTGCGGCAACAGATCTGGAAGGGATCTATTTTATGCCCAACGTTCCCGCCGGACAATATGAAGTCAAAGTCATGTATGTCGGTTATGGGGAGGCTGTTCTACCGGTAGAAATAAAAGATGATGAAACCAGCCGGTTAGACATAGAACTCCGTCTGCAGGTGTTTGAAGGTGAAACGGTCGAGGTAACCGCACAACTCGAAGGTCAGGCCAGGGCGATCAATCAACAGCTTTCGGCCAACACCATTGTCAATGTCGTCTCGTCCGATAAGATCCAGGCACTCCCCGATCAGAATGCCGCAGAGTCGCTGGGTCGCTTACCAGGTATCGCGGTTCAACGCGATGCCGGTGAAGGGCAGAAAGTGATTGTTCGCGGCCTCGCCCCAAAATTTAATTCGGTCACCGTTAATGGTGAGAGAATTCCCGCCACCGATCCATCGGACCGGTCAGTTGACCTGACAATGATCTCCTCCGATATGCTGGCGGGAATTGAGGTATTTAAAGCACTAACCCCGGATAAGGATGCCGATGCTGTGGGTGGAACGGTGAATTTTGTAACCAAAAAAGCCGAAGCCGGCTGGCAGGGCGACATACGAATACAATCCGGATATAATCAACATGCAGATGACTTTGGCATTTATCGCGGAAATGTAAGCGTCGGCAACCGCTTTTTTAATAGCAAATTTGGCGTACTTCTTACGGGGAGTATTCAGCGTGCGAACCGGAGTTCCCATGCCCTCGACAGCGACTATGTATTTACGCGCGAGATGCGTGTGGGGGAGACCCGGGCACCGGTCGGCGTTGCTCATCTGAATCTGGTGGACCGGATCGAGATCCGCGATCGCTATGGCGCGAGTATGATCCTGGACTACGCCCTGCCGGGTGGCAATATCATGCTCAACAGTTTCTGGGGAAAGACCGAGCGGGATGAACTGCGCCGCCGTCGCCGGTACAATATCGATGCCTATCGGACGGAATTTACCATGCGCGACCGGCAGATCGATATTAATCTCTGGTCAAATGCGCTGAGCGGGGAACATCGCTGGGCGGATTTTGATATTTCCTGGCGGGGATCGTATTCCATCTCAAAGCAGAATACGCCGTTTCTGCATTATGTCCGTTTTTATGAAGATGCCGGATTTTCTAATGATCTGATCGATGACCAGGGTCCGACGTATATTCCTGCAGGGGCAAAGAATAATCTTGATCTGACCTGGTTTAAATACAGTTCCCTGGAGCCGGAAAAAGTGGATGACCGGGATTTGACCCTGCAGGTGGATTTTAGGTATCCGTTCAACTTCGGTAAAAATCTGGCCGGTTATCTTAAATTCGGGGGGAAACTGCGTGACAAGGACAGACAGGTGGATAAATACCGCTACTGGTCCAACCATTTCGGGATCAACCAGCTGGGCGAACTGGATGACATCAACCGCTGGGAAAAGGATGCGGACAGCCGGGTGCTGGTGACCAATTTTCTTGATCCGGGATTCGATGCCGAAAATTTTCTCGACGGGACCTACACCTTTGGTCCTGGTCTGGATCGGAATAAAATTAACGATTTTTATTATGAATTTCGTAATTATACCTTTCCGAACGGCGACCCACTTTATATTTTTGATCCATTGTACGACCTGCAGGATTACAACGCGGGCGAGCAGATCATCGCGGGCTATCTGATGACGGAAGTTGATATTACCGGACAATTGATGGTCCTGCCGGGCGTCCGGTATGAGAAAACCAGGAATGACTATAAAAGCATATTCGGAACTCCAAGGTCAGATGATCCTGAGCAGAAAATATTGGGTTTAAGCGACACAACCGGCTTCCGCAGTTATGACCATTTCCTGCCGATGTTCCACATCAAATACAAACCGCTGGATTGGTTTGATGTGCGCCTGGCCGCCACAAAATCACTCACCAGGCCGGATTATTACAATTTGGTGCCCAGACGCGCATTGAATGAGCGGACGCTGGAGGTTGGCAACCCCGATCTGAAACCAACCACGGCATGGAATTATGATCTGTTTCTCTCTTTCTATAACAAATACGGGCTGCTCACCATTGGCGGCTTCTATAAAGAACTTAAAAATATCGACTACATAAGAAGGGCGCGGGATACGGGAGAACTCGGATCAGAGGTTGATTTTATCGAAGGTCCGGTCAATTCCGATTACCTGACCAAAGTGCGGGGGTTTGAAATTGAAATTCAGACTAATCTAAGGCTGTTGCCATCCCCCTTTGACGGATTTGTCATCTATCTGAACTATGCGCATATCTCGTCGGAAACCCCTTATCCGTTTTTGAAAGTTGTCCGCGGCGGGCCACCGTTTTTTGAAGCAACATTTATCGATACCTTCAGGGTCGAACGTATGCCGGGCCAGGCCGACCACTTGGCCAATGTGACCCTGGGCTATGAGAAAGGCGGTTTCTCGGCACGGATATCGGGTACCTATCAGGGTAAAATGCTCATGACAATTGGCACGAGATCCGAATTTGACGGCTACACCGATGCCTATCTTCGCTGGGATCTGGCAGTTCAGCAGAAACTGGGCTACGGACTCAGTTTTTATGCCAATTTTAATAATATTACCAACCGGGAGGAAGGGGCATATCTGAGTGTGGAAAGTTATCCCACATCTCTGGAATATTTTGGCTGGACCGCCGATCTGGGGATTCGCTATAAATTTTAATCAATGACATAATCCAAAGAGAAAGGAGATACTATCGCAGTAATAATCTTTTGCTTGCAGCAATTGAAACCTTAATCAAAGGAGGGATTCGCATGAATCGTTACCAACAGGTGTTTTTCAGCATGCTCATTGTTGTTCTGGTGGTGGGCTTGTGCTCGACCGGATTAGCACAACGCATCGTTGATGTGGCCCCGACCGAGTTCGGTATTCTTAATAAAGTAATTGATGGGGATACCACCGCCGGAGGTGCCCGGGTCGACAGCAACACGGTATACCGGCTCGAGAGGGGTACCGACAAATATTACGTCCTGGACGGAAGTATCCAAAACAATGGATATCATCTGACGATCATTGCCAACGATGAGGAAGGGGACCGGCCGAAACTGGTTCCCGGTGTGGCTACGGGTGGTGAATCAAGCCGGCCTTTCCGTCCCGCTGGCGATCTGACCCTGAAAGGTCTGTATATCAGCGGAAAAGATGATAAGGGTGGATTGCCCGGTCGCCTGATACGCATCAACGCCGATGATATAACGATCGATATCGATGACTGTCACCTCGATTACGACGATCAGTCGGCATTCCGGTTTGACACAAAAGGCGTAAAGGTATTTTTGAGAAACTCAATTGTCAGCAATATCGGTACAACCTCGGATCCCAACAACGGCCGGGGATTTGACGATCGCGGGAATAATATCGATACCATTGTGGTGGAACATTGTACGTTCTACAATATCACCAGCCGTGTGCTGCGCGATGACGGCGGCTGGATCAAACTGGCCAAGTTCGACCACAATACCTTTATCAATATCGGTCAGTGGATGCTGACATTCGGCGAGGTCGCCGATGCCCAGTTCACCAATAATATGGTGATCAACGGCGCTTTTTTCGGAAACGGTGAAAACGATACTGGACCCAATTACTGGCTGGAGGTCGATTCCCTCAAGAACACCGACCTGATCAATGCAGGGTACACGCAGTCGGTAAACATCAGTTATAACAACTTCTATCTTGATCCGGCCATCGTTGCCGCATATCCGGATACGGTCGACGCGGCTGAATTATTCAGCCCGACAGCTCAGGCCTTTATTGACGAATCCGGGATGGGTGCCACGAATCTGAATGAAGCGATCACCTTCACACTCGGGCCGGCAGCACCGGCGGATGTGGTGACGGCAATCTGGGCCGGCGCAACCGAAGTTCCGCCCATGGATCCCGGCACGGCCGGCGAATACGGCCAGCCCGGTTATGGAACCGTGACGTTCGATCTGGCCTATCCGACAGGAACGGCATCGTACACCGGTGCTATGGCAGGGCGCCCGCTCGGGGACCTGAACTGGTTTGGCATGGCGACTTCAGTGGAAAATTATCAGACGACCCGCATGCCAAAGGCTTTCCGTCTGCTCGGCAATTATCCTAATCCGTTTAATCCATCGACGAATATTCGGTTCGATTTGGATAAACCAGCCATCGTCACCATTACGGTATATGATAATCTTGGTCGTAAGGTATTATCCACCCAACCTAAAAAAATGAATGCCGGTAATGCCCAGGTAATTAACCTGAATGCAGCGCAGCTGGCAACCGGTATGTATATGTACAAGATCAATGCAAATACCGGATCGGACAATTATATCGGCATCGGAAGGATGCTTCTTCTGAAATAATGTTCTGCGGGGTTCACCAAGTTACCGGTGAACCCTTTTCGTAGTTCCCGCCACGGTAATCATCAAACCGAATTTGAACCTTATCTGGTCAGAACGACTTATTCAATACTGTGATGGGAAAGCTGTGTAAAGGGAAAATTTGAAAACTACCTATTATTTTACTTTTTTTTTATATCTGTTTTGGATATGGCCCGGACCATCGGATATCCTGACTGCGAATTTGATTTTCGAATTCAATTTCGGAACACAAAGGATTGAGGATATTTTTCCGACCAAAACCGTATCCCCGCAAATGATGTATGATGAAGGGATTGGCTACGGATTTATTTCCCGGGGCTTGTCCTCTTTTTCAGAAGATTCTTCATATTCAAAAATCGACCGGCGATTGTATGACGGTGTTCAGGCAAAACAGGCAATTGAATTCCGGGTTGATCTTCCCGCCGGAAGGTATTGGATCGAACTTCTTATGAACGCGGGTCAGAAAGGGATGTGGCGGGGAGAGATCACCGTAAATGACTCATCCATAGCTGACCTGCTTACACCATTTCACACGAATGCAGAAGGTGAAGCACCGCCGGCATACTGGACACTGATGCGCCCCGTCGTAATTGAGCGTGATGTCATGATCTTGCGTGTCGAATCCACTGGCCAGAATTCAACACTGTGTGGTTTATCACTATTATCTGATCAGCTGGGTCCGCTGCGCCTGGTGGATGGCAAAGTTATCGTGGTTGGAAATACGGAAGCCCCGAACCTAGAACTGGCCTTACGTCAGATCAATGCCGGCCGGATCACCGAAGCAGAGAAAACCATTTATGCATTACCGGAAGAAAAATACCGACTTATCAAAGCCCATCTTCTGCTGGCACTGGCAGGCAGGCTGGAAATCGCCGATCCCCGTCCCCTGATCGAATGGGCCGGAAGGTTATTTCAGGAAGACCTTCAAATCAATCCGACAGCTGAGGGTTACCTCAACCTCAAACTCATCCGGTTATATACGGCAGCGGATATGTATTTTAAAATGGCCGGCTGGGACTGGGCCAAAAAATATACACGACGGGGAATATTTGACCGGCTTGACCTTACCGGATTTGCACTTCAGGAAATAATGCAGGTGCACGAACATATGCTTTATAATCAGGCCGTCTGGTATCTCGGCAAAGCGTGTTTCTGGGGATGGGTCGAGCAGCATGCAGGTTGGCAGCTGAGCAAAGCGGACAGCTGCTTTAACATTGTCTATCAATACTATCCGGATCACGAACTGCTCAGGTTGTATATGGGAAAACAACGTGAAGATTCATCCGGCGGGCTTTCGGAAGAAAGATTGTCTCCGTCGTGGGCAGTGCACACCAGCCAGGCACTAAAGGACCTGATCGGGATTATCAACTACTGGGTCAACCATCGCCAGGCGGAAAATGGCGAGTTCGGCGGCAAATACGATGATGATGTGGAAATGCTGCGCTGGTGGCCGATTGCCAGAATGGCTGCCGATGACATCACGGCCCTCCTGGGCCTACGGCGACTGGTTGACGGGATCTGGCACAGTGGCTGGATTGAGAATGGCTTCTCTAAAAAAATTCTGGATGTTGAACATGCAGCCGAACCAGTGGCCGATACGCAACCTATGATGATCGGACTTGATTACGGCAATCCGGTCTATGTGGAGCGCTGTATGGAAAGTATGCAGGGATTGTATGGGTTGTGGACCGGCGTCAATGAAAAAGGACACCGGCATTTCAGATCCGGCTGGTATTCAGCCACCGAAGTGGATACGACTCCGCCAAAAGATTGCGATGTCCCGATGAATACCCGGACCGTAAAAGCAGCACGCTGGCTCGCCTGGTATAACCGCCATCCGGTTGTCACGCGGTTTTTGAGGGAATGGGGAGATGCCTGGCTTGAAGATTGCCTGCGCACCGACAATGGCAAGCCGCATGGGGTGGTACCGCCAGCAGTACGGTTCCATGATGACCGGATCGGGGGGCATTCTGACAACTGGTACCTGCCAGGCCTCTACTGGCGGTATTATGATTTTCATGGCGGTTACGATATGATGCAACATTTTTTGAGCCTTTATCAGCTGTTCGGCGATGAAAGGTATCTGCAACCGATCGAACTGGCCCTGAAACTATGTAAAAAATACTTGGGGCAAAATCTAAATGATGCGGCGCCCGGCAGCGAAGCTTGGGTTGCCGGGATATATATTAAATCACATGGTTTTGCCGATGTCGTTGAACAATGGCGACTCCTGACAGGAAAGACGGCATATGATCCTCTGATCGCAGAGATCGGCTCGGATTATCTTCAGTTCCGGCTTACAGGTAACGTAAAATATCTTGTTGAAGGAAGTATCACCCTTCAAAATGGAATAAAAATGAATCCGGAATTAATCACAACAGAGGCATACTACACCGATCGCGTGGAGCTGAAGGCAATGCGTCAAGGGCCAGATTGCGGTGCAAGGCATCTGGAGGCCCTGTATACCGGTAAAGCACTGCTGAATGCTTTCTATCCGTTCAGTGATGTCTGCTGGTATCATATGGGTCCGGATTATGCCGCGGTAGTATTGGATTCCCGTGCCGATTATGTTCGGATTATGGCTTATAATCTGAGTGATCAGATTACAGCCGGGGCGGTATCCTTTCTAAACTTAAAGCCCGGCAGATATTTATTGACACAGGGCCCCGATCTGGATGAGGACATGAAGATCGATCAGGTCGATCTGCGTAATGAAATTGAAATAGAGGGACCGGCCTCAAGATCCAATATAAATCTTCCTCCGCATCGAACACAGATTATTGAATTCAGGAAGATCGGTTCGCCCAAACAATCTCTTTCCGGGCCAATTGCGGACCTTGCCTTGACCAAATCTGATATTGCCTGGTTTTCGGGTGATCTTGAAACAGAAATAAAACTCAGAATCACAATTCATAACATTGGTACGATCAAAGCCCAAAATATAAAAGTCAGATTATTGTGGGGCTCAGAAGATGAACTGCAGACAATCGGAGAGCAAACGGTTTCTGAAATTCCTGCCCCACTGGATCTGAAACCAAAAACATATAATCTGGAATTTAGTTTTAAAGAGCCTTTTCTGAAGCATAAAGCATTGAAGATTATTGTCGATCCTGATGCTGAGATCAGAGAGATAACAAAGATAAATAATTCCATTTGGACAGAATGGAACATCCAGTAAGAAACCTTCGGATATTAACACTAATTATTCTTAGTCTTCCAATTATTTCCTGTGGCAGACCGGTTAAATATGATCTGTCGAAGGAAGTCCATGAATCACTTGATCAAATGGTCACAGCACTGAATCACTTACGTATAGATGATAGAACGGATCCTGAATACGGAGCATTGCGATGCCAGAGATGCGAAATACTTCATACCCGGGCGGCCGAGGCGGTATTTCCATTTGCTGTCTGGTATGAGATCTCCGGTAATCAGAAATTTGCAGAGTCAGCGATTGACCTCGGCAACTGGCTGATCCGGCAGCAGCAGCCGGACGGCTCCTGGAAGGAGACCCCGGAGGAGTGGACCGGCACGACCACCGATCAGCTGCTCATGATGGCGGGCGCGTATCCCATACTGGTATCCCGGCTGAACGCAGCTGATCAGATCCGGTGGAAAAACGCGATTCGATCTGCGGCGGATTACCTGGTAAAGGTCATGGATCACAGTTTTGCCAGTATAAACTATTGCGCCACGACCACCGTCTCCCTGCTGATGGCGGACAAAATTCACCCCGACGCCGTCTATCGCGACAAGGCAAAAATTTTATCCAGACAGGTAGTAGCTATGATGAATGAGGAAGGATTTATCGAAGGGGAAGGGGGGCGTGTTAACGGTTCAAAATACGGTGCTGACATCGGGTATGAAATCGATATGAGTTTGTGGGGTCTAGGTCTATATGCAAAAATTTCCGGTGATACTCTGGTCGAAAACCGTGTTAAAAGATCTCTGGCCAATCACCTTCCGTTCGTCTATCCCAACGGATCGATCGACGGCTCCTGGGGAATCCGTTCCAATAAATGGACCACATACGGCAGTATGACCGCCGATGGCTGCCAGATCCTGTTCGGCCTTTTTGCGAATGAAGATCCCCGGTATGGCACCGCAGCGCTAAAAAACCTGTTCTATCTGCGCGATATGATGAAAAACGGAGTTGTCGGATACGGCCCTCAATACTGGGAGATCTATGATAAGGCGCCCTGCAATTATCCTACTTTTGTCCGGGCCAAAAATCTGGCGATGACCCTGAAATATGCCCCGGATCTGGAAGTGACAATGGAACCTCTGCCTTCTGAAATCCCCGGGTGGGTGCGTCATTTCAAAACCGTTGATGTGGTTTTAATTCGCTCAGAAAAGTATATGGCCACCGTGACCGCCTACCGCTACCGCGATATAAAAAACGGCCCCAACAGCAAATATATGCACCGGCCGGCAGGGGGCTCCATCTCGAACTTATGGCTGGAGGATCTGGGATTTATCCAGACTTCCAGTCAGACCATTTACCGGCGCTGGGAACCGATGAGTTTTCCGGAAACCGGCGAGGTTCTGCCGCTTACACCGCGAATTGAGTTTACGGATACCCGCGGTTATTTCACAAATTTATACGAATTCGATGGTCTGCTTCAGATCGAAAATGAAACTGCTTCGGAACCGGTAGTGAGTACATCGGGATATTTAAAAGACGAGCGGCAACACCCCGGCGGTGTGGCGTATATGTGGCGGTATCACTTCCGGAAAAACATGATCGAAAAGATAGTTACCCTCCGCTATCACACCCGAAAACCGGCGGTAACCATCACTGAACCGATTGTTTTCTGGGATGACATGGCTTTCAGTCAGACCGGCCCGGGCGAAGCGCGAATCACCGTTGCGGGGAGGAAATTGATATTCAGAATCATTGCAGGGGATGCCTCTCTGACGCTGGGAGAGGATGCCGACAGGTATAAATGGCCTTTTCCGTCGCTGAAATGCTATCCTCTTTCCGTTCGGGTAATACCGGCGAAGGGAGATGCCCAACAGGTGGTTTATCAGCTGGTGTTTGAAGATTAAAGATGAAAGATTAAAGATGAAAGATTAAGATAAAAGATTTTGTGTAGCGGAGGACGGGAATTTTTGAATAGTAAGGGAAGGTAACGGTCAAATATGCAAGCGATCAAAAAATACAAGGTGGACCGGCTGAACGCAAACGTATATGGTTCCCGCACGGATTTGGGGGTAGCAGCGGCATCGGCGGTGGGACATAAAATCAGAGAAATGCTGAACAGTAAAAACGAACTGCGGATAATTTTTGCTGCAGCACCATCCCAGGTGGAATTGCTTGAAAATCTGTCAAATCACATTGATTTAGACTGGGCAGCGATAACGGCATTCCATATGGATGAATATATCGGACTGTCAAAAAATGCACCGCAGGGATTTGGCAATTTCCTCAGGAAATATCTGTTCGATCGTGTTCCTATGAAGACGGTGCATTTTATCGATCCGGAGGCAGCTGATCCGGTAATGGAATGCCGTCGTTATGCGGGACTGATCGCTGAAGCGCCGATCGATATCATCTGCCTGGGGATCGGTGAAAATGGCCATATTGCCTTCAACGATCCGCCGGTGGCCGATTTTAATGATCCAGTCAATGTTAAAATCGTTTCTCTTGACAGAGCCTGCCGGCAGCAGCAGGTCAATGACGGCTGTTTTAAAACCCTTGAAGATGTTCCGTCGGAAGCTGTTACCATTACGATACCGGTATTCATGGCGGCAACATTTTTATTTGTCGTTGTTCCGGGACCAACAAAAGCGGATGCGGTCTTCCGCACCCTGCATGGCCCGATCGATACATCCTGCCCGGCCTCGATTCTGCGCCGCCATATACAGGCTGTTTTGTATCTCGACCGGGATTCTTCAAGGAGACTGCCGGCATAGATATTTCTGAAGATATGTATTGACTGGAACCAAAGAGAGGTAAAATGATGTCTTTAAGCAGCAGATTATCATCCACCCGTTTCAAGACGATTCTTTTAGTTCTTCCTTTCATCGTATGGGCTGCCTGTCAGCAACCACCGGATGCTGATACCTTTTTAAAAGGTCCTTATCTGCAGAATATCCGGCCCGATGGGATCACCATTCTCTGGGAGTCGAAAAAGCCTTCTGCGGGGAAGATTGAATTCGGAAAAACACCGGACCTGGGTATGGCATTCACGGAAAGCGACACAAATTCGCTTCATGAAATAACCCTGACTGGTCTGGAAACAGAGACGACCTATTATTATCAGGCTGTTTCCGGTGGTGTGAAAAGTGAGATCTTCAGCTTTAAGACTTCGGTGCGTAAGGAAACTCCATTCTCATTCATTTTTTACGGTGATAACAAAAATGGTCCCCATGTGCATGAGAAAAATGCCGACCTGATCCTGTCTAAAAAACCTGATTTTGTCATTCACAACGGAGATCTTGTGGATGATGGTACGATTTATAAGCAGTGGGAGCTACTCTTTTTCAATCCGACAAGAAACCTGATGCATTCGGTTCCGATTTACCCGGTTCTGGGCAATCATGAGCGGCATGCCAGATATTATTTCGATTTTTTTTCACTGCCCGGGAATGAAGCCTGGTATTCCTTTGATTATGGGAACGCTCATTTTATCATCCTCGATTCAGATGAGGATGAACTGACCGCCGGAAGCGAACAAATTGACTGGTTGATCAGGGATCTTGAAAACACCGACGCAGAGTGGAAATTTATTAGTTTTCACTATCCACCCTTCACAGCCGGGGGTAACTATTACCGGACAAGCAGGATCAGACTCAAAAATCTGGTCCATCCGATTTTTGAAAAGAATGGTGTGGATATGGTTTTCGGAGGTCATGATCACAACTACGAGCGGTCGTATCCGATCATGACCCGGAAGGGAAAAAAGCCGATCACCTATATCGTTGCCGGGAACGGGGGCACTTCCATGCGCTACATCGGCAGCCGGGAATGGACCGCATATGCCGAGCGGGTTTTTGGATTCACCCGAATTGGTATTGACGGATCGAAATTACACTTGCAGGCCTATAGCATCGATGACAAAGTGATTGATGAATTGGTCCTTGACAAGGAAAATCCAAAATCGGTTGTAGCTTATCAACAGAAGCTTGTATTCTTTGAAGATATTACAGATCCTCTTGAAACAACGAGACTTTATAAAGAAGGAGACAAACTTCTGGATAAGGAACGCTATTCAGATGCTCTGGCACTTTTTCTCAGAGCATATGATACCGATACGACCTGTATTGAAGCACTGGCAGGGGCAGCTGAATGTTATTATGAGATGGGAAATCTGGATGCGGCCATGGAATTTGCCCGGAGGGGTATCAGTAAGAAACCGAATTATCCGGATTCCTACGAAATACTTATCGATGTTTACCGCAAGCAGAAAAAGTATGAGGATGCTCTGTTCTGGACCAATAAGTGGCTCGGAATTGAGCCCGACAGTTCCGATCCCAATGAAACCATGTCGGATATTTATACGGATATGGGTAAACCGGACCTGGCCATACATGAGATGGAGAAAGCATTGGCCGTCGTTGCTTCCGATCCGGATCTTTATATCAATCTGGGCAGACTTTACGAACGTTCAGGAGACAGGCAGAGAGCCATGGAGGCATATCAGAATGCCATATACTGGCATAGAGAAGCAGAGATGGACGAAGATATTCTTGAGGTCGCCAAAAAAGTCGTGCGCTGGTCGGAATGACTTCATGTTAAGGGTATCAGTCAGGAACTATGTGAAAGATATACCCGAATATTTCTGCGTGGTTAAATCCATTGAAGGATGAAAGAATGTTATATCCCCAAAATAATACCTGCCGCCGGGTAACCGATCTATCAGGTTTCTGGACCCTGAAGCCCGATCCCGATGATATTGGTGAAAAGAGCGCCTGGAACAGGGGTTTTGCGGAAGGCCTGATAGTGGGTGTACCGGGAAGCTGGAACGAACAGCTGGCCGAAGCAGGTCTGATGAATTATGTCGGTAAAGTGTGGTATCAAAAGAATTTCTTTGCACCGGCTGTAACCGGGCAGGAACGTATGATCCTCAGGTTTGGTGCGGCCGATTTTAACGCCCGTGTGTGGATTAATGGTCAATATCTCGGGGAACACAAGGGTGGATTCCTGCCATTTGAATTTGATGTGACCGGAATCGTTACAGCCGATAAGGAAAACAAACTGATCGTCTGTAACGACAACATGCTGGACCATGACAGCATCCCGCAGGGGCTGGCTGAGCAGGACTTTCTGGAGTTCGGCAAGGTGCGGGAACTCACCTATCCGCCGACGGTATTTGACTTTTTTGCTTACGGGGGGCTGTCACGTCCGGTCTGCCTGTACACCAGACCGGTGACCGGCCTGGAGCAATTGAAAATTGTTACCCGAATTAAGGGCGGATCGGGTCTACTGGATGTCACAGCGGTCTGTTCGGAGCATCCGGTGCAGGGGGAACTTCGGCTGACCTTAAGGGAGCAGGAACAGATCATCCTCTCGACCCATACAGGGATGGATACGGCGCAGGTTCGGGTCGTGCTGGAAATTCCCGACTGCAAATTCTGGAGCCCTGAAGATCCGGCACTCTATACCCTGCAACTCGCCCTCTATCAGAAAAATGAGTTGATGGATGAATACTACCTTGAAACCGGGATCCGCGAAGTGACCATCGATGGTGATCGCCTGCTCCTGAACGGCAAACCGGTGTTCCTGAAAGGCTTCGGGAAGCATGAAGATTTTGCCGTGCTCGGGCGTGGACTGTCCTATCCGCTGATCGTCAAGGATTTTCAACTGCTCAAATGGATCGGGGCCAATTCCTTCCGCACATCCCACTATCCTTATGCCGAGGAAGTCCTGCAACTCGCCGACCGGCTCGGATTTCTGGTGATCGACGAGGCGCCGGCGGTGAGCCTGAATTTCAGGTACGTATCGAACCGGACCCTCGATCAGCATAAACAGCTCCTGACCGAGATGATCCGGCGGGATCAGAACCATCCCTGCGTGATCGCCTGGAGCGTGGCAAATGAACCGGGGATCTGGGGCGAACCGGAGGCGGTCGCCGGGCAGGCCCGCCAATACTGGCAGGAAATTTTCAGCCATACAAAAAAACTGGACCCTGCACGGCCGGTCACGCTTCCGGCATGCGCAAAATGGCAGTTTGACGATCCGGTCTATGCCCTGTCGGACTTTATCTCGGTAAACCGCTACTGGGGCTGGTATGAGATTCCCGGAGAACCGGGGAGGGCAGGTACCTTTCTGCGGAAGGAATTGGAGACGCTCCATAAAAAATATCACAAACCGGTAATGCTGACCGAATTCGGCGCCGACACCCAGGAAGGAGCGCATGCAACCTATCCGCAAATGTTTACCGAGGAATACCAGTCCGCTTTGCTGCAGGTGTATTTCGAGACGATCGCCGCACTGCCCTTTATGATCGGCGAACATATCTGGAATTTTGCCGACTTCCTGACCGCCCAGAATCACCGCCGGTTTATCATGAACAAAAAGGGGGTCTTCACCCGCCAGCGGGAGCCCAAGTCGGCGGCCTTCGCTATCCGCAGATACTGGTCGGCCGGATAAGCCTGCGGAGGAGATTCGATGACAGGTTCAAAAGGTGTATTCAAACGATTGACGACCGGCTGACCGGACAGCTTATAAGCTTGGAGACAGCAGGATGAACCGTAAACAATTTTTGAAAAGCCTGGCCGCCGCAGGTACGGTTGCCATTATTGCTCCACCAAATTAAACCAAGATATACTTGGTTGAGGAAGTACTGAATAGCGGCATAAACGAAGCGGGGTAAAATTGTTAGGAATCACCTATCTCGACTGGATCATTCTGGTTGCCTATTTTCTGATTATCCTGATCATCGGTGTCTGGACATATAAAAAAGTAAAATCCTCCGGTGATTTCTTTATGGGGAACCGCCGGTTCGGAAAACTGCTGATGATCGCCCAGGCCTTCGGGGTCGGGACCCACACCGACCAGCCCGTGAGTGTTACCGGTGCCTCCTATACGAACGGTCTGGCGGGCATCTGGTATCAATGGGTCTGGTTGTTCTCCACCCCTTTTTTCTGGATCATAGCCCCCATATACCGCCGGCTGAGATATGTGACCATGGCGGATTTTTTCAAGGAGCGTTACGGTTCCTTGTTAGCGGTTCTCTTTACTATCATGGGTATGATCTTCTTCTGCATGGACATCGGCATCATGCTAAAGGGGACGGGCATAACCATCGAAGGTCTCACCGGTGGCGCGATGCCGGAGGAAGAGGTAATCATTATCGCCACCGTACTGTTTGTCATATACGGCCTGGCCGGGGGCTTGATCGCGGCGGCGATCACCGATCTGATCCAGGGATTCCTGATCCTGGTTTTGTCCTTTATGATGCTGCCCTTCGCCCTGCAGGCGGCCGGCGGGATTGAAAATATCCACCGGGGTCTGCCCGAACACATGTTCAGCCTGGTGGCTCCCCATGAGGTTACGCTCTTTTTTATTGTGATGATCGTGATCAACGGACTGGTCGGCATCGTGGTGCAGCCCCATCATATGGCCATAGGCGGGGCCGGTAAAACGGAAATCGCCTGCCGGTCCGGCTGGACCTATGGTACGTTCCTGAAACGGCTGGCGACAATGGGCTGGGCGTTTATTGGCGTTTTTGCGGCATTCTTATACCCCGGTCTCGGATTCGAGGAGCGGGAGCTGGCATTTGGCATGGCAGCAAAAAACCTGTTGCCGGTCGGGTTGGTCGGTTTGATGATCGCCTCGCTTATCGCCGCAGTGATGTCCACTTGTGATGCATTTATGGTCCATGGCTCTGCGCTGTTTACGCGCAATATTTATCTGCCTTATATCAAGACATCCGCTTCTGATAAAGACCTCCTCCGTGTGGCAAGGATCACTTCGGGTGTAATCGTAATCGGAGGTATCTTTTTTGCCTATGCCTTCTCCTCGGTGGTTCACGGCCTGCTGGAGGTGTGGAAAGTAACCGCCTATCTGGGTGTCGCATTCTGGTTCGGAGTGGTGTGGAAAAAGGCGAACCGGTATGGAGCGATCACCAGCGCGCTTACGATGGCCGGTCTGGCGCTTTACACGGGAAATTTCCTGGGCTGGCCGATCGAAGATCAGATTGCCCTCTATATTCCGGCCGGGATCGTAGTGATGTATGTGGTCAGCCGGTTTACCCGACCGGAACCGGAGGAGCAACTCAGGAAGTTTTATATGCTGCTCGACACCCCGGTGGGGGCGGAGCAAAGGCTGCGGGATGCCAATGTGGAAATAAAACTGGAGGGTCAATCAAAGGCAAAACAGATTTACATAAAAAAATCCAGGCTGGATAAATTCTTCCGCAGTGATGTTGATGATGGTCTGCTGATCGTTGATCTGCTGTCGTTGGGCAAACGTTTTTCGTGGGAACGCTATAAGACGGATATCATCGGTTTTGGAGCCGCGGCAATCCTCGTTTTTTGCCTGATTGGTCTGGCTCTTTTTCTGGCCGGAATAGGGGCTTGATTTTTAGGATTAAAGATTAAAGATTAAATCTATCGGGAGGAACGATCTGCCTGTCGGCTGAT
>Ga0209536_100004867_pt1 | contig 21110 bp, 20 predicted proteins | sample DeeMarSeWOR28_12_FD_187461 | JGI IMG/M metagenome (GOLD analysis project Ga0209536, IMG submission 187461) | Marine sediment microbial communities from White Oak River estuary, North Carolina - WOR-2-8_12 (SPAdes) (version 2) | ecosystem: Environmental > Aquatic > Marine > Intertidal zone >... | reverse complement strand
GATTGGTTTCACCATGGCGCTCTTCATATCCGGTCTGGCACTGCAGGGAGATGCATTGGATGCCGCGAAGGTAGGGGTGCTGGGCGCCTCGGCAGTTGCCGCGATTATCGGGATGGCGCTACTGAACTGGCTGTTGCCTAAGCCTGACACCGATACATCCGGGTGAGGGCGGTACGCAATCGAGTGGCGGTTCTGAGAGAAAAGGTGGGACAGGAATGAGACTGATCGTTGCAGGACTGACGGCGCTCCTGGTCGCCTGTGCGAGCCCCAGGTCTGAAGTGCAGCCGCTGGTCGATGCCGCGTGGCTGAACGAACATCTGGACGACGTCATTGTATTGGACATCCGTAGCTCGGGCGGCGAGCAGGATAGCGTCCGCCCTTACGAGACAGGTCACATTCCCGGCGCGATCTCCTCCGAGTATTCGCAGGGTGGGTGGAGGGTCACGCGTGACGGCGTTCCATACATGGCTCCGAGCCCTCAGGATGTGGAAGAAGTGATCGGGGCGTTGGGAGTCTCGGACGACGACTACGTCGTCATCGTTTCTGCGGGTACTGGCACCAGCGATGTCGGGTCTGCGACCCGGGTGTACTGGCAGTTCAAAGTACTGGGCCACGAGCAGGTCTCCATTCTCAACGGCGGTCACCAGGCATGGACGGCCGCCGGGTTGGCGGTCAGCAGTGAAGCTATCAAGCTCGAGCCTGTCTCGTATTCCGCCGATTATCAATTGGAGCTCGTGGCTACCCGGGAGGATGTGATTGCGGCATTGGAGTCGGGTGTGCAGCTGATCGACGCTCGCTCGTCCGCCTACTACACCGGTGCAAGCAAGTCCGGAATAGCGGCGCGCGCCGGAACCATCGCTGGGGCGAAGAACGTTCCAGCTCCAGCGATGATCGCTGAAGGCAGCGGAGTGTTTGTCGACTCCGCCGCCATGGCATCCCTCTGGGCCGGCGCGGGCGCCGTCACCGCCGGCGAGCAGATCATGTTCTGCAACATCGGTCACTTCGCCTCGGTCGCTTGGTTCGCGTCCTACGAGGTGTTGGGCAACAAACAGGCGAGTTTGTACGACGGATCGATGGCCGAGTGGTCCGCGGATCCCGAGCTACCGATGGAAAACACCCTGGACTCGGCAAGCTGACAAGAGGACCGAGAGTGCCGCAGCTTATCAGGGCAAAGGCGACACGCCCTCCACCAGGATCATCTCGGTGTTGGCCGACGCGTGGCGGAGCGTCTTCGCCGGCTGATAGGCGTCCGACGCCCACCACTCCTTGGCGCGATCGACGCTGGGAAACTTGAGGACGACGATCCGACCGGGCTCCCGGCCACCCTCGAGGGTCTTCGCTTCGCCGCCACGAACGATGTACTGGCCGTCGTAGGCCGTGACCGTGGGTGCCGCCATGGCCTTGTACTCTTCGTAGCGCACCGGATCGGTGATCTCGATATCCACAATCACATACGCCGACATAGCTTCCTCCTAAGCAGAACCAATCGCGCAACACCTTCTGACAACGGTTTGTTCAAGCAAAATCTCGCGGTCGTGGATCCGACAGGGAAGGGGTCGAGCTAGGAGCCGACTTTTGTCTCGCAGTCTCGATGGCTCAGTTACTCGTTTGCTGACCTACTCTCAACCTCAGCCCCCGGCCGGCAACTCCCGCTCACAAGAAACCTCGATCGCCGCCAACACGACCTCAGGACTTTCAGCGATCGCTCCTTTTTTCCGCTACGGCGACCACCAGGATGCGAGCTTCGGGAAACGCCAGCGCCCAGGCCGAAGGCGCTGAGCAGCGCCGCGAGAGCTAGCGCTCGAATCCCTCTAGCTTGGCCACAGCCAGCCGAAGACACCTGCCGTGAAGCATGCGTATACAAAACCGTCGAAGGTCGACTTGAGGGTCGTGCTCCATGCGCGCTTGTACCAGATCGAATTCTGCCAAAGCGCCAGTGCGTAGCCGATGAACGATGCCGCTCCGATGAAGCGGAAGACTGCCATGTAATCGGCGCCCGGGCCCAACGCTCGACCGGTGATGTAGGCTGCGAACAGGTTTACGACCGCGCAGTAGATGAACCACTGGATCAAGCTTCCCGTCATCGACGGCGCTTTGCTCTCGAGTACGGACATGAAGGCGACGGGACCCTTTTCCATCTTTTGAATGAAGGCCGGGTCCTTCATCTCCTGCGAGCTACCCGGAGAGGGGACCACGTACTCGCCTGGCGGGATGTTGAAGGGGCGAAGCGCGTCCATGACCTCATCTTCTGCTGGCAGTTTCTTGAAGTCGCTCTTGTGGTAGGGAAGCACCATGTGGAGGATCGAGCTGACGACGAATACGACCACCGCGGACACCAGAATCGGCAACCACAACGACAACGCTGGGACCATCGTGACCTCCTTGTTCTTTTTTCAGGGGGATTAGGATCAGCGACAGCCGGCGGCTACCAGAAGTCCCTTTTCCAGGTCCGTCAACGGTGTTGGGTAGTTCCCGGTGAAGCAGGCGTCGCAGTAGGGCCCGAACTCCTCGACGGATTTGATCAAGCCCTCCAGCGACAGGTAACCGATGGAATCTACGCCCAGGTAGTCCCGAATCTCGTCCACGCTGCGCTTCGAGGCTAGCAGCTCTTCCTTGGTCGGCATGTCGATGCCGTAGAAGCAAGGGAAGCGAATTGGCGGCGACGAAATACGAATGTGGATCTCTTTGGCACCCGCCTCGCGAATCATCGAGACCAGTCCACGGCACGTCGTACCCCGGACCAACGAGTCATCGACCATCACGACGCGTTTGCCGTCGACGACTTCGCGTACCGGGTTGTATTTCACGCGTACCTTGAAGTCGCGGTCCGTTTGCAGAGGCTGTATGAACGTGCGACCGATGTAGTGGTTGCGAATCAGCGCCAACTCCAAGGGCAGCCCCGTTTCCTCAGCATACCCAAGCGCGGCCGAGTTGGACGAGTCCGGCACCGAGAACACCGCGTCCGCCTCGACCGGGTGCTCGCGAGCCAGTTCGCGGCCGAAGGCGCGACGCGCCGCGTCCACGGTGCACCCCCAGATGCTCGAGTCAGGCCGCGCGAAGTATATCAACTCGAAGATGCAAGCTGTGCGTACCTCGGGAATCAGCCGTGGTAGGGGCTCGATCGCTCCATCGCGGATCTTCAGTACCTCGCCGGGCTCGATGTCGCGGATATAATCGGCCTCGATCAGGTCCAGGGCACAGGTCTCCGAGGCGACCACGGTCGCTTGGCCCTTGCGACCCAGAACCAGCGGACGGAAGCCCCGAGGGTCACGAGCCGCGTAGACCGTGTCGTTCACCAGGATGGCTACGGAAAACGCGCCTTCCACCTGGCTCAACGCCTCCAGTACCTGCTGATCGGGATCGGGCTGCTGCGATCGGGCGATCAGGTGAACGATGACCTCCGAGTCCATCGTAGACTGGAATATCGCGCCCTCGGCCACGAGCAGTTCGCGCAGAGTGGCGGCGTTCGTCAGGTTGCCGTTGTGGGCCAGGGCGAGCACACCCTCCCGGTACTTGACCAGTGCCGGCTGCGCGTTCCTCAACTCCGACTCACCGGCCGTCGAGTAGCGGGCGTGGCCTATCGCCGTTCGACCTGTGAGCTGGAGTACGTCCTCGCCTTTGATGGCATCGGCGACGAGACCCATTCCCTTGCGGATGTGGGCTTTACCCTCGTCGCCATTGTAGGAAACGATCCCGGCCGATTCCTGGCCGCGGTGCTGTAGAGCGTAAAGCCCCAGGAAGGTCAGTTCCGCCGCCGACTCGTGGCCCGATGCCGCAAAGACACCGCACTCCTCTCGGAGCGATTTCTCCACCACAGGCAAAGTCGTTTTCGTCGATGCCATCGCCGCCCTCTATTTGGGAAGCCACAATTCTAACCACGAGTGCCGTAGTGGGGAAGTGACTCTCTCCGATCGTTCCGGATGCAAATGGCCCGGGGCGCCGTCTCGGCGCTCCGGGCCGTGTGAACCCGCTTGGCGTTGAGTGACTGGCGCGATGGGGAACGCGCCGGGTCTTCGGCCTGAGCGTCAGCCTTTGACGCCCGTCGTGTCGGCCTTAACGGTGTCTTCCTCTATGGGCTGTGGCGTCGGTACCCTGGCGGGTCGCACTTCGACGCCTTCCACCTGGTTCGGTATCTCCAGTCGCTCGCCGCCGGGCGTGGCCCTCGGCATCACACCCTTGGGGGACGAGCTTTCACCGGCGTAGCCGCGCCAGGGGGCGCGCAGCACGGCGTCCACGACCTGGCCGCCCTGGAAGAAGACCACGTCTGCCATGCCGCACTCAACGTGGCAGCCGTTTTCATAGAAGTAGAAGGTGAAGTTCCCGTACGAGCTGGTGCTCTGCGGCTCACCGAACACGAGCTTGACCTGGTCCATGGTCATGCCCGGCTGGATGGTCTGGTTCTCCTGAGCGTTTGCGGCGACGCCAAGCAGCATGATGGCTGCCAGCGCGGTCAAGCTGCGCGCGATGATCTTGGAGCGCATAGTGTCCCCCTCTCGTGTCACTCTAAGGCCAAGCTGCGAGTTCGTCCCAACTAGGGACCGCCATTTGTTCAGTATTTCAGCGGGGGATAGGGCAGTACTGCTTACCCCATTAGGGGGAGTACGGTTCCCGCCGACTGACCCGAGGCGGCCTCCGTACCTCTAAGCTATACAAGAGTTTGTCGCTGTCCAGTTCTTCCGTCAGTCGTCCGAACCTTCCTCGGAGTCTTCGTCCGCGGACTCACGTCCGGCCCAGTGAGGCCGCATCCCCTCGTACTCCAGGTCGCGCGGCTCCACGTCATCGGCGCTGAGCTCCTCGCTCAGTGGGTCACGCTCGGGCAAACGGTCCAGCAGTCCGAGCGCAGTCGTGCGCAAGATGCCGTAGGTGATGTACGCTGCGAAAACGGGGAAGACGACCAGCCGGGGATTCCAAATCAGCAGTGCCCAGCAAGTGATGACGAAGACGATGCCGGCCCGCCCGCTCGCGGTTCGAAGGCTGAGGCGCGGAATCTTCGCATAAATGACGTGGCTGAGCATCAGCCCGGCCAACACGATCATGTAGACGCCCAGGATCTGTGTCCACGGCAAGTCCGCCAGGTACTGGTTGAAGAAGGGCGTCTGGCTGAACGGGTAGAACGATGAGAGCGCAATGCCGGCGGAAGGGGATGGTAGGCCGTGAAAATGAAGTCGCGCTTCACCGCCTTGCTCGATGTTGAAACGTGCAAGGCGCACCGCCACGGCGGCCACGTAGATGAAGGCCAGTGTCCAGCTCCAGTCGCCGCCAGCCTCGAGCAGGAGTCGATAGGCGAGTACGCCGGGTGCCACGCCGAAGCTCACCAGGTCGACCAAGGAATCGAGTTCGGTGCCGAACGGCGACCCGGTTCTGGAGAAGCGAGCGATTCGTCCGTCGATCGCGTCGGCGACGCCGGCGGCGAAGATCAGCCAGGCAGCGAGGCTGAAGTCACCGCGTATGGCCGTGATGATCGCCCAGAACCCAAAGAACAGATTGCCGAGGGTGAAAGCATTGGGAATGAGGACCACGGCCCGCCGACGCCCACGCGCGGCCGACCGGTTCGTCTTGATCATTCGGGTTTCTCCGAGTCGTTCTGCATTTCGGCCAGCACCGTCACGCCGCCGACTGTGCGATCGCCCACCTTGATGTTGGGGACGGCGTCCCGTGGCACATAGATGTCAACTCGGGATCCGAATCGAATCAGCCCCATCCGATCGCCCTGCTCGACTGTGTCACCCACTTTTGCGTAGGTGACGATCCGCTTCGCGGCGAGGCCGGCAATCTGGTTCACCAGAATGGGCTGACCGTTGGCATCGATGCCCGTGGATGCACGTTCATTGGAGTGGCTCGCCGACGTGCGCCAGGCGGGCTCGAATCGCCCGGGCTCGTAATCTCGCAGCTTCACGTTGCCAGATACGGGGTAGCGATTCACGTGCACGTCGAACAGCGAGAGGAAGATCGAGATGCAAAGTGCCTCGCCCTGTACGTAGGAGCTTTCCTCTACGTGAGCGATCTTGATCACCTTGCCATCGGCGGGCGAGAGGATCAGCTCGTCGCCTTTCGGACCGTTGCGCTCGGGATCGCGAAAGAACCCGACGACGGCGATCGCCAGCACCGATATAATGATGGCCACGGTCCAGAGCATCGCCCCACCAACTTGGGCGGCAGCCAATAGCAGAACAACAGCAGGTCCCGCTGTGCTGATGACGAAGGGAAGGCCCTCGCGGGCCACGGGTACTCTCATGCCGCTCGAAAGAAAGCCAACTTATGCCGTTCCCGGCAAGGGCTCGCCCGTGATCAGCTCGTAGGCTTTCAAGTATCGCTTCGAGGTGCTGTTCACGACTTCGGCCGACAGAGTCGGAGGCGGTGGCTGCTTGTCCCACTCGCCCCTGGCCACCAAGCCGTCCAGGTAGTCGCGTACCGGCTGTTTGTCGAACGATTCCTGACTGCGGCCCGCTTCGTAACTGTCGAGCAGCCAGAAGCGAGACGAATCCGGCGTGAGGATTTCATCGATGAGGAGAATCTCGCCGGCTCCGCCTACGCCGAACTCGAATTTGGTGTCCGCGAGTATGACACCGCCCTCGAGAGCGATGTCGCGAGCGCGCTGATACATATTGAGACTGATGTCCTGCAGGGTGTTGGCTACGGCTCTGCCCACGGTAGCCTTGACCTGCTCGAACGTGATGTTCTCGTCGTGTCCCTCGATCGCCTTGGTCGCAGGCGAAAAGATGGGCGGATCGAGTCGCTGAGACTCGATCAGTCCTTCGGGTAGCGCCTCGCCGGCCAGCGTGCCGCTGCGCTTGTACTCTTTCCAGGCCGAGCCTGTGATGTAGCCGCGCACTACACACTCAACCGGAAAGGGATCGGTCCGGCGCACGAGCATCGAGCGGCCTTCCCACCGATCTCGGCTGTCGGCCAGCGACGGTTCGCGTGCGATGATCTCGTCCGCGTCCGCCGTCAGCAGGTGATTGGTGACGATGTCTTCGGTGCGCTCGAACCACCAGAGGGACAACTGGGTTAGAACTCTGCCCTTGTGGGGAATCGGCTCGTCCATCACCACGTCGTGGGCACTGAGCCGATCCGTCGCCACCAGCAGCAGATCGTCTCCCAGCTCGTACACCTCGCGTACCTTGCCTTCCCTGAAGAGCGGAAGGTCCAGCCCGATTTTGCTTAGTGCTTTTGTCATGTCCCTGTTTGTTTCACGGTTTCAATTGTCTGGCGGATTCGGTTGCTGCGAGTCGTTTACTCTGCACTCCCAATGCCACTATACCTTGAGTTCCGGACTCTGAGAGTCCAAAGAGTCTCTGTAACGCTCCAGGAGAGGATCGACCCAATCTCTGACGAACCGATCCACCTGTTCCGGCGCGCGCCCGACCATCGCCTCGGGGCTCAGCATCCGCTCCAGTTCGTCCCGGTCGATTCCGATCTCCGGGTCGCCGGCGATACGTTCGATCACATCGTTCGGCTCGCCGCGCCCGACTCGTTCCGCCGCGGCGACGGCGTGCTGTCGGATCCGCTCATGGATGACCTGGCGGTCCGCGCCTCGACGGGCCGCGTAGAGGAGCACGGGCTCCGCCGCCAGGTAGGGCATCTGCTCCCGCAGACGCCGAGCTGCGACATCCGGGTAGACCACTAGGCCTGCGGCGACGTTGTGCGCGATGAGCAGTACGGCATCGGTGGCGAGGTACGCCTCCGGCACCGCGATTCGTTTGTTGGCCGAGTCGTCGAGGGTGCGTTCCAGCCATTGGCTGGCTGCGGTGAACGCGGGGTCCAAAGACAGCACCATGATGTGACGGGCCAGGGCACCGATGCGTTCGGAGCGCATCGGGTTGCGCTTGTGCGGCATCGCGCTCGATCCGACCTGTGACCTGCCGAAGGGTTCCTGCAACTCGCCGAAATTCTGGAGCAGGCGAATGTCGTTGGCGGCCTTCGAAACCGATTGGCCTATGTCGGACAGTCTGCCCAGAAGCGTCGCGTCGACCTTGCGGGTATAGGTCTGAGAGCTGACGCCGTAGGTCTCGGCGAAATCCATCTTCTCGGCGATGATCGCGTTCAACCGATCGACCTTTGCGCCGTCCTCATCGAACAGGATGAGGAACGATGCTTCCGTTCCGGTGGCGCCCTTTGCACCGCGGAAACGCAGTCGGTTCAGCTCGAACTCGATCGCTTCAACATCGAGGATCAGGTCCTGCGTCCATAGTGTGATGCGTTTCCCGACGGTCGTGGGCTGTGCCGGCTGCAGGTGGGTATAGCCTACGGTGGCCACGTCCCGGTACTCGAGCGCCTGGTCCCGCAGGGCCGCGATGAGGCCGAGAAGCCGGCGGCGGACCAGTGTCAGAGCTTTGCGGTGCTGAATGAGGTCAGCGTTGTCCATCACGAAGGCCGACGTGGCGCCCAGGTGGATCACGCCGCGCGCTTCGGGCGCGACATCGCCGAAGGCGTGAATGTGCGCCATGACTTCGTGACGTGTGCTGGCTTCGTACTCCGCGATCTTTGCCAGGTCGATCTCATCGATGTGGGCGCGCATTGAATCGATGGCTTGCTGGCTGACATCCAAACCCAACTCGCGCTCGGCCTCGGCCAACGCAATCCAAAGTTCTCTCCAGATGCGCGCACGGTGCCGAGGTCCGAAGATCTCGGCCATCTCCGGCGACGAGTACCGTGTGATCAACGGGTTCTGATAACTGTCCATCGTCTGGGCTTTCTATTCTCTATTCGACCCTGAAATACGACCTCCAGAGACGCCCGCCCCGCTCGTAGTGGATCCGTACGTCGGATCTTCGGGTCGCCAGGTACTGCAGGACTTCCGCTGCGTCCTCCGCGCTCTCGATGCGGCGGCGGTTGATTTCGACGATCAGGTCACCTTGTTGCATGCCCGTGACTCGCGCGACTTCGTCGGATACGCCTGCGATCAAGGCGCCGGCACTCGAGTGAAGGCCGCGTTCGGCTTGAATCGCATCGGTCAACGTGATCAGTTCGAGCCCTTCGATGACCTCGATCCGCGCCGCGTCCACCGATGGCAGATCCTCGACTCGGAGAACGATGTCGATTTCACGGCCCGCATCGTTCCGCACCGTGACATTCACTGTCTCGCCGGGCGACACGTCGAGAAGCTCGGCCTCCCAGTCGAGATGGGACTTGACCGGGCGGCCCTGCACGGCGACGAGTTCCATTCCCACCCGCAAGTCGGCGGTCTCGGCCGGCGAGCCGGGAACGACCCTGACGATCTGTGCACCACGACGACGTCCCAATCGATCGTCGCTTTCGGCGGGCCCCACATCGATCCCCACCCAGGGCCGCCGCACCTCGCCGCTAGTGCGCAGCTGGTCGGCGATGCGCAACGCGCGATTGATCGGTATCGAAAAGCCCAGTCCCTGCGAGCCGCCGGACCGGGAAAAGATGGCCGAGTTGACGCCAACCACCTCGCCGTCGGCGTTCACCAACGGACCGCCGGAATTGCCCGGGTTGATCGACGCGTCGGTCTGGATCATGTCGGCGTACATCGTCTCGCCGTCTCCACCGAACGCCGTTGGCAGGATGTGTCGACCCGTACCCGAGATGACGCCGACGGTGACCGTCGGCTCAACGTTGGATAGCAGATAGCCGAACGGATTTCCGATTGCGATCGCAGGCTCGCCCGTGACTAGATTGTCAGAATCCCCGAACTCGGGAACGGGAATCTGCGCGTCTACTTTTAGGAGGGCGATGTCGGCCAGTTCGTCTAGCCCGACGAGCTCAGCCGGGTAGTCGTTGCCGTCGATGGTGGCTACGACGATCTCGATCGATCCCTGTACCACGTGGGCGTTGGTCAGTATGTAACCACCGGCCGCGATGGCGATGCCCGAGCCAAGACCGGGTACTTCGCGCTCGGAGCCAAACGGGCTGAGATCCCAGAATGATGGGCCGATCCGCTGGCGGCGGATGACGTTCACGCTGACCACCGACGGGATGACGCGGTGCGCCGCCTCGACCGTCGCGGTCTGGCGTGAGCGAGCCCGGGTGATCGGCTCTTGAGGGCGAGTGGGGGATGTAGCGGCAGCCGGCGAATCGGTCACCAAGACTCCGGCCGCGTCATCGGCGCCGTTCAGGAACGTCCTCGGTCCGAGGATGACCAGGCCCAGAGTCACCAGGGCGACGGCGAAACCCGCCAACCAGCCGGCGACGAAAGTCGCGCGCGAACTCCGGTTTCGGTGCGGCGCTTCTATGCCTTCGCCTCCTCTGTGCTCGGCACCTCCAGATTCACCTTTTGCGCATCCTTAAGAAACGCTTCGATGCCACTATCGGTCAACGGGTGCTTCAAGAACTTCCAGAGCACCGCCGGGGGCACCGTGGCGATGTCCGCGCCGATCATGGCGGCCTCGACGAAATGGAGCGGGTGACGGATCGACGCCACCAGGATCTCGGTATCGAAACCGTAGTTGTCGTAGATCTCACGAATCTGGGCGATCAACTCCATCCCCGAATGCGAGATATCGTCCAGTCGGCCGACGAAAGGCGATATGAACGTCGCACCCGCTTTCGCCGCCAGCAGGGCCTGCGATGGCGAGAAACAGAGGGTGACGTTCACACCGATCCCCTCTGACCGGAGTCGTTTGCACGCGACGAGGCCGTCCTCCGTAAGCGGCACCTTGATCACGACGTTGTCGCCGAAGCGCGCCAGATCCTGTCCCTGCGAGACCATGCCGTCGGCGTCCAGTGCCAAAACCTCCAGACTCACCGGCCCGTCGACGGAATCTGCTACTTCCTGCATGTAATCGGCGACGTTCGCATCGCCGACGACCTTCGCCATCAGCGAGGGGTTGGTCGTGATGCCATCGATGAGTCCCGCCCGCGCCGCCCGTCGGATTTCGCCGAGGTCGGCCGTATCAATGAAGATCTTCATGGGGTTCCCCCTTCACTCTTCGCCAGTCGTATCTTGTTCTGAACGTCCTTACTATAGTCCACCCGCGTCAAAAACAAACCCTCCGCCGGCGCCGGAGCCGGCGCCCGCAAGCCCGGTTCGCCTCTCAGCAACCGAGCGATCTCGTCCACGGGCCGCTGACACTGCCCGATGTCGACGAACGTGCCCACCAGGTACCTCACCATGTGGTGCAGGAACCGGTCGGCCGTGATCTCGAGCTCCAGGATGCCCGGCTCCGTCGTCGAGTAGCGCCAGTCCGCCGATTTGACGTCGCAGCGCACGCCCCGTTCGGGCTGCCCCGATTTCGCGAACGCACTGAAGTCATGATTCCCGATTAGAGAACGCGCTGCCTCCTCGAGCCGTTTCCTGTCCAAGGCGTGCCCCAGCGGCCAACACCAGGGTGCCTGGAATGGCGACGCGGACTCGGGTGTGACACCGATCCTGTATACATAGGTTCGCGAAACCGCATCGTAGCGGGGGTGGAATGAGAGTTCGACCCGCTCGGCAGAGGCGATCCAAAGGTCGGGCGGGGCGAGGGCGTTCAGCGCCCGCTGCAGTTCGACTTCGTCGAAGCGCTCCGGGATCAGCGCGCTGGCGACCTGTCCCGTAGCGTGCACGCCTCGGTCGGTGCGGCCCGCGGCCGTAATCCTCGCGGAGGCAGAGCCGCAGACTCTCACCAGCAAGGCAGAAAGCTCGTCCTGCACTGTGCGCTGGTTGCTTTGCGACTGCCAACCGTAGAAATTCCGGCCTTCGTAGTGCAAGACGAGCTTCACTCGCCAGAGACCCGTTTCGTGCTCGGTTTGTGGCACGGCGGCAAATTAGGAGACCGGGACAGAGTGTCAAGCGATTCCGACGCCCTTTCGAGGGCGATAGGCAAACTCGCTCTTCGAGAGGATCTGAGCGCAGACGAGACCGAGGCCGCGTTAGGCTTCGTGATGAGCGGCCAGGCCTCCGAAGCTCAGATGAGCGCCCTGCTTTCGGGCCTCAGGGACAAGGGGGAGACGTCTCACGAGGTGGCGGGCGGAGTGCGCGCTCTGCGCAGGGTCATGATCCCGGTGGTGGTCGATGAACCCGACCTTGTCGTCGACACCTGCGGCACCGGGGGTGGCTCGCTAACGACCTTCAACATCTCCACCGCTGCGGCTTTCGTGCTGGCCGGCGGTGGCGTTCCGGTGGCCAAACACGGCAATCGCTCCTTCAGCTCGCGCTCTGGAAGCGCCGACGTTCTGGAGGCTCTCGGAATCGGGCTCCCAGCGACGCCCCAGAAGATGGAGGAGGCGCTCGAGAGAACCGGGCTGAGCTTTCTATTCGCGCCGCATCTGCATCCGGCCATGAAACATGTGGCGCCTGTTCGTCACAGGCTCGGCGGGCGGACAATCATGAACATCTTGGGCCCGCTGACCAACCCCGCCAACGCTCGCCGCCAGGTCGTGGGTGTTGCCGAACCTGAATTGGTCCCGCTCGTGGCGGCCGCGCTGGCCGAGCTCCGCCACCTCCGCGGGATGGTGGTCCACGGTGCGCCTGGGATGGACGAACTGTCTCCACTCGGTCCCACCCGGATCGTTGCCGTCGAAAACGGACATCTGGAAGAGAGTGTCTTTGACCCGGTCTCGCAGCTGGGTTGGAACGGCATGGATGTCCACGAACTTGCCGGTGCGCATCCTGAAGAGAATGCTCGCATCATAGAGGCCGTGTTGTCAGGAAACGGTAACCGCACGGCTCGCGCGGCTGTGGTTCTGAACGCTGGGGCAGGGTTCTACGTGGCCGGTGCCGTCGATTCGCTCACCGCAGGTGTGGAGCGCGCGGAATCCGCTCTCGACGAAAAGCTGGGTCTCGAGGCTCTGAGGAAAGTCCGCGAAGCGACGCGCGGGTGATGGGTCGGCAACGCCCGTTGCCGTTCTTCTGACCCTTACTCCTACTCCTGATCGTAATCCTCCTCCAAAACAGCGTCGGAGCAGGAGCACGAGTAGGATGACGAGTACGATTCAGAGTGGCGGGCGCGGCGCCGGAGCAGGGAAACCGGGGCTGGGGAGAGACCCCGGGAGGCGCCGTCCCGCCATCAGTACTTGCGTATGACTCCGATGACCACGCCGCGCACCCTCACATCCTCTTCGCCATAGAACTGCGGTGCGTGGTTCGCATTCGAAGGTTGCAGGCGCACGCGGCCGTCTGTCTCACGATAGAAACGTTTCACCGTCGCCGACTCACCGTTCACTAGAGCGATGACCATCTCGCCGTTGTCCGCTGCCTCGCGGCCGTCCACCACCACGCAGTCGCCGTCGCGAATCTGGTCATCGATCATTGAGTCGCCACGCACCTTGAGGACGAAGTGAGGGCCGGTACCTGTGAGCATGTCTTCCGGAACGCAGACCGATTCGTCGTGCTCGATCGCCTCGATGGGGGAGCCGGCAGCGACGCGGCCGAGCAGGGGAACGATCGAAGCGGTGGCGTGGGGTCGGTTGGCCTCCATCGGCTCGACCGAGCGGCTTTCGTTGTAGTTACGACGGATGTAACCTTTCCGCTCGAGGTTCGAGAGGTGCTCGTGCACCGTCGCCAACGACCGGTAGCCGAAGAACTTGGCTATCTCTTCGAAGCTTGGAGAATACCCTTCGTTCTGAATGAAGCTCTCGATGAAATCGAGGATCTCGCGCTGTCGCTTCGTGAGCGCCATGAAGCCTCCAGGTTGTCTCACTGATCTCGCACTGTCAGACGTTCGCGCCACCCGGCGTGCGGCAGTGGCCCGAACAGGAGCCGAATATACTATACCCGAAAACGCACCGAAGCGCAACCCCGAACGGCTCGGCACAAGCCCGGAAGCTACGGAATGACAAAAGGTTACCTCGCTGAGGTCGCCCTGCGCAAAGACGAGGAAATCGCAGCCCTCAGACCCCGAATGGCGGAACTGAGAAGCAGGGCCGCCGATGCTCCGCCTTGCCGCCCGTGGGCCGCTGGACTGCGGCTCGCCGATCGCGTTGCGCTGATTGCCGAACTCAAACGACGCGCGCCGTCAGCCGGTTCGCTGCGGCCGCAGATGGACCCGCCCACCCTGGCTCGCGCCTACGAGGGGGCGGGGGCCGCGGCGCTGTCGGTGCTCACCGACGCGGACTTCGACGGGGCCCTCGCTGACCTGTGGCGGGCTCGGGAGGCGGTGAGCGTCGCGACGCTCCGCAAGGATTTCGTCCTCGATCCCGTGCAGGTTTTCGAGTCACGCGTCGCCGGCGCCGACGCGATTCTACTGATCGTTCGTATGTTGACCGACGATCAACTGATGACACTGCTCGGGATCTCGGATGAAGTGGGCCTTGGGACGCTGGTCGAGGTCCACGACGAGGTCGAGCTCGAGAGGGCACTGGCCAGCAACGCCTGGGTCATCGGCGTGAACAATCGGGATCTCACCACGCTGAGTACAAGCCTCGACATCGCACGGGAATTGGCGAGTCGGGTGCCGTCGGGCCGGTTACTCGTGGCCGAAAGCGGAATCGAGTCCGGCCAGCAGGTTAGGGAGCTAGGCGAGTTGGGGGTCGACGCGGTATTGGTGGGTCGTGCCCTGGTTTCTCATTCCGACCCCGGTGGGTTGGCGGCGGAGTTGTCCAATCAGCCGAAGTCCTCGGGTCGTCGGGAAACCTGACGTTCCTATTCGCACTCGTACTCGTGAGCGTACTCGTTATCCTAATCCACTCAGAACGCGGACTGGAGTACGATTACGATCACGAGTTACGAGTAAGAGTAAGAGATTGATGCGATGACCCGGGTCAAGATCTGTGGGCTGGTGAGGCCGGAGGACGCGCGCTTTGCCGACAGCGCCGGCGCAGACTATTTGGGCGTGGTGTTCGCTCCAAGCCCGAGGCGACGGACGGAAGAACAGGCGGGCCGGATCTGGAAAGGAACCGCGGCCGGGAGAGCGGGCGTCTTCCTCGATTCGTCGGTGGAGGATGTGACTCGCCGGGCAGTGGAGCTGGATCTGGCCGTGGTGCAACTCCATGGGTCCGAGGCCCCGGACTACTGCAAGAAGATCCGCGACGCAGGCCCCTGGGCAACATGGAAGGCTGCGCGGGTCGTCGATGCCGACGACTTGAGCCGGGCGCTAGAGTCGTACGCTGACGTCGCCGATGGTCTTCTCTTGGAAGGTTGGAGCGATCGAGGTCACGGCGGCGTCGGGGCGAGCTTCGAGTGGTCCGTCGCCGGCGACATTCGCGCAACCTGGCCCGAGGATCTGCACCTCATACTTGCCGGTGGCCTGAATGCCGATAATGTGGCGGATGCCATCGAAAAGTTGCGGCCGGACGTCGTCGATGTCAGTTCCGGTGTTGAGGCCGCACTGGGAATCAAGGATCACGAGGCCGTGAAAGCGTTCGTGGACGCGGCAAAGGGCAGATGACGGAGACACCAAACACCGATATTCCCAGCCGCTTCGGACCCTACGGCGGCCGCTACGTGCCCGAGACCCTGATCGCGGCCCTGGACGAATTGCGGGATGCGTTCGCTGCGGCCAAGGCCGATCCGTCCTTTACGGCCGAGCTGGACGGCCTGCTGGCGGACTATGCGGGAAGACCGAGTCCCCTGACCCTGGCCCACCGTCTGGGCGAGGAGCTCGGTGGCGTGAGGATCTACCTCAAGCGCGAGGACCTCAACCACACCGGCGCCCACAAGATCAACAACACGCTGGGCCAGGCGCTCCTGGCGCGGAGGATGGGCAAGCGCCGGCTCATCGCCGAGACTGGGGCGGGGCAGCACGGTGTTGCCACCGCTACCGTGGCGGCGCTGTTCGGGCTCGAATGCTGTATCTACATGGGAGAGCGGGACATGGAGCGCCAGGCGCTCAACGTGTTCCGCATGGAGCTGATGGGGGCCGAAGTCCGGGCGGTGAAATCCGGCAGCCGCACCCTAAAAGACGCCACCAGCGAGGCGATTCGCGATTGGGTGACGAATGCGGGGGAAACTCACTATATTATTGGGTCGGTAGTCGGTCCGGACCCCTACCCCTGCCTGGTTCGCGATTTCCAGACCGTCATCGGACGGGAGGCGCGCGAGCAGATACTGTCACTCACAGGTCAGCTGCCTGACGGCGTATTTGCCTGTGTTGGAGGCGGCTCCAACGCCATCGGCATGTTTCACGACTTCCTCGAAGACGAGGGCGTCGAGCTTGTGGGTGTGGAGGCAGCCGGAGCGGGGCTCGAGAGCCGGCGGCACTCGGCCTCCCTGGCGAAGGGAGCACCCGGGGTTCTGCATGGGTCGCTCAGCTATCTGCTGCAGGACGCGGCGGGGCAGGTGCAGGAGGCCCACTCGGTATCTGCGGGTTTGGACTATCCCGGCGTTGGGCCAGAGCATGCCTACTTGAAGGACCGTGGCCTGGCTCGCTATGAGAGCGTGACCGATGGACAGGCGCTCGAGGCGTTTCGCACTTTGGCGCGCCTCGAGGGTATTATTCCAGCGCTGGAGCCCGCCCATGCTCTGGCGCAGGTCGTCCGCGAGGCGGACCGGTGGAGAGGCCGGACGGTTCTCGTGTGTCTGAGTGGAAGGGGCGATAAGGATGTGGCGGAGGTGGCGCGTCTCGAAGCCGAGCGCCCCGAGCCACCCGAAGGGAAGCGGTGATGGACGACAATCCTCTCAAGGATCTCCCTGATTTCGAATTCGAGTTGACGGACGAGGCAGCGGAGGAACAGCAACCGGCTCCGGCGCACGACCCATCCGGTCATCAGCCCGGGGCGGCCGGCGGTGCCGGCGGTCTGCTGGACATGGAGATGGACATCGAGGCGCTCGAGCAGGACGCCGCCGAGGAGATGTCCGAGCTTGCCCGTGAGATCAAGGAATTTTTCGTGGCGTTCGTCAAGACGCTGCGGGCATCGGCGCTGTACGTGCAGGGCAATCCGCTATTGCACCAATTCGTCGACGATCTCACCAAGCGCCTGACGCGGCTGTGGGGCGTAGTCGAGAACGTCAACTTCACGATTCACGAAAACGAGATCACCTGGCACGAACACTCGGTGTACAAGGGGCGGTTGGGCGGACACGAGAACCTTGCCTTCCAGCTGTACAAGGACGGGATCCGGCGGATCGAGCTGCAGCCGGGCGTCGAAAAACACGAGATCCGCAAGTTCATCGACGTGCTGCGCCTCTCAAGAACGCTCCAGAGTGACCAGGAAGACCTGCTCACGTTGATGTGGAACGCCGATTTCCAATACGTCCGCTACGAGTACGTGGACGTACTGGGCGACGAGCCGCCACTGCCCACCAGCGGTGCGGAGGTCGATACCAGCGGCGACTTGCCGATGTTGCCGGAGTTGGAGCTGTCACCCGAATTGCAGGCGCCGACTCTGCGTGAGGATTTCGAACCGTCGCTCTATTTCCTCGACGAATCGGAAGTCACCCACTTGCAGCAAGAGCTGCTGCGCGAGTGGGAGCGTGCGATCAAGACCGATGTCACTCTGGCCGTTCTGGACCAGTTCGAGTTGGGCGATGTGGAGCGCCGCGGCGAGATCCTGGTGATCTTGCGGCAGATGCTGCCGCGCGTACTGGCGGAAGGCGATTTCGGCGATGCCGCGTTCATCATCAACGAACTGAAGGGCATTTCAGTGAAACATGACGAACCGGTGATCGCTGAGGCCGTCGACAAGATCGTCTCCGAGCTGAGCCAGCCGCTGGTTGTCCACCAGTTGGTTCGCGTGCTGGAGGACGGGTCGATCGACCCCGAGGCCGACGAGCTGGCGATTCTGCTCAACTCGCTTAAGCCCGAGGCCATCGAGATCCTCATCCAGGGCGTCTCGACGGTGACTCGAGCTTCTGCGCGAGAGCAGCTGCTGGGTACACTGGATCGCCTGGCCTCTATGAGCCCGGAGATGATGTCGGGCCTGATAAGGTCGGAGGATCCACGCATCGCTGCGGAGGCAGCCAAGATCGCTGCGCGCCTCAAGATGTCCGGTGCCGCCGAGGCCATCGCCGGCCTGCTCCGGCGCCCGAGTGCCGAAGTGCGACTGGCCGCCGTGGAGGCCTTGGTCGCTTTGCGCACTTCCATAGCCGGCGCTCCGCTGATCAAGGCGTTGGATGATTCCAACCGCGACGTGCGCGTAGCAGCAGCTCGGGGCCTGTCAGAATTGCAATACGGCCCCGGAGCGAAGAAGCTGGAAGAACACGTGACCGGCAAAGAGCTGATGAAGCGTGACTTGACCGAGCAAGTCGCCTTCTTCGAGGCTTACGCGCTGACCGCGGGTGACGAGGGCACGCGGCTCCTCGCCAAGATGCTCAACGGCAGGCGGTTCCTGTGGGTCAAGTATCCCACCAAGATGCGCGCTTGTGCAGCCCGCGCGCTGGGGTTGGTCGGAGGACCGGAAGCCAGCGCGGCGCTCTCGGCGGCGGAGAAAGACAAGGATGCGATGGTCTTGAGCGCGGTTCACGCTACACGAAAGGACTCGTGACGGGAGAGGACGGGTAGATGTCGACCGGTGAAGATGCCCTGATCAGAGATACGAGCGCGATTCTCAGCGGCGAAGGACGCAAGTTGCTGACGACGCTTTACGCCACGATGCGCTCGCTACGCCTCTATCCGCTGGAGAACCAGGTGGTGCAGAGGGCGTTGGCGGAGATCGACGTCAACACTCAGGCGATCGTTAACCGCGAAGGCCGCCTTCAGTTTCGCCTCGCCGGTGACTTCATCTTCTTCAACGATGTGCGCGTCAGCCTCGATCTCGGCAACTACGCCAGTTTCGTGTTCGTCCGGAAAGCGATGGAGACTCACGGGATCGGCGACATCGAGGCGGACCGAAAAGCCGACATTCGCGAATGGACGTCGTTTCTCTCGGTGCTCGCCAGTCAACCGGAAGCCTCGGAAAACCCGCTACAGGAATTCATCGACCGGATGGAGTCGGCGGGAGTCGAGAACATCAGTGTCGGTCCCCCTGCAGCTCTCGTCGACGCACTGAGCCTGAGCGATGAGGCCAAAGAAGCGGCAAGGCGAACCTACGCTCGATCTGTCAGCGTGGTCAAAGAAGTGATGACCAGCGTGCGGCTGGGCAAAGCCTGGAGCGGCCGCCGCGTCAAACGCGTCATCCTGGGGATCGTCGACCAGGTTCTCCATGAAGAGCCCGCGATGCTGGGGATGACCACGCTGCGCGACTACGACGAGTACACGTTCACGCATTCCGTCAACGTGTGCATTCTTTCGGTGGCGCTCGGGCAGAAGCTGGGCTTCAGCAAGCTGCAACTCTTCGACCTCGGACTCGGCGCCCTCTTCCACGATGTCGGAAAGTCGCGCGTTCCGCTTTCGGTCCTCAACAAAGAGGGCCGTCTGGACAAAGAAGAGTGGAAGGTGATGAGTCAGCACCCCGAGTTCGGCCTGATGTTGCTCTTCGACCTGCATGGCTTCGAGGAGCCGCCGTACCGCGCCATGCTGACCGCCTACGAGCACCACATGCGCATCGACTTCACTGGATACCCCAAGGTGCTGCGCAAGCGGTGGCTGGGCTTCTTCTCGCGCATCATCGCCGTGGCCGATGCCTTCGACGCCGCGACCAGCAAGCGAAGCTACCAGTATATTCCGTTCCCGCCCGATGAAGTGCTAAGAGAGATGCGGGACAACCCGACGCGTGGATTCGATCCCGTGGTCGTCAAAGCGTTCGTCAACATGATGGGCATCTATCCGGTGGGAACGGTGTGCATCCTCGATTCGGGCGAGCTCTCCGTCGTCGTGGCCCCCAGTCCGAACCCGGAAGAACTGCACCGGCCCCTGGTTCGCATCGTGTCGGATGCCAACGGTCGCAAGCTGCCGCAGCCGCCGCTGGTGGACCTGTCTGAGACGCACATGACGACCGGTCGCCCCTCGCGCACCATCGTCAAGACGACCGACCCCGACAAGTACAACATTACCGTCTCTGACTACGTTGTCTGAGAACGTCGGCGGCGACCGTCTGGCCGCAACCTTCCAGCGACTTCAGACTTCGAAGGGCCGCGCTTTCATCCCTTACATCACCGCTGGCGATCCCGCCGCGCCTCCGACTCTCGATGTACTGGAGACTCTGGTCGCATCGGGCGCCGACATCCTCGAGTTGGGCATACCTTTCAGCGATCCTCTGGCCGATGGACCGACGATCCAGGCGGCGGCTTGGCGCGCGCTGGAGGGTGGGACCGACGTCGAGCGCGTATTGGCTTGGACTCGGCAGTTCACCGAGCGACACGAGACGCCCGTCGTCCTGTTCACCTACCTGAATCCAGTGCTCGCCTACGGCCCCGAAGAGTTCATCCGGGCCGCTCGCGATTGCGGCGCCGCGGGGTTATTGATTACCGACTTACCGGTCGGCGAAGATGCCGGGTTGGAGGCGAAGTTGAGTTCCGGCGGTCTCGATCTCGTACGGTTGGTCGCTCCCACGACACCCGAAGATCGTATCGAGCGGATCCTGGAGACCGCAGAGGGGTTCATCTACTATATCTCACGCACGGGAGTGACCGGCGAGAGAGCACAGATCCGTGAGGGCCTGGCGGCCGAAGTCGATCGGCTGCGCCGTCGTACGAGGCTTCCCATCGCTGTGGGTTTCGGGATATCGAGTCCGGAGCAAGCGAAGGACGTCGCCTCGGTCGCCGATGGGATCGTCGTCGGAAGTGCCTTGGTCAGAACTCTGGCGGAGGAGGGAATGGACTCCGCCGCTAAATTGGCGCGAGGGATTCGAAGCGCGATAGATGCAGCCACCTAAAGAGCGGGCAACACAATCCTTTTGGCTAGCGGCTGGGACGCTCGCCGCGCTGACGATAGCGGCGGGCGTCTCGTTGTTGGTCTCCGGCGCGGACGCTGTCGGGCAGCAGCCATCTATCGTTACCGTCGAACTTGACCGCGCCATGTCGCGCGCGGCTCCGAGCGAGCGAATCCCGGTACTCATCGAAGTCGGACGCGCCGATCCACCTGCGCCTCTGTCACTCGCTCGTGATCTACGAGCCGCAGAGCACGCAGCTGACCTGGCCGGGTTGTACGCCGCCAGTATCGACGACCTCCGCCGTGATGCGCCTGTCGAGCTGTACTCCGATCTTCAGATGGGCGAAGTCCTTTGGATCGGCGGAGCCGTCACGGCCGAGCTCACGGCCGAACAGATTCGAGCCCTCGATGGCCAATCGGGCGTTCAGCGCGTCTACTACGACGGGTTGGTGCAGGTACTGGGGGGCCCCGGAGTGCCGGCTTTGGGGTTTGCCGTGGGCGTCGAGCGCGTGATCCTTCTGCTCGGCAACGATGCTGCGACTC
>Ga0209536_100004866_pt1 | contig 21114 bp, 18 predicted proteins | sample DeeMarSeWOR28_12_FD_187461 | JGI IMG/M metagenome (GOLD analysis project Ga0209536, IMG submission 187461) | Marine sediment microbial communities from White Oak River estuary, North Carolina - WOR-2-8_12 (SPAdes) (version 2) | ecosystem: Environmental > Aquatic > Marine > Intertidal zone >... | reverse complement strand
AAGGTTTCATCCAGGACTTCGGCCAAAAAAGGATGAATGGGATCCCAGGGGCCGCCGTGCAGGCGGCGGATGTATTCCTGGATAAATTCATTGGCGGCCGGGCGGATGATGCTGCTGTGGATGACCAGATGCTCAAAATCGCCCATCCTGGATTTTTGCTGCAGCAGCCGCATGGCCGGGCTTTCGATGTAGAAGCAGCCCATGGTGCGGCCCTGGGCCAGGGCCTCCTGGGTGGCAAAATCGTCTTCGGGCTCCCAGCGCAGCTCGTCAAAGGTGGTGCCGTTGTCATGCAGGTTGGCCAGGGCATCGCGGATCACCCCCAGACTGCGGTTGCCCAGCAAATCGATTTTGACCAGCCCGGCATCTTCGGCGGCATCCTTTTCCCACTGGATAATCGGCACCCCCTTTGGGGCGCGCTCAACGGGTACGTATTCTTCAATGGGCCGCGGCGTGATGACCACGCCGCCGGGATGCACGGACATGTAACGCGGGGTACCGATGATGCGCTGGGCAAACTGCAAAATATCGGGCCAGGGCGGTGGGAACTCCAGCGCTTTGGATTCGGGTCTTCGTTTCAGTTCGGTTAAAAATTCCGGGTCGGATTCCTTCACGCGCCAGAAGTGTGGCAGCCGTTTGGACACCTGCCCGATCTCGGCATCGGTCAGCCCGAAGACCTTGGCGACCTCCCGCACCGCCATGCGGGGTTGAAACAGAACGTGGCTGGACACCATGGCGGCATGACGCGGATACTGAGCCAAAACCGAATCCAGCACCTCATCGCGCTCGTCCCAGGCGAAATCCACATCGATATCCGGCGGATCTTTGCGGCCCGGATTTAAAAACCGTTCGAAGTACAGATTGTGTTTCAGCGGACAGACATTGGTAATGCCCAGGCAGTAAGCGACCAGCGAAGCGGCTCCCGAGCCGCGGCCGCAGGTGCGCGGACTGCGTCGGACAATATCGCGCACGATTAAAAAATAGGCGGCAAACCCCATGTCCGTGATGCTGCGCAACTCGTGTTCCAGGCGTTCCACCACGGCTTCGGAAAGTTCAGCGCCGTAACGGCGCCGGGCACCTACATAGGCTTCCCGCCGCAGGCGTTGAGCCGTACTGCTGCCGTTTTGGCCCAGCGGCGGCATGACAATACCAAACCGCGGTCCGGTGAACGTCAAACGATCAAGAATTTCGTAAGTGGCGCTGACCGCCTGCGGGCAGATGGCAAAACGGCGCTCGTATTCTTCAGGACCCGCGAGCCAGGCATCTGCCGGAGCGACTTGATCGGCTGCCAGGCGCGACAGAGAGGTGTTGCACTCGATGGCCCGCAGCATACGGTGGACCGCCACATCATCCGGGCGTAAAAAGAAACTGCCCGGTGTGGCCACCAGCGGCAGCCCCAGACGGTCGGCCGTGTGACGCAGCCGGTGGGTGGCGGGAAGGGGGCGGCGCGGCATGGCGGCGGCAACCGAAACCCCGGCCGTATGCCAGGCGCGCAGCAGATCGGCGCTCCGGGTGAGAGCCACCAATCCATTTGCATGCGAAATTACGGCGGTTTCCAGGTTGAAATCTTTTTCCATGTGGCGGCGGGTGAGCAGGCGACAGAGGTTGCGGTAGCCGCTATCGGTCGCCACCAGGCAGACGGCACGCTGTTTGTGCTGCGGGTCGCTGACCTCGGCTCCGACGATGGGCGTCAGTCCTTCGCGCCGACAGCTGGTTAAAAAAGGCCACAGACCGCACAGGTTGTCGGTGTCGGTCAGCGCCAGATGGGTATAGCCCAGGCGCCGGGCCGCCCGGCAGACCTGTTTGACCGGCGCCGTGCCCCACATGAAAGAGTAGTTCGATCGGACTGTCAATGGTATCATGTCGCTTTGCTCCCGTTGGAGGATCGTTCCGCCGATGGCGGAACTATAGGAGCACTCCGCGCCTTGGATGCGCTCCGTTTAAGGAGCGCTTCGCTTGAGGCGAAAGAATACTTCTTGCCTGCAACCTCAAGGCCGCGAGGCCGCTCTTCAAAGCCCGCAGGGCTGCTCTTCAAGCGCAGCGCTCTTTTTACGCGGCCAGCGTGCGGCCTGACCGCACGGCCTGGTTACCAAAGCGCTGGCGGATGGTGTCGATGGCCGTGATCAGGCCGCAGCGCTTTTCATTGGTTTTTTGGTCGGCGGCAAACAGCCCGAGTTGAGCCGGCGGGAAGATCAGGCGGTCGCAGACCAGGCGCATATGCCGGATGCGTACCCGTCGGGCCCAAGCCAATTGGAGGGTGCGCCGGGCCAGCTCAAACAGGGTGAGATCATTGGCCGTGGGTGGGCGGGCGGCCACCTGGCGGGCGCGGCGCATGCCGTCGGAATAATCGAGGATAATGGTGATGCGGCGTGCGGCGCGCCGGCGCCGGCGCAGCCGGCGGCCGACCTGCTCCACCAGGCCGTAGAGAACCGCTTCCAGGGTGTACGCGTTGTTGGTATCATTGCCGAATTCGTGGTCTGCAATTATTTTCGGCGGCTTTTGCCCGACCGGTAACACCGGAGACGGATCGATGCCGCGTACCGCCTCGTAAAGCAGCAGGGCGCGGGTTGCAAAAGGGATCTCCAGCTGTTCCAGGCTCAGCGCCGCGACCTGGAATGCATGGGTCAGGTTAAATTCCCGCAACCGCAGTTGATCGGGGTGCTCGATGCCCGGAACCAGACGGACCGGCAGCGGCGCCAGCAGCGCTTCCTCTTCGCCGGCGGCGACGATATACTCCCCGTCAGGCTTCACCAGGCGCGTGGCCACTTTGGCAACCAGTTTGTTGGGTGCCACCGACCAGATCGGATCCAAACCCAGATCGGTTTTAATCTGCTGGCGCAACCGCCAGGCCACGTCCATGGGCGGGCCGAAAAGACGGGAGGTGCCGGTGGCATCCATGAACAGGTGGCCGTCATCTTCGCCGGTTTCGATCAGGGGCGAATACGGCAGGGCGCGCTTGAGCACATCGCGCATGGCCAGCTCATAGCGGTCCGGATGGGGCGGCAGGATTTGCGCATCCCGGCAGAGGCGCACGGCCCGGCGCAGAGCCATGCCCTTGCGGATACCGGCCATGTAAGCTTCGTTGCTCATGTCGTAAACAGCGGCCCGGGTGGCGCCTTCGGGTGCGATGATCACCGGACGTTTGTTAAGCCGCTGATCAACCGCCCGTTCCACCGCCACGGCAAAATCGGCTACATTTAAATGGATAATCGAACGGTTCATTGTTGCTCTGAAGCGAAGCGCTTGTTTTAAAAAAAAAATTATCACGAAAACACGAAATTACGAAAACACGAAAACGAACATTAAAATAATTTCGTGCTTTTATTCTTTCGTGTTTTCGTGATTCGTTTTTAATTAAAATTGATCTACAGAAGTCCTTTCTCGATCAACTGACTGATCAGGCGCCGGGCATTTTTGGGTGCCTGGGCGCGGACGTGGTTGTTGAAAAAAATCAAGCCCTTGCCGGCCTGCCGGGTCATCGGGGTGATGATTTTATCGGTCCATTCGCGCAACTCGTCATCACTGTAGTCGTAGTCGAACTGTATCTGCATGTTGCCCGAGCGCCAGCCTTTGCGGTTGCGGCCGTGAAACCGGATATAGAAAAGATCCGGATTGGTGACGACATCCAGCTGCGGAAACAAACCCGGCAGCGCCGGTTCATCGACGGCCACCAGGGCGGTGCGACGGCGTTCCAGTTCGGCAAAAACTCTGTCTGTGGCCCAGGAGACGTGGCGAAATTCCACCGCAAGGGGCAATCCGTCGAGTTCGTCCAGAAGGGCGGCCAGGTAGTGGCGGTTTTTCGGGGCCCGGGAAAAGCTCGGCGGAAACTGAAGCAACACGGCCGTCAGCTGTCGGGCCTGGGTGAGCGGCGCCATGCCGTCCCGGTATTGAGAGACCTGTCCCCGCCACTGGTCGGGGTCCACCTCATGGGTTAAGGTGCGGGTCAGTTTGGCGGCAAACCGAAACCCGGGCGGCGCGTGCTGGCGCATGCGTTCGATGGCAGCCGCCTTGGGCATCTGGTACCAGGTGAAGTTCAACTCGGTGATCGGAAAAGTCCGGGCGTAAAGCGGCAGCATCTGGCCGGAACGGGTGCCCGGCGGGTAAAACCCGGTGGTGACCCACTCCGTGTACGAATAGCCGCTGGTGCCGACCCAGAGGCGGCAGGGGGTATTTGGTGTTTCAGTGCGCATTGAATTTCAGCTTTCAAAGGTTGTGATGGCTAAGCTGTACGGTACAAGCTAATAGCTGATAGCTCATAGCTGATGGTCGCAAGGGGGACATTTTGCTATGAGCCATGAGTTATGAGCTATTAGCTATTTTATTCCTTCCGGTCCGCGGTGGATGCCGATGACCTTGCCCTGAACCAGAACTTCACTGAAGCCGTAGCGCATGGGGGCGTAGGCGGTATTTTCCGGGCGCAGTTCAATGTGGTCTTCATGCAAAAAAAAGCGTTTAACGGTTGCTTCTTCGCTGTTGACAAGCGCCACGACGATCTCGCCGTTTTGGGCGTACTGGCGCGGTTCACAGATTGCCAGATCGCCGCTGAGGATGCCGGCTTCCTTCATCGAATCGCCTTTGACGCGCAGGGCGAAAATGTTTTGACTGCGGTAAACGGCGGCATCCAGCACGATACTGCCGTCCCACTCCGCCTGGGCATACATGGGCAGGCCGGCGGTAACCCGGCCGATAATCGGAATTTCGCGCCAGCGTTGCAACGCCGCTGCCTCGCGGGCACGATTTAACAGATAAACGTTGCGGCTGTAACGCCCCTCCCGTTTCACGTAGCCTTTTTCTTCAAGCACGCGGAGGATCTGGGCAATGGCGGCATGGCTGACGCCCAGATCTGCGGCCGCCTGGCGCAGGCTGGGGCACAGACCGGTTTTGGTGATTTCTCGCTGGAGATAATCCAGAAAACGCTGCTGTTTCGGTGTCAACCGGGGTTTCATGATGTCTCCAATACAAGGTTTCAGGTGTCAGGTTTCAGGGTTTTAAAAAAGGGCGGATCGGCTAGGAAGCTATAAGGCTGGGAAGCTGGAAGGCTTGAAAGTGCGAAAGCTTCCAGGCCTCCCAGCCTTCAAGCTATCATCTTTGAGCTATTTGTCTGACACCCGAAACCGTATGGGTTAGAATGTAAACGTTAATGTAAATATAAATGTAAATATATTATATGTCAAGATGAAAATTGAATAAAGGGATTTGTAGGCGTTGAAAGGGCTCAGGTGAACAATCCGGACAGGCGCTTTTCACCGAAGCGCATCGGCAGGGAAATCGCCAGCAGGCTTAGAATCAACACCAGGCTGAATGAGCCGATAATCCATATCCAGGCTGAAAGGGTGATTATTTGGTTGCCGATGTCGGCCATAAAAAGATTGTAAACCGGACCGGCTTCAAGGATGACCACCAGGCCGATGTATCCGGCACAGGCGATCATAAATACCAGTCCTCCGAAACTGGTTATCGTCTGGGTTGGATTTTCGGCCTTGAAATCCGGGTAGGCGGCTCCCAGCCCGACGCCCATGGCGACGATGCCGGGGACGATAAAAAAAACCGTAAGGATTGAAAGGGTCATCATAAAGGGGGTGACCTGAAGCAGGATGTTGGTTGCAACAATCAGAACTTCGGTTAAGACCAGCAGTGGCAAATAATAGATAAAAAATTTAATCCATAAAAACGTTCGTATGGATAGCGGGGAGGTTTTGACCAACCAGAAGGCCTCTTTTTCCAGACTGACCGCCGGATAGGCAAACCGGGCTGTCACCGCTGTCAGAACAAACAACGCCAGGCCCATATTCAAAAATGAGAATAGATTCTGAAGATACACGGTTTTGATCGGCGATTTTTCTAGGGGCAGTACCTTGAAATTATAAACGTAAATCACAACCAGGGCGGCAATTAGAAAAATTTGGGTCCACTGGGTTTGGTCGCGGAGGAACGTTTTAATTTCTTTAACCGTAAAGGATTTTACGGGGCCCGACAGGAAATTAAAAATTTTATCACTGACCACACTGTTTTTAAACAGACGGGGCGGAGCGTTCTGGGTTTTTGAAAATCCTTTAAAGTAAATGGCATCTGAAAGAAAAATCATGGCAATGACGATCATCCCGGCAAAACTCAAGGACAGTGCCGTGAAAAACAAACTAGCGCTGATCGAGCCGGAAAGAGCGGACCGAATGCTGTCATAGGTCCAGCTACTTGGCAGAAATGGTGATGACGGGGTCTGCAGGGAGGTAATATAGACCAAGACGGTGTCAAACACTTCCGGATCAACCAGCAATTCCGGCTGTGAAAGGCGAATTGCCAGATAGATGACGACAAAAAACAGGATTCCGATAAGAATAAATACACTCTTCATCCGGCTGGCCGGTATAAATATGACGGCGGCCATAACCATTAGCGTGCTGATCGCCGAAGCGATAACTGCCAGGCATGTCATCGATATCATCGTGTTGACATAGTAAAAGACGCCGGTTTGGTAAACGATACCATAAGAAGCGAAGACCGGCAGGGTGTAGATGATGACCATCCAGGCGCTATCGACGGTGCTGTCAATCCATCGCGAAACAAAAATCTTGTAGCTGGAAACCGGCATGGAGTGAACCAATAAAAGATCGCGGGAGAGATAGAGCTTGGAAAGAGATGTCAGAATGCTGCTGAAAAGAAGCAGAGCAAAAGACACAACCAGCATCATGGACAGGAGTTTATAACCCAGGATGTCGCCGATATCTTCAATACCTTTGAAATAAACGAGAACTCGCCAGGAAACAGCAAATATGCCGCACCAGAAAAGCAAACCAATGGCACCGAGTAAAAGAAAACGCGCACGGCTGTTACCGTTGGCCCTGGACAGGCCGCGCCTTTTAAGCGGCCAAACTCGGGGTTTTAATAAGGTCAGAACTTCATTCATTTTAATAATCTTTATACTCACCGCCCGCTTCGCTCGAGGCGCAGAGAGCGCAAAGGGTATTTTTTCTTATTTCTTTTCGTTGAGAGGACGAAAAGAAATAAACCCAAGCCCTCCGGGTAACTGCGTAATTTAATACCATCGAACCAGATGGCTAAATCAAATGACGTGCATTCGTAAACATGCTTTAATTTAAAAAGATTAATCCTGCCGCGCAGCGGCTGAGGATTTTCATTTGTCGGCGTCTCAGCGACAAATGAAAAAAATTTTATCTCTGCGCTCTCTGCGCCTCTGCGGTGAACTCTAAAAAAGCATAGGATCATCCAATCTTCAGGCAACATTATTTGTCAGGCTCAAAAACACCCGTTCGAGATCGGCTTCGCTGACATTGGCCTCGCGTTGCAGCTCGGTGGTCGTCCCCAAAGCGATTAAACTTCCATTGCGAATTACCCCGATGCGGTCGCAGGTATCCTGGGCAACCTTAAGGGTATGCGTTGACATAAAAATGGTCACGCCCTGCCGGGCGAGGGTTTTAAAAAGATCCTTAACCATGATTATGGCTGCCGGATCGAGTCCCACCATGGGTTCGTCTACGATGATCACTTCGGGATCGTGCAGGAGGGCTGCCGACATGATAAGCCGCTGCTTCATGCCATGGGAATATGACTCGACCAGTTCATCCGACCAGTCGGCCAGAGAAAAAGTTTTAAGGAATTTAAAAGCGGTTGCCTGAAATGTTTCTTCGGAAATCCCGTAAAGATCAGCGGTGAATCTTAAAAATTCCATGCCGGTAAGCTTTTCATACAGATACGGGCGATCTGGAATAAATCCGATTTTACTTTTGGCCTTTTCCGGTTCTGCCTGCATGCTAATGCCGGCAATGGTCACCGTACCGTTCGTCGGTTGAAGAATCCCACCCATCATTTTGATCGTCGTGGTCTTGCCGGCGCCGTTAGGGCCGATAAATCCAAAAACCTCTCCTTTATTAACGGAAAGGTTCAGGTCATTGACTGCCAGGAATTCACCGTATTTTTTTGTCAGGTTTTTTAATTCGATCATAAATGTCGTTATTTTCAGTTTTTTCCTGAATTATACCATATCCGATTATTTAACTGAAATTTTCTTATGCCTCTGTTTGTTGTTAGTTGTCCGTCGTCCGTTGATTTTACATGAAATGATGAATTCAAAGTGAACTTTTTAGTTTTTTGAACCAACAACCAACAACCGGCAACGAACTACTGAATAACCGTTAGCTGGATCCTGCCGATGACGCTCATCAAGTCCAGTTGCTGTTTAGGAGAACCGGTTGTAAAACGCAGGTGACTGACGTCGGCCGGCAACTGACCGAAAAGGGAGTCGGCGGTGATCCACTGCCCGAGGTACATAAGATTCCAGGCATGATAGTAAAATCGGCCCTTTAAATACACCAGGCCGGCTTCAATCCGGGTGGGAATTCCGGCCGCCCGGGCCAAGGCGGCCAACAATACGGCATGTTCATTACAGTCGCCCACGCGATTTTCAAGGGTTGACAGCGCGTCGGGCAGAGACAGGACCGGGCGTTTTTCAATATGGGTGTGCACCCAATCCAGCAGTTTTCTGGCTCTGGTTAAGGGCGGGGCAGTAGGGTCATCTTTTAGAATTTCCTGTGCCAGCGCCCGGATTTTTTGATGGTCGGACTGGATAAACGGACCGGGCTTTAAAAATATTTTTTCCAATGCCCCCAGCTTTTCAGGCTCAAGGGCCGCGGCCAGGTTTGACAATATTTCTTTGTGAACCGTCAGAACCGGTTCCTTAAATGTTTGTCTGCCGCCCTGGAGCTGTATATTTTTGCTTGATATCCCCTGGATTTTAACCTTCAGCACGTCAAGCGCTTCGACGGTATCAAGCGTGATATTGGAGGCAACCGAGGCAATCTTCGTGAGGTCCTGGCTCGATTCGATCGCAAGTCCATCAAGGGCATCCGTGCGGTCCGTTTTTATCAAACTGATCCCCAGAACCCCTTTTTCCTTCAGGATGCCATCTTCTTTTCCAATCCAGGCCAGCTGGGTTACACCTTTAAAATTCAAAGAGATTTTTGTGGCCGCCCGGTCGATTCCCCTGATATCAATGCGTTCCTCGCCGATGACTTCCGCAACCACAGCGGCCTGTCCCATGGTACCCGGATCAAATATATTGAAAACATATTTTTCACCCGGCTCCAGATCGGTGGCTGCAATCGCATCCATAATTCCACTGAACAGGTAGGGCTTATCTTTGATCGGAATATCCAGACTGCGGCTTGAACCGGTACTTTCGGTTGTTACATGCAGTGTATTTCCGGCAACGGTGCCCCGGACGATAAAGTGAAACCGGCCTGAACTGATTTCAAAATCAAGATCGCGCAGGGTAAAATCGGCATTAAGACGGCTTTTGGTATTCAGGTTGATATCCTGAATCATGCCCATTGTGTTTATGCGCATATAAACCGCTTCGGTCAGGCCATATCCGGTTGTATCCTCATAAAATCGAGTGTGGGAAAAGCCGATTTTACGTTCGTTCTGGTAAATGTTCATCCAGGTGTCGCGCTCAGAGACGGCATTGATGGATTCAACCGATAGGGTTCGAGGTCGGGATAAAAATCTTTCCAGTATTCCCAAGCGAATGATGAAAAGGGCCGCAAACACCAGAGTAAAAATACTGCCTGCGATCCAGAACGCTTTAGATTTGTGGATGATCATAGGTAAAATTGTAAATGATGGCCGGTTACCTGTCAAATTTAGTTTAGCCCCGCCTGAGGGAATTTTCTATTGCGGATAGCGCCTCCGGCTTAACACTTCTCATTGTGAAAGCGGTTTCAGGGCCATTGGGGTGGCTGCCCATCACCGACAGATGGGCCTTTCTTATGGATAATTCAACCGGTTCGTGATAAGGGATGCGATAATTTGGCAGGGCATGGAGCGGAAGATCGAATTTCCGATAAGGGGAGGGTTTAATGGTTTCTGAAAAGGGTGTTACGGGTTTACCTGTTGCAAATTACGATACCGATCGTAAAGGGATATTTATTCATAAAAATGAATTAGATGACAGCAGCTTCAAGGTGGGTGACCGCTTTTCGGTAAAAGTGGGCAAACAGGACCTATTTGCCATTACCATCATAAAAGACAATAAAGGCGATATCGTTTATGATAAAAACGGAATATTCATCGAACGAACCCGCCGGATCGATATTTTGCTGGGTGGTATTTTTGATGAGTATGTTCTTTATATCGAGTCCGATACACCGGGATCCATTAAATTAAGGCCGCTGGAAGCGGTGATGAAAGATAATTACATGTAGTGATGGTTTTGCAGGATATAAATAAGGTGCTGGAAAATTCAATTTCACAGCGCCGAAAACTCCATGGGCTATACACCTCCATACCGCTGACCAGTTGCCGCCGCCAAACGACCTGCTGTATGCTGCTGCCGGAGATGACGCTAATTGAAGCCCTGGTGGCACTCGACCGGATTAAAAAGATGGCCGCCGCCGGACAGACCCAGATTTTACAAAATCTGTTGAAATACTTCTTTTTAAACCCGGTGGAAATTACCACGTGTCCGTTTTTGGAGGGTTCGAAGTGTTTAATCTATCCGGATCGGTTTTTCGGTTGCCGGGCATACGGACTCTGGTCACATGCCACATACGATAACCTCAGCAACCAAACGCGAGCAGCCAAACAGCACCTTCAGAAACAGTGGGCCACCCTGGGTGTAACGCTGCCTGAAACGGTAACCGGTTTTGAGGTACCTTATTGTCCGTATGTTGAAATTGTGGATGGTGGTGAGATAAACGATCAGCAGCTCGATGAGATTGCCAGAAACATAGATGAACTTTCCCGGCATTTTGACCATGAAGATAAAACATTTCGCCATAATTATCTGTTAGATCTAAGCTTTCTGATAGCATCCCGCACGTATGGTTATACGAAGGCTGTACAATTAAAGTTTACGTTTGTAAAAGATTTCATATCCACTGGCAATCGCTCTAAACTGGATAAAAGCCTTTCAAATGTTTCAGATGCGTTACTGAAAATTATTTAGAAGTATCGTCAGTTTTAAATTTCAGATTGTGAAATGAAAACCTTGACCCAAATTTTTTTTGCGCGCGACACTCTACGGGTAGCCCGTGAATTGCTGGGGAAAAAATTGGTCCGAAAATTCAGGGGTAATGTTTTAAGCGGCGTGATCTGCGAGCTGGAAGCTTACCTGGGTTCAAATGACAGCGCCAGTCATGCTTTTAAAGGTCAGACACCGAGAAATGCAGTCATGTTTGGTCCCGCCGGTGTAGCCTATGTGTATTTTATCTACGGGATGTATTATATGTTGAATGTTGTGACTGAAGCAGAAGATAATCCCTGCGCAATTCTCATTCGAGCGATCGCACCTCACGAAGGTGTGAAATATATGGAACGCTATCGGGGCAGAAGCGGTAAGAATCTGACGGACGGCCCGGCTAAGTTGTGCCAGGCGCTGGCGATCAACAAATCGTTAAATGGATGGAAGCTTGCCGCCGGGAAGAAACTGTGGGTGGAAGCTCGGCCGGTGATAGCGGAGCAGTATATAAAAAAAGGCCCGCGCATTGGAATTGACTATGCCAGCCCGGCTGACCGACGCGCGGCCCGCCGTTTTTGGATCGACGAAAAATATGTAAATGATATGATTAACACCTCAAACCTCATATCGTATGATAAATAATACAATTGTTTTTCCGTTTGTTTACTTCAACTGGAAGGAGGAAAGAAAATGGCACAAGATCCTAAAATAGGCTATGAAATGAAAGCCACTATCTTAGGAGTGAAAGGCGAATGCAATGCCGGTCATAATGAAGGTGAGAGCATTGAGATCAGCTGCCACAATCCGGCAGGTTTATGCGGCTGGTTTTACCATGATATTTTCCCCAGCCTGCAAACGTTTCAATTCGGCGGCAGTCTGCCCTGGTGGGAAGGAGATACGATTCAATTGCAATGCCCGGACCCGGTTAATCTAGTTACCATCAAATTAGAACGCTTCAAGCGAACTTAAAAGGAGATTTAAAGTGGAGAGCAAAATTGCGAATGCCATTTCTCTCAAATATCAGCCGGTCGCATTAATCTGGTCCGATCAAAAACCTGCTAAAGCCATGCAGTTTCAGGAAGGGAAATGGGGCTGCATCATGTGGCTGACCGCCAGTGCTGCCAAGGGCAAGACCGCTGTCTGTGATCGGAAAACCTTCGGTTGCTTTGGCGGTGGCGTCGGCATGGGCTTTGGCGATCAATATGTCAATTTCCCCGGTGGAAAAGAATGCTTTTGCCATTTTCTCTCTGCCGGCAACGACCAATGGGACCAAGGACAGCAGGCCGCTGAAAAAGTCAAACCCTTTTTGAGAAAAGAGGCCTATGACAATTTTGTTTCCGGTGAACGCTACCTAAAGACCCCGGAGCGGGTTCATCAGTTTATTGAAAACCTACCGATAACCGACATCGCGGCTGAATATGTAATTTTCAAGCCGCTTGCCGATGTTGATCCGCAGCAGGAAACACCCCGGGTGATCGTCTTCTTTGTTGATCCGGATCAACTTTCGGCTCTGGTGGTATTGGCGAATTACGATCGACCGGACAATCAAAACGTCATTATGCCTTATGCAGCCGGATGCCAGACCATCGGCATCTATCCATACCAGGAGGCCGAGGCTGAAAAGCAAAGAGCCGTTGTGGGGTTAACCGATCTTTCGGCCCGCGTCTCCATTCGCAAACTGCTTGAGGATCATCTGATGACGTTTGCGATGCCGCTGGCGATGTTTGAAGAAATGGAGCACAATGTCGCCGGCTCATTTCTTGAACGGCCGACCTGGCTGGGACTGCGCAAGACCTGAAATTTGCATAAAAGCGGAGCAGAAAGTGGCAAAAATTGTCTATGGTGTATCCGGTGAGGGGTCGGGCCATTCTTCCAGGTCCAGGGAGATGCTTGCCCATCTCCGGGTTCTGGGCCATGATGTAATCGTGGTCAGCTACGATCGCGGTTACGCTAATCTTAAAGACGATTTTGAGGTATTTGAGACCGAAGGACTTCATATCGCCAGCCTCGATAACCGTGTCTCCCGGGTTAAAACGTTTACCGATAATTTGCAGCGTTTGCCCAAAGGCCATAAAAAACTTCAGATGCTGCGCAAAGGTGTTTTTAAAAAGTTTCGACCCGACTGCGTCATTACCGATTTTGAGCCCATGACCGCTTACCTCGCCAATCGCTATGATCTGCCGTTGATTACCATCGACAACCAGCACCGGCTTCGTTATATGTCCTATCCTTGCCCGGCCCATCTTCAAACAGACCGCAGGATGACGGTCACCATCATCAGAGCCATGGTGCCGCGACCCGATCTTTCATTGGTAACGACGTTTTATTATGGTGAGCCTAAAAATGAGCGAACATTTTTCTTTCCGCCAATTATACGCCAGGAAGTATTATCCCTTCAGCCATTTTTCGGCGAACATATTCTGGTCTATCTGACCAGTGGGTTTGAAACGTTTCTGAAGAGATTAAAATCTTTTAAACGTGAATCCTTTATTGTTTACGGGGCTGACGCGGAAGGCTCTGATGGACATTTAACATTCAAAGCGTTCAGCAAAGAGGGTTTTCTCAACGATCTTGCATCCTGCAAAGCCGTTATGGCAACGGCGGGCTTCACCCTGATGACCGAGTCTTTTTACCTGCGCAAACCTTACCTGGCGCTGCCTATGCGCGGTCAGTTTGAACAGGAAATCAACGCTTTTCTTCTGGCACGCCTAAAATACGGCATCAATTTAAGACGGCCGAACCCGGAGGCGATTGGCCATTTTCTGTACCGTTTGCCCGATTTTGTTGAAATCCTGAAAACTTATCAGGCTAGTGACAATAGCGCCATCAAAGCCCGGATCGCCGAACTTATGGATAATAATTGCGCACTTGCAAAGGAATTTCACCGAAAACGGGCACGACTTTTTCCCTGAGAAAATAAGATCGATGACGCGATCTCAAGAAAACAACAGACAAAATAGAAGGAGGCCGGCGGTGTTAAGGAAAACCAGTTACTGGCTGGTGTCGGTTGCAATTATTTTTTCAATGTTGGCGATTGCAGGCTGTGCCACGACCGTTAAGCGTGAAGCTGCCGAGAAGATGGCGCCGCCGCCGGCTGAAATCGCTGCATCAGCCGGATGGTGGTCCGCCCGCTTTCGCATGTATTGGCCACCGGAGGAAGAACCTTTCTGGCATACGGATTTACTTGTTGCCCATAAAATCGTAGCCCCGGTTCTCTTGCAATACAAAGACCGTATTCATCTCTGGCGGTTTCACCGTCGGGCAGCCCGGGATGAAGCCGGCCATCAGTTCAGCTTTATTTTTTATGCTTCCGCAGAAACCGCCTACCAGGTCCTTGATATGCTGCGTGCCAATGCGCTGTTAACCGAAATGGTATATGCCGGGAAGATCATCGATGAAATGTATGATAATCCGGGCGGGATCACCAAGCCCCGGATTAAAGATACCAGTGATCCGAACTGGCCTTCTGCGGTCCAAAAGAGCTGGCCCTACTTCATTATGGGGGCCAGTCAGATGTGGCTGAAGTTAATCAACGAAACCGTTGCCGGCATGCCGCCCGCTGAGACCCCGTTATCACTTGACGAATATGAGGAATTTTATAAAGAGGTAAATGCCGCCGTTACATTATTGTGGGAAAACAACGGCCGCCACGCATTTTTACATCATTTAAACGCTTTATTCGGATACGAACCGCTTGTCTTTTATGAAAAACGGTTGCTGAATTTTTAGTTTACCTTGGAACGAATCCCAGTGAGGAGATGCTATGGACTGCGCATTCGCCAAAACGATCTATACCGGAAAAAAAGTCGTTGCTAACGCCTGCCTTCTATTTAATGGTAAAAAAATTATCGCTATCTCAAAATCGAAAAAAGGCCGCCTGATCGGCAGCTATAACGTACTGACACCGGCCTTTATCGACCCTCACAGCCATATCGGCATGGAACGTGCCGGCGAGCCCAGTACCGAAGGCGAGGCCAATGAGCATCAGGATTCCATTCTGGCATTGACGGACGCACTGGATTCGATTCAAATGGACGACAGAGCCTTGCAGAATGCAGTGCAGATGGGCGTGCTGTATTCATGTGTGATGCCGGGCAGCGGGAATATCATCGGCGGCCTTTCAGCGGTGATCCGCAATTACGCCGGGTCCACTACAGACGCCCTGATTGCCCGTGCCGGTTTAAAAGGGGCGTTTGGATTTAATCCGATGAAAACAAATGCCTGGAAGGGCAAACGCCCCACCACCCGAATGGGGGCTGTCGCCATGCTGCGCAGTCGCCTGGATGAGGTGCGGCAGAAAATACAAAAACAGCGGCGGGCCCGGGGCAGCAAAAAGGAGGACATACAGTTTTCAGCAGAAGATAAAGTCCTGCAGGATTTACTGGGACGCAAAATGCGCCTGCGTGCCCACGTCCATAAAATCGACGATATCGCAGCACTTTTGCGCCTGGTGGACGATTTTAAAATTGATGTCACCGTTGATCACGCCTGCGATGTTCACCGGCCGGAGATTTTCCGAGAATTAAAAAAGAGAAAAATTCCCGTTATTTACGGTCCAATTGATTCTTTTGCCTATAAAGTGGAACTCAAACATGAGGACTGGCGCAATGTGCGTCACCTTTTGGAATCCGGGGTGGAATTCGGTCTCATGACCGATCATCCGGTAACCCTTGCGCGCCAGCTGTTATTACAAACCCGCTGGTTCATGCGGGGCGGCCTTTCAAAACAACAGGCCATTGAGTTGATTTCGCGCCGAAACTCGAAAATCCTGGGGCTCGACGACCGCCTCGGCACCCTGGAAAAAGGCAAATGGGCGTCTTTTATCGGCTGGAACGGAGATCCTTTTGATCTGGCCTGTTATCCGGTAGCGGTGTACGGAGAAGGAGAACTGCTTTATTCAGAGAGTTGATAGGATAAAGTTATTGTGTAGCTCAGAATTTATTTTTTTAGCCACTTGGATGAATATTTTTTATCCCGCAAAGCGGGATGACATGTTTTTGGCCGAGCAAGTCGCTCGGCCAAAAGGTCCTGAGTCTGTGGCTAATTTGTTTCAAAATTGTAGACCGGAATCAGATATTAATCGTCGATATTTTATAGAGAACTGAATTTTAAATTGAGGTAGCAACAATGTCCGATCATGATAAACGGGTGGCTTTGGTGACCGGTGCCAACCGGGGCATCGGGTATGCAATCAGCCGCCGGCTCGGCGAGCAAAACATTACGGTGGTCATGGGTGCAAGGGATCCCGACAGAGGGGCGCAAGCCTGTTCCCGTTTACAGGGGGAAGGTCTGGATGTGCAGTTTCAACTGCTGGATGTCACCGCTGAAAAAAGCATAAAAGCGGCGATTGAACGCATTCGGACACGTTTTGGACGGCTGGATATCCTCGTCAATAATGCGGGTATTATGATTGACGGCGGGGAAGATGCCCGAAATGTCCGTCCGGAGACCATTCAAAAAACAATGCAAACCAACCTCATGGGGCCCTTGATGCTATGCCAGTGCTGCATTCCGTTAATGCAAGCGGGCGGCTATGGCCGCATCGTTAATATGGCCAGCGGCTTGGGATCGCTGACAGAAATGGCCGATCCCGGCTCCCCCCATGCCGGCGTAGGTGCACCGGCATATCGACTCTCCAAAGCTGGGCTGAACTGTATTACCGCCTTGCTGGCGAAAGAAGTCCGCGATGATAACATTCTGATAAACTCGGCCTGCCCGGGCTGGGTAAGGACGGACCTGGGCGGCGAGCAGGCCCCTTTGACGCCCGAGCAGGGTGCGGACACGCCGGTTTGGCTGGCCACCTTGCCGGATGGCGGGCCCACGGGCGGCGTTTACAGAGAACGGACCTTGATCCCGTGGTAATATGAAAAATACCGGAACGGGCGTAAATTAATTAAGGGTGCGATGCTCCATGCGGGCCCAAATACGTTATTTGAAGCTGCCTGTGCTTGCTGCAAATTGGGTTTCTGGCAAAAACTCCCCGGCCCCTTAATTAATAATAGCACAAAATGAGGTACAAACAGCCCACGATCATTTAGATGATTTTCGGTATTGCAAATACGACATCGATGGATATAATATTGATAACAAAAAGTCTTGACTCCGGTTTTTAGAAAGGAGGATCGTATGGGAAAACAGTATCGACATATTATGGGACTGGTAATGCTTATCTTTGCGGCCGGCCTCATGGTGGGCACCGTATGTGCTGCCGAAGAAAAAAATATGAAGGGCTGGGAGATCGGTAGCCCCTATAACAGCAACTATGACGTCAAAGAATTTGAGTATTTCAGAGCATGGGTGGTCGGGTTCAAAGAAGAGCCGCCCATGGAAGGTATGTCACCTGCTACGATTATGGTTGTGCGGGATGGTAGTGAAGTCGTTGATGTGCACATATGTCCGACCTGGTTTGCCAAACCCGAGGATATCGGCGTGAAAAAAGGTGATCGGGTTAAAATAAAAGGCGTCTGGGCCGAGATCAAGGGAAAAGATGTATTTATGATGTCAAAAGTCAAAAAGGGAGACTTTTTTGAATTTAAAGTTCGTTTAACCACGGACGGCAAACCGTTTTGGACCATGAGCAAAGAGGAACTTGCCTGGGAGCAATTGTCGGACGAAGAAAAAAAAGCACGAATCGCAAAAGGGGAAGGACCACCCAAAACGAAATCTCAGTAAAAAATAGCAACGATGATGAAGCAAGAATAGAATCCCGGCGAGTTGCATGAACTTTCCGGGATTTTATTCTGAATAACGCCAAAGATGCCGGGGCTTTTTTATTCATATATCAAAATTATAAAACGGGTCTTCAAGCAGTATTATTTAAAAAGCATTTCTTGACAATTGATGGGGTTAATGCTTTTCTTCTGACCTTGAAAGTGAAGCGGCCCGCAGAGGGAGTGCCGGGCGAATGAAAGGAGTTTAAGCACGTATGGCAGAAAAAGCTTTTGAGCCGACCGGCCCATTGGGGCCGCAGATTTTCGGGCTGCCAATTGATCGGGAAACGCTGTTTTCCAATCACAAAAAATTATATAAAAAGCGCATTGAAAATCGACAGCGCAAATTAATTATCAAATTGGCGTTTCTCAAACCTTTTTTAAAGCAGGGTGAGAAAATTTTACAGGTTTCGACCGGATATTCACCCATAACCTCCCTTGCCCAATATGTAACCGGGTTTTTATTTGTTTACCTGAAACGATCCCTTTTTGTATTTACCAATTACCGCATTTTGCATATACCCACGACCCCGGGCTACAAATTTAAAAACGCGATCGCTCAGATACAGTATGAAGGCTGCCGTTCCATCACCCTGAAGGGGGGGACACTGGTTGTCCAGTATGCAAAATTCGGTAAGGTGGAAAAATTCAAAGCGATTGGGCTTTCGGAAAGAAGAAAAATCAGAGCGCTGTTAAAGAGCAAGCCGCTGTCGGGGACCAAAACCAAGTTAGGCGAGCGCTTCCACCTCTGTCCGCAATGTACCCGTCCGCTTCTGGCCGGGAAGTATGTCTGTGAATCCTGCCAGCTGAAGTTTAAAAATAAGATTCTGGCCTATATTATTGCCATTCTTATCCCGGGAGGGGGCTATTTCTATACGCGCCATTATTTAATCGGAGCGCTGAATGCGATTGTAGAAATTTTTCTGCTGGTATTCATTGTCTTGATTTTGAAAGGCGTGCTGATCTGGTCTGAGGGCATCATGAGCTATCCGCCATTGCTGGGCGCCATTTTTCTGGTTGTAAAAATTATTTCCGTTATTCATTCCACCCATTTTGTCGAAGAATTTATTCCCAGAAAAAAACAAATCCAAACCAATCCCGCCGCTAGATCGCAACCGGCAAAGTAAAATCGGAAGGCAGAAAAAAAAGAAAAGAAGTGACTGAAGTGAACTAAAGTATGAAGTGACTAAAGTTAAGGAGTCGCGGGGCTCCATCTCTTAATATAAAATTGACCTTACGACCCTGAAGCTCTCGACGGGCAAAATTCCTCAACTTTAGTCACTTTAGATCACTTTTAACTTTAGGGCACTCGCATTTATGCATTTTTTAGACAGCTTCCAGAACGTATCTCAAAAATAGTGCCTAAGGGTTCAGGGCAAGGCGTTCCGTGAATTGGAAACGGAGCGTACACGGAGTACGTGAGTATTGCAATTCGCGGGACAACGCAGTCCTGGACACTTAGACGCATTTTGGGGATAGGTTCTACTTATTCCACGAGAATAGCGAAGCCCCTAACGCTAAAAAACCGAGCGTCATCAGCGAAAGGACGATGATCTCCGGACCCACCTCAATCAATCCGGCCCCGTCATGCATCACCTTGCGGGCTGCAGTCAGCATATGCGTCAGCGGGAAAATTTTAGCCGAACTTTTTACCCACTGAGGTGCGGCTTCAAGCGAAAACCAGACCTCGGACAGAAACATCATCGGCCAGGAGATAAAGTTTAGAATTCCGGTGGTGAATTCCTCACTGGTTCCCCTGGAAGCGAGCACCAATCCCAGGGAGGTCAAACTGAGGCTGCCGAGAAGGAAAATTAAAAACAAATCCAGATATGACCCCTGCACCCGGAAAGAAAAAATAAGATCACAGCCCGTCCAGACAATCACCAGCGTAAACATGAGCAGGAAAATGCGCGAAATAGCCTGGGCGGTTAAATATTCAAATGCATTCAAAGGGGTCGCTTTCAGGCGCTTTAAAACTCCGTTTTTGCGGTAGCGCACAACCACGTATCCCACTCCCCAGAGGGCGCTGAACATCATGTTCATTGCCAGGATGCCCGGAAACAGCCAGTCGATATAACGGATGGCACTCCCCTGAATTTCTCTTTTTTCGGCATTGAGTTCGCTTTCTGCCGGTAAAAGGCTGGCTTTAAACATTTGCTCGACAACATAGCCTTTGGGCGAAGAATCGCTGACCCAGTATTGATGGGGCTCTTTGCCGGTTTTCAACAAAAAATCAATTCGGTGATGCTTTAGCTTTTCCAGGCCTTCGGCTTCATCTGGAAACCCGATAAATTTGAGATATTGCATATCTTTAAAGCGCTGCGGGATGTTGATTTGAGCGGTGGAAACCTGCTTTGTTTCAGATGGAAATATACCGATTTTATATTCGGTATAGGTTTTGCCGCCAAAAATAATGCCGAACCCGGCGACCAGCAGAAACGGAAATAAAAAGTTCCAGCCGAACGCCGAACGGTCGCGGAAGAACTCATAATTTCTGGCCTTCAGGATGGCCCACAGTCGCTTAAAGCTCATGGCTATTCTCGCAGCTTGCGCCCGGTGAGGTTTAAAAAAACGGATTCCAGATTGGGTGACCGCACCGTGATGTCCGACAAATCGACATCCTGGGAGATCAATTGCTCCAAACATTGATTGACGTCATCGGTTTTAATTTCGATGGTGTCTTTTACTTCACGAATCGGCAGCGGGAAGCCTTTTTCCTTGAGAGCGTAATGCTCCCGGGGGAGAACTACGGTAACCCCGCGGCTGTACTGTCGAATTAGCGCTGCGGGTGACCCGTGAGCGATAATCTTACCGTAATCCATAATGGCCACTTCATCACAGAGATACTGCGCTTCTTCCATGTAATGGGTGGTTAGAACAATGGTTTTACCCTCGGCTTTGATCCCCTGGATTAAATCCCATAAATTCCGCCGGGCCTGAGGATCAAGCCCGGTGGAAGGCTCATCTAAAAAGAGCAGTTCGGGCCGGTTAATCAGGGCCAGTGCCAGCAGAAATCGCTGGCGTTGTCCGCCGGATATTTTGTCGTTGTATTGATCGAGAAATTCATCGAGCCTGCACAGTTCCACGAGTTCTTCAATCCTGCTGGTCTTTGTGAACAAGCTTTGGAAGGTTTGCAAAGTTTCGCGGACGGTCAGAAGGTTTAACAGGGCCGTGCTTTGAAACTGAATGCCGACTTCTTCTCTAAACAATGGTGAGCGCGATTTTCCTTTGTAAAGGATCTCGCCGGATGTCGGCGGTATCACATCTTCAATGACCTCAATTGTCGTGGTCTTGCCGGCGCCGTTTGGACCCAGCAGACCGAAACAGACACCCTGTCGAATGGCAAAGCTGATCCCGTCAACCGCAACCACATTATCATATTTTTTTTCCAGATTTTTTACTTCGAGGATGGTTTCCATTATCGGTTCAAGGGTT
>Ga0209536_100004864_pt1 | contig 21116 bp, 12 predicted proteins | sample DeeMarSeWOR28_12_FD_187461 | JGI IMG/M metagenome (GOLD analysis project Ga0209536, IMG submission 187461) | Marine sediment microbial communities from White Oak River estuary, North Carolina - WOR-2-8_12 (SPAdes) (version 2) | ecosystem: Environmental > Aquatic > Marine > Intertidal zone >... | reverse complement strand
CATCATCATAAGATAAGAATCAGTACTTTTTTACACAATTCCCTTCGAGAGTATCTAAGTCAAATTAACGGGTCAAGAAGTCTACAAAAAACAAGTATGGGCCCGTTGAGATTTGAACTCAAGTCTATAGCTCCCGAAGCTACAAGGATACCAAGCTACCCTACGGGCCCGAATTTACAAAAGAAAAATAGAAAATAGATAAAAGATATTTTTGGTAAAAAAATTAATATTAATTATTTTAAATTCTTAAGAAGTTTACCAAATTCCTCATACTTATTTTGAATTATATTTACTGTTTCAACAATTGCATCCTTTGCAGAAAAAGATCCATCAGTTTCAAAATGAAAAGTATATTTTGTAGGATCTCTCTTAATTGTTATATATTTGATATTTTCTTTACTCATGAAGGATTCTAATATTGGTAATTTTGTTTGATCCTTAAGAGTGAGCGTGTCACCTTTAATTGAAACAAGGTTTTCTGGAAGTTTTTCTACAAATTTTTTTACATCCTCAATCTTTGTTTTGTCAAATTCAATGATTGGGTCCATTCTATAGGCAGGTGCCTGAATGGATTGCCATTTTGCATGCTCCTTTCCTCTACCAAGTACTGCTTCAACTTCAAGAATGAGCCTTTGATCGCCATAAAGTTTTACAATTGGTATTTTGTCCTCTTTTATCGCCCAACTTTTTTCTGCGGGTTGAAGATCACCTGAATAAACAGTTCCTTCGCCCTCTTTACTTAAGGTATAACGCACTGTACAGTTTGGACATCCTTTACCTTTACAAACACATTCATCTCTAAATGTTAGAAGACTTAGATCAGTTGGAATTGGTACAAGTCCTAGTCTATGGGAAATAATCTCATCAAAAAGAGCACTTGTGTTATCATATATTACTACATCATTTACAGCAAGCTTGGGTAATTCAGATATCATAATTCTTCTGAGTGCATTTACAAAATAAGGTTTTACATCCTCAATTCTAATTGTGGCTTTTTTAGGTTTTAATTCTTTTATTTCCACCTTCATTTTTATTTCACCTAAATTCTTCTACCTCTTCTTCCACCTTTCTTTCTACAACCATCATGAGGAATTGGTGTTACATCCTCTATTTTACCAATCTTAAAACCACTTCGTACAAGGGCTCTAATTGCTGCTTGAGCACCACGGCCTGGTGTTAAAGCTTTGTTTCCACCCTGTCCTCTGATTTTTACATTAACCTTATCAATTCCCTTTTCGTGAGCAGCCTCTGCAACAGTTTGAGCAACCTTCATAGCAGTGTAAGGTGTTCCCTCATCTTTTGCAGATTTTGTAACCATTCCTCCAGAACATCGTGCAATTGTTTCTGCACCAGTTAAATCAGTAATCGTTATAATAATATTGTTAAAAGAAGCAAAAATGTGAGCAATTCCCCATCTACCCATAATCAATCACCTTTTGTTTTATTTTCATTTTCTTTAATTTCTGTTTTTTCCTCAGCTTGTTCGTTTTTATCTTCTTTTACTTCCTCTTGTTTTATTGGTTTATCTTGAGAAGATTCCTCTTTCTTTGTTTCTTCTACCTTTTTTTCCTCTTTTTCTTGAGGTTTCGCTGGTTTTTCTTTTTGCTCTTCTTTAGTTGGTTCGGTTGGTTTTTTCTCATCTTTTATAATTTCTTTTTTAACAATTGGGCTAGATTTAAAATCAGCTCTAGGTCGTGCAGGATGCATTACATCATTTAGAGGAGAATCATTTGTGTAACCAATATCACCTTCTTCATCCTTTGTTACAATGTAACCAGGTACTGTTACTCTTCTATCACTTATTGCAATATGTCCATGAGATATAAGCTGTCTTGCTTGATAGGATGTGTTTGCAAGTCCTTTAAGATAAGTAAGTGTCTGAAGTCTCCTGGATAGAATTGATTCAGTATTAAGTGTTAATACATCATCAAGAGTAGAATTAGGTGGTAAAACATTTAACCTGTTAAGATGCATAAGCAACTGCTGGCTTTCTTTTTTACTCTGAGCATCTCCAGTTTCTACTTTTGCAAGTAATTCTCTTGCCTGGCTTCTGTATTTTCTTAACCTTGTTTGAGACTTCCAGACCTCTCGTTTGTTTTTAAGTCCGTATTTTCTTATTAGTTCATTTTCCTCTTTAATACGGTCTTCCTGCCAAGGATGACTTGGGGTCTCATATTTTTTTCTTGAAAATTTTGGCTTACCCATGTTCTCACTTATTTACTCTCTCTTTTTTTAGATACTCCAAGAGCAAGACCTCTTCTGTTATTTGCCCTTGTTCTTTGCCCTCTCACACGAAGTCCACGTTCATGTCTTATACCTCTATAAGACCGAATCTTTTTCAAAATATTAATCTCATCTCTTAATCTCATATCAATATCTGAACCTATTAAATGGATATCCTCACCGGTTTCCAAATCCTTACGATGATTAAGCATCCATCGAGGAGCTTTTGAACTAACCTCATCAATAATACCTTGTATTTTTTCAATTTGGGAATCTGTTAGATCACCTATCTTTACATTTCTGTCTATTCCCAATTCATAGAGAATAAGTGTTGCCATGTGCACTCCAATTCCCTTTATGCTTGCCAGTCCATATACTATCTTTTTTTCACCGTCAACATCAGTATTTGAAAGTCTTACGATATATTTGAAGTCCTTTCCTTTATCATCTTTTTTCTTTGATTTTTCATCTGGTTTTTTTGCATCCTTCTTTTTTTCTATCTGCGATTCTTTTACATCAGGTTTATTGATTTCAGGTTCTGAAACTTCCTTTGTTTCTTTTGAATTCTCTGTTTTTTCCTCAACTTTTTCTTCAGATATTGGCTCTTGATCATTTTTATTTTCTTCTTTAATCTCTGTTGACGAATCATCAGGATTTATTTCCGTAGGTTCAGATTTATCTTCCAATTTAATAACCTCTAATTTACAACTTAATTATTATACACTTCCAATTTACAGGAGAAAGTATTGCCATAAATAAGAGAACTTATATTTAAGCATTTAGGAGAATATAAAATTAATTAATAAATAAAAAAATAAGCTGAAGAACCTTTTTTGGTTTCTTCAGATTATATTATACAACTTTTTTTAGAATCTTTGATGTTGTTTCCAATATTCACGTAGTTCATCAAGTGATTTGTCTAGGGTTACTGCATCAGACACTTGATATATGTATTGTGTTGGAATTGGCATTAATGTGTTGTATGGTATATTCCAGGTTTGACACAAGTAAGGATCTACAAAGCATCCATAGTTTTGTAGTGTACCACCTTGTTCTGCCCAAGCATAAAGTGTTCCGACTCTTGAGTGATTTCTGTCATATATTGGCTTGTCGATTAATTGGTCTGTTGGCCAGGTTGTAGGTCCGCATGGTACGGTTTTGTTCCAATATTTTGTTAGATCATCAATTGTTTTATTGAGTGTAACTTTATCGTATGCTTCTCTTATGTAATCACTGCTTACTGGTATGAGTTTGTATGTGCCTCTGAAATAATTGCATCTTGTGTTTTCACTTGGTTTTATTCCAAAGAAATATCCTGGGTATTCCTGATTCCAGCTGTTCCATGTTTTATCAATCCAACCAATTGGAGTTCCATTTGCGTCAAAAACTTCTTTTCCAACTAATTCGTTAGGGTTATCAACTCTCATTTCCCATCTCTCCTTCTAATTTTTCTTAATTATAAATTATATGGATATAAGCTTTTTGGTATTATTAAAAAGATTAAAAAATATAAATTATTCATAGATAAAAAATGTGAAAAAAATATTTTTATTTGATTTAAATAAAGATATTGATATTTTTTATTTTAAGATGTATCTAATTGACAATTAGCATCTTCTAAAATTGGAGTTACTTCTAAATATCCGTTATATTTACCAATGCTATAGAATTTATAATAACCATCACCATCTGGAAAATCAAAACTATAACTCCAAGGAGAAGATGTATCTGGGTTATTTATATTGGACCATATTTCCCATTCACCTGAATACTCTTCTTGGCTACCCATACTATAAAAGGTTGATGGAGAATTTTGATTATTATATTCTGTTTTAAACCATTCTGGGGTTCTTTCATTATATGAAATTCGAACCTCATCAATTACTCCTCTAAAATATCTATTGTCTCCAAGTGCTCGCCTACCAATTAATAATGGTGAAATAGGTGAAACGACATTACCATTTCTATTGTCACTTCCTTGTTCACCACTATTTAAATAAACTTTTGCTGTAACTCCGTTATAAATCCCATAGAGATAATACCAATTATTTACTGTTAGAGTTGTAGTTCCTGTTAGATATGTTGTACCAGATGGTGTCATTACTCTAAAATTAGCTCTTTCATCTCCTTGAATACCTAAATGCATATTATAATCGCTACCATCACTTTTTATTATGATTCCCTCATCATTATCCTGAAGAGCAGTCATTTTCACCCATGCGCTGAGAGCTAGTTTATTTCCATTTATATTCAAGCTTTCATTATGAGGAATTTCAACCCAGTCATCGTCTCCAGCAAAATAATCAGCACCACCAATTTTTCCAATTGCATTAGTTGTTCCTCCACCTCCGTCTTGAAAGTTTTTAGGTATTCCATGATTATTATTTGATGTTGAGTCATAGTGGCCTATAATATCATCATTAGGGATTTCATCTAAATGCCATACACCAACAAAGTTAGAATTCCAAACTCCTGCAACATTTTCTTGGTTATTCACTGTTGGATTTCCATAATACATCCAAATTTTTGTATCACTTGTACTTGCTAGATTTGGAATTCTTATCCATGAAATCAGTTTTCCAGTTGAATCAGTATAGGATTGAATTTCATGATTTAATTTAGTTTTATTATCTGAATAAACTATAAATGCAATGTCATCTCCGTCTGATTGAGCATTTGATGAAAGGTCACTATCAGATGATTGATAAACTAATACTGGAAAGTTAATATGGTTAGCAAGGACCTTTGATGAATCAATTGTAATAAGTTTACGATATTTCCAAGATTTATGCCACCAATTTTCACCTGATGAGATATTATCATTTGAATATCTATACCATAAATAGACACTATCAAGGTTAGAATTACCATCAACTGTAATTGTTACTGGGGAAATAGTTTTTTTATAGGGTATAATTGAGTCAACAGATGTAATTTGGGATTGTAGGATTGGTATTTCTGTACTATTTAACAGATTTGCCTGACAGGTCATCTCTGCTCTGTAGATATATATCTTATCTAATAGTAGGCCGTTGATGGTTTTGTTATACAATCCAGATCCGGATTTTGCAATCCATGGTGTGTTTGTCCAGTTGTCCCCTAATTTTTTATAAGAAAATCTAACAGATCCTGAATAATTTTGAAAATTATAACCCAACCTTAAATTTGCAGATCCACTCTCAATATCTGTTGGATTCAAAGTTATTATAAAATATGGATATTCACTTATTATTCCATTTTGAATAATTTTGTCATAAATAACTGATTTTGTATCAACATCTACAATTGAAAGAGTTACTTGAAGGTAAGATATATTTTCAAGATTATAAACAAATCTCTCACCAATATTCCAAAAATTATCCTCTTTTGATTCAGAACTAAGAAGATCTCCTACTGTATAATTTTTAATAAAACCTCCAATATTTACTATACATTTAGTATCTAGACTAAGTGATGGCCCTCTACTGTGCTCAACTATGAATTTTTCTCCTTCTATGTTTCCAGATATTATTGTTGATTGTTGTGTTTCTGGTCCTGGATCATTAGTCATTACAATATGCAATCCCACAAACACTCCAATTGTTATTGATATTAGTAATAGTACTGAAATTACCTCTGATATTGCATAATTACTTCTAGAGTTATTATTTTTAATCATTTTTCTTCTATAATTTCCTATTTAATATATCCCTTAATTATCAAATCGTCTTAACTTGACCATCCAGGTCCTATTTGGATGTTAATTTCAGTAATTATTAAGGTGATATCAACAGTTAGAGCGTTATTGAAGTCTAAAGTAATTTCACCATCAACATCATTTTCAATTATTACAAAATCATTAAGAGCACCATAAGTTAGACCTGCAGATTCTAGTGTATCATTGAAGAAGTTATTCCATGCAGCCATATAATCAGTTGAAATTGTAATTAGATCAGCATTATTTATTATGTTAGTGTTTTTACTTTTATATTCAAGTTGCAACTGTGTTATTCCATGACCTGTTGTATACTTTTTTCCAGCAATATCAATAAAATCTACGGCTTCATAGGTTATATCAACATTTCCTGAAAAATCTACTTCAAAATAAGGCAGTACATACATTGTATTACCAAGAGTTTGACTAGTAATTACTGCCCCTGCTTCATATATGTAATCAGTTTCAATATATTTTGAATTTCTTGGAGAATATTTTATACTTCCAAGTTCATATGAATTTGTAACAGGAGTTGTATCCGTTATATTAATAATACTTTCATCTGATATCAGTCTAAGATAACCAAATGATTTTTCAGATTTTAAAAAAAGTGGAAGAGGGATTTCATTTGTGCCTAATGTTACTGAAGTTGTAATTTTATTTCCACTTTGTTCAATTGTTGATAGAACGTCAACTGCAAATTTTAATTGAGTGAATTGTTCTGCTACTTTTTCCATATGTTCTGCTTCTCTTTCCTCTGACCAATTTGGAATATAACTTAATTGAACAACTGAAAGAAATGTAAAGAATAACCCAATAAGCATAACTGCAACTATTATTCCTGCAGCACCATAATTGTTACTTTGTAAACTTAAGATTTTCATTTTCCGTTTCTTCCTCATTTATCCACCTTCAATTTATAATTTATTTAAAATTAGGGTTTTAAAAGATTATAATTTGTTAGAATTTGCGTATCTGATAATTCAATGTTCCAAAGAGTCACCTCATCGATTATACAATTGTAATCATCTCCCATTATGAGATTATTACCATTTACATTAATTGTGCCTGATAGATTTCTTTGATTTATTAGAACGCTATCAATATATATTTTAAGTTGGTATTCACTAAGTGAACTATTAAATGTCATTACAACATAATTAAAATCTGATGAAAGCGGTGCTGAAATAGTATTACCGTTTATACATCCAAATACTAATATTCCATCTGACTTAAGACCATATGCGTTTTCTTTATTTACAACGGGTCTTGGCCAAGTGGCATTAATAGTGGATATTTCAACAGTTTTAATTTCTGCATTTGAACCTGCTCCCCTGTAAGTAATACCATAAAAGTTACCATCTAAATGTAAGATTTGAGGTTCATAACCATTTCCATCAAATAATAGATAATCATCATTATTGTCAGATATATCGCCCAAATCACCTATTTTTAAGGTTTTCAAATAAGCATTATATTCTCCACGATATACAATTCCATATACCCAATCATCAATATGAATCATATCTAGAGTATAGCAATCATCATCACCATATGGTTGTTTATTATCAAATCTGAAGGAATCTATTACAGTCTTTGTAATTGTTCCATCATCTGCTATTTCAATAGTAGATATGTATCCACCTGCATACTGATATGAATGAATTATTGCAAAAATATTATTATTAACTTTTACAATTTCTGGATTAAAACCATAAGCTCCATTATATTCATAATAATCAATAATTGTATCAACAATGTCTCCATTATTCATTATACTAACTGTTTTTACATAACCGTCATCATCTTGGCCCCTGTAAGCAATAACATAAACATTTCCTGTTACTTGTATCATATTTGGTTCAACACAATAGTTTCCTTCAAACTCAAGTGTATCAATAGTAGCATCTGTTATCTGTCCTGTAATTGATATTTCTACAGTTTTTATAAATCCGTCATCATCTGGACCACGATATGTAACAGCAAAATAATTTCCAGCAATATGGATAATATCTGGTTCAAAACATCTTGAATTGTCAAATTCAAGTGTGTCAATTATTGCATCATCTTTTATATCTCCGTCATTTAAAATCTCAATTGTTTTTATGTATCCATGATCATTAGCTCCTCTATATACAATAGCAAAAATATTTCCGACAACATTTATAATTTTATTATCACGACCATCTAATTGATCTAATTCTAAAACGTCTATGACACTATTTGATATGTCTCCATCATTTTGAATTGTAAATGTCCTTAGATATCCATCTCCATTTAACCCTTGACTAACAATAGCATATATATTATTTGCAACATTTATAATATCTGGCTCAGTGAAATCAAAGATTGTATATTGAGAGACATGTACCTCAGAAAAAACTGGGACTGAAGTAATATTTATTGTTTTAATATATCCTTCGTTATTGTTAGTATAAACAATTATAAAAGTATCACCGCTAAAGTGGGTAATTTTAGGTCCGTAACAATCATTTGTGTCAAATTCAAAAGAATTAATTACAGAATCTGTAATTGCTCCGTCTGCTGCGATTTCTACAACTGCTAGGAACCCATCATCATTAACTCCTCTATAAGTAATTGTATAATAATTACCTGAAAGAGGTAATATTTCAGGTGTGTAACAATAAATATCATCAAAATAGAATTTGTCAGTAATATCTTCTTTTATTATTCCATTTGTATCAATATCTATTGTTGTTAATGATCCTTTTCCATCTCTACCTCTATAAGCTATTGCATAAATATTTCCATTAATATGAACAACACTTGGTCTCCATCCATCATATCCATCAAATACAAATTTATCTATATATGATCCATCGAAATGAGCTAATGTAACAAAGGTACCATCATTTTGTATTTCATGTGTTCGAACTTCACCATCATCATCAGGGTTTCTGAAAACAATTGCATAGTTGTTGTTTCCAACATGGAAAATCTTTGGTTCAGATATTGCACTACCTGTTTCTGTATTAAAGAAAATTGTTGAATCAACAACTGAATCGGTAATCATACCAGTATTTAAGATTTCTACTGAACATAGATATCCATCATTGTTCAATCCTCTAAATGCAATTGTGTAAATATCTCCATTAATGTGTATTACATATGGATCAAATCCATTTACTGTATCATATTCTAAAGTATCAATTACAGTATCTTGGATTTGACCATTTGAATTAATTTTTACTGTTTTTAAAAATCCATCAAAATCTGGCCCTTCATAAGCAATTGCATATATATCATTTATAATATGAATAATATCTGAATCATAACAATTAGATGTGTCAAATTCTAAATAATCAATTACATTCTTAATTATACCATTATTATTTACTGAAAATGTAGCAAGGTAACCGTCATCATCATCTCCCCTAAAAGAAACCGCATAAATATTACCGGTTATCTTTATTATATCCGAATCGCGACCATAATTAGGACCAAACCATGAAGAATCAATAACACTACCTGTTATATCACCAATATAGCCTTCGCTTTTTTCAAGTGGTTTAATCCAGGCTTCTATGGATACTTCTTGTGATATATCTAAACTAGAAGAATCATATACTCTTAAATAATCATCAATACCATCAAAACTAAGTCCAGTTGTGTTAATTCCAGGTACCCAATTTGGAGGGCCAACAAGTGTACCATGGTTATCAAGACCTGATGAATCATACGCTGTTAAACCACTTGCTTCTGAGAAATTCCACATACCCATAATAATTGACCAAGTTACAAATGTTTTAGTGTTACCTTCCTTTACTATTATATCATACATAATTCTTGCTTTGAATTCATAAGTCGATTTAGGAATTAAACTTGAGATTATTTCTTCATAATTACCTTGTCCAGAAGCAGGTATCCATGGTGTGTCAATCCAACTTCCACCGTTCGGTTTATAAGAGAAACTGACAGATCCTGATATGCCTTTGAAATCGTATTGTAACCTTATTTTTGCTGATCTTGTTTTAACGTCTGTTGCATCAAGAGTGACTATTGTCGGTTCATCGGTTATAAAGGTTTTAATTCCTCCCTCTGTTAAATTAACTCCCCATTCAAGTTGCGCTCTATATTCATATTCTGTATTATATGTTAATCCGCTTATTACTGCTTCAAAATTTGCTTCACCTGATTGTGAACTCCATGGAGTGTATGACCATGCACCTGAAGTGATTCTATAAGCAAATCTGACTTTTCCAGATTTTTCCCAAAAATTATATACCAAAATTAATTTTGCAGAATTAGCTGTAATATCTGTTGCATTTAGAGTAAAAGTATAAGGATCTCTAAGAAGCATTCCTTCTTGAAGAACTCCCATCATAACTACTGAATCTGAATCTGGATCTATTATTCTAACATCAACTTGTAGTCGTCTAATATCATGACTGAAAACAAGGTCTTCACCTATATTCCAAAATCCATCTTCGATATCTTTAGGATCCATTAAATCCTCAATCTTATATTTTATATCTTTTCCTCCAACAGTAAGTATTAGTATAGTATCAAGAGGTAGGTTATCTCCCCCTTGATGAGATATTATTATGTCCTGATCATTAGCAGTCATCCCTACTGCATTTACGACAGGTACTCTAGAAGGTGCTGGTAAAGAAAAAGCTGCAATGTAAACTGAAGCTAATATTACAACACTAATAGCTAATATTAACACTGTACCCAAAACCTCAGATACTGCAGAATTATTTTTCCAAATTTCCCTTAATTTTCTATTATATCCTAGCATATAGAATCTTTTTCTCTCCTGCCATGTTATATTCTCGAAATGATGATATATAAACATTTTGTGACAAAATGTCAAAATGGAAAAAGCTTTTGAGAAATTCCAAATTAACATACTGTAAACTATCTAGTGCAAACATCCCATCCACTTCGAATTTTATAATACTATATTTACTATTTAAATATTTAGCATTGTAAATGAAATTAAAATAATTTTTTTAAAAATAAGAAATATTTTTACCAGATGTAATTGTCGTATTTCTCGGACTCTTTTTGTATCTTGTTAAATGTTTTTTCAGTTACTTCTAATATTTTTCTAAATCTTTCGCCATGAAGATTTAATAGGACCTGTTCTAAATCTATTTTTAATGATTCATTCATTGAAGAAATCATTAGAATGTATCTAACGAGCCACACAGCAAGCTTTTCAGCAAAAATTTTGTTATTTCTCTTTGATATCTCCTTAAAAATACTTGTTTTTAAAAGATCTTCAATTGCGTTATTTATAGATGATGATCGCTTGTCCTCCATTTTGGTAGCCTCTTGGTTTTAATATTAAATATTTGTTATTATTTATATATTGATATCAATAATATTTATATTTTTTCTTTTTTTTTATTTTGAATAATAACGTTTATTATCTAAAACTAGGAATTTAAAAGCCATAGGGCCAATTTTTCAGCCCTATGGCCAACTCCCTTTCATTTACCCCCTATTATTTTTTTTAAAAATCTTTATTGGTTTCTTCGCTCAATAAGTACTTTTAGTGTAGAAATATCCTTTTTTATATTTTCAATTTCTTTTATCTTTTCTATTTCAATTTTTGAGAGAATTTCATTAAGTGGATAAGCAAGTTTGTATATTTGCACAGGTCGTCCCTTTCTTTTTTTTCTAAAATCTTTTTTTAATATCCAACCTTTGCTCATAAGTATCTGCATTGCTGCACTTACTTCTGGCTGCCTTTGATTTGTATCTCTTTCAATTTCTACTGATTGACATCCACCATTTTTTGAAATATATATAAGAGTCTTAGCAAAATTTTTTTGAAAACCAATTTTAATAAATAATTCGATAGCTTTCTTATCACGTTGATTAATGCTTGTTATATAATTTCTCATCATATTATCATTTATATATTTATATAATAATATTAATTAGCTACCTTATAAATATTTTGTTTTAACATTGAAATAAATTAATTAAATCCGACTTTTTCTAGTTGTCCAATTCTCATCTTTTAAGGAATCATATATACTTCTATCAGAAATATCCCAAATAGGCTTGTCTGAAATAACACTTCTAAGACAGCCTTTTTTACTTTTTGCATATCTTATAATGGTACTCTTCTTAAGTACCCAATAATGAGTTCTCCATTCTCTACCATCATATAGAATTGTATCCTCTTGATCAGTGGTAAGCATTCCTTCTTCTTCTAATAAATAAAATAATTGTCTATCTTCATTATTAAGAACATTATCAATCACACGGTCTGAAAATCCAAAAATATCAAGCACAAAACTAGCATTTCTTTTTGCCTCTTCAATTCCAATGCCAACCCTATTAGCTATTGCTTTAGATAAAACATCTAATGTAATAATACTCATATTATCCCTTTTTAGTACCCTTTTATTTATTTACAATATATATTGTGTTTTTAATGATATAAATATTTTTCTATTAATATATTTATAATGTTATTGTTATAATAAAACTAACAGAAGAAAATGATAATAAAAAAATAAGATACTATTTTTATTAATTTAAACTAAATATGTGAAGAATGATACAAATTTATATCTAATATAAACAATAACAAAATTAATCAAATTTCTATTTTACACACTAGGTGCCCTCCCTTTGTCCCGACGAATGCTTGTCATCTCCTAATATTATAATTATGCTTTAAATATTTAAATCTTATGTTTAATATTATAAAAAAAATATTAAAAACAAATAGATAATAGTGATTTAATTTTGTAATATTTTTTTAAAAATAAATTAACTAAAAGATTTTAAAAATAAAAAAGAAAAAGAATAGAGAGAATTTAAGAAAACCTTATCAACAGATTATATAGAATACCTGATGTAAATATTCTCTCAAATATTGGAAACCTTTCAATGAATCTAATCATGTGTCGAATAAGGATGGAATTTGTTGGTGCAGACCTGCTCTTTAATACAAATACATACATATTTCCCCAATCGCTTTCATAACCGTATATGTCTTTTGCTTTTACCTGAATTTCATATAGTTTTGTAGCAGCTGGCCAAGAGTGTATTATAGTTACATTTTCACCTGATTTGAATGGGCCTGTCCAATCTTCAAATGTTCCATCTCCCCAGTCAATATAATAAAATACGTTATCTTCATCTGGATCAGTAGTAGATATTTCATATTCATAATCCCTATTTGGTACATGAATCACTTGAACACCAGTAATAGTTGGTCTTGTTGGTTCTCTGTTTTCTTCTTCTTCTGTTATAAATGTCCAGATAGGTCCTTCATTTGTGGTATTAAATTCATCGTAGGCAATAATTCTCCAGTAGTATCTTGTAGTAAAATTCATATCTCCTGGTTCAAAAACAGTACTTGGATAATCATCTGCAAATAATGGTGGGGGACTAACTGTACCAAAGTATATATCATAGACTACTGGGTCTCCATCAGGATCGCCACCGTCCCATTTCAAGTCTGCATATATTGATACATTTTCTGTATTGTTTCTTGGGATTGGATCACTTGGTTTATATGGTGGGGAATTAGTTCTAGTTGTAAAGTTCCAAATTGGTCCAGTTGTCGAATATCCATATTCATCCCATGAGACAATCTTCCAGTAATATTTAGTTCCCAGTACGAGTGTTCCGGGATTATATGTTGGTGCTGATTGGTTACTTACAACTTTTGGTGGTGACATACCTGTTCCAAAATAAATATCATAGTAAACAGTATCACCATCCGGATCGCCTCCTGCCCAACTAAGAGTTGTATAAATTGAAACATCGTTCTCACCATCAGATGGATTAGGATTTCTTGGTGTATTTGGAGGATTATTATCTCTTGTTAAAAAGTGCCAGATTGGTCCTTTTGTTGATAGACCATATTCGTCCCATGAAATTATCTGCCAATAATATGTAGTATCAAAAGCAAGGGTGCCTGGATCATAAGAGTTACCAGTTTGATTGGAGACAACCTTTTGAAGTGGCATACTTGTTCCAAAGTACACGTCATATGTTACAATATCATTTTCTGGATCTCCTCCAGACCAGCTAATATCTGTATAAATAGATACATCTGATGAACCATTATTTGGTACTGGATTACTTGGTTCATATGGTGGTTGATTTGGTTCTGATTCGGTTGTAAACGACCATATATGTCCTGATGTATGAGCACCATGTTCATCCCATATTACAATTTGCCAGTAAAATATTGTATCATTCTGAAGCTCACCTGGTGGGTTATATGATGTTTGTGTTTGGTTACTAGAAACCTTTGGTGGTGGGTTAGTGTCTCCTAAGTATATATCAAATGTTACGTTATCACCCTCAGGATCATCTCCTGTCCAACTTAAGATTGCATAGGTAGATACATCAGTTGCTCCGTCTGTTGGGTTAGGATTACTTGGTTCATTTGGCGGGTCATTTACGGCATTTATAGTTATTGTTACTGTCGCTGTATTTGAGTATTCAAGTCCATCATATGCTCGGTATGTGAAAGTGTCAGTTCCAAAGTAATCTCCATCTGGTGTATAATCAAAAGAACCATCTGAATTAAGATTTAATGTACCATGTGAAACATCATCAACAAGTACTGTGGTTAGTGGATCGTTTTCAAGGTCTGTATCGTTTTGAAGTACACCTGGGGCATCAATATTTAATGTTGTATCTTCATCGGTTGTATAATAATCGTCATTTGCAATTGGTGGATCATTTACTGGAAAAATATTGATATAAACAGTTGCAATGTTTGATACTACTATACCATCATATGCTCTATATGTAAAGCTATCTGTTCCTACATAACCATCATTAGGAGTATATTTAAATGAGCCATTTCCATAAAATATTAAATTACCATGTGAAACACCACCTACTAGAACTGCTGATAATGGATCATTTTCCAGATCTGTGTCATTTTCAAGTATTCCTGGTTCAGGGACTATTAATGTTGTATCTTCATCGGTTGTATAATAATCGTCATTTGCAATTGGTGGATCGTTTGTTCCAATAATAGTTATAGTTACTGTTGCTGTGTTTGAGTAAGAGTCTCCATCATAGGCTTGATATGTGAAAGTATCTGTTCCATAATAATCGTCATCTGGAATGTACATAAATCCTCCATTTGAGTTCAAGCTAAGTGTTCCATGTGATACATCTGTAATTAGTATTGCAGTTAACGCATCATTTTCAACATCTGTATCATTTTGTAAAACTCCCGGTGCTGAGACTGTGAGTGTTGTATCTTCATTTACACTGTAATCATCATCATTTGCTACTGGTGGATCATTAACAGGTGAAATTGTTAGATACACTGTTGCTGTGTTTGATACTACAGTTCCATCATATGCTTTATACGTAAAGCTATCTGAACCGTAATAATTACTATCAGGTGTATAAATAAATGAACCATTTGAATAAAATGTTAATGTACCTTCTGAAACACCATTAAATAAGACTGCCGTTAGTGAATCATTTTCTGGGTCTGTGTCATTTGTTAGAATCCCTGGTTCAGCGACTATTAGGGTTGTATCTTCATTTGTTGTATAATAATCATCATATGCAATAGGTGGGTCATTTACTGAATTGATTGTAATTGTTACAATTGCAGTATTTGAATATTCATATCCATCATACGCTTGGTAAGTGAATGTGTCAGTACCATAATAATTAGTTTCAGGTATATACTGGAATGCTCCATTTGAGTATAGGTTTAATGTTCCATGAGAGACATCATCAACTAATGATGCTGTGAGTGTATCACCTTCTGGGTCTGTATCGTTTGTAAGTACACCTGGTGCTGCAACATTAAGTGTTGTGTCTTCATTTGTAGAGTAAAAATCATCATACGCAGTTGGAGGATCATTTGCCGAAGTAATTGTTATATGAACAGTTGCTAAATTAGAAACTGCTACTCCATCAAATGCTCTATATGTAAAGCTATCAGTTCCTACATAATTACTATCTGGTGAGTAAATAAATGAACCATTTGTATAAAATGTTAAATCTCCATGTATTACATCACCAATTAGTGTTGCTGTTAGTGTATCATTTTCTAAATCTGTGTCATTTGCAAGCATTCCTGGTTCTGGGACAGTAAGAATGGTATCTTCTTCTGTTGTATAATAATCATCATATGCTACTGGTGGATCATTAACAGGCGTAACTGTCATATTTATAGTAGCTGTATCTGTTCCACCCTCTCCATCATGAATTGTATAAGTAAAAGAATCTGCACCATTGTAATTTGAGTCAGGTGTGTAATAAACATAATCAGCATTATATGTTGCAGATCCATGAGATGGCTGTGTGATACCAGTAATATTCATTTCATCGCCTTCAGGATCAACGTCATTAGCTAATACATTAATCTGATTGTTGTTTGAATCCTCAGCAACAGAGGCAGTGTCATCATTTGCATTTGGTGGAAGATTGGTATTACATATTATCTTGAAATTTTGTAAGCTTAATGCTGGACAGGTAAATGTATAACTATTATTAACAAGCATATCTGAAACATTAACACCGTTTCCAACATCATAAAGAATAACAGAAGTATATTCACTATTACTCAACAAACTATTATTCCATGAGATATTAATTGTAGTTGGTGAACTGTAGTCAGATGGAACCCATTGGATGGTTAAATTCCAGTCCTTATAACTGTCAGGATAATGTTTATATTCCTCCCATAACTCGTCATAAGGATCAGAAAAATCTGTTTTAAACCAAGCACGAATATATGGTGGAATACTAGGAGGACTTTTTGGAACGTCATAATCATCCTGTCCATCAGATGCATTTATTTTTTCACCAAAAAATGCATTGTCATATGCACTACCTGGTTCATTAAACTCTAATGTTAAATTCCATTCATCAGCTATAGGTTCAGGTTCATCCATACTATGAAAATCTATTTTTGATTTTAACTGATTTTCAATATATCTTATAGTATGTAGGTTAATTCTTATTGAACTAACTGCAGGCACAAAAGCACTAATTATAAATATCAATGCTATTCCAGCTACACATATTTTCTTAATTTTTTCTTTTTTCATATATACTCACCTTTTATTATTTTACATATTTATTAATTTATCCTATTAAATATCACATTTTTACTTAACAATCTTTGATTTGGGTATTCTAAACTAATCTTATTTGAGATATTTTCCTGAATATCTGATTTTCCTGTTGTGAAACTCCATGTTGGTCCAGAAGTTTCTAATCCATGTGAATCTCTTGATACAATTTTCCAATAATAGACTGTATAATTATCAAGAGTATCAGGATTATAGGTATTTGTAAATTGATTACTTGCAACCTTTTTTGGAGATGTTGTTTTTCCAAAGTAAATATCATAGGTAACTTTATCACCTAAATCAGGATCTCCCCCAGACCAACTTAAATATAATTTTGTTTTTATATCATTTGCATTGTTATATGGATTTGGATTATTTGGTGTAATCGGAGGTTGATTTGAAGAACAAATTATATTGAATTCCTGTATTGTTAAAGCAGGGCAGGTAAATGTATAATCTTCATTTACTAACATGTCTACAAGCTTAATATTATTTTCCTCATCGTATAATGCTACATTATTATAATTACAGTTCTTAAAAGAATCCTTATCCCAGGATATAGTAACTTTTGTTTGTGAATTTGAATCAGATGGAACCCATTGTACTGCCAAGTTCCAATAATTATTGTTGTTTGGATACTGTTTGTAACTTCTCCATAACTTATTATATGGTTCAGAATAGGATTCTTCAAAGAAAACATGGATATATGGAGATATTCCTGATGGATTCTTTGGTACATCATAACAATCAATTGTATCTAATGAATCAGTTCTTTCTCCAAATAATGCAGAGTCGTATGTTCCTCCTGGTTCATTGAATTCTAATTTGATACTCCATTTATTAGATATATCATTATTCTCATTTATATCAATCTGATCTTCAGAAGAAGATAGTTTGTCTATATTGTTTTTATCACCAATTGGTAGAATGCCTAAAGGACCTGCAACATAGTAATAAATAGAACAATTATAGTAGGCATACATTTGATATCCATATCCAGGATTAAATGTATTTGTAAGCTCATACTTTTGAGGGGCACTCCTGCTCCAGTTATAGATAAATCCTAGAATAATTGGTCCACCTGTTGGATTGTTGCTTGTTGTTGCATCTACCCAACTATAAAAATCACCATCATAACGAACATATAAATCTTCTTTTGGCAAAGATTTAATATCTGGGAGACCAACAATATTCCAAGTTTCGAGCATATTTGTTATAAATCCATCATTATATTTTGTACTGGCTCCATCGATTAAAAGGGTACATGGTTGATATGAATAAATCCAATATCCATAACCTGGTTTTAAGGTATTTGTCAATACATAATGTTGAGGTGCATCTCTGGTCCAAGTGTAAATGAATGTTAGGATGATATTGTTACTTACTGCATCTTGCCAGGAATATTCAATTCCATTATATTTTACAATGATATTTGTTTTACTAACAGAATGGTTGAATGGAATTGATACAATATTCCAATTCGTATTAAGTTGAGTAATCTTTAGCTTATTGCTACAAATGATCTTAAATTCATAATAAGTCAATGCCGATGCATCAAATGTGTAGCTATTTTCTACAAACATGTTTATTGTCTCTTCTGTTAAATTGTTCATAAGGAATATGTTATTATACTCAGTGTTATCAAAAATTGAGGAATTCCAAGAAATTGTAATATCAGTAGGTGAAGAATTGTCCAAGGGTGCCCATCTAACAGTTAAATTCCATATTTTATTATCATCTGGTGATTTTTTATACTCTTTCCAAAGCTCATCATATGGATCAGAGAAATCAGTATCAAACCAAGCTCTAATATATGGTTGTGAGCCAGCAGGGTCCTTTGGAATATCCCAAGTATCTTGATTATCAGATGCAGTTAGTTTCTCACCGAAATATACATTGTCATTTTCACCACCTGTCTCTTCAAATGTAAGAATTGCCTCCCAATCATAGACACCTTCTGTTGTAAAATTCCAAACTGGTCCAGAAGTAGAAGTTCCTTGATTATCCCAAGCAACAATCTTCCAATAATAATCTGTTGTAAAGTTCATTGTTCCAGGTATATAATATGTATCGGTTTGATTACTCATAACCTGTAAAGGAGGACTAATTAATCCGAAATAAACATCATATGTAAGAGGATCACCATCAATGTCTCCACCTGTCCAGCTAATAATTGCATTAATATCAACATCCAATTGTCCATCGCTTGGATTTGGATTACTTGGAGTGTTTGGAGGATCGTTTTGTGGTATAACTGTTATGTTTACGATAGCTGTATCTGTTTCTCCATTGTTATCTGTTATAGTATAAATGAAATCATCAGGTCCGTTATAATCTTCATCTGGTGTATAATATATATAATCATCATTATAGGAGACATTTCCATGAGACGGTGTTGTAACATCAATAATCGTTAAAGTATCACCATCTACATCATTATCATTTAATAGTACATCTAACTGGTTATCGATGGAATCTTCATTCACAGACTCATTATCATCATTTGCTACCGGTGGATCGTTTAATGGATTTATTGTGATTGTAACAGTTGCTATGTTAGAGTATTCAATACCATCGAAAGCCCTGTATGTAAAAATGTCAGTACCATGGTAATCTGCATTTGGTGTATAATCAAATGACCCATCTATATTAAAGTTTAAAATACCATTTGTGACATCACTTACTAGTGATGCTGTTAGTGGATCATTTTCAGGATCTGTATCGTTTGCTAGTACTCCTGGGGCTGCAACATTAAGTGTTGTATCTTCATCCGTTTGATAGAAATCATCATTTGCTACAGGTGGGTCATTTACAGGATTAATTGTAATATTCACTATTCCAATATTTGAGACTAACTCTCCATCATATGCTCTATATGTGAAGCTGTCAGATCCAACAAATCCACTATCAGGGTTATAAATAAATGAACCATTTTCATTGAAAGTTAATTCTCCGTGTGTAACATCACTTATTAATGTTCCTGTTAAAGAATCGTTTTCTGGATCTGTATCGTTTTGGAGTATTCCAGGTGCTGGTACATTTAGAACAACATCTTCATCTGTTGTGTAATTGTCATCATTTGCTACTGGTGGGTCGTTTATTGGGTTTATTGTTATTGTTACTGTTGCTGTGTTTGAATTATCTGTTCCATCATTTGCTTGGTATGTGAATGTGTCTATTCCATTATAATTAAGTGATGGTGTGTAGGAAAATCCACCATTGCTGTTGAGATTTAATGTTCCATGAGAGACATCATCAACCAGAACTGCTGTTAGTGGATCATTTTCTATATCTGTATCATTTGTTAGAATTCCTGGTGTTATAACTGTAAGTGTTGTATCTTCATTTACACTATAGTCATCATCATTTGCTACTGGTGGATCGTTTACTTGTGTTATAGTTATATGAACTGTTGCAATATTTGATATTACTAATCCATCATACGCTCTATACGTAAAACTATCGGAACCAAAATAATTACTATCTGGAGAATAAATAAACGAACCATTTGCATAAAATGTTAATGTACCTTCTGTTACACCATTTACTAACACTGCGGTTAATGTATCATTTTCTAGGTCTGTGTCATTTTCAAGTATCCCTGGTTCCTGGATAATTAATGTTGTATCTTCATCTGTTGTGTAGTAATCATCGTTTGCTGTTGGTGGGTCATTTATTGGATTAATGGTTATTGTTACGGTTGCATTATTCGAGTATTCAAGGCCGTCATAGGCTTGATATATAAATGTGTCTATACCATTATAATTTAGTTCTGGAGTATATTGGAAACCTCCGTTTGAGTTAAGATTAAGTGTTCCATGTGTAACATCAGAAATTAATGTTGCTGTCAATGTGTCATTTTCTGGATCTGTATCGTTTTGTAGTACTCCTGGTGCTGCAACGTTAAGTGTTGTATCTTCATTTACACTATAGTCATCATCATTTGCTGTTGGCGGATCATTTGCTTGAGTAATTGTTATTGTTACTGTTGCTGTATTTGAGTATTCAAGACTATCATAGGCTTGATATGTAAATATATCAGTTCCAACATAATCGTTATCAGGTGTGTATGTGAATGAGCCGTCTGAGTTGAATGTTGTTATTGTTCCATGTGTTGGGTCTGTTATTTTTATTGCTGTTAG
>Ga0209536_100004863_pt1 | contig 21117 bp, 16 predicted proteins | sample DeeMarSeWOR28_12_FD_187461 | JGI IMG/M metagenome (GOLD analysis project Ga0209536, IMG submission 187461) | Marine sediment microbial communities from White Oak River estuary, North Carolina - WOR-2-8_12 (SPAdes) (version 2) | ecosystem: Environmental > Aquatic > Marine > Intertidal zone >... | reverse complement strand
GGAGCTCCCGACGGACTCGGGTCCACCGCGGGCGCGGCGAATCCCGGACGCAACGCAAAAAAACCGACGTAAGTCAGGCCCAGCCCGAGGCAGAGCATCAGCGAATTCAGGAAGTCTCGCGGCTGCAGTAGCGACCAGACCGGCAGGACCGACGCGAGGAACGCCATAATAAAAAGCAGCTCTTGAAGGAGACTGGTGAGGAATTAAAGCGTGTTTTGGAACAGCTCGAGGTGGGCGACGCCGTGACGCGGAGGATCGTGCGCCGCGCGGTCGACCTGACGGCGATGGCGTTCGCGCCGCTGGTGACGCCGGAGCTGCCCGGGATCGCGGTCTACGAGAAGCCCCCGGAGATCGAGGAGAGCCGCAATCGGGGCGAGATGGTCGGTACGCGCATCGATACCACGACCTTCGTCCTCCAGGAGGCGGGCCGCTTCGTCGTGCCGGGCTTCGATCTCGAATGGTGGGATCCCGAGCGGCGCCGGCTGTCGACCGAGCGCGTGCCGGATCTGGAGCTCGTAGTCGCGGAGAATCCCTTGTGGTCGCGGGCGCCGGCGAGCCTCGAAGAGGCGGGCGAGGACGCCCGTTCCTGGATCGCGCTTCACCCCTGGCGCGCGGCGGCGATCGCACTCTGCCTGCTCGCCGTGGCATTCGGGCTCTTCAAGAGCGGGCCCGAGCTGCGTCGACGTCTCGCGCGCTGGCGCGAGCGGCGAGCGGATCGTGAGGCCGTGCGATTCGCTCGGCTGGCTCGCGCGTGTCGCGCCAACGATCCCGTGCAGGCCTACAACGCCTTTCGAAGCTGGCACGAGGGTCGTGCGGAGGCCGGGGCTTCGGAGCTTCGGGACGAGGCGCTGGCTCGCGAGCTCGCGCGGGTGCAGGCCGCGCTGGTCGGGCGCGAGGCCGGCTGGACCGGTCGCGCTCTGATCCAGGCTGCGCGGCGCGTGCGAAGGCAGCCTGGTCGCGTCGCGCAGGCGTCGAGGCAACCGGCGCTGCGTGATCTGAATCCAACTGCGCTGCGATCGACGATTCTCGATTCGAGCTCCCACTCGAGCTGATCTCGGGCGCGACGTCCCGGCTCGGCTCGACCCATTTTTCCTTCGATCCAACAATGAGGTTTCCATGCGTTCTCTTCGACTGACTCTCCTGTGTGTCGCTGCTCTCCTCGCGCCTTCGTTGGCGTCCGCCGCGCCCGAGATCCGGCTCGTGCTGCAGATCACCGTCGATCAGCTGCGGGGCGACCTGCCGCTGCGGCACGCCCATCAGTTCGGGAAGGGCGGCTTCCGCTATCTGCTGGAGGACGGAATCTGGTACTCGAATGCCAACTATCATCACGCCAACACGGAGACGGTCGTGGGCCACACGTCGCTCGCGACGGGGACGATTCCGGCCGTCCACGGCATGGTCGGGAATGTCTGGCTCGACCAGGACGAGGATGCGCTGCTCTACAACGTCGAGGATGGCCGCTACGACCTGCTGACCAAGGGCGGCGGCGTCGACCGCTCCCGGGAGATCGACCCCACCCAGCGCGTGGCGCGTAGCCAGGGTCGCTCGCCGGCCTCGATCATGACCTCGACCTTCTCGGACGAGCTGGCGACCCGCTACGGCGCCGATAGCAAGATCTTCGCCGTCTCCGTGAAGGATCGCGGCGCGATTCCGCTGGCGGGCTCGAGCGGCCAGGCCTACTGGTTCTCGAAGGCGACCGGCGAGTTCGTGACCTCGAGCTTCTACGCCGATCGCGATCCGGATTGGGTCAACGAGTGGAACGAGGCGCGCAAGCCGAAGCGCTACGCGGGCCAGTCCTGGACCCTGCAGCGACCGGTCGAGGAGTATCTCTTCGGTGACAAGGACGACCGTCCCTGGGAGACCGACTTCCCGGGCTACGGTCGCGTCTTCCCGCATCCGTGGGGCGATACGACGAGCAAGTACTTCACGACCCTGCTGACCGTGAGCCCTGCCGGCGACGAGCTCACCCTCGACTTCGCCAGGACCCTGCTGCTGGCCGAGGGACTCGGCAAGGACGCGACGCCCGACTACCTCTCGATCAGCTTCTCCTCGACCGACTACGTGGGCCATCTCTTCGGGGCATCGAGCCTCGAGATGGAGGACAACCTGCTCCGCCTCGATCGCACGCTGGCCGAGCTCTTCGAGCTCATCGACCGGGAGGTCGGGCTCAAGCACACGCTGATCGTGCTCTCGGCCGATCATGGCGGACCGGAGGTCCCGGGCTATCTCGAGGAGCTCGGACAGCCGGTGGCCCACGTGGATCCGGCGATCGTCTCGGCCGAGACGCTGAACCCCGTGCTGCGCGAGAAGCTGGCCGTCGACGCCGATCTGGTGCGATCGTATTTCCACCCCTACGTCTATCTCGATCGCGGGGCGGTCGCGAGCGCGAAGCTCGATCTGGCGGCGGCTCGACAGGCGGTGGCGGATCACCTGATGGACCTTCCGGAGGTCTCGAACGCGATCTCGGCCACCGCGATCGAGTCGGGTCGACTCGGGCCAGGGCCGATTCCCCGCTTCGTCGCGAACAATCACCAGCCGAAGCGCTCCGGCGACGTCTACGTCGTGTTCCGATCGCAGGAGTTCATCAACGACTTCGACGGACTGACCGTCGCCGCGACCCATGGCTCGCCCTGGCGCTACGACCGTCACGTCCCGGTCGTCTTCGCCGGTCGGCGTCTCAAGGGCCAGCGGATCAGCCGACCCGTGACGCCCTACGACATCGCCGTCACGTTGTCGCAGATTCTCGGCATCGAGGCGCCGTCGGGTGCGATCGGCGAGCCGCTGGTCGAGGTGTTGCGCTAGCGGGGCGGGTGAGCTTCACGTTCTTCCACGCCCTCGCGTTGGTCGTGGGGGGGCGGCGGCCAGGCCGCGGAGCCGCGCGCGGTCGTCTTCGTGCCTGACGGTTCCGGGGGCGATGGGATAGCGTCGAGGTGATGCCGACCTTCGGCGAGATAACGCGTTGGATCTCCGAGAACGAGTCGCTGCTGAGTGGTCTCGCGGCGATGATCGTGCTGGCTGGTGTCGTCCTGTCTCCCGTCGGCATGGGCATTCGCCGCCTCTTCGAACGCAGGGGAGCGCGGCGCGAGTCGAGCGCTGGCGAGCCCCCGACCGAAGTGAGGCCGGCGTCGACCGGCGAGCCGCACGCCGACGCGGCCTCGGAGCCGCTGCTGGCGGTGCTCGCCTTCGACAACCTCTCGACCGACTCCGAGATGCAGTTCTTCTCCGACGGCGTCAGTGACGAGATCATCGGGCGTCTGTCGCGCGGCTCCGCGATCAAGGTGATCGGTCGCACCTCGAGCTTCCAGTTTCGCGGCGAGCGCAAGGCGGAGGCGGCGCGGACGCTCGGCTGCTCACACGTCCTCGATGGGTCGATCCGACGCGCGAGCGGGCGGGTTCGCTTGAGTGCCCATCTGCTCGAGGTGGCTTCGAACACGACGCTCTGGTCGGAGCGGTACGACCGTGAGCTCGAGGACATCTTTGCCCTTCAGGACGAGATCTCCGAGAGCATCGCCGGCGCGCTGGACCAGAGATTCTCGAGCTTCTCGGCGGGTGCCATCGACGCGGGGACCTACGACATGTACCTGCGGTCGACCCCCGCGTCCTACGCGCCGGACGAGCTGCGCCAGTCGATCGGCATGCTGGAGGTCGTGACCCGGAGCGCCCCGGACTTCTCCGAGGGCTGGGGGCGACTCGCGAATCTGCGCGCCTGGCTGTCGTTCTACCAGCCCTTCGCGGAGCGCGCAGCGAGCGCTCGTCGGGTGAGAGAGGAGGCCGATCGGGCGCTCGCGCTGGATCCGCAGAGCTCCGCCGCATTGACCGGACGGCTCTTCATCGTGCCGCCCTTCGGACACTTCATCGAGGGCGACGCAGCCCTCGAGCGATTGAGAAGCGCGCCGGGAACGGCGGAGAGCCATGGCTATATCGGCTGGTATCTGCGGACCACCGGCCGGATTCGCGAGAGCCTCGGCGAGACCGAGCACTGCTACCGCCTGGACTCCGCCAATCCGATGGCGGCGAATCAGCTCGCGCTCGGCAGGCTGGCCGCGGGGCGCCTGTCGGAGGCGGCACCGATCTACGAGGACCTCGTCGAGCGGGCACCCGCGATGAGCTTTCCCGTGGCGAGCCTGCTTCGCGTCTACGCGTTTCAGGGAGACTGGCCGGCGGTGGATCGACTGCTGGACCTCGCCGAGAAGCGCCAGCTGCGCGAGTTCCAGGACGGTCTGCCCTTCATTCGGGCCAAACGCGATCCGACGCCCGAGAACATCGATGCCTGGCAAAGCGCCCTCGAAGCGCATGTCGAGACGACCGGCTGCATCGACGTGTCGCGGCTGGTGTACGCCGCCCATCTCGGTCTCGTCGACGAGGCCTACGGACTGGCCGAGTCCGCGTGCCTCGGTCCCGTGGGCAGCGAGAGCGACGTCATGGGACCCGACGGCTACCGCACGTCCCTGTTATTCCAGGCCGACATGCCGGAGCTGCGGAGCGATCCGCGCTTCGTGAATCTCTGCGCCCGCCTCGGCCTCGTCGAGTTCTGGCTCGCCACGGAGAAGTGGCCGGACTGCGCGACCGAGGTTCCCTACGACTTCGAGGCCGCTTGCGCCCAAGCGCGGTCGGTTCCGAAGGAAGAGTTCGGCTTCTGAGACGGGCGGGCGCCGGGCGTCCTCGTTGTCTGCGGCCTCGGGCGTCCTACGAGATGTTCATCAGGTTGTCGCGCTGTCCCATGGCGACCTCGGCGCAGTAGCCGAAGTCGACGGGCAGATTGACGCCGGAGATGAAGCCGGCGAGATCGCTGCCCAGCAGGATCATGACCCGGCCCATCTCGTCGGGATCGGCATAGCGACCGTTCGACGGGCAGAACATCCTGACCGCGTCTTCGGGGATCTGCTTCGTCAGCTGCGTCATGAAGTCGCTCGCCGTGGGCGAGGGGCTGATGCAGTTGATGCGGATCTCGCGCTTCGCGAGCTCGCCGGCGAGCATCTGCGTGTAGACGATCAGACATTGCTTGGAGAAGCCGTAGGCGTCCGCGTTCAGCGCCGGCGGATCCTGCAGCCAGCTCTCGGCCGCGTCGAAGGTCTCGAGGGCGAGGAAGCTCCGCACGAGCTCGAGGTTGCTCTTCCAGGCCATGCCCGCGGTCGAGGCGATCGAGGCGATGGCGCCGCCCGATCGCAGGCGCGGGATCAGCGAGTCGGTGAGATGTCTCAAGCCGACGAAGTTGATCATCATCGTATCGAAGGCCGTCGCCGGCGGATGGGGCACGCCGGCGCAGTTGAAGAGCACGTCGATCTCGCCCGGCAGCTCGGCGATCGCCGAGTCGATGGCGGCCTTGTTCTTCATGTCCGTTCGGATGAAGCGCTCCACGGGCGCCTTCACGTCGCCGATGTCGAGTGCGTAGACCTCGGCATCGAGATCCACCAGCCGCTGGGCGGCGGAGGCGCCCATGCCTGAGGCGGCTCCCGTGATGACGACCTTCTTGCCCGCGTAGCCCAGCATGTCCTGCATCTCGATCTCCTCAGAGGTCCTCGCAGAGGACCTTCACTTCCGTGTATTCCTCGAGCCCGAGCTCGCCCATCTCGCGGCCGACGCCGCTCTGCTTGAAGCCGCCGAAGGGCACCGAGGGGTTGTAGTAGATGCCGCCGTTCACGTTGACGACGCCCGAGCGAAGACGCCGGGCGATCCCGCGCGCGCGCTCGAGGTTCTCGCTCGCGACGGTGCCCGCCAGACCGTAGATCGTATTGTTGGCGATCTCGACCGCCTCGTCGTCCGTGTCGAAGGGCATCATACAGAGGACGGGTCCGAAGATTTCCTCCATGGCGATCGTCGAGCTCGGGTCGACGTCGACGAAGACCGTCGGCTCGACGTAGTAGCCCTTCGGCAGATGCGCCGGGCGACCTCCGCCGACCAGCAGCCGCGCGCCTTCGGCCTTGCCCTTCTCGATGTAGCCGAGGACCCGGTCGCGCTGCCTGGCGTTGATCAGCGGGCCCATGGTGTTGGCCGGATCGGAGGGATCCCCGAACTTGATCGTGCGGTAGAAGGCCTCGACCTTCTCGACCATCTCGTCGTAGATGGGGCGCTGGACGAGCATTCGCGTGTTGATCGAGCAGCCCTGACCCGCCTGCATCGTCGCCTGGAAGGAGCAGCCGATCGCGTGGGCATCCACGTTCGCGTCGTCACACACGATGTAGGATGACTTCCCGCCGAGCTCGAGGAAGACGCGCTTGATCGTCTGGGAGCCGAGCGACATCAGGAGCCGACCGACCTGGGTCGAGCCCGTGAAGCTGATTACGTCGACCCGGGGATCCTCGGCGAGGATCTGGGCGACGGCGTTGTCGGCCGTGTTGACGACGTTGAAGACACCAGCGGGGATGTCGGTCTCTTCGGCGACGAGCCGGCCTAGCATCGAGCCGCTCCACGGCGTGTCGGGCGCGGGCTTGAGGACGACCGTACAGCCCGCTGCCAGCGCCGGTCCGACCTTCGCCAGGTTGACCTGCATCGGCACGTTCCAGGGCGTGATGCAGGCTGCCACGCCGACCGGCTCGCGGATCAACGTCCGTTTCGAGGGCATGCCCCAATCTTTGCCGTCGCTGAGGTCGGTCTCCCACTCGAAGGTCTCCGCGAGGTGCGCCGAGTAGGGCAGGATGCCGAGCGCCATGTCGAACATCGCCGACGCGAGCGAGACCTCGCAGGCACCGACCTCCGCGCGAATCGTCCCGCGGATCTCGGGTGCGTGCTTCTGGAGCGCATCGTGGAGCTGACGAAGACAGCGAGCGCGCAGGGCATGATCGCGCGACCAGTCGCCCTGGTCGAAGGCGCCGCGCGCAGCCGCGATCGCGTCGTGCATGTCGCTGGCCGTGCCGTTGGCGGCGACCCCGATGACTTCTTCGTTCGCCGGGTTCAGATTCTCGAAGGTGCCGCCATCGCTTGCGGCTCGGAGCTCGCCGCCGATATAGAGTCGTTCTTCGACCAGCCAGTCTTTCGCGCTCTCCGACATCGTCATCTCCTGCCGACCTCGTAGGCTTCGGGGTCGAGCTTCTCGGTCATCTGCTTGAACTCGGTCATCGAGAAGGGCCACTGGGTCACGACCCGCCCGCTCGCCGAACGGTAGTAGCCGTTCACCTCGTGATTCCAGACGGGGATCTCGGCGATCGCGGCCTGGACCTTCTCGTTGTAGGCGGCCTGGGCCTCGGGCTTGACGTCTACCCAGGCGAGGTCCTCGCGGGCGATCCGCTCGACATGGGCGAGAACATGATTCGTCTGATGCTCGATCATCTCGAGGATCGAGCCGTTGTTGGTGTTGGGTCCGTAGAGCATGAAGAGATTGGGGAAGCCGGCGGTCGTGATGCCGAGGTAGGCGTTGGCTCCGTCGTGCCAGGCGTCGTCGATGTGCTGACCGTCTCGTCCTCTCACGTCGAGTGCCGAGAGGTATTTCGTCGCGGAGAAGCCCGTCGCGAAGACGATCAAGTCGACCTTTCGCTCGCGACCGTCCGTCGTGCGGATGCCGTCCCGGGTGATCCGCTCGATCGGCTCCGTCACGAGCTCGAGATTCGGACGGTTGAAGGCCGGATAGAACTCGTTCGAGAGCAGCGGCCGCTTGCAGCCGTAGGGATGCTGCGGCCTGAGCTTCTCGCGGACGACCGGATCCTCGACCTGCCGGAGCACCTCGTCGCCGACTCCCTCGAGCTTCTTCAGCTGCTCGACGTCCTTGAAGGTCATGCCCTCGTCGACGGTCTGGAACATCTCGTCGCGCTTCGCGTCGAGCGCGGCGGGGTTGCGGCGGAACTCCTCGAGCTCTTCGGCGGAGTAGGGCTCGTCCTCCTTGGGCAGCACCCAGTTGGCCGTGCGCTGGAAGAGGTGGACCTGGCCCGCCACCTTCACGATCTCGGGGACGATCTGAACGGCGCTGGCGGCACTGCCGATCACGCCGATGCGCTTGCCTTCGAGGCTCTGGCTCCAGTCCCAGCGCGCCGAATGGAAGGCCGGACCCTCGAAGTCGTCGCGTCCGTCGATGTCCGGATAGACGAGATCGTTGAACATGCCGACTGCGGAGACCACGACATCAGCCTCGACCGTCTCGCCCGACGCCATCTCGAGGGACCAGCGCGCCGCCTTCTCTTTCCAGACCGCGCGCGAGACCTCCTGACCGAATCGACAATGTGGCAGCAGGCCGTATTTCTCGGCGACGCCCTCCATGTAGGCGAGCAGCTCGGATTGCGGCGCGTAGGGCCGGGGCCAGTCGTACTTCTTCTCGAAGGAGAACGAATAGAAGTAGGAGGGCAGGTCGACGGCGCAGCCCGGATAGCGATTGTGGAACCAGGTGCCGCCTACGCCTTCGGCCTTCTCGAGGATCACGAAGTCGTCGAAGCCCGCTTCCTTCAGCCGGATGCCCATGCACAGGCCGCCGGGGCCAGCGCCGATGATCGCGATCTGGAGCGGACGGGTCGATTCGGGTTGACTGCTCATGATGGGGTCCTCCGCGGCGCAAACGGACGGCGCGCGGGGGCGCACGACCGGGGCCGCTGCAGCACGTATAAATCAGGTTTGACAAAGATGTCAACCTAGGTTGAATCTTGCCAGGGTCGCTCATCCCGACCCGGGTCGGCAAGGCCCTCCAGGTCGGTCGATCGCGGCGCTCGCTGCGAACCGGAGCACGAGCCCTCCGCGGGGCGGATCTGGGAGATCGTCGATGTGCAGCCAATTCAGCGCCCGAAAATCGGGCAACCCGCCCGCGGCGAGCCCGTCGAGCCAGGCGGGATCGATCTTCGCCTCGAGCTCACCCGACTCGCCCAGCACGAAGACGCTCTGAAAGAAGAGCGCCCGGTCGTTGAACATCGTCGCGAAGAGATCGAGCCAGAATCGAATCGCGTCGCGATGAACTGTCGCGACTCGTCGCCGAGAGTCGGTCGATCGCCCAGCTCTCCGCGACAGGCGCGCCCGGTCATACCAGCCGGTGATCCGCCCCGGCCGCGCGTGGACCGTCTGCCGCGTATGGGCGAAATCTGCAACTTCGGCGGCCCCCGCTCGCATTGCCCGGGTTAACATGCTCCGAGGGCGACGGATCGGAAGCCGCCTAATAGGCCGGCCTTCGATGCGATGATCATGGCGCCGACGGCGGTGTAGGCGGTGCAGACGCATGTCTCGAGGTGAGCCGCCATGCAGGGTGTCGAGCACCCGGGAGGATCGATGGGCAGGACCGACGAGCGCAGGAACGAGGACGAATTGCTGGACGTGCTGATCATCGGTGCGGGCTTCAACGGCCTCTATCAGCTCCACCGGCTTCGCGAAGAGGGCTACTCCGTCAAGGTCTACGAGGCGGGCGCGGGACTCGGCGGAATCTGGTACTGGAACTGCTACCCGGGAGCACGGGTCGATTCGCACGTTCCGAACTACGAGTTCTCGATCAAGGAGATCTGGCAGGACTGGAGCTGGACCGAGCGATTCCCGGCCTGGGACGAGCTGCGTCGTTATTTCACGTTCGTCGACGAGAAGCTCGACCTGTCGCGAGACATCCTCTTCGACACGCGCGTCACGGCCGCAGAGTTCGACGACGAGAAGGATCAGTGGCGGGTAAGAACGGCCGATGGACGCGAGACACGCGCGCGCTTCCTGATCCCGTGTCTCGGCTTCGCCGCGAAGGCCTATACACCGCCCTTCCCCGGCCTCGAGCAGTTCGAGGGGCCCTGTCATCACACGGCACACTGGCCGCAGGAAGGACTCGATCTGGCGGGGAAGCGGGTCGGCGTGATCGGAACCGGAGCGAGCGGCGTTCAGGTCATCCAGGAGGCCGCCAAGGTCGCCTCGCATCTCACGGTCTTCCAACGAACACCGATGATCGCGTTGCCCATGCGACAGCGGCGGCTCGACCCGGAGACGCAGGAGCGAATGAAGATGAGCTACCCGGCCCTCTTCCGTCAGAGAGCGGTCTCGAGCTCGAGTCTGATCGACGTCATCGCCGACGAGCGCGGCGCGAAAGACGTCCCCTCCGAGCAACGAGAGGCGATCTTCGAGGCCGCCTGGCAGAAGGGCGGCTTTCATTTCTGGGTGGGGACGTTCAGCGACATCCTGCAGGACGAAGAGTCGAATCTGCTCGCCTACGAATTCTGGCGCGAAAAGACACGGGCGCGTCTCGAGGATCCGGCGCTGCACGAGAAGCTCGCGCCGACGAAGCCTCTGCATCCATTCGGGACGAAGCGACCCTCCCTCGAGCAGGACTTCTACGACGTCTTCAATCAGTCGAATGTCGAGCTGGTCGATCTACGTGAGCACGGGATCGAGGAGATCACGGCCTCCGGCGTGCAGACCGCGGGTGGCCATCATGCCCTCGATGTCCTCGTGCTCGCGACGGGCTTCGATACGAGCACGGGCGGCCTCGCGCAGATCGATCTACGGGGGGTCGGCGGGCGGAGCTTGCAGGACGTCTGGGCGGACGGCGTGAAGACGCATCTCGGCTACGCCGTGCCCGCCTTCCCGAACATGTTCATGCTCTACGGCCCCCAGAGCCCGACCGCGTTCTGCAACGGGCCGACGTGCGCCGAGATCCAGGGCGACTGGGTCGTCGAGTGTCTCAATCACGTACGAGATCGGAACATGGATCGGATCGAGGCGACCGAGGAGGCGGCGGAAGCCTGGGCGTCGCATCTGGCCGAGGTCGCGCAGGCCACGCTGCTGCCGAAAGCCGACTCCTGGTACATGGGTGCGAACATTCCAGGGAAGCGTCGCGAGCTCCTCTATTACCCGATCGTGCCCGCCTACGTCGAGCAGTGCGACGAAGCCGCCTCGCGGGGCTACGAGGGATTCATGATTCGTTAGGTGTCGCAGGAGAGATCTCTCGGTCGAGAGTCTTTGCGCGAAGATCTCGCGGCGCGGCCGCATGACGCGGCCCGGCGTCCGTGGGGCGTGGACTCAAAGGCGCGTGCTCTCCGACGGGGAGCCGCCGTCGCGCGTCGTGTCTGGCGCGCCGGGTGCGCTCGAATCGTCGCTCGGCTCGGCCGGATCCGCGATGCGCGCGCCGTTTCCGGAGAAGTTGTCGTAGGTGTTCTTCGCCGTTCGCTTCAGCTGGACGAGCCACCTTCGCGCGAAGGCGAACTCGATGGCCAGGGTCCCCAGGCCGAGCGAAAGCACCACAAGGCCGGGCCCCGGGAGCGCCAGCAGGATGACGCCGATCAGGATCGTCGTGCCGCCGACGACGGCGACTACGATCTTGCGCGCGAGTCGGTAGGGCATCTCCATCGGCGAGGATCGGCTCATCGTGTCCAGCGGCCGCTGCCACGGCGGGGGGGGGGATCGATCATGGCGTGAGGCCGCGTGGCTCTGCTCGTGGCGAGACGCATGATTGAAAAGGGTGCGAAGCGATCGACTATGGAAGGCATGATCTTTCGATCCCGTGCCAGGAGGGGAAGTTCCCAGCTCACGGGCGAGGATGGCTCAAGGGTGCGTGGGCATCGAAGCCGTCCCGGGGACGGAGTCAGGATGATATCGCCCTTCGCGTCCTCGTGCCGAGGGAGATTGGGAAGCACGCTCCTACTCGCGGCCGAGGCGAAGCGATCTCGCCCACGTTAGTCGTGGCGTGCGGCACTCGCGGTCGGCGAGGGTAGCTCCCAGGCGATCCGGAAATGCCCGATCAGCGGCTCGCCGGGCGCGACGATCCGCTGCGCAATGTTGAGGGCGTCCGGCGGTCCGCTCGACGGCTCGACGCAGATCGCGTGGGCGGGCGCGTCGTACACGACCCAATGGTCGAGGTTCGAGGAGAGCATGAGCTCGAGCGCACCGGGCCAACGGAGCACGGGGTCACGCTCGACGCCCGTGAAGCAATCGTCGTAGGGCCCTGGTCCGGGCGTCCGGATCTCGCCCGTCGGCAGGTCGCGCTCGTCGCGCACGTAGATGGAGGCGGCCTCGAACTCGAGCTGCGCCGCCTCGCCCCGCGCCAGCCGGCGCCGGAACCACGGATGCCAACCGAGCGAGGCGGGGAAGGGCGACGTCGTGGCATGCACCTCGAGCGTGAGCTCCAGCGCGTCCTCCGACAGCTGGACGCGCTGCCTGGCGTGTCCAGCGAAGGGCCAGTCGGACCCCAGCTCGATCGACAGGGCGCAGCCGCCCTCGTCGCGCGCGTCGATCGTCCACGTGCGATCGAGCACCGTCCCGTGGATCGCATGCGGGGGCATCCGGAGCGGCAGCGAATAACATCGGTCCTCGAATGCAAAGACCCCGTCCCGCACCCGCGAGCACCAGGGCGCCATCGGGTAGCAGCCCCAATGCAGCACGCTCTCCGCAGCGGCGTCGTGCTCGCGAACGAGCAGCTCGAGCCCGTCTATGCAAAACGACGCGAGTCGGCCGCCCAAGGCCTCGTCCACTTCGATTCGCGCCCGGCCGGATTCGAAAATCATGCGTCTCACTCTTCCAGGCATTCGCGTCGGTCGTCGCGCGCCGCGGGGCCGGCCAGGTCCCGCGTTCCGGGCAGCGGCTGGCCTTGCTCACCGCCTCGCACAAGCGATCGGAGGTCGCGGAAGGCTACCGAAGCCGCCCGACCGTGCGGGTCGATCGGGCCCGCCGTGCATCGACGGTCGGGCTCCTTCGCCCGCTTTCGCGTGCCTTTTCGGGGGCTTGGCGAGATTTCGCAGCTCCGTGTGCTAGCTTCCGCGCCGTTCGAGACGGGGCTCCCCGATCCATCGGCGCGCCGGGCGCGACCCGAAGATCCGCGGCCCACCGTCCCGAAAAGCCTTTCCGGAGAGATGGCCGAGCGGTCGAAGGCGCACGCTTGGAAAGCGTGTGTAGGGCAACCTACCGTGGGTTCGAATCCCACTCTCTCCGCCATTGAGTCCGTTCGTTCGGAGACTCTGCGCGGTCCGTTCGTGAGATCGGCGGCGTTCGGGCTTTGCGTGGCGATATCGTGGGGTGCGCGATTCGCGAGTCAACCAGAGACGGGTGGGTTCCGGGAGGTAGCACGGCATTCGGGCTCGGGTTCTCTACGGGCAATTCGGCTGGTTGGGAGCTGGCTCGGATGGACCGCCTATCCGCCGCGGGAGCACGGTTGTCGGAAACGGGCTGAGCGGCGGTGCCGGGAAGGCAGGTCCTCTCTCGTCGCCGCGCGGTGGCAATTGTCGTCAAGGCGTGTCCTCAGAGCAGACGAGCCCGGCGAGGGTCGGTGCCCCCCTCAGAGTTCCTTGCCTATCTACGTCGAGGCATGGATATTTGACTACTGGGATTGCGACGGCCCGATGGCTGGCTCGATCCGCAGGGTGCTCGAGGCCTGAAATGCGATTCGACGTGGACACTCAAGAAGCCGAGCTCATCAGCTCCGAGGCCGGATGGGTGGATCCTCGCTACCTGCCAACGGAGCGCGGCGGCGCTCGGTGTATGGGCAGCGCGGTCGAGCTCGGCAACGTGTCCGTCACCCAGGAAATATGGCAGCAACCCGTGCACGTCGACGCCGGAATCGACGGCCGATTGATCGGCTTCCTCGTGCGGCAAGACACCCCGGCGCACTACAGGGGCTGGGGTCGGCCCTTCCTGCCCAATCAGCTCGGCGTCGTCACCGCCGGCCTCGAACTGGTCCTGGGCAAGGGGTCGTGCGTCTTCGGTGCAACACTCCCCGTGAGGTACCTGCGGCGCCATGCCGAGGCGGTGAGACTGAACCTGGATGAGGTGCATCTGCAATCCGGAGGGCCGGTCGGCTTGTCGCAGGCCCAAGTGAGCGCCCTCCGCGGCGCACTCGTAGCATCCCTGCGCACTTCGGGGTCTTCTGTCGCTCACCAGGAGGTGGAGTCACGCCTCCTCACGATCACCTGCGACGCTTTGTCCCATCCCAGTTCTGCTCGACTCAGCACCTCGCAGCGCCTCTGGTTGGCGCGCAAGGCGCGGGACTATCTCGAGGACACTCTGACACAGCCGTTGCGGTTGGAAGACCTCGCGGCCGTGGTCGACTCGGACCTTCGCCGCTTGCAGCGGGCTTTCTGCGACGTGTTCGGAATGAGCCCTCATCGCTATCTAGTCTCGAGCCGCCTACGTCTCGCCCATCGCCGCCTTCTTGAGGCGAATCCGGAATCGTCGACCGTGACCCGGATCGCCCTCGAGTGCGGGCTCGGACACCTCGGACGGTTCTCGGTCGACTACCGAGCCATGTTCGGTGAGAGCCCCTCGAGCACCCTCGCGTCGCCGGATCCGGCTGGGCCGTAGCTCATCCACGCACTGCCTGCGTTCCGGTGTCGCAATCCGGATAGCTCGACCTCGAGGTTCCGGCTCTCATAAGGCCATTCACACATGCGAATGGCCGCCGGACCTCCGGAAGGGCGGGTTCGACGCCCCCCGGCTCGAGGAGAAGCACGACGTGATGCCCAGAATGACGAGCTCTTGCGCTTCGCTGCAGGGATTCGCCGCTTTCCTTGCCGTGGCGACCCTGCTCGCCACGGTCTCCGCGGCACAGGAGATGGATCGCACGATCCTTCCGATTCAACCTCCCCAGCTGGAGGCGATCACGGAGCTGGATGCCCGCAACGCGACCAAGCCTCCCAGATTCGAGGTCAAGGCTCCGGCAGGAGCCCCCAATGTGGTCATCGTCCTGATCGATGACATTGGTTTCGGCGCCACCACTCCCTTCGGCGGCGCCATCGAGACACCGACGTTCGGCCGGCTCGCCCAGGAAGGATTGCGATTCAACCAGTTCCACACCACTGCGCTGTGCTCGCCCACGCGCGCCTCGCTTCTTTCAGGGCGCAATCATCACAGGGTCAACGTCGGGTCCGTGATGGAGGTCGCCACGGGGTTTCCGGGCAACCAGGGTGAGCGACCGGACAATGCGAAGTACATCGCGGAAACACTGCGCCAGAACGGCTACAGCACCGCCGCGTTCGGCAAGTGGCACGAGACGGCTCCATGGGAAGTCTCGGTCTCCGGTCCGTACTTCCGTTGGCCTACCCATTCCGGCTTCGACAAGTTCTATGGATTCATCGGCGGAGAAACCAATCAGTGGGATCCGAATATCATCGACGGAGTGACGAGAGTCGCCAAGAAGAGCGGTGACGACTACCACTTCACCACAGACATGACCAACGAGGCGATCGAATGGGTGAAGTTCCAGCAAGCGATGACCCCCGATCGCCCGTTCATGATCTACTACGCCACCGGCGCCGTGCACGCCCCTCATCATGCGCCCAGGGAGTGGATCGAGCGCTACAAGGGCAAATTCGACGGCGGCTGGGATCGACTGCGGAAGGACACGTTGGCACGACAGAAGGAGATGGGAATCGTGCCATCCGACACCGGGCTCCCGCCCAAGCCGGAAGACATCAGCGATTGGGACGATCTCAGCGACGAAGAGCGGCGTCTGTTCGCGCTGCAGATGGAGACCTACGCCGGCGCGATGTCGCATACCGACCACGAGGTCGGCCGGCTGGTAGGTGCCATCGAAGAGATCGGAGAGCTCGACGACACCCTCTTCATCTACATCATGGGCGACAACGGGACGAGCGCCGAAGGGGGACTGATCGGAACCTACAACGAGCTGATCAGTCTGAACGGGCTATTCGGCGTCGAGACCATCGATAGCATGCTCGCACGGGCGGATGATTGGGGTGGCCCGAACTCGTTCCCACACATGGCGTGCGGCTGGGCCGTGGCGACGGATGCGCCCTTCCGATGGACCAAGCAGGTCGCCGGCGACTTCGGCGGCACCCGCAACGGGATGGTCGTGCATTGGCCAAAGGGGTTCAAAGCGCGCGGCGAAATCCGCTCCCAATGGCATCACGTGAATGACGTGGCCGCAACCATTCTCGAGGCCACCGGCCTGCCGGCGCCGAAGATGATCAACGGCGTCGAGCAGGTGTCCATGGACGGCGTGAGCATGCTGTATGCCATGGATGGCCCTGACGCGCCCGGCCGTCATCGAACGCAGTACTTCGAGATCGCGGGCAATCGCGGGATCTATCACGAGGGTTGGTTGGCTCGTGTCGTACACCGCGCTCCCTGGCACAGAAAGCCCGACCGCCCGCTCCAGGAGGACGTCTGGGAGCTCTTCGACACACGCAGTGACTTCAGCCTCACCCGCAACCTCGCCGAGAAGCACCCGGCGAAGCTGAAGGAGATGGTCAAGCTCTTCGAGCGTGAAGCCATTCGTAACAGCGTCTACCCGATCGACGATCGGCTGTACGAGCGCTTCAACGCAGCACTGGCAGGCCGGCCCGACCTGATGGGTGATCGCAACAGCCTGACGCTCGCGGGCGAGATGGTGGGGATCATGGAGAATGCCTTCATCAACGTGAAGAACCGTTCAAAGATCATCACCGCCGACCTCGATCTCGCCGGAAAGGACCGGGGGGTCGTCCTCGCGCAAGGCGGAAAGTTCGGCGGCTGGGCGCTCTACCTGAACGATGGCAAGCCGGCCTACGCCTACAACTACTTCGGGCTCGAGACCTACGTGGTGGAGTCGCCGGTCGCGCTGAAGAGTGGAAACACGGAGGTGAAGCTCGAGTTCGACTACGACGGAGGAGGCACCGGGAAGGGCGGGCTGGCCACCCTCTACGTGGACGGAAAGAAGGTCGCCGAAGGTCGTATCGACAAGACGGAGCCCGCCGTGTTTTCCGGCGACGAGACGGCAGACGTCGGCATCGACGAAGCGACGCAGGTCGTGGCCGCATTCCGTGACGCCAGCGACTCGAAGTTCACTGGGTCCGTCAACGAGGTTTCAATTCAGGTGAGGGACGCGAAGGAGTGATGTCCTCCCCGATCCCTATCGGGTTTCAATGTCAGGGCCCCAATCGATCGCCACAGCTCGTGCCAGGAACTGCGGTGGCTCAAGCCCTTTCCTCGAAGCATTGTCTCGAGCTAGCGCGGAGCGTGCTCGCCTGGAGGAGGAGGGCCGCATGCGAGGAGATTCATTCACCGTGAGCGGGAAATTGACGACTCTTGTCCTCGTCACAACGCTGCTGGCGTTGCCATGCGTGGCCACGGCTCAGGACTGGAAGACGGACATTCCGAAAGAGATCACGACGCCGGATCGCGTTCAATCGAAGCTTGGCGACCTGGAGTTCCAGGACGGATATCCGACGATAGGAACGGCCAGCAAGGTCCGTGATGAACTCGATTACATCAACGGCGTCAACGCGTTCCTGAACTCGATTCAGGGCGTCTCGCTCTATGCCTTCAGAAAGGGCCTCGCCGACGTCGGCATCAAGGACGGTGACTTCTTCTATACCTCGAAGATGTTGGATTCGAAGTCACTTCTCCTGACCGCCAATGCCGACACGGTCTATTTCTGGGGCAACCTCGATCTCAGTGCGGGCCCGCTCGTGGTCGAGACACCCGCGATGGTCCTCGGCGTCTTCGATGATTTCTGGTTCAGGTGGGTCGGGGATTTCGGTCTCGCGGGGCCCGACAAGGGGCAAGGCGGGACCTTCCTGCTCGTCGGCCCCGGGTACGAGGGCACGCTCCCTGAGGGTGGATACTTCGTGCGCAGATCGCGAACGAACCACGTCACGATGTTGCTCCGCGCATTTCTCGAGGAGAACGACCCGGCCCCTTCCATCACCCGGGTCAAGGAGACATTCAAGATCTACCCCTATCGAGCGGGTGGGTTCGGGAACAGCGTCGGAAGTTATCTGGCCGGCGACGCTCCGCTGAACATGAAGCCGACGAAGCGCACGACTCCGCGTCTCGTGGAGGCATCCGGCCTCGTCGTCAACACCGTCCCACCCAACGACTTCGGCCACTATGAGATGCTGAATGAACTCGTGCAGATGGAGCCGGCCGAGGCCCTGGATCCCGAGCTCGCCGGTCAGTTTGCGGCGATCGGCATCGAGAAGGGCAAGGAGTTCGCCCCGGATGCTCGCATGCGGAAGATCCTGGAGAGGGCGGTTGCCGTCGGGAATGCAACATCCCGTAGCTTGGGGATGGGTGCCGACCCGGTTGACCGCTTTCGTTTCTACGGAAAGGGCTCAGCCTGGTGGAACATGCTGTGGCGGGGTGGTTATGAGTTCCTCAAACCACCGCCCATGATCACAGAAGAAGGTGTCAAACCCTTTCCAAACAGCGGAGCAAGGAAGCTGACTGCGCGCTCTTCCTTTTTCTATACCGCAACTGGAATTACGCCGGCGATGTGCATGCGACTGGAGGGGGTCGGTTCTCAGTATCTGATTGCCAACGTCGACAGGAAGGGTGAACCCTTCGACGGCTCCAAGACCTACAAGGTGGTTCTTCCGAAGGACATCCCTGCGGCTCGGTTCTGGTCGTTCACTGTGTATGACAATCAGACGCGCTCGATGTTGCAGACGCCGCAGATATACCCGCGTGCAGGCAGCCAGAGCTATCCGTCGCCTGCAGCCGCGCCGAACAAAGATGGCACGACGACCGTCTACTTCGGTCCCGAACAGCCCCGGGGCGTGGAAAGAGGGAACTGGATTCAGACGGACCCGGACAAGGGCTGGTTTACCATTCTGCGTCTCTACAGTCCGCTGAAGTCGTTCTTCGACAAATCCTGGCGACCGAGTGAGATTGAATTGGCAGAGTAGATCCCAGGTTTTCTCCGGGTGTTCATCCGCCAAGCTCGTGAGAATCGGGCACAGAGACGAGTTCGCCCCTGACTCCCCCCACCGCCATTGAGTCCTTCTTTTCAGAGGCTCTTTGTGCCCGGATCGCAAAGTTGGCCACGTTGGGGGTGTGTGCGGCGATTTCGCGGGGTGCGGTTTTCGGCGGCCAACCGGAGACGGCGGACGGGCCCGGATTTCTGTCAATCACGGACCGGAAATCTCTGCGGCGAACTTGGCCGGTTGGGAGCCTGGGGCGCGAAATTCGCCTCAGCGGAGACCGCGGGGAGACAGGGTGCCTCTTCTGGCCAGTTGGGTCTTCAAGGGCGCCCGTCAGTGACGAAGCATGCTCTCCTGAGTCGTCCAGGTCGCGGGAATCTCGATTCGCGAGGTGAGTGCTTCCGCCGTCAGCTCCACCGAACAGTCCCCGGAGAGGACGGCTTCGACGATCGCGGGCGAGAGGAAGGCGAGCGGCATCAACTTGCCGACGTATTGATCGCTCACGCCTTCCTCGGTCGCGATTGCGGCGAACGAGGTTACGCGACCGGATGCGATCGACTCGAACCAACTCCGGGCCCGCGCGATCGCCTTGGCAAGCGCGGGGTCGAGCCGCCCGGGAGCGAGCGGTGATGTGTCAGTCGAGACGAGCCGTTTCTCGGTCCCGCGGCGAGCAAGTCGGGTGGGTACGTGGATCGGAATCGGCGGTGCGTCGCGCCGGGCGAAACAGGAAGTGTCGACTTGGATCGCGAGCTGGTTCTGTTCGACCTCGATGCGCGCAACGAGGCTGAAAGGATCTTGGAGCCGTCCCCGCGCGGCCTCGAAAGCATGCGCCAGCCCACCCGAAGAGAGCCCGATTGCTCGCAGCGCGCTCCGAAGCTGCTCGTCATCGCGAATCAGCTCACATATCGCTTTGCTCACCAGCGCTTCGAGGTCTCCGGCCGGGAGACGCCAAGCTCCAGATGTCCCCGAAACGCGACCGTCCACAGGAGAAGCTGATTTCTTCGACACGTAGTACCGATACCGACGCCCCGACTTGACCGTATGACTGGGCGTGAGCGGAGCGCCGTTCTCGTCGAAGACCTTGCCACGCAGCGGGCTCGTATGGGCTCGAAGGGCTCCGGCAGGCGCCTTCTCGCGAAGGAGGCTCTGGACCCGTTCCCATTTCAACGGGTCGATGATCGCCGGATGCTGCCCATCGTAGGTCTCGCCCTTGTGTGCGATCCGGCCCGCGTAGAGGGGATTCGAAAGCACTCGATGAGCGTGTCCACGACTAAAGCGCTTGTTGCCGGTCCGTCGGCCCTTCTTGTCCACGTAGGACTTGGTCTTGAGGCCGAGGCGATTGATCTCTTCGGTCGCGAGCGTGACGGAACGGTGCTTCAGGTAGAGGTAGTAGATCCTGCGAACGGTCGCAGCTTCCTTCTCCTTGATCTCGAGCGTTCGCCCATTCGCGGCGTATCCGAGCGGCACTCGCCCACCCATCCAAAGCCCCTTCCGCTTCGACGCAGCGATCTTGTCCCGAATCCGCTCCCCGGTGACCTCCCGCTCGAACTGAGCGAACGAGAGCAGCATGTTCAGCGTGAGCCTGCCCATCGACGTCGTGGTGTTGATGATCATCTGGGCGTGGAAACGGCTTCCCTTCGATTTGCCTGAGCAGGCCTGGAGACTCGCGCCGTACAGCATCGGCGGTCTGGCCGCCTACTGGACGATCGAGCGGGTGATTTCGTTCTTGCCGCCCGCGGCGACATAGGGAAAGGAGGAGACGCGATATGCGTGCAGAGACCGGGGATGGAAGACCTTTGCGATCCTGGCGGCGTGCCTGGCGCCAGCGGGGCCGGCACTGAGCCAGGGGGTGGACGTGCCGATCACGCGTCCGCGCACGGCGGCGGACTCCCACATCGAGGTCCAATACGGGCACCTCTTCGAGACGAATACGAACAATGGTGGGAACGTCGAGCGCGACACGGCCAGCCTGACCGCCTCCCCTCGGTTCGCGCTGAGCGACACGGTCGGCTTCTCTCTGCAGGGCGCCTATCACCTCGCCTCGACTGGCGTTTCGCGGCGGGATGGCGCTGGCGGATCGACGCAATGACGACCTTCGGTGGGCGCGGCATCGGGACCGAAGTCTCCTGGCAGGTCAGCGACGAGGTCGACGTCGCGTTCGGGATCTCGCGGCAGCGAAGGCCGTAGTGTGCCAAAACTCGGCCGAGTGAAATCCAAAATGAAATCAGCGGCTTGTCACGCAGCACGAACCTCCCAGATGGGCCGAATAGTCATCTCTCGTCCGAGCTCGGGGACGGATGGGTTGGCTCCATCGCCGCGTCTTGGAGGCCGGCATTGCCCCCCAGGATTTCCCTGCTCCTCGATAGAAATTCCCTGTTCACGTGAAAAAATTCCCTGTTCCTGGTCACAGGGAATTCTTCACTAACCCTGCGGACGGATACAGAAATCTCGGCCCATCCTCCGCCAGGAGAGGCCGAATTCAGAGGAATTCCCTGTATTTTCCCTGCATATCAGGGAATCGCCCTCAGAGACGAGTTCGCCCCCGACTCCCCCCACCGCCACTGAGGTGGCTCGAGCAGAGACTGCTCGCCACCGTGCGCGGCCACTCGCG
>Ga0209536_100004862_pt1 | contig 21120 bp, 22 predicted proteins | sample DeeMarSeWOR28_12_FD_187461 | JGI IMG/M metagenome (GOLD analysis project Ga0209536, IMG submission 187461) | Marine sediment microbial communities from White Oak River estuary, North Carolina - WOR-2-8_12 (SPAdes) (version 2) | ecosystem: Environmental > Aquatic > Marine > Intertidal zone >... | reverse complement strand
CTGTCTCCGGGGGATTCGTATCAGGAGATCCTCGACCGGGATACCCGCCCGGTTCCGGAGGTACTGCGCTGGCGGTCCGCGCGCGATCTCCCCGTCGTCCGCGTGCCGATCGAACGCTACGTCTCCCGGGAATTCCACGACCTGGAGATGGAGAAGCTCTGGGGCCGCGTCTGGCAGATGGCCTGCCGCGAGGAGGTGATCGCCGAGCCCGGAGATCACGCCGTCTACGAGATCGGCGATACGTCGATCCTGGTCGTGCGCGGAGCGGACCGTCGGATTCGCGCATTCCACAACGTGTGCCTGCATCGAGGCCGGCGTCTCAAGGAGTCCCCGGGGCGCAGCGGGGAGATCCGCTGCGCATTTCACGGCTGGAGCTGGAACCTCGACGGGACACCGCGTCTGGTTCCCTGTCAATGGGACTTCCCCCATGCCAAGCGCGAGGAATTCTCGCTGCCCGAAGTGCAGGTGGGGACCTGGGGCGGCTTCGTCTTCGTGAACCCGGATCCGAACTCGATCCCGTTCGAGCAGCATCTCGGCGAGCTGCCGCGACATTTCGAAGTCTGGCCGCTGGAAGACCGCTATACCGAGGCGCACGTCGCGCATCTCATGCCCTGCAACTGGAAGGTCGCCCAGGAGGCCTTCATGGAGGCCTACCACGTCATCGCGACCCATCCGCACCTGCTGCTGTCTCTGGGGGACTGCAACACGCAGTACGACGCCTGGGACACGTTCTCTCGTGCGCTGACCCCACAGATGACCCCGAGCCCGCACCTGGAGCAGGCCCCGACCGAACAGGAGATGCTGGATTCCTTCCTGCTCGCGAGCCTCGACGGACCGCCCCCGATTCCGGTTCCCGACGACATGACGGCGCGCCAGGTCTTCGCGCAGCTGATGCGGATGAACCTGCAGTCGAGTGTTCCGTCCGTACAGCGCGTATCCGACGCCGAGCTCAACGACAGCATCTACTACACGCTGTTCCCCAATTTCCACCCCTGGGGCGGGTACAGCCGCGTCAACTATCGCTTCCGTCCCTTCGAGCACGATCCGAATCGCTGCATCATGGAGGTGTTCCTGCTGGCACCGTTCCGGGGAGCCCGGCCGCAGGCCGCGAAGATGCATTGGCTCGACATCGGGGAGCCCTGGACCGCAGCGCCCGAGCTCGGCAGCCTCGCCAACATCTTCGACCAGGACACCTTCAACCTCCCGAACGTCCAACGTGGGCTCCGGGCTGCGTCCCACGAGCACGTCGTGTTCGCGAGGTATCAGGAGACCAAGCTCCGGCACTTCCACACCCTGCTCGAGAAGTACGTGAACGCGTGAGCCCATGCGCGTCGGCCTGATCACCGGCAAGGAGACGCTGGAGATACGCGAGCTTCCGGCCCCGTCACCCGAGCCCGGGAAGGCAGTGGTGGAGATCGCGCGCTGCGGCATCTGCGGGACGGACGTGCACGCCTACGTGCACGGAGGCCCGTACACCCCCGCGATCTGCGGGCACGAGTGGGCGGGAACCGTGAGCGCCTGCGGGCCGGGCGTCGTCGGCGTGCGTGAGGGGGACCGCGTCGCGATCGGGATCGCGCCGGCCTGCGGGGACTGCGCGCTGTGTCTGGCGGGCGCGCCGTCCCAGTGCATGGCCGTGCTCACGAGCATGCTCGGCCTGGACGCGATGGCCCCGCCGCACGGTGGCTTCGCCTCGTCGATTGCGGTGAACGCGGCGCGGCTCTACCGGCTGCGGCCCCAGATCGGATACGCCGAAGCGGCGCTGCTCGAGCCGGCCACGGTCGTGACCCACGCGCTGCGACGCACCCCGGTCCGTGTCGGCGAGTCCGCGGTCGTGGTCGGAGCGGGCCCGATCGGATTGCTGGCCCTGCAGCTCGTCAGGCTCGCCGGTGCGGGCAGCGTCATCGTCATCGAGCCCGAACGAGCGCGCGCCGCGCTGGCGCGCTCCCTGGGCGCGATCGACGTGCTCGAGCCCGATGCCGCCGACCTCGAAGCGCGCATTCGCGCGGCGTGCGGACCGGCCGGACCGGATCTGGTGCTCGAGTGTGCGGGGATTCCGTCGACCATCCAGCGTTCGGTCGAGCTGGTGAGGCGCGGGGGTCGCGTCGGTCTGCTGGGACTGGCTTCGGCGCCGGCCACGATCGAGCCCGTCACCTGGCTCGGCAAGGAGGTGACCCTGACGGCTTCTCTCGGCTACACCCACGAGGAGTTCGAGATGACCCAGCAGCTGGCAGCCGACGGCCGTCTCCAGCTCGCGCCCCTCGTGACGGATACGGTCGGCCTCGACCGGCTCGAAGAGGCCATCCGACGGCTGACGAAGCCCTCCGGACAGGTCAAGATCCTCGTCGATCCGGGCCGCGTCTGACGGGAGCTCCGGGGGTCGAAGCTGCTAGGCCCGGGACTTGCGCCCGGCTTCGCGGTGGATGGACGGGCGCATCGCGTGGAAGGGCGCCGGCTGGTCGGCGGTGGTCTGCCCGGCGTCGACCATCAGCGTATGCCCGGTGACGTAGCGGGCCTCGTCGCTCGCCAGGTACAGCAGCGCGTATGCGATGTCGTCGGGACGACCGGCGATTCCGAGCGGCGAACCCCTTCGAATCGCGGATTCGGTGGTCTCCTCATCCGCGGCGTCGCCGGCGATCAGTGCGGAAGTCATCGCGGTGACCGTGTTCCCCGGTGCCACCGCGTTGACCCGGATCCGGCGGCGCGAGAGCTCCGAGGCGACCGAACGCGTGAGCCCCACTACGGCGTGTTTCGCTGCGGTATAGGCGTGCGGACCGAGACCGCCCGTGACGCCTGCCGTGCTGGCGATCGAGAGGATCACGCCGCTCTCACGAGGCGTCATGACTCGCGCGGCGTGCTTCATGCCCAGGAACGTCCCGCGCAGCAGTACGTTCAACGTGGCGTCCCAGGCATCGAGAGGCGTCTCTGCGATCGGGCCCACGACGCCGACGATGCCGGCGTTGTTGATCATCACGTCCAGCGCTCCGAAGCGCTGCACGGCGGTGTCCACGGCCAGCGCGACGTCGGGCTCCTGGCTGACGTCGGCCCGCACGAAGAGCGCATTCTCGCCGATCTCCTCGGCGAGCTGCTTGCCCGGCTCCTCCTGGAGGTCGGCCAGCACGACGCGATACCCGCGCTCTGCGAAGCGCCGCGCGGTCGCGGCGCCGATTCCGCTGGCTGCACCGGTGACGACTGCGACCCTCCCGTCGCCTCCTCTCATGCTCTGGACTCCATGGACCGGTCTCCCGACCTTCGAGCCTTCGATGGGACTCAGGAGATCTCTCCGAGGCACCAGCGGATGCTACGGCGAAGCAGCTCGTAGTATTGCGGAAGCTCCCAAGAGCAGCGTTCTACCCTCGGGTAGTAGTCCATCACGGGCTTCATGTCGTAGTGCCCGCGACAGTGGCCGAGGGTGTTGTAGAGCACTGCTCCATCGCCCAGCGGTCGCAGATACATCACGAGGTGGCGGTCGGCCTCCGACCAGTCGGAGACGGCAAACCCCGCCGCCGTGCCCGCGTAGGCTGTTTCGAGCAGGGGGACGAGGCGCTCCCGCTCGTGGTATTCGCTCAGGTAGAGCTCGTCGTCGGTTTCGAACGAGCCGATGCCCTCGACCAGCGGGTGGTCCGGCGCGACCGGCTCGACCTTGTACGCATGGATCGGCGGATGCGCGATGAACTGACTGCCGAGGGTGAAGGCGAGGCGATCGATGATGCGGGGAGCCTCGACTCCGCGTGGCTTGAAGTCGAGAACCGCGTTGGTGCCGTGTAGCGCGAGCCAGCGTCCGCCTGCGGCGACGAAGTCGTGCAGTGCCTCCTGCTCTGCTGGGCTCGGTCGCACGTCGCAGGTGTAGGTGATGAGGAATCGACTCGACTGGATGGACTCGACGTCCCGGTAGTCGGATCCGACGCGGGTGCGCACGTGCTCGTGCTCGGCAAGCAGCTTCAGGAGCTCGATGCGCGCGAAGTCGATGTCGTGGTATCGGCCTCCGGCGACCAGGTAGGTGTCGATGCGTTCGGCCATTGCGGAACTCCCTCCGGCGGAACCGCCCCGGTGGGCGGATGGGATGGGGCGGTCGATCTTAACACGACCTGGCGCCGACCTCGGCCGGTCGGGCTACGCCAGCCCGCGCCTCTCGAGCTCGCGTTGCAGCCGCACGGTGTCCGAGCTCTGGGCGGGCCCCCTCTCGTCATCCGAGAGCTTTCCCACCGAGTCGCGGGCCATCTTGTCCCCGTCGTAGGTGATCCATTTCACGACGCTCACCTCGAGGACCACGCGCAAGGGCGAGTCGAGGAATCCCTCGAACCACTTCGCCATCTTCGGGTCCCTGTGCAGGTGCGCCGAGAAGGCGGGATAGAACCATTCCTTCGTCTTCTGGTCCTCGTGAACGATGCATCGCCCCTTGGCGGTAATCGACTTTCCGGGGCCGAGGGAGGTTCCGGTGCTGGTGACCGTGATGCAGACGCGGGGGTCGCGCCGCACTGCCTCGATCCGATGGCGATGCCCCCCCGACGTCAGCCAGAAGCGGCCGTCGTGCCAGAGGTACGACATGATGACGGTGACGGGCCAGCCGTCCCGCGTGGACCAGGCGAAGGTACACTCCGCGTGCTTGCGGAGCAGCTCTTCGCGCCGCTCGTCACTCAGGTTGTAGACCGAGACCAGCTCGTAGTTCTCGACTGCGTTGGACATTGATCCTCCGGGCGGCTTCACGGACCCTTGGGCGCGCGACCGACGACGGCGGCGTTCCCTTCGGTCCAGAGTACCTTCAATTTGCGAGAGGCGATGCGCCAGCCGCCGGGCGAGCGGGTCCAGACGTCGCTGTAGATGCCTGCGACGACCCAGTTCGCACCCTCCTCGAGCCCCCTGCGCGTGTGCTGTGCGTGGAAGTAGCAGCGCGAGCGCGTGTCTCCTTCGAGGCTCTCGATCTGGTGGTTCGTCACCATGTGCTGGCTGCTGTCGAGGGGGTCCAGGATGCCGGCGATGTACGCCTGGATCTTGTCGAGGCCGCGAATCGGCGGAACGAAGCCGAACTCGACCATCGCGTCGTCGGTGAAGACGTTGGCGAGATCGTCCCAGTCTCGCCCGTCGATCGCCCAGCAGTAGCGGACGGTGACGTCTGCGATGGCCTGCCGATCATCCAGGCTCAGTCGCTGGTGGGTCGGTCGCATGCCCGGTCCTCCGAATGCGCGGTCGCGCTCGCTGCACCCGAGCGCCCGCTTGCGCCAGATCGGCCAAGCAGCCTACACCAATTCGCGCGGAAGGAAGCCCTGCGAATGGCGATCGGAACGCGCGGACCGGTGGTGGTCGCGAATTCCATGCGCGCGGCCCGGCGCTTCGCGCGTATAATCGGGGGCCAGTGCGCGGCGTGGAGCGCCGGGGAGGGGGAATCGATCGTGGCAAGGCCGTTTCGTTTCGCTGTCCAGTCGTTCCACGCCGATTCCGCCGCCGAGTGGCGCGAGGGCGCGCGCCAGGCCGAGGATCTCGGCTACTCGGCGCTGCATCTGGCCGATCACATCCTCGGACCGGGCCCTGCGCTCGATGCGACGCATCACCCGCTGCAATCCCTGGCGGCCGTTCCAGCGATGGCTGTCGCCGCCGAGTCGACCTCGACACTGCGCATCGGCTGCCGCGTGTTCTGCATCGACTACCGGCCAGCGGCGGTTCTCGCCAAAGAGGCGGCGACGCTCGACTTCCTGTCGGATGGACGCCTCGAGCTGGGCCTCGGCGCCGGCTGGCTGCGCGGAGAGTACGAGGCCGTCGGGATCGACTTCGATCCGATCGGCACCCGCATCGATCGGCTCAGCGAGACGGTCGCCTTCCTCAAGGCGCACATGTCCAAGGGGCAGCTCGACTTCGCGGGCGCCCATGTGACGGCGCGCGGTTACGAGGGGGCCCCGCAGCCCGTGCAACAGCCCCACCCTCCGATCATGATCGGCGGCGGCAGTCGCCGCATCCTCTCGCTCGCCGCGCGGGAGGCGGACATCGTGAGTCTGAACTTCAACAACCGCGCCGGGGTCCTCGGCCCCGATGGCGTCAAGAGCGGCACCGCGGATGCCACGGCGGAGAAGGTCGGCTGGATTCGCGAGGCGGCGGCCTCGCGCTTCGAGGCGCTGGAGCTGGAGATCGGCTGCTACTTTGCCTTCGTGGGTCCGGGCACGGGAAAGATCGCCGAAGGGATGGGGGCCTCGATGGGGCTCTCGGCGGACGACATGCGCGCGCACCCGCACGGCCTCTTCGGCGATGTCTCGGAGGTCTGCGAAGAGCTCGAGCGTCGTCGCGAACGCTACGGAATTTCCTACGTCACGGTCGGGGCTCAGGCGCGAGACGCGTTCGCTCCGGTAGTCGCCAAGCTCGCCGGCACGTGATCGGGAGACACATGGCAAAGGTGGTCATTGCAGGAACGGTGGACGTGGCGCCCGAGAAGCGGGATCAGGCGATCCGGGATGCGAAGGCGCTGATCGACGAAGCCCTGGGGGAGCCCGGCTGCCTCGCCTACGAATGGACCTTCGATCCGTTCGACCTCGGGCGCATTCACGTCTTCGAGGAGTGGGAGAGCGAAGAGACGCTCAGCGAGCACCTGCGCGCGCCTTCGTACCTGAACATGCTTGCGCACCTGGGCAGCGTCGGAATCCGGGGCGCGCTCACGCGCAAGTACCGGGTCGACCTCGACGAGCCCGTCTACGACGAGAGCGGCAAGCCGAGGGGAGACTTCTTCTCGGCCTGACGATCCCGTCCCGTCGCTCGGCGAGGGAGGAGGGTCGCAATCGACGGCCGCTCGGTCCTCGGACGAGAGCCGAGCGCGCCGGGTCTCGAAGCGCCCCCCTCAGCGGTCTTCGCGTATGCAATCGCGGGTCGATCTTCTGCGGGGTCCCGTGGAGCCCATGAAGGCTCGTCGACCGCCGGTTCGGGGGCCCAGCAAGTAATTTGAACATGATATAGTCTGTGGCGCGATCGCTGCCAGCATGCGGTCTGCGCCCTCGCGGCCCGAATCGCTTCGCGGTGGTCCATGCGCCGTGCCCACGAGAAACCCGTCGCGTCCTGCGACGGCGTCAGGGGAGAAGCCCGATGAAGCCTGCTGAGCTCTACAGCCTGGACGGGGAAGTCGCCGTCGTGACCGGGGCCGGTCGCGGGATCGGGGAGGGCATCGCCCGCACCCTCGCCGCAGCAGGCGCTTCGGTGGTGCTCGCCGCGCGCCGAACCGGCGAGATCGAGCGCGTCGCGGAATCGATCCGTGAGGACGGAGGTCGAGCCCTCGCGATCACGACCGACGTGACCGACGACGCGAGCGTCGAGGCCCTCGCACAGGGTGCGGTCGACGCGTTCGGGCAGCTGGACATCTGGGTCAACAATGCTGGCGGCTCTCCGGTCCAATCTCCGCTCGTCGATCTCCCGCGCGACGAATGGGATGCAACGCTTCGGCTGAATCTCACTGCGGTGTGGTCGTGCACGGTGATTGCGAACCGCCATCTGAGAGATGGCGGGAGGGTCCTCAACATCTCGTCGAAGGCCGGGGCCGATCCGGTGCCGGGTAGCGGCCACTATTCGGCGGCCAAAGCGGGTGTGAACTCGCTGACGCGGAGCTTTGCCCGCGAGCTGGGGCCGCGCATACGCGTGAACTGCATCATGCCAGGCGCCGTTCCGACGGAGATCATGATGCAGGCGCTGAAGCTGGAGGAGAAGGACCTGCCCAGGCTGGAGAGGGGGCTGCGACTTCCGGCAGGGCGTCTGGGAACGCCCGAAGACCTCGGCGCCGCGGCGCTCTTCCTCGTTTCGCGTGCATCCGACTGGGTGACTGGCGAGGTCATCAGCGTCGCAGGTGGCATGTAGGGTGACCTCGCTCAACCGCAGGGTCGTGCTGGCGCGGAGGCCGAACGGGCTGCCCGTTCCCGCCGATTTCCGCATCGAGCACGAGGCGCTCGGCGATCTCCCCGCCGGCCACGTCCGGGTCGACGTCGAGCTCCTTGCGATCGACGCGTTCATCCGAACCATCCTCGAGGAGACCAGCTATCACCGGCCGGTGCCGCTGGGCGGGATCGTGACCGCCTTCGGGGTGGGACACGTCGTCGAGAGTCGTGCGCGCGAGCTGAAGACGGGCGACGCGGTGCGGGGCCCTCTGCTCGCGCAGACCCTCGCGACCCTGCCCGCCCGGATGCTCGAGAAGGTGGACACCGGTCGCGCGCCCCTGTCGGCCCATCTCGGTGTGCTCGGCCTCAGCTCCGGTGTGACGGCCTACCTGGGCGTGCGCGATGTGGGCGCCGTGAAGCCGGGAGAGACCTTCGTGGTCTCGGGCGCCGCGGGGGGTGTCGGCGCGCTCGCGGGACAGATCGCGCGCATCGATGGCGCTCGGGTGATCGGCATCGCAGGGGGGGCGGCCAAGCTGGAGTACCTCGTGAAGGATCTCGGCTTCGATGCCGCGATCGACTACAAGCGCGAGGACGTCGATGCCCGCCTGCGCGAGCTGGCTCCCGAAGGCATCGATGTCTTCTTCGACAACGTCGGAGGGGAGCTCCTCGACGTCGCGCTCGACCAGATCCGACCTGGCGCGCGCATCGTGATCTGCGGAGCGATCTCGCAATACCAGGGAGACGTCTCTCGGGGTGTTCGCGGGCCGTCGCTCTACCTGCGCCTGGCCGAGCGCAATGCGCGCATGGAGGGCTTCGCAGTCAACAACTGCCCCGATCGGGTCGGGGAGGCCGAAGAGGCGCTGGCTGGCTGGCTGGCACGCGGAGACATCCGGCTGCACGAGCACGTCGAGCACGGGCTCGAGCGATTCGGCGAGGTCCTCGGCATGCTCTTCACGGGTGGTCACGTGGGCAAGCTGCTTCTCGAGCCCTGAGAGACCGCATCGCCCGGCGGGTCGATGCCCTCCGCGAGCGAACGCGAGGCTCCACCGAGCCTGCGCGTTGATCTAGAATGACCTGCCGATCTCCAACGGCTCTACGAATCACCACGGCTCACACGTCCATCCCAGGAGGCACCATGGATCTGACTCCGGAGACTCTGCGAGAGAGCTACCGCAGAATGCGGATGATCCGCGCCTTCGAAACGAAGCTCGGCGAGCTCGTCACCGCGGGAAAGATGGGCGGCTTCATGCATCTCTACGCCGGCGAAGAGGCGGTCGCCGTCGGCGTCTGCGCCCAGCTGCGTGACGCCGATACGGTGGCCTCGACCCATCGCGGCCACGGCCATTGCATCGCGAAAGGCGTGGACGTGCATGGAATGATGGCCGAGCTCTTCGGCCGTGCGACGGGAGTGTGCAAGGGCAAGGGGGGCTCGATGCACATCGCCGATCTGGACAAGGGCATGCTGGGCGCGAACGGCATCGTGGGCGCAGGCATTCCCCTCTCCACCGGCGCAGCCCTCACCGCGAAGATGAAGCGCACGGGCGGTGTCGCGGTCGCGTTCTTCGGGGACGGTGCCACGAACCAGGGGGCGTTCCACGAGGCGCTCAACATGGCGGCGAACTGGAAGCTTCCCGCCCTCTACGTGGTGGAGAACAACGGCTTCGGCGAGTTCACGCCCACCGAGTTCGTGGTGCCCGTGAAGGACATCGCCGATCGCGCCGGCTCCTACGCGATGAAGAGCATGATCGCGGATGGCATGGATTTCTTCGACGTCACGGCGAAGGCCGTCGAGGCGCTCGACCATTGCCGCAGCGGACGGGGCCCGGTGCTGCTGGAGTGCAAGACCTATCGCTTCGCCGGTCATTTCGTCGGAGATCCCCTGGTGTACCGCTCGAAGGAGGATGCCGAGGACTGGATCCAGAACCGCGACCCCCTGCAGGGCTTCGAGGCACATGTCGTCGAGGCCGGGCTGGTCGACGCAGCGGACCTGCGACGCATCGACCTCGAGGTGGAGGAGGAGCTGGCGTCGGCCGTCGAGGCGGCGGAGGCGGCGCCCTTCCCGGACGTCGGCGAGTTGACCCGCGACGTCTACGTGGAGGCATCATGAGTCGGGTGCTCACCCTGGGTGCGGCGATCAACGAGGCGCTGCACATCGCGATGGAGACGGACCCCGACGTGATCGTCCTCGGAGAGGACGTGGCGGGCGGCGGCGATCGCGCCGGCGACGACGTCGACGAGATGGGCGGGGTGCTCGGAACCACGAAAGGACTCGTCAAGGCCTTCCCGGGCCGTGTGCTGGACACTCCGATCAGCGAGATGGGGATTCTCGGCACCGCAGTCGGCGCCGCAGTGACGGGGCTGCGCCCGGTCGCCGAGCTGATGTTCATCGACTTCCTCGGAACCTGCCTCGATCCACTGCTCAACCAGGCAGCGAAGCTCCGATACATGTTCGGCGGAAAGGCGCGAGTGCCCCTGACGGTGCGCACCGTGACGGGCGCGGGCATGCAGTCGGCCGCACAACACAGCCAGTCGCTCTACTGGATCACGGCGGGTATCCCCGGCTTGAAGACGGTGATCCCGTCCAACCCGGCCGACGCGAAGGGCTTGCTGCTCGCAGCCATTCGCGACGACAACCCCGTCGTCTTCTGCGAGGCGAAGCTCGTGCTCGGCGCGCGAGGCGAGGTGCCGGAGGGCGACTACGAAGTCCCTCTCGGCGTGGCAAACCTCGCGCGCGAGGGCGGGGACGTGTCCCTGATCGGCTTCGGGGGGACCGTCCCCATGTGCCTCGCCGCGGCGAAGAAGCTCGCGGGGGAGGGCATCGAGGCGGACGTGCTGGATCTGCGCTCGCTGCAGCCCCTCGACGAGGAGGCCATCCTGACCACGCTCGAGAAGACGGGCCGGGTCGTCATCGTGGACGAATCCACGCCGCGTTCGTCGGTCGCCAGCGACGTGGCTGCGCTCTGCGTGGACCGGGGCTTCGACTTCCTGCAGACCCCGATCCGGCGCGTGACGGCTCCCCACTCTCCGGTGCCGTTCAGCCGTCCACTCGAGCAGGCTTACCTGCCCTCGGCCGCGAAGATCATCGACGCGGTGCGTTCGCAGGACTAGTCGTGGGTGCGAAGCCCGTCGCAATGCCGCGCCTCGGCATGACCATGCGGGAAGGCACGATCGTCGACTGGCCGATTGCGGTCGGCGAAGAGGTCGCGAAGGGCGAGGTCCTGCTCATCATCGAGACCGAGAAGACGGAGACGGAGATCGAGGCGACTGCATCGGGAACCCTGCGGCACGTCTATGCCGAGCCGGGCGACCTCCTGCCCTGCGGTGCGCTGCTGGCGGCCCTGACGGACACGGCGGAGGAGCCCTTCGATGCGGCGGCCTTCGCGGCAGCGTACGTGCCGCCGCCGGGCTCCGAGCTCGAGGAGCCGGGCCCGACGGAGGCCTCGGAGCGGGCAGTCGCGGCGTCCCCGCAACGCGGCTCGGGCGGGCGGAGACCGGTTGCGCCGGCGGCGCGCGCGCTCGCCAAGCAGCTCGGCCTCGATCCAGCAGCGATTCCGGGGACCGGGCCCGGGGGTCGGGTGACCCGTGCCGACGTCGAGTCGTTCGCGGCGGCGCGAGATCGCCTGGTTCCGGTCGAGCCGGGCGTTGCGCTCGAAGTGCTGCGCGATGGGAGCGGTCCGCCGGTGGTGCTCCTTCCGGGCTTCGGCACCGACGTCTCGTCCTTCGCGATGCAGGTGCCGGGCCTCGCGAGCGACTTCTCGATCATCGGGGTGAACCCGCGCGGCGTGTCCGGCTCGGATGCCCCCGAGCTCGAGGTGTACGAGGTCGCCCGCGCAGCAGAGGACGTGGCCAACGTGCTCGAGCGGCCCTCCCACATCGTGGGAGCGAGTCTCGGATCGGCGGTGGCGCTGGAGCTGGCGCTGCGCCACCCCGAGCGCGTGGCGTCGCTCGTGCTGCTCACTCCGTTCGTCGAGGCCCGGCCCCGTCTGCTGTCCGTCGCCGAGGGGTGGGTGCGGGTGGCGGCGGAGGCGGCTCCGGAGACGCTCGCGCGCGTCCTCGCCCCCTGGCTCTTCGGTGATGCGATGCTGGGCGACGAGAGGGCCCGGGAGCGGACGCTCCGTGGCCTGGCGCAGACGGTTCGTCAGGTCCCTGCCTCGACGCTTGCGCGCACCGCGGCGGGGCTGGCCCGTTGGTCGGGCTCTCGGCGAAGCGACGACCTCGGCAGCATCGCGGTGCCGACCCTGGTCCTCGCGGGAGGAGCCGACCTGCTGACACCCGATGCGGCCGACGTCGCGGCCGCCATTCCCGGGGCGAAGCTCGAGGTGCTCGAGGGAGCCGGACACGCCCTCGCGATCGATGCCGCAGACGAGGTGACCCGCCTGCTTCGCGCCCACCTGGCAGCCGTCTCCGCGGGCTAGCTGGCGAGGATACGCTTGCTGCGTCGGTTGACCCAGGAGCAAGGCCTGGGTCGATCTCCTAGCCGGAGTCGCCGCGGAGACCCCGAGCTCAGCCTTCGTCGAGCGGAAGCAGCCGGCCTTCGGCGTCGCGCAGCTCGGGACCCTCGACGCGCACGCGGCCGTCTCCGAACGGGGCATCGCGGTCGGCGACCGCCTGCTTGACTCCCTTCGTGCCGAGGTCCTTGAACATCTGCCGGGCGGCCCTGGCGGTATGCGCACGCGCATCGTTCTCGGCGGCGAGGCGTTGGAGCGTTCCTGCACCCATCAGCTCCATGCCGAGGTTGACGATCCGCTTGTTGGCTGCGAGAAGCGCGGTGTCGATCAGCGCGAAGCGATCGGCGAGACCTTCGACCTCGGCCTCGAGATGTCGCGGAGGCACGCTCTTCATCGCGAAGCCGATCTTCGCCGCATCCGCGCCGCTGATGGTGTCGCCCGTCAGCAGCAGCCTCTTGGTCCACTGCGGACCGCAGTGGTAGAGCCAGAGATGGTTCGGCGGAGAACCCATGTTTCGCAGCGGCGGGAAGCCGATGTTGGCATCGTCCGCGGCGATCACGAAGTCGCAATACAATGCCAGGTCGGTGCCACCGGCCAGGCAATGCCCGCGCACCTGCGCGATCGACGGCTTGTGCATCTCCCAGAGCGTCCGCATCAGACGCTGGATGCGCTCGAGCATCCACGCGTCTTCGTCGATGCCGGCGCCCGTGCGCCGGTTCCGGCCGTCGTCGCGCTTCTGGGGCGTCGGCGCGAGATCGTAGCCGGCCGAGAAGGCCGGTCCCGCGGCGCGCAGGATGACGCTGTGGACATCGCGGTCGTCATCCGCGTCCCAGAGCGCATCCGAGAGCTCCTGCATCAGACCGAGCGAGAGAGGATTGCGTCGCTGCGGCTCGTTCAGCGTGATGCGCGCCCGCCCGCGGTCGACTTCGTAGAGTATGTGCTCGTAACCCATGCCGTCCTCCTCGCCAGGGCCGAGCAGTATACCCGCACTCGCCGGCGCTAGAGCACCTCTGCGAGGCGCAGTGCCGCGATTTCTTCCCATTCGAAGCCGAGCTCCAGCAACACCTCTTCCGTGTGCTGGCCCAGCTCGGGCGCGAGCTCGCCCGCTCTGGAGGGCGTGTCGCTCAGGCGGATGGGCACGCCCACCATCGGCAGCTCGCCCCACTCGGGGTGCACGATGCGCTGGAGATAGCCGTTCTCGTAGACACCTTCGTCCTCGGCGACCTCCGAACGGGAGCGAACCGGCGCGTAGCGGATGCCAGCCCCACGCAGGAGATCGCTCCATTCGCGCGTGGTCTTCGTCCGGAACGCGCTGGCGAGCTCGGCGAAGAGCGCGCGCCGATTCTCGTCGGTCATCAACAGGGTGTCGAAGCGCGGGTCCTTGTGGAGATCGGGCCGGTCGATCAGCTGGAAGAAGCGCTCGCGATCGGGAGCGGGAACCCCGACGAGCGCGATGTGCCCGTCGCGGGTGGGTACGATCCCGTAGATCATCGGGATCAGAGGGTGTCCGCCCGCAGGCGGCGGGGCGTCTCGGCCCGTCAGGAAGGTGTAGGTGAACTCGGAGGCCTGGGCATAGATCTGCCCGCCCAGCAGCGAGACCTCCACGTGCTGACCCCGACCCGTGCGTTCCCGCGCGTAGAGCGCTGCGAGAACGCCGCTGGCCAGATTCTGGGATCCGATGTGGTCGGCGATGGTGACGCCGACCGGGCTCGCGTCGTCGGGTCCGCTGCCGGTGGCGCTGATCAGTCCACCAGCTGCCTGGCCGGCCAGGTCGGCGCCGCGACGGTCCGCATCGGGGCCGCGGGATCCGAATGAGCTGCCGGTGCCCAGGATCACGCGCGGATTGCGTTCGGCCAGGTCTTGATAGCCGATTCGCCAGCCCTCGAGGGTTCCGGGCACGAAGTTGGAGATCACCACGTCGCTGCTCTCCACCATGCGCAGGAAGACCTCCCTGCCGGCCTCCTTGCGCAGGTCGAGGGTCACGCTGCGTTTACCGCGGTTGCAGGCGATGAAGTAGGGAGCGCGCAGATCCTGCATCGAGATCGGAATCCAGCGCGCCTGGTCGCCCAGCTCCGGTAGCTCGATCTTGAGGACGTCCGCTCCGAGATCGGCCAGCAGCAATGCGGCCTGGGGCCCCTGGACCAACAGGCCCAGGTCGAGAACTCGCAGCCCTGCGAGAGGGCCCGAATTGGTGTCGTCGCCCATCGTCTCCTCCTGGGCGGGTCGTCCCGGCGAGTCCACGTCTCGCGGGCACCTACCCCGCTCTAGCTCCCGAAGGACGCGCCGTCGGAGAGCCCGTTCCGCTCTGCATTCTCCGCCGACCCCTGCTTCCTTCCGAGGACCTGCAACCAGGCCTGGGCGTCCCTGCGGGTCTTCTCGCGCTGCGCCGCGCGTGCGAAGTAGGGGCGCGCCGAATCGAGCTTCTCCTGGTTGAACAGGGCGACACCGAGGAGCAGGTTGGCCGTTCCCGGCTCGTCCAGGCCCCCCTTCGCGACCGCCTGCATCAGGGCCTCCGCCGCGGCGCTCCAGTCCTCCTTCTCCGCGTAGGCCTGTCCCAGCCGCAGATAGAGCTTCCCATCGTTCGCGGCGCTGGCGGCCTTCGTGAGTGGTGAGATCGCGCGGTCGAACTCGCGCGCGCGCATCCAGGCGTTGGCGAGGATCTCGTAGGCCTCGCTGTCCGGCTCGATGATCCCATCGTCGAGCCCCTTCTCCATCACCCGGGCGCCCAGGTAGGGGAGCTCGTGGTAGATGTAGAGCCTGGCCAGCCGTCGCAGCTCGTCGTCCTGGTCGAGCAGGCCCTGTGTGTACACCAGCTCGAGGGCGGCCAGGGACTCCTTCTCCCGGCCGAGCTCGCCGTAGACGGCGGCGAGCTGCATCCAATAGACCTTCTTGGGATACAGCTTGGTGAGCTGTTCGAGTACGGGGCGCGCCTTCTCGTACTCCTGGCGCTCGACGCGCAGGCTCAGGAGCATCTGGAGCCACGCCTCCTTCGGCTTCTCCGCGTTGCGCACGGCGAGGATCGCCGGCGTGAGGGCCTTCTCCCGATCGCCCTGCTGGTAGTAGGCGGCTGCCAGCATGTACAGCGCGGCGGGGGGACGTTCCTTGCTGGCGCGAAGCCATCGGCTGAGCGCTTTCACCGCCTCTTCGTAACGTTCGGTGGCGACGTAGAGCTGCGCCAGGTTGTAGAGCGTCTGAAGCTGGCCCGCGTCGGGCAACGCCTTCTGTGCGAGACACGTCTCGAGATACCCGACGGCCTCGGCGTAGCGCCCCTCCCCAGCCTCCAGATAGCCGTAGAGCTGGTAGAGCAGCGCCTTTTCGTGGTCGTTCAGGCGCGACTCCTTCTCGCGCAGCGTGTCGAGGGCGGCGCGGGCCTTCGCGATGTCGCCCGCGTCGAGTGCCTCCTGGGATTCCGTCAGCGCGTCGTAGGCGAACCTGTTGACGACGTGTTGCGACGAGCTCGCGCAAGGCCACGCCAGCAGGGCGATCGCCAGGAACGCGACGATCCCGCGTCGTCCCCGCTCTCCGGTCACTCGTCGATCCTGAAATCGAGTCGGACCCTGACGCCCGGCCTCTCGACGGCCTTTCCGTCCTCGACTTTGGGGTTGTACTTCCACTTCCGGATCGCCCGCAACGCCGCCTGGTCGAAGATGCGCGCGGGCTCGGCGGCGATCACGATCGGGTCTCGAACCGTACCGGCCGCGGTGATCGTGAACTCGACCTGCACCCAGCCCTCGATGCCGCGGGATTGCGCCGTCGCCGGATACTGTGGGACCACCCGCACCAGCGGAATGATGTCGGTGTCCGAGGGCGGTGCTCCCAGGTCGAGGCCGCCCGCGAGGTCCATTTCCCGGTCGAAGATCGGCAGCGCGCTGCCCACCTCCTGATCCGGACGCGCCGCCTTCGAGAAGTCGATCGGCGGCGGCGGCGGCAACTCGTCGGGCTGCACCCGATCCGGCCGGTGTCGCTTCTTGTGTTCGAGATCCGAGTCCTTGATCAGGCGCACGAACTCGATCACCGGGCCCTTCGCGGCCTCCTCCCAGCCCAGCTCCGTCGAGATGAGGAACTGCATCAGGAAGAAGAGGGAGAACGCGATCCCGCTGGCCACGACGATGGCGACGGCATAGCGCGTGGGGGCCGTCATCGCGGGTTCACTCCTCGATGTCGGCCGCGATGGAAACGTTCCAGATGCCGGCGAGGCGTGCGGCATCCATCACCTCCACGACGAGTCCGCTCTTCGAATCGCGGTCGGCCTGGATCACGACGGCGCCCTGGGGGTTCTCCGCGTGAAGTCGTTCGATGTTGGCTCGCACCGCACGCAGGTCCACCTGGCGCTTGTCGATCCATATCTGACCCGTTTCGCTGATCGCTACGAGGATGTTGCCACGCTCCTTGCGCTCGGCCGTCGCGGCATCGGGGCGATTGATGTCGAGGCCAGACTCCTTCACGAACGAGGCCGTGACGATGAAGAAGATCAGCATGATGAACACGACGTCGAGCATCGGCGTCACGTTCACTTCGCTCTGTCTTCGTTCCCTCTTTCTTCGATGTCGCATGGCCCGCTACTAATGGTGCAGGAGGTTGTCGGCAATTCGCTCCGTCTCACCTTCGACGAAACGATCCATGCTGATGGAGAAGTAGAGCCCGGAGAGCGCGGCGACCATTCCCGCCATGGTCGGAATGGTCGCCTTGGAGATCCCCGACGCCATCGCCCGCGCGTTGCCGCTGCCCGAGACCGCCATGACGTCGAACACCTCCATCATCCCGGTCACGGTCCCCAGCAGCCCGAGGAGCGGGCACAGCGCGACCAGGCTCTGGATCATCGGAATGGAATGGCGGAGCTTCACCTGGATCTCCGAGATCCACTGCTCGCGGATGCGATGTGCGTACCAGGAGGTGTGGTCTTCGCGTTGGTCCCAGCGCGCCTGCACTTCCGCGGCGAGCCTGGGGTGGTCGCGCCGGAAATAGAGGGCCCGCTCGACGATGAGGGTCCACATCGCGATCGTGACGAACAGGATCCAGACGAGGACGCCGCCACCGGTCTCCATGAACTCCCAGACCGTGGCCAGGGCATTCCAGAGCGGATTCAAGCCGTCTTCTCCTTGAAGCTCTTCTCGGCGCGAGACGCCACCAGTCCGGTGCTGTGCTTCTCGAGCACGTCCGTGACGTTCTGGCTCATGCTGGAGAGCACGGTGTGCAGCAGCACCAGCGGAATCGCGACGATCAGCCCGAGCATCGTGGTCACCAGCGCCTCGGAGATGCCTCCCGCCATCAGCTTCGGGTCTCCGGTGCCGAAGAGCGTCATCACCTGGAAGGTGCGGATCATTCCGGTCACGGTGCCCAGCAGGCCCATCAGCGGCGCCATCACGCTCACCACCTGGACCAGCCAGAGGAAGCGCTCGAGCTTCGAAGTCTCTTGAAGTACCGCCTCGTCCAGCTTGAGCTCGAGCGTTTCGGTGTCGACATCCCGATTGCGGGCGAAGACTGCGAGCACGCGACCGAGAGGGTTGCCCTCGTCGGGGTCCTCGCTCGCGCACTGGGCCTTGACCTTGCGGTTCACCAGCGAGAGATAGGCGATGCGAACGATCGCGAACAGGCCGGCCACCAGCCCCAGGGCGATGATCGCGTAGCCGATGAAGCCGCCCTGCTCGATGCGCTCACCGGCGGTCGGCGACTGCACCAGGACCCGCAGAATCGCTCCGCGGGACGGGTCGATCGCGAGCGGCGGGGCGCCCGCGCTCGCAGCGGCGAAGCTCTGCGCCACGTAGAGGTGGCGACCCGAGGGCTGCCGCGCCAGCTCCGACAGCTTCTGGGTCTCCGGAATCCAGGTGAGGAAATTCCCGTCGGCGATCGCAGTGAAGACCCCGGCGCGGATCACCTCGGTCGCGATCTCTTCGCCCCCGACCGCGACGATCCGGGCGGGGAAGCGGACGACCTTTCCGGACTCGGTCATCTCCTGCTGCAGGGCGAACCAGAGCTCCTGGAGCTTTTCGATCGACGGCAGCGCACTGCTCTGTCCCAGCTCCGCGAGGAACTCGTGCCTGCCAGGGAACTGAGCGTTCACCAGCGACGCCTCGACGTTGCCGGCGGTGTCGCCGGCGACCTGCCGCACCACGCCGAACAGCTCTCCGAGGTTCCCGAGCTTCGCGGTCATGGACTCCTCGAGATCGGCGAGCTCGGCCTCGTTGGTTTCGAAGGCGCTCTCGAGAGTGTCGCTGCGAGTCTCCAGCGCGGCGACGGTGGCCGAGGCCTCGGCGAGCAGGCGAGCCTGCTCGTCCCGCCGGACCTTGAACTGCTCCTCGCGCTGGCGGTTCTCGGCGCGCTCGCGGCCGAAGCCGGCTTTGACCTCGAGCAGCAGCTCGTCGAGCGATTTCGCCTGGGGCCGGGGCGGCTTCGCAGGGGTGGAGAGGGCCGCGCCATCCGGCTGCACTTCCGACGACCCCTCGGAAGCGACGGCTCGTGCATCGGCGCGCGAGGGTGTCGTGTCCTGGGCGGCGGCCGACAGCGCCAGCCAGGAAACGGACGCGAGGATCGCGATGTGCCGTCTCATCCCGCGTTCTCCGCCGCCGGGATGGGAAGCAGCAACAGGTTGGGGGCGGCCTGCTTGCGAGCCATACGCAGTCCCTGCCGCAGGGCAGATCGGTAGCTGGCGTCCATCGGCACCCAGTGCCGGTCCTTCTGGTCCCACCTGCCCATCTCGGAGCCGTCGAGGGTCTGGTAGTAGAGGGCGGTGCGACCGATGCGCAGGAACTCCACCTCGCGGACGCTGCCGCCCTCGTCGAGCGCGGCCCGGTAGGCCTCGATCGAGCGGCCATAGTCGTTCTCGATCTGATAGGCCTCGAGCACGCGCCGGAATTTCTCGGCCTCGGTGACGTCCGGGCGCGACATCATTTCGCGCAGACCTTCCACACGCCGGGTCCGTTCGGAGAGCAGGAACGGCACATCGAGGCTGACGAAGGCATCGAGCGATTCGATCATCCGCAGCATCAGCGGCGTGATCTCGCGGTTGACGATCGTCACGCTCTCGATCTCGCCGCGGACCTGGACCTTCTCCTGCTGCTGCGCGTCGACCAGCTCGGAGAGCTGCTGGTTGTAGACGCGTAGCGCCTCGATGCGCTGGAGCGCCGAGCGGTACTGCGCGAGCATCTGGTCGGTCTCGTCGCTGATCGCGTCGATCCGGCCCTGGGAGGCGCTCCCCTCTGCCTGAGCGCGAGTGCGCAAGCCGATGGTCTCGTCGAGCTGCGCAAGCGCAGGGCACGCGAGGGTGAGCAGCAGCACGAACAGCGCGGCTGCCTGCGGCGCACGTGTGCGCGGGAACATCGATCTCCTCCTCCGCCCGCGGATCTTCCCCGGGGGACACAGGTTCTCTCGCTGGGGCCCCGGGAGTCAAAGGAAAACCGCCGGATGCGCGCCTGTCGCGCTTCGGTCGGCGCTTCCCGGAGAGGGCTTCTTAGCTAGCACCCTCCGGCGGGCTACGCACCGAAGCGCGTCGGGCGGAGCGCTGCGCGGGGAGTCCGTCCGTCGGGTCTCAGCCGTGTCAGCTCATGGCCTTCAGGTAGGTCCCGAGGTCGAAGTAGTCGCGCCAGACCTTGATCTTCCCGTTCTCCATCTCGAAGACCCCCGTGCACGGGAGATCCACGGCCTTGTTGCCGGCCTGCGTGCGGTCGAGGCGCTCTGCGATCACGACGTCAGCCGAGGAGACGAGGTTGAGGATCTCCCACCGGGTCTCCGTCCAGCTCGCGATGAAGCCCGCGATCATCTTCTTCACGTTCTCGCGGCCACCGACCGGTCCGGTCGGCATGTTGTGATAGACGCCGTCGTCGGTGAAGTAGCTGCAGAGCTCCTCCGGATCGAGCCGCGACCACGACTCGATGAAATCGCGGATGATCTTCTCGTTGTCCATTCGTACGTCTCCTTTCCTTCAGGCCAACGCGGCTACGCCGGCAGCCCCGCGAGCTCGAGTGCCTCGAGATACGGCGAGAGATCCATTCCCTCGGCGAAGAACTCCTGTTCCGGATCGCCGGAGAGTCGGGGCGCCTCCGATGGACCTCTCGGTCGAAGACCGTCGGCGGATACGAGCCCGCTCGCGCCCTGGTCAGTGATCTGCCACATCGCGCAACCAGACGGTCATCTCCCCTTCCTGGAACCGGAATCCGACGTCGACCGCGGAGGGATGTGCATGGCGGACGATCCGAAGCTCGCTACCGAGTGCGCGTCCAATCCGCTGCATCTCGCTCTCGAGGCCGGGGACCCGTGCGGTCTCGATCGGAAGATCATCCCGGAACTCTCCTGCCTCGTCCGGGGAGGGGATGGTCCGACTCCCCAGCCCCAGGAAGTTCCGCCATCCCACACTCCGCGTCCGCAGCGCCATCGCGCCCAGCATGTTGAGCGCCCGGTCGGTGGCATTCCGGTCCAGGTCTACCCGCCGGTATTGCAGGTAGAGAGCGACATCCTGCCAGTGTCCGGTGCGCGCGGCTTCGCGAACCGCGTCCGGCAGCTCGCGCAGATACCACGCCTCGACGCGCTCCCGATAGCTACGGAACGCCGGGGCGTACGAGCGCCAGTTGCGGTGTGGAGGTGCATATGCCCAGCGCTCTGCCAGATCGTCGAGCGCCTGCAACGACACCGCGACTGCGAGAGTTTCGAGCAGTCCGTTGGTCCTTCTGGGGTCGAGATACACGTGGCCGAGCTCGTGCCCGAGCTGGAAGACGAACCGGGCATAGCTGCGATCGACGATGGAAAGCCCGATACGATACGCTCGATCATCCGTGGTGGAATCCGTGATCGGACCCTCGGGACGGACGAAGCATACGTATGGGCGGCGACCGGCAGGCGGG
>Ga0209536_100004861_pt1 | contig 21125 bp, 20 predicted proteins | sample DeeMarSeWOR28_12_FD_187461 | JGI IMG/M metagenome (GOLD analysis project Ga0209536, IMG submission 187461) | Marine sediment microbial communities from White Oak River estuary, North Carolina - WOR-2-8_12 (SPAdes) (version 2) | ecosystem: Environmental > Aquatic > Marine > Intertidal zone >... | reverse complement strand
CTCAAGGATAGGTTGATGGGCAAGCGGTGCCTCGGCAAATCGAATGCTAGACTTGATGATGACATCAAAAACCTTGTCCCCAAACCAAGAACGTATCACCTTAACCACTTCCTGCGCGTGGATGGTGCGCGTGTTGTACATGGTGGCCAGGATACCACGTATCTTCAGCTTTGGATTGAGCTTGGCCCTCACCTTCCCGATCGTCTCAAAGAGAAAGCGCATACCGCGCAGGGCCAGATATTCACATTGAAGGGGAATGATAACCTCGTCGGCCGCAGTGAGCGCGTTGACAGTTAGCAATCCCAAGCTGGGAGGCGCGTCAATTAGCACGTAGTCATACTGATCCCGAACCGGGGCCATAGCTTCTTTGAGAATGTATTCCCGGCCAATGGCCGACACCAATTCAACCTCGGCCGCCGCCAGATCTATGCTCGAGGGCACAACATCCAGGTTGGGCCGTACCCGGCGAATGACGGCTTGTATGGGCACCCTGGAGTCAACCAGGACATTGTAGATGGTCTGAGGTAGCTCGTCGGAGTCCAGCCCCATGGCCCCAGATAGGGCAGACTGGGGGTCCATGTCTACCAAGAGCGTACGGCGTCCCAACTCGGCCAGCGCAGCCCCCAGGTTGATCGCCGTTGTCGTCTTTCCAACGCCCCCTTTTTGGTTGGCAATGGCGATGACCAGCGGCATAAGTGTCTCCTTGACACGCTTGGGGAAAGGTCACCAAAACTTATCTCATTATACCATAAATAGCGTGGGGCGAAAAGCAAAAATCGTATAGAACGCTCTCACGGTAGTGGATGCCAGATCAGCGCGAGGAGAATGGCAAGCGCGGCCAGGAGCGCGCCGATGGCCGTAAAGGCAACGCTGATTTCCATAGTTTCTTGCCTGGTCCTTAAGAAAGTTGGGAGATTCTGAAAGACGCTCTGAAGCTCGTCCGCGCTCGTGGCTGAGTAATAGGTTCCACCGGTCATGTCCGCAATCTGCTTCAGCGTCACCTCATCGATCCCTCTGCGAAACCGGCCTGATCCCCAGTTTCCACCAAATCGCAGATCACCGCCATAAAGGTCACCCTCCTGAAACTGCGGACCACAATCCATAATCCCCCCGTCCTCGGTGCCATAACCGATGGGGTAGACTCGCACCCGCCGGTCAACGGCTTGCTGCGCGGCGACCAAAGGCAAGGGGCCCACATTGCTCGCCCCATCGCTGAGTAGGACAATGATGTCCGGCTCATAAACTCCATTTGGCACAGGCGAGATGGGGACGCCAGACGTCATTCCCCTCACGCTTGGCGCGACGTTCTCGTTAACTTCAGCAATCGCGTCCAACGATTCAAGAACGGCACTGCCTATCGCCGTCCTGCGCGCCGTGGTCAGACTCTCGACTGCCGCTTTGAGTGCTTCTTGATCGGTTGTGGGCGGCTGGACCAATGCCGCGAAACCAGCAAACGCGACGATGCCGATCTGCGTGCTGGACTTTTGGCGCTGAATGAACGACAGCGCGGCAGACTGGGCAGCGGCCAGACGGTTAGGGTGAATATCTCTCGAGCACATGCTCCTCGAGACATCGATTGCGAGAATAATGTTAGCCTGACCGGTGGGCACACTCACGCTGGCCACCGGCCGGCCCAATGCGATCAGCAGACTAGCCAACGCGATGAGGAATAAGGCAAACGGAAGATGGCGCCGCAGGCGCGACTGGTGAGGCAGCGCCTCGCGCACTAAAGCCAGGCTGGAGTAACGCACTGCAAAACGCCGCCGTCGCCTCAGCATCCAAACATATGCCGCGACGATCAAGGGAATTAGTCCCAGCAGGATAAGGAATCCAGGCCACAGCAAGTCCATCTAACTACCTCCAATCCACCCCTACAAATTCGCAAACATGATCACGGCAAGCGGCCGAACCACAAGAGCGAAAATGTACCACCCATCAGCAAGACAAGGATGCTAGCGCCCGCAAAGATGGAAGTGACCTCCATCTTTTCCGGTTTGATCACCAACCGTGTGACAAGGTTTTCGTAAATCGAATGTAGGTCTTCCTCGTTTTCGGCCCTATAATAGGCACCCCTGGCGATCTCTGAGATTTGTTGAAGCATCGCCTCGTCGAGACGCGTGTGCACGGTGAAGCCATTGATTTGCAGGGTTGCCCCCGCCGCGCTGCCGATGCCGACCGTGTAGATACGCACGCCGCGGTCTGCAGCTGCCTGCGCCGCCTCCAACGGGTCTGGGGCGTCGGTGTTTTCGCCGTCGGTGAGCAAGACAATGACAGCAGACTCGTACGCCCCTTCGGGGACCGGCGTCGGCGTGGTTGTGGGCCCCGGCGTAAGGCTGCTATCGAGGTCCGGGGTCTGCCCGGCGTCATCGACGGCGATCGTGTTGAGCGCAGCAAGAATACCCTGCCCGAGCGACGTCCCGCGCTGCGGCGTCAGGCGGTCGATTGAGGCCAGGACGGCCTCCTGGTCGTTCGTCGGCGCCTGCACCGATAGACCACCATCGCTAAAAGCGACGACGCCGAGCTGCACGCTGGGCGGCTGGCGCTCTACGAAGTCCCGCGCAACAGCTTTAGCCGCTTCCATTCGAGTTGGTTTTAGATCGTCGGCCGCCATACTGCCGGAAACATCAAACACAAGGATGACCGTACCTTCTACCTTTGGCAGACTGACAGCCGCTTGTGGGCGCGCCAGTGCGATCGCGAGGATCGTGAGGCCGACCAGAAAGAGTGCCGGAGGAATGTGGCGGCGTATGCCCGGCCCACGTCCCGTTGCTCCTGCCACGAGTCCCAGACTCCCATAACTCGCGGCCAAGCGCCGCCGCCGTTGCTGCAACATGATGTACAGCACACCGAACAGCGGAATCAAAAACAGCAGCACAAGCATTGTGGGCCAGATGAATGACATCTACCATTACCTCCGGCGCTGCTGCCGCAACTTCGCAAACTGCACGATGGCGCGCACCAGATCTTCCTCAGTCGAGAGCGACAAAACGTCCACCCCGGCACGTTTGAATGCCTCGTTCAATGCCGCTTCGCGCTGCCGCGCTGCCCCCTCAAATCGAGAGCGGAACTTCTTATCGTGCGTGTCCACATACAACTGCTCGCCCGTCTCCGCATCTTCCATAATGATCGGCCCAACGTCCGGCAACTGCACCTCGCGCGGGTCCCATAAGCGTACGGCAAGGACCTCATGCCGCCGGTTGAGCAAGCTCAGTGGCCGCTCCCATCCCGGCACGCTGATGAAATCCGACACGATGAACACCAGTGAGCGCCTTTTGATCGCATGCAGTCCGCCTTCGATCAGCGGCGTCAGGTTCGTGAACGGCGCGCGGGGCAAAGGCGGCTGCTTGAGCAGATCGTTAACCAGGCGCAGTACCTGGATGCGCCCGCCTCGCGCGGGAATTGTCCGCTCGATTTGGCTGCCGTAGAACATCGCACCGACGCGATTGCCGTGGCGCGTCAACAGCCGCGCCAGTGTGGTGACGAAATCGATGAGCACTGTCCGCTTGAGATTCTGCAGGGAGCCGAAGTCTACTGAGGGGCTGAGGTCGAGCAGAAACCAGGCCGTGATTTCGCGCTCTTCGACGTACTGCCGGACGTATGGCGTGTTCATCCGCGCGGTGACGTTCCAATCAATATAGCGAACATCATCTTCGGCCTGATATTCGCGCAGATCGGCAAAATCCACCCCATGGCCGTAAAAGAGGCTGAGATAGTCGCCTTGCAGCAGTCCATCCAGCCGGCGGATGACTTGCCAGTCAAGCCGTTGAAGGATGCGTTCAGGCGTTAGCGCGGACGTTGGTATGCTCACGTAAAGGCACCACTGGGATTGGTATACGGTCGAGAATCTGTTTCAACAAGTCGTCGCTGGTCACATTGTCCGACAGCGCCTCGTACGAAAGCACGAGACGGTGCCGCATCACGTCGAGGGCCATATCGATGACATCCTGCGGCAAGGCGTAATTGCGCCCGCGCACAAAGGCGAGCGCCCGCGCGGTGAGGATCAGATTGATCGAAGCGCGCGGACTCGCACCGAACATGATATAGCGTTCCAGTTGCTCCAGGCCAAAGTCTTTCGGCTCCCGCGTGGCGGTCACCATGCGTACGGCGTACTCGATAAGGGCCGGGTCCACATACACGCTGTCGACATTTTCCTGCAGGCCCAGCAACTGTTCGGTGGTCAACACCTTTTGCACGGTTGCTAAAACGCCCGTCATACGCTCCACAATGACGAATTCTTCCGTCGCGTTGGGATAACCGACGAGCACCTTGAGCATGAAGCGGTCCACCTGCGCTTCTGGTAGTGGATACGTGCCTTCGGTCTCGATGGGATTCTGCGTTGCGAGTACGAGGAAAGGATCCGGCACTCGAAAGGTTTCGCGCCCGATGGTCACCTGGCGCTCCTGCATCACTTCGAGCAGCGCGCTTTGCACTTTGGCAGGCGCGCGGTTGATTTCATCTGCAAGCAGGAGGTTGGTAAATACCGGGCCGAGCGAGGTGTTAAATTCGCCTGTCTTTTGATTGTAGATGCGCGTGCCGATCAAATCGGCGGGGACCAGGTCTGGCGTGAATTGAATGCGCTTGAACTCGCCGCCAATCGCTTCCGCCAGGGTCTTGATCGCCATCGTCTTGGCCAGACCAGGCACGCCTTCGACGAGGATGTGCCCGCGCGACAGCAGCGCGACGACCATCCGTTCCAACAGATGATCCTGGCCGACGATCACCTTCTTCACTTCGTACAACAGGCGTTCCATCGGCATCCCGTTCTCGGGATGCGTGTTTTGATCCATCCGTGTTCTCCTTATATTCTGGTTAACGTTCAGGCATAGGAGCAAGCCTGCTCCCACTTTTAATGCCCCTAATACGGAAGCGAGCCTACGGCACCCACCGCAACCTGGATCGGCACCGCAAAGCCAATGCCGATAAAAACTTCCTGCTCGGTCGGATTTACAATTCCCACGACGATGCCGATAACCTGTCCGCTGCGATTAAGCAGCGGACCGCCCGAGTTGCCCGGATTCACGGCAGCATCTATTTGAATCAAGCCCTCCAGCCGCTGATCGCTGTCCGGGGGCTGAAAAGAGCGCTCGAAACCGGAAATTACACCTGCGCTCATCGAACTGTACAGGCCAAAGGGATTGCCTACAGCAAACGCCTCGTCGCCGACGCGCATGGCACCCGCACTGCCCAGCGTCGCGGGCACGACCAGCCCCGGAAGCTGGCTCGCGCTCAGGACGGCGATGTCATTCTCCGGTTGCGTGGCCGTCACCTGCGCGGCCGACTGGGTGCCGTCCGCGAACGTCAGCCGAATATCCGCCGCGTCCGCGACGACGTGTAAGCTGGTGAGGATGTCGCCGCTATCGTTAATGACGACACCGCTTCCCAGACCATTCGCTTCCTCACCGTTCTCGCCCGGTGATTGTGTTTGGATGAGAACCAGCGAAGGCTGTATCGCCTGGTACACGCGCGCAGAAAAGGCGGGTGGGGGTGTAGCCGACGCCAGGACCTGGGCAACGGTGTCATTTACTTGCTGCGGCGTCAATGGCTGGGGACCGGGAACGAGAAGATTGTAAAGCAGGAGTGCCATCAGGGCGGCCAATACACCCAAAGCGAACAGCAGCGCACCCCCCCCGCGCGTGCGCACGTGCCCCATGCGTCGTCGCCACTGCCCCGATTGTGAAGCAGAATGTTCAATCATCTTTCCACTCTTGCTTATGCCTTAACACTGTTACTGGCTGGTTTATTATACTACATGGATCATATTTATCAAAATAACGAGAGAAAGATGGTCTAAGACATCTTCTAGCTGCGCGAGGAGAGCCTGGAGGATACTGCCAACCTGCTCGACCCGCATAGGCAGGCTCTGGAAATCGTGGAGGATTTGCTGGTCGCGCTGGAGCAGTTCAGCGAGGTTGCGAAGGCTTGGAGTCGGTTTTCGGTTCTAGTTGAGCGTGGTGGCTGCTAGAAATGGCCGGCCTCGAGAGGGATGCAATCGTGGGGCCGGCCATATAGGCGGCAGTTGCTAAGCCCCATATAGTTCATCGGCTATTAAGACGCAGTGTGGCCACCACCGGCTGATGGTCTGAGCCGTATCCCGATGGAATCACGTGAATCTCCTCTGGTGTGAAGTGCTCGCTGACAAAAATGTGGTCAATACGCACCACAGGTCCCAGTATGGCAGTGTCAGCCCCGTAGCGTCGCAGGTCAGGCCAGGTAAAGCCAAAGCCGCGGCCGGCAGACCAGTGTACGTCGGTCAATTGGTCAGCCACCAAACGGTAGTTTTCAGTCTGGTCCGTGGTGTTAAAATCCCCCAGTACTATCAGCGCGCCTGCTTCTTGTGCCGCCTCCTGGGCAATGGCAGCCGCCATGGCTCTCTGCCATTCCCAGCCATACTGCGACAGGGCAGTCGCCAGGTGGACGCTCCAGACGGTGACGGTCCCGCCCGGTGTCTCAACACTTGCACGCTGATTGTGCTTGAGAACGGGGAGTATCGGCTGCGCCTTGAGAGGGTAACGGCTGATCAATCCGGTCAGCCCCTGCGAACTGTCGTACAAAAAGTAGGGATATTCCGATTCCAACTCGGCCTGTAGCGAATTCGCCAGATCTGGAACCAACTCCTGCATAGCGATGACGTCTGGCGACTCGGCCCGAATCAACTCGGCAATATCTGAAGCGTTACGATTTGCATAGTTGACGTTGAAGGTCATGACCTGCAACTCGCTGGCGTCGTTCCCGGCGCTAAGTAGAGGCGGACGAGGAACCAGCAGCGGCCAGTATCGCGCTATGAAAATGAGCGTCAGCAGCAGGACGACGCGCGTCAACCAGGGGCGGTGCGCCAACAGCGCCACCACCAGCCCCAGGGCCACGGCTATGAACAACCACGGGGCGAAGTAGTTTCCCAAGCGCACCAGCAGCCAGCGGTCGCCGGGGTAGATACGCAAAAAATTCCAGGCGGCCAAACCTAGAGCCAGAACCCAGACGGCGGCGATGATCAACCGCCCCAAGAATCGAACAGAAGATAGTAAAAACCCTGTCACCTTATTTCTTTCACAACCTCGCTATTTCATCGAATTTGGATAGCGGCAGTAAGCCGGGATTCTCTGGATCCCAAAGACCCGGTTTCCGACTGCTGCGTAATACCAGTTTCAGTTGGCGAACAGACCTGGCAGACCCGACTGCTGCTGGCGCAACCAGCGGGCGACCAGACTCACAATCGGCGGGTAAAGCGTCAGACCAAAGGCCAAGGCGGCAATGGGCAACTTGTCGGTCAGGGCCATTCTGACCGATATTGCACTGACAAACAAGTTTGGGTACAACTTGGCCAGGCCCAGGGCGGTCAGGAGAGCCATCACGTACAGGACCTGAGTGCCTAACAACCCCGCCAACAGATAGACTCCGCGCCGGTGCGGACGCGCCGTCTTGATACTGAGCGCCAACACCACGATCCACACAATTGAAAAGGCAGTCTCCAGCCAGACCAAGTTGCTGGGATATACGTTGCCCGGCCCCCAGCCAGTGGTGGCCAAGAGTGGCGACGGCCCCAGCAGCCGGGCAAAGGCCAGATAGGTTGTAAAAGGTAAGGCCATCAAGGTGGCGTGTTCCCAACGCTCGATGGCGACCAGGGTGACCGCCAATGGAAAGACGACGAGAAACACGACAGCTGTTCGATCCACAGCCACAAGCGCCAGGAGAAGCCAGCCTAGCCAGGCATACCACCAGGTAGGCCAATTACGCAGCCAGGCGACGAGCGCCCCCCAACCAAATACAAGCAGGTACCACCATAGTGGCAGGTGCTGGCCGACGATGTGCCAGCCCAGGCCAGTGATGACCAGAACTGGCAGAGCTGCCAGCACCACGTCTCCCCAGCCGACATAGCCGTGGGCAGCGCGCAACTCTCGGCCAATCGCCCGCACCTCGCCAAACTGGGCTACGGCGCGCGCCTGGGCTTCCTCCTGGGAGAGGCCCCACTGCCGACATTCGGCAGTCAGTTCCAGCAAGTGGGAGCGGATTTCGGATAATATTTCAGCCCGCTTGTGATGCGGCAAGTAACGGGCCAGGTCGTGAAGATAAAGATCAATGGGCGACATAGGACCGAGTCCTCCGCTTAGGCCAGGCCATCCAGCAGTTTCAATAAGCTGTGCGAAAAATCAACCCACTGCGCGGCGCTTTCGCGCAAAGCGGCCTGCCCCGCCTCGGTGATGAAGTAGTACTTGCGGGGAGGTCCTTCACCCAGGATTTGCCATTCACTGTTCACCAAACCGTCTCGTTCCAGCCGATGCAGAGCTGGGTAGAGGGTGCCTTGTTCCATCTCGAAGTAGCCTTCCGAGCGCGCCTGCAACTCGCCGACCATCTGGTAGCCATACATCGGTTCGTCGGCCAACAGTCGCAGAATCATCACCCCCGTACTTCCTGTCCGCATGTCGAGTTTAGCCATTTTCGACCTCCTTCCTCTCCCTCAAGGTGTGCTTTTTCCATACTGGGTATTGCGTGCCGTGGAGCTCCCGCCGAAATACCCAGAACGAAATATGGGACACACACCCTGCACTTCGTGCGACGCAAGCGTCACGCTTCAGACGTCAATGTGAACACCGTAACCTCGGGGCGGCAGTTAAAGCGCACTCGAGGTGGCACCGTCCCAACCCCCCGATTGGTGTACTGCATCATCTTCCCCACCTGGTAAAGCCCCACCGGGTATCTCTCGGCGTAGCGGGGCAGGAGGGGTGGTCCCCGCAGGGGAAGAATGATCTGACCGCCATGCGAGTGACCAGAAATCTGCAGATCAAAGCGCCCGGTTGCTGCGCTGACCTCGGCAAAGTCCGGCTCGTGGGCCAACAGGATGGCCGCACCCGCCTCCGGGGTCGCCTTGAGCACCAGATCCAGGCGGTCCTGGTGTTCCCACACATCGTCCACGCCGGCCACGTGTAACATGGCCGCTCCCCGTCGCAGGGTATGAACCGCGTTGCCCAAATCCAACATGCCACTCTGACTGATCACCCCCCGCACCACACGCGGGTCTGTCCAGTGATCGTGATTGCCCAAGACGGCCACCGCGGCGTCGCGTGGGGCCAGACCGCTGAGGACGCTGACCATATCCGCGGCAAAACGCTCCGGTGCATAGGTGAAGAAATCACCGGTGACGGCCACCAGATCAGGCTCTTGTCGGTTAACCAACTTGACAATCCCAGCCAGCCGAGTGCGCGTCATCCACTCATCCATATGCAGGTCGCTGATGTGTACCAGGCGATAGCCATCAAACTCTGGAGCCAAGCGAGGCAATATCAGCGGGACAGATTTCACATCCACCCAGCCCGGTTCAACCTTGTAGGCGTAGGCTATCCCCCCCAGACCCAAGAATGTGATCTCATAGGCCGACGCCAGACCGAGTCTCAGAAAAGCACGCCGGGATAGCCCCCGCCTGGACATTGCTCAACCTCCTGTTACCTAAAAAAGGCTAGTACCTAGAATATCAAAATACATAGACAATATATCACATATCGTCTCGCTGGTCAAGAGCGCAACCCTACGCTCACCCAACGCTCGACGGTCACCGGGAGTCGTTGGCTAGTGTCCCATAGGAGTACTGGCGAGATGAAGAATATGCAGGGGAATCCATAGTGTCAGGTATGGAGAAAACTACTCCGGCCTCAACGCACCCTACCGTAATGCCGGGCCACGATGGCTTGACCGGCTGGGCTAAGAGCGAAATCGAGAAAGGCTTGTGCTTCAGGGGAGACAGCCGGTCGGCTGAGAATGACCAACTCCCGGGTAAGGTGGTATTCGCCGCGCGACGCATGCTCCGGCGTGGGCAACAGCCCTTCGACTGCCACCGCGCGCACCTCCCCGTTGAGATAGCCCATCGAAACATAACCGATGGCCTGGGGATCACTAGCCACGTAATCCACGACGGCCTGACTGTTGGGCATCACCAGGGCTGTAAGCGTCACTCGATCATCACCCATCACCATAGCCTCAAAGGCAGCGCGCGTCCCCGACCCATCTTCGCGGCTGACCACCTGCACCAAACCAGGCGATCCACCTATCTCCTCCCAGTCAATGGTCCGACCCGAAAACAGGTTGTGGGACTGCAGCAAAGTCAGGCCAGAAATGGGATTGGTTGGGTGTACGATGAGGGCAATCCCATCGCGAGCGACCACCGTCGACTGGGTACCGGCCGGCCGGGAGTCGGGCATAAAGGAGGTAAGCCCAAAGTCCACCTGACCTGCTGCCGCTGACTCCTGCCCCAAGGTCGAACCACCACCATCGATGTCGATCGTCACGTGGTTATCACGCTCGTGAAAAGCGGATGCCAGTTCCTCCATTAAAGGGGACATTGTCGTAGAACCCGCCGCTTTGAGGTAAACTGGCTCGGGAGGTTCCACCGTCGCGCCACAAGCGGTCGCCAATAGCAGGTAACAAGCAACGAGTAACAAACAACGAATGCCGCTACCACACAGCCCGCGGGGCAGGCGCAATGCTATCGCCTGAGGGTTGGCCTTTGCGATTTGAGATTTCATGGGCGAACCGCGGCGACGATCAGGCAGAAGACTCCAAAGAGGGCACAGTAGATAGCGAAAATACGCAGGCTATGACCTTGCAGGTAGCCCAGCAACCAGCGGATGCACAAATAGCCACTCACCCCGGCTGCCACAAAGCCGACCAGCAACACCGGTAGGTCCGTCCTCAGGGTGCCGCTCTCCAACAAATCGGCGATGGCTAGAACGCCGGCTCCCAGCAATGCCGGAACCGACAGTAGAAAGCTAAAGCGAGCGGCTGGCGGCCGCTCGAAGCCACGCAACATGGCCCCGCCGATAGTGGCGCCACTGCGGCTGATGCCCGGAAACAGGGCAAGCACCTGCCAGAAACCGACGATTAATGCGTCCAGCCAACCCCAATCCTTGATGGATCGCTCAAGCCGGCTGAAGTGCTCGGCAGCCACCAGAATGGTGGCCGTGCCCAGCAAGAGCACCGCCACGAACTCTGGCTTGCCAAAGGCTGCCTCAAAGATATCTTTGAACAAGAGCCCGAATACCACGGCCGGGACCGTGCCCAAAAGGATGTACCAGCCCATGCGCGCCGAGTCTGTCGCCAGGGGTTGGCGGTGTACCAGCCCCGCGACCATACCGCGCGCAATGTCCCACAGATCGTGCCAGAAGTAGATAAACACCCCCACCAGGGTGCCCCACTGCACCAGCACTTCAAAGGTAAAGGGGGCATCGTCCCACCCCAGCAACCAGGGCACCAGCACCAGGTGGGCTGAACTTGAGACGGGGATGTATTCGGTAGCGCCTTGAATGACGCCCATGACGAGAGCCTGGAACAATGATATACCGCCTTCACTCATTCGTAGCCAAACCTCCAGTCCTCGCCATCCATAGTCAATTCATCAAGTCGTCCCTGGCGCAGTGCATCGAAACGAAGACGCATCTCGGCCATGCTATCGCCTCCTAGCCTCTCAATCAGGGCATCGGCCAGCACAAAGGCAACCATGGCCTCTCCCACAACAGCCGCCCGTGGCACAGCGCAAAAGTCGGAGCGTTCGTACTGGGTGGCGGCTGGCTCGCCGCTGAGCAGGTCCACGGAGCGCAGCGGGGTGAGGGTCGTGGAGATCGGCTTCATAGCGCCGCGTATGACGATAGGCTGACCGGTGGTGATGCCCCCCTCGAAACCCCCGGCACGGTTGGTGCGCCGGGTGAGAGTTGCAGCGCCCTCGGCACCCTCGACGAAGATCTCGTCGTGAACCTGGGTACCGTGCAGCCGAGCGTTTTCAAAGGCCGGCCCAATTTCCACACCCTTCACTGCCTGGACGCTCCCCACGGCCCACATCAGGCGCGCGTCAAGGCGGCGGTCCCAATGCACGTGGGAACCCAGACCAGGAGGCACACCCAAGGCTATCACCTCGAAGACGCCACCCAGGGTGTCCTTGGCCTGCATCGCCTCAAAGATGGCCTGGTGCATGTGCTCGGCGACTTCCGCGTCGGGGCAGCGGACCTCGCTGGCTTCGGCGGCCTGAAAGCGGGCCAGATACGCCTGGGGCGCCGACTCACCGACCAGTGTCTGGAGGGCAGCAGCCACATCGCCAATCGACACCACGTAGCTGCCAACCACCATTTTGAACTCAGCCAGCATTCGCCGGCAGACGGCACCTACCGCCACCCGAGCGGCCGTCTCGCGGGCGCTGGCCCGCTCCAGCGCCAGGCGCAGGTCACGGTAGCCATATTTGATGGCTCCCGTCAGGTCGGCGTGGCCGGGGCGGGGGATAGTCATAGGCGCGATGTCCCTGTCGCGCCAGCTCGCCCAATCACGGTTCTCGACGTGTAATGCCAGTGGGCCACCGGTCGTGCGCCCGCCCATCACACCGCCGGTGATGAGCACCCGATCCTTTTCAATGCCCATGCGTCCGCCGGAGCCGTATCCTTTCTGGCGACGCCGCATGTCGCCTTGCAGATCACCCGGGGCCAAAGGTAAGCCGGCCGGCATGCCCTCCAAGATGGCGGTCAAGGATGGGCCGTGAGATTCACCAGCAGTCAGAAATCGTAGCACTACAGGCTCCTACTCCTCTTTAGTTTTGGTGGAAAGGCAGAAAGATGAGAAGCTGTAAGAGCCAGCTCTGCCCAGCCTTCCATCCTTCCTTTCAGTTTTCCCTGTTTCCGGTGTGGCAGCGCTTCAGCCTGGCTTGCTCTTGAGCACATCCAGGCATGCCACCCGCATCGTCTCCAAGGGTGCCGGGCGGCCGGTCCACATTTCGAAAGCGGCCGCACCCTGATGGACTAGCATCCCCAGCCCACCAATTGTCGTCGCTCCGACGACGCGCGCCTGCCCCAGAAGAACCGTCTCTTGCGGGTTATATACAAGATCACAGACGGTAAGGTGGCCGGGAATAGGCAGCTCTTGGGGCCAGGGAGAAGCTTCGGTGTCGGGCCACATACCTAATGAGGTTGCATTGATCAGCAGATCCGTGTCGTCACCAATGGTCGATATGTCACTGATAGAGGCTGGCTCAAAACGCACGTCAGGGTGAAATTTAGCCATGTCGCCGCACAGATCATAGGCGCGACTGAAACTGCGATTGTAGATACACACCTGCAAGGCACCGGCATCAGCCAGGGCATGGGCTACCGCCCGCGCCGCGCCGCCAGCACCCAGCAGCGCACAATACGTTCCAGACGGGTCAAAACCCGCCTCGTGCAGGGAGGCAATGAAGCCAGCCGCGTCGGTATTGTCTCCGTACAGCGACCCATCACGCAGGATGATGGTGTTGACCGCACCGATGACCTGGGCAGCGCGGCCCACCTCATCGAGGTGGTTGAGCACAGCTTGCTTGTGAGGCACGGTTACGTTGGCCCCGGCGAAGCCCAACGCGCTCAGCCCACGCATCGCCTCGCCCACGTGGTCAGGATATACGGGCAGCGGCACATAGACCCAATCCAACCCCAGCTCAGCAAAGGCGGCGTTGTGCATGGCCGGGCTTAGACTGTGCTTCACCGGCCAGCCCATGACCCCAACCAGGGTCGTGTGGCCTGTGACCTCCGGCCGGGGGCTGTTCATTCACTCACTCCTGGCACGTCATCCGAACTCAGGTTAGTCAATTTCGGCCCCTAACTCTCGCATCAGGCCGACAAAGCCAGGAAAGCTGTCGGCGATGACCTCCGCCTCCTCGATGATCGTATCGCCCTTAGCGATGAGGCCAGCGACCACCAAGGCCATCGCCAGGCGGTGATCGCCGTGGCTGCGGACCCGAGCGCCACGCAGCCGGCTCGGGCCTTCCACCACAAAGCCGTCATCCTGTTCCTCGATGGAGGCACCCAACGCTCGCAACTCGGTCACAATGGCAGCGATGCGATCGGTCTCCTTGACCCGCAACTCGCGGGCGTTGCGCACCAGCGTCTCGCCCCGGGCCTGGGTAGCCGCGATAGCCAGGATCGGAAACTCGTCAATCATGCGTACCACGACTTCGCCGCCTACCGTGACACCGCGCAGTCGACCAGGGCGGACTACCAGATCAGCCACCGGTTCCCCTCCCTGCACCCTCTGGTTCAGCCGGGCAATTTGAGCGCCCATCTCGTCCAGCACATCCAGAAGCCCGGTACGGGTGGAATTAACGCCGACACCCTCAAGAACTACATCAGCCTCGGGTACGAGGGACGCGGCGACGAGTGGAAAAGCGGCCGAGGAAATATCCGCAGGAATGCTAAGCGAGCAAGGGGCCAGTGGCTGAGTGTTGGGCGTCAGGGTAATGACATCTTCCCGTTCTTCAATGCCAACGCCCTGTGCTCGGAGCATACGCTCGGTGTGGTCTCGGGACGGGCCCGGCTGGCGAACGACGGTTTGGCCCTCGGCGTAGAGTCCGGCCAGCAGGATGGCGCTTTTCACCTGGGCACTGGCGACGGGCAAGCGGTAGTCAACCCCGCGCAGATTCCCCCCGGTGATAGTCACTGGCGGGCGGCCATCGTGGGTCTCGACAGCAGCTCCCATCTCTCGCAAAGGGACGGCCACGCGCTCCATAGGTCGACGCCGCAGACCGCTGTGCCCGTCAAGCGTGCTGGTAAAAGGCTGGCCAGCCAAGACTCCGGCCAGCAGGCGCATAGTAGTGCCTGATCCCTGGCAATCAATGGGAGCGATCGGAGGCTTTAGCCCACGCAATCCGACACCCTGAACCAGCAAGTCAGTTGGCGAGATTTGTTCTACAGTCACTCCCAGGGCACTGAGAGCGTTCCGCGTGGCCTGGCAATCGTCAGCCGGCAGCCAGTTGCGGACTGTGCTGGCCCCTTGGGCGATGGCGCCCAGTAGCAACGCACGATGAGAGATGGACTTGTCACCAGGCACGGCCGCTGAACCACGCAAGAGCGAGCAGGGTTTTACCCGCAGGTTCACCTTCGGTGCTCCAAGAGTTTGACGAGTTCTGGCAGTTCGGAGATCACGGCGTCTGGCATTACTTCTTCTAACGGCTCCTCACGGAAGGGGGTCTTGATAAGGACCCCCCAAAGCCCGACCTTACGCGCCGGCTCTATGTCGGTTTTAAGACGATCCCCCACGTAAACCGCTTCGTTAGGCTCCACTCTCAGTGCAGTCAGCGCCATCTGGAACGCCTCGGGATGTGGTTTGAGCTGGCCAATGTCGCAAGAATAGAGACGGGTTGGCAGCAGGTCGAGCAGGTCAAAGCGCGCCAGGTCTGCATCGTGGATATCGGCTGCCCAAAATGTGTTGGACAGAAGGCCGAGGGACATACCCCAACGCTTAAGGGTTTGTAGGGTGTATCTGACTCCCTGACGCGGCTCAGCCGCTTGTTGGATCGGTGTGAAAAATACCTGCCGCGCTGCAAGCCAGTCATCGTCGGAAAGGGGAAGGCCTAGCTCGGCCAGAGCGGCCCTTAGGGGTGTTTCCAGGCTACCGCCTTGAAAAGAAGCCGCCGCTGTTTGCCACTCCGACATAACTCGGGACTTGATGACGCTTAAGAAATCAGCCTCTGGCACCACCATCCAGCCGTTAGTCGAGAGGTAGCGATAGAGCGCGGCGAACCCTCGTTTGTTCAATTCAAGCAAGTCGGCTGTGGCCGACTCGTAGTGCAGCAAGGTACCCCCAAGGTCAAAGATGACAGCTCTTAGCATAGACAGTTACCCTCGGTTATCTGCCCGAAACATAGATGTACGCTGGTCGTGGGTGGCGTGCAGCAGGGCATACAGATTATCCTCGTCCTCAGCGGCGAGCAGGTTGGCCAGCCGATCCAAATGGGCCGATACGCGGCGCAGAGCGCCGCCAACAGCAGATCGATTGGTAAGCAGAATGTCCAGCATCATCGTCACGTCGGAGGCGGCCAGTCGAGAGGTATCGCGAAAGCCAGAGGCAGCTAACTCCCACACCAGTTCATCTTCAGCACCAATCTCAATGGCTGTCAACATCAGTGCCACCGCCAACGAATAGGGCAGGTGGCTGACGGCAGCAACCAGCCGGTCGTGACGGTCAGCGTCTGCGATGAAGGGGCGCCCACCAACAGCTACGGCCAACTCACGGGCCAACTCAAGTGCACCAAGCGACGTACGAGGCAAAGGCACCAGCACCCACGGCGCTCCCTCGTAAAGCATTGGCTCGGCCGCGGCCAGGCCAGCTTTCTCCTTGCCACACATAGGATGCGCCCCGACAGGCTGTACCTGGGGAGGGAGTTCTTCCATCGCCGTCACAACGTCGCTTTTGGTGCTGCCCAAGTCCAGAAGCAGGCACGGACTCAAGAGCATCCCAGCCAGTAGATGAATCTGATGCACGATGGTGCGCACGGGGGTGGCCAGCACGACCACGTCGGCGCCCGCTACTCCGTCGGCCAGATCGGTGGTAGCGCGATGGGTGGCCCCCAAAGCCATCGCCTCGCGGACTGTTTCGGCCCGACGAGCTACTCCAACAACCTCCCTACAGAGCGCACGCTCCACCAGTGCCATCGCCAATGAGCCTCCCATGAGGCCCAGCCCTACGATTGCAACGCGAGCATCAGACAGCGACAGGTCAGTGTTGAAGATGCACCTCCAGGTAAGCCCTCAAAGGGGCCAGATGCGCCATATCATACCACGTTTTGCCAAAACTGGCACGCATCAGGCACGCCTGGCGCCAGGCTATTCTTCATCCGGGGTAGGTCGGCTACCACCTCTTGCTAGCTTGTTGTCTTTTTTGTTCCAATACTGGTATAATCAGCCAGGCACATAGGTCTTGGTCCGCGACAATGGCCGAAGCACGACCAACGTAAGGAGCATCTCATAGATGGAGAATATAAAAGACTGCGCAGATAAGATTATCGCGAACGTAGAAAAGGTTATCATCGGCAAACATGCACCGGTACAGAGGACAGTGCTGGCGTTGCTCTGCCAGGGACACCTGTTAATCGAGGACGTGCCAGGCGTGGGAAAAACTATGCTGGCCCGTGCTATTGCCAGATCCATCGGTTGTTTGTTCAGTCGTATCCAGTTCACGCCCGATATGCTCCCGTCCGACGTGACTGGCGTGAGTATGTTCAATCAAAAGACACGTGAGTTCGAATTTCGTGAGGGTCCCGTCTTTGCCCAAATCGTGCTGACGGACGAGATCAACCGCGCCACTCCCAAGACACAAAGCGCGCTATTGGAAGCCATGGCAGAACACCAAGTCACTGTCGATGGCACGACTTACACACTGAGCCGACCGTTCCTGGTGCTGGCCACCCAGAACCCCATCGAGTACGAAGGTACCTTTCCCCTGCCTGAGGCTCAACTCGACCGCTTTATGTTGCGCATCAGCCTGGGCTATCCGTCAAAGACCGATGAGGCGTCGATTTTGGAGGCACAACGCCTGGTACACCCGGTGCAGGAAATCACACAGGTGGTGACCGTGGAGGAGCTCCTGGAAGCACAAGAACATGTAAAATCAGTCTACGTTGACGACCTGGTAAAGGAGTACATCGTTTCGCTGGTAGATGCCAGCCGCCACCACCCCGATGTGTACCTGGGCGCCAGCCCCCGGGGCAGCCTGGCCCTCTACAAGACGGCACAGGCTCACGCGGCCATAGCGGGCCGTGACTACGTCATCCCCGACGACGTGAAAGCCCTGGCCGAATCCACCTTGGCGCACCGGCTCATAATCAGCCCGGCGGCCCGCATCAAAAACGTGGACCCCCGCGAGGTCGTGCAGGAATTGCTTGACTCAGTGCCGGTACCGGGCACGCGGGTGAGGGCATAGTTGGCAAATGACATCGAGATTTTGCCATGAAGATTCTTGAGCGCAGTTGGATCGTCATCCTCTTGTGGTTGGCCTCGTTCATCCTGGCTCTGGCCGTGCCGCCGCCCCAGAAGGATGTCTTTTTCACGCTCACCTATCTCTTTGGGGGCCTGCTGGTATTCTCGTTTGTGTGGGCCTGGCTTAACCTGCAGTGGACCAGAATCACCCGACAAACCCGCTCGCGTCGCTCGCAAGTAGGCAAGTACGCCGAAGAGCGCTTCATCGTCGAGAACACCGGACCGCTGCCCAAGTTGTGGCTCGAGGTGCGTGACCGCTCGGAACTACCCGGTCATCTGGTGAGCCGGGTCATAAATTCACTGCCCGCGCATCGTCAGCGAAGCTGGGCGGTCAAAACGACCTGCTACCGGCGGGGGCGCTTCTTACTGGGGCCCATAACCCTGTATTCGGGTGACCCTTTTGGCCTTTTCCTCTTGAAACGTGACATTCACCTGGCGAGTCACATTGTGATTTACCCGCCCACCTTCACTCTTCCTGGCTTCTCCCCGCGCATCGGACAAGTCTCGGGTGGTGACGCGCTGCGCCGCCGTACCCACTACGTAACGACAAACGTGGCCGGTGTTCGTGACTATGTGCCCGGTGACAGCTTCAACCGCATCCACTGGCGTTCTACTGCCCGCACTGGCCGGCTGATCGTCAAAGAGTTTGAGCTTGACCCGATGGCCGATATCTGGCTCTTCCTCGACCTGGAGAAGGGGATCCAGGTCGGTAGGGTTGAGGACCTTACATCGCTGGATTTGAGCCTGCCGCCATTTCTGCGTGTTCTGCGAGACGACGTAAGCCATATAGACCTTGACCCCAGCACCGAAGAATATGCCATCGCCATCACCGCTTCGCTGGCCAAGCACTTCCTGGATCGCAACCGCTCGGTAGGAATGGTCACCTACGCCAGGAGGGCCCAACGCGAGTTTGCCCAAACCGATCGCGGTGAGCGACAACTGGCGCGCATCCTGGAGATGCTGGCCGTTGCCCACGCCGAAGGGAGCATCCCCCTGGCCCAGGTGCTGGCCGCCGAGACCGTCCACTTCACCCGCGACACCACCGCCGTGATAGTGACCTCTTCCACCGACCCCCAATGGGTGGTTTCCGCGCGACATCTCGTCACCCGAGGCGTGCGATGCATCGCTGTGGTGGTTGATCCAGCCAGCTTCGTGCAGGAAACGGCAACCGGCCGCTACGAACGCTTTACCCATCGCGTGGTTGCCGACCTGGTCGCCAGCCGAATTCCCACCTACGTGGTGCACTACGGCGATCCGCTCGAGCTGGCCCTCAACGAGGCAAACGCTCATAGCCTATAGCCGTACTAAAGTATCAGCATGGCATCCCCGAACGAGAAGAAGCGATACCTTTCCGCGATGGCAGCCTGGTAGGCACGTTGCATCAATGCGCGCCCAGCGAAGGCGCTGGTCAGCATCAACAGGCTCGACTTGGGCAGGTGAAAGTTAGTCAGCAAGACGTCCACCACGCGGAAGCTAAAACCAGGATAGATAAACAAGTCGGTGGGGCCATCAAAGGCAGCCACCGGTCGCCAGGGGCACAGGTCCACCTGGATCTGGCTGGCTTCGCGCAAGGAGCCAGGGACTCCCGCGCTGCGCAGTGCGGCCGTCTCCAGGGTGCGGACGGCGGTAGTGCCGACGGCCACCAGCCGACCGCCCGCCAACTTGGCCCGATTGATCTGCTCCGCGACTTCCGGCGTCAGGCTGGCCCACTCAGAGTGGATAGCGTGATTGGCCACATATTCTGTCGCCACCGGCTTGAAGGTATCCAGTCCGATGTGCAAGGTGACAAAAGCCAAAATGACCCCCCGCTCGCGAAGGGACAGTAACAGCTCGGGTGTGAAATGCAGGCCAGCCGTGGAAGCCGCCGCCGAGCCATCTGCCCGGCTGAAGATGGTCTGATAGCGTTCCGTGTCGCGTAGGGGTTCGTGGATGTAAGGTGGGAGAGGGACCTCCCCCAATTCGTCGAGCAGCAGCCCGATGGGCCGGTCAAATTCCAGGACGCGCCGGGCCTCGCCCAGATCCTCCACCACTCGCGCATTTACCCGGACTCCCCCCTTTTCGAGATGTAGCTCGGTATTCGTCCGCACCCGCTTGCCACCAACCAGCGCCTCCCAGCGACGGTCCTCCAACGGCTTGAGTAACAGAATCTCAATTCGTCCACCGCTGGCCTTGCGCCCCAACAAACGCGCAGGAATGACACGGCTATCGTTGGCTACCAGGATGTCGCCCGATCGGGTATAATCCAGCAGGTCACGAAAGCGGCCATGGCCGATCTCGCCGGTGGCCCGCTCGACTACCATCAGCCGCGACGCGTCACGTGGCTCAATGGGCGTCTGGGCGATCAGCTCGGGGGGGAGCTGGTAGTCAAATTCATCAGTCCTCAAGTTGGTCATAGATCCAGTATAGCATATCCGGGCTGCCCCAGCAATCAACTTGCCAGATTGCTAAGATCTGGTTTCCCGGTTGCGCGCTGGAAGAGCCGGTGCTAAGATTAAACTCAAAACGCTAAATTGAGGTATATCACGACCAGTCTTCGGAGGACATTGAGCGATGAAGCAGAAGCCTAATCAGCTTCCACGCTGGCCTTTCGGCATTGCCTTGGGCTTTCCACTCGGCTTCATCGGAACCAGCCTGTATCAGGCGCGACTCAGAAGCCTGGCGGTGCGGCTGCTGGCCCGCTCGTTCGACAATCCGGCCAAGGCACGCGGGATTCGGGTCGACCTGGGGCCAGGCATCCCGGGCTGGCTGCGCGTCACGCTGACCGGCTTTATGAGCCGCACGCTGCCGGGGATCGTGGGCCACCCGGTCGAAGCAGTGGCTTTTTCGCGCTTCGGCGGCTTCAACCTCGACCGACGATTCTCCGATTTTCAAAATCCGGATAGCCCCAGCTATCAATGCTGGTACGGGGGGTATGTTGTCTTCGACAATGAGCACCGGCAACGCTTCGGTTTTGAGCCCGATGGGAGCGCCAGCGTTCAGGATGCGTTGGATGCCCTGGAAGCCGATCAACGGCTGGTCTACAAAAGCGCCGGTATTCGGCGGAAGTTCGACGATGGTCGCCGGGTGAGGCCCATCGGCGAGTTTCAGAAGGCCGAGGTCGAAGAGGGTGGGCGTACATGGTGGAAAGTAACCGGCGCAGCGGAGACGTGGTCCACCTACCACCGGGGGCGACTGCCGGACGAGAGCTGGAAGTTCGGATGGTGTTACGGCTCACTGCCCGCCGATGTAGACCACGGCGTGGATGATCTGCACCCCCTCACGTATCGCGGCGAGTTTTGGGTTCGCTACCAGGAGGCCTGGCGCGCCTCCTGCTGCAAATTCTTTATCTACCCCGCCTACACCGACCGTGAAGGTCGAGAGATCGACAAGGGGGGCGGG
>Ga0209536_100004860_pt1 | contig 21130 bp, 15 predicted proteins | sample DeeMarSeWOR28_12_FD_187461 | JGI IMG/M metagenome (GOLD analysis project Ga0209536, IMG submission 187461) | Marine sediment microbial communities from White Oak River estuary, North Carolina - WOR-2-8_12 (SPAdes) (version 2) | ecosystem: Environmental > Aquatic > Marine > Intertidal zone >... | reverse complement strand
CCGGGCGGATACATCGAGAGAACCACCCTGGCGCCGAGATGGTACCTGTGGGCCGCGGTTGTCGTGGTGACCCAGTTTGTGAGCGGTACCCTGGGAGGAGCCGTGGTTGCTCGCGTCTCCAGAGCAGATCGGTGGGAGATCGCCCTGTTCGTTCAACAGGATCAGATACGCGCCGAATACGATGGGCTCCGCGAGCCGTACCGTGGGCGGGAGATGGATGCCGTGGTCGAGGTCTTCGTGCGACCGATCCCACTTCTTCGCGTTCTCTCGTTCCGCGAGTGGACCCGCGTGTGGTCGACCTACTCGCTGTTCGATCCGGGCTATTCCGACCGCAGATCGTTCGGCTACAACATCGACGTCGGTAACGGATTCACGACGATCATTCCAGCCACCTTCTTCGCCTTCGGCATGACATTCGACTTCGTGCCGCCACGGGTGCTCGGCATCGTGGGTATCATCATCTTCTGGCAGATGTTCTACGGAACTTCCGTGTACTTTTTTCAGTTCTTCAACAACGGACGGCACAGAGGCCACCGGGTGCGCGACGTGCTGCTCTTCGTCGGCGTCAGCAATCTCTCCTGGCTGATCTTCCCGCTTTGGGGCCTCTATGCGAGCGCGCTGCTCATCCTAGAAGGCTCGTACGCCGTTTTTCTCTAGGCCGATCGATCGGTTCGCCTGAGCATCATCTTCTGCATGAGACGGAAGTCCGCAAGCGCGTCGGCGTTGTCGCCGGAGAATGGATAGGGGGCGCCGATCGCGCTCGCTGCGACGAGGCCCGACATGAACGACAGATCGTGCGCGCCTTCTGGGGTCGTGAACGTGCTGCAGTAGTAGACGCCGTTCTTGCCCTGGAGGTTGCGGGACATCGACATGATCAACAGATTGCGGAGTGACACCGCGTGCACGGAGTGAGGCAGAGGCACGCGCTGCTGCACCTTGTCGATCGATTTGCGCGAGTTGAAAGTGACCAGCATGGGAACGCCAGCGTCCCTCGTGCTCGGATTTCGTGCAGAGATCACGAAAGTACACTCGAGCGCGCCCGTTTGGTCGATCTCGGAGTACGTGTTGAAGTCGGAGAGGATGCGATCGCGATGCTTGTCAGGGAGCACCGTCGTGTCCGAATGAACGACGAAGCTCGCGAACGTCGGATCGAAGTCGTCGACGTACCGTGTATTGCCCAAGAGCATCCGCTGAAGCCAGGTCGGGGACTCGAGTGCGTTCAGGGCAGAGCTCGCGTCACATGCGAAGATCACCTTGTCGGCTTCGTAGCTGCGCCCATGCCGGTCGCTGATGACGTACCGGCCTCCTTGTCTCTTCACGCTCGTGATCTCGTGATCGGTATGCACGTTGTCGCGGAATGACTCCGTCATGCGGTCGAACACTTGGCGCGGCGCTCCGACCCAGGTTCCCATCTCCGTGGGCTGCTCGAGCGGAACGATGCTCTCGAGGAGCGGGAGAATCACCGCGGGAACACTCTTCATCGAGGTCGTGATGAAGCTTGCGCAATGAATTGGAACGAAGATCGTGTCCCAGAACGCGCTCGAGATCCCGAAGAGCCGCGCGAGCCAGTAGAGCGGGATGAGATTGAGTGGGTTGAAATAGGAAAAATGGTAGAGCGAATCGTGGGTCTTCTTTCCGAGAAAAAAGTCGTTGATTCTCGTAACGAAGGCGACCAGCTTCTTCCACCTTCGAAACTCGGAGGCAAAACGCCGCGCGATGGAGCTCTGCGCATCCTGACAGAAGTATCCGTCGGGAGTTTGCACGAAATACGAAATCGGAAGTGTCGTGATCCCGACCCCGAGCTCACGGAGCAGCAGCTCGTAGTTGTGGTAATACATCTTCGGCCAAGCCACGACGAGCAGCGGCGATTCGGCGTGACCGTCCGCCGTAGCCCAGCGAAAGGTCTTTGCGTTCCCCCCGAGGGCTGGCCCCTTTTCGAAGAGCTCGACTTCATACCCGGCGCGGTGGAGCGACCAAGCAGCGCCGACACCCGCGATGCCGCCGCCGATGACCCCGATCTTCTCGCTCACGAATCCCCCATACTGCGCATGTCAAGCTCGCTTGGGGACTAGATCTACCACCGGACCGTTCTTGAGGGTATGGCAAACGCCTTTGTAGATGCCAAGCGACTCGTAGACTGCGGCGGTCATCATCACAGTCCGAGTCTGACCGACGATCGTGACCGGAAAGCCGCTGTGCAAGAAGGCAAACGACAGCTTGAGCTCGGGATTGGCCCAGCCGCCCGCACCGCCGAGCCCGAAATGGCCGAACGCCTCGGGCACGGCAAGGATGGAAGCGTCGGCGCGGTGATAGCCTAGCTTCCAGTGCAGTGGGTAGATCGCGACCCGGTCCGCGCGGCGCGTCTGCACCTCCGAAGCTTTGCGAATGATGTCCTCGGACACGTATCGAACGCCATCGAGCTCGCCGTCCATGGCGAGCATCGCATACATCTTGGCTAGTGACCGCGCTGTCGCGACGCCGTTCATGGCGGGGAGGCATGCCTTCCAGAAGGCGGGGTGCGTGTAGAGCTGTTTGGCATTCTTCGGCGTGAGCCCACGGCGCCACAGATCACGAAGACGCTCCCCCCTGATCCAAAACGGTACTCGATAGTCCATCGATAACGGCTGTGCGCGTGTACGCTGGAGATCAGGCAGCCCGACGAAATCGGGGAGGCGCTCCATCTGGGTATCGGCATCGCCGATGTAAAGCCCGTCGAGGCCGAGTGGCTGCACGATGCGCCGCTCGACGAATTCGGGAACCGTCAGACCCGAAATCCGACGGATGAGCTCGCCGACCAACCACCCGAACGTGACCGCCTGATAGGCATTCGCGGTACCAGGGTCGAAGTCGGGTTCGGTCTTCTCGAGTCGGGAGACGATCAAGTCCCAGTCGAGAATATCGGTGATCCGGTCGACCAGGTGCGTGAGCTTGTGAAGCCCGGCCTGGTGCGAGAGAAGCTGCCGAACGGTGATCCGTTCTTTTCCGTTGCACCCGAACTCCGGCCAATACGCGGCGACCGGAGCTTCGTAGTCGATCCGACCCTCGGTCGCGAGCATGTGGATGGCCGTGGCGGCGATCCCTTTGGTTCCCGAATAGCAGATCGACATCGTGTCTCGTTGCCAAGGCGTGCCATCGCTTCGACCCGGGCCTGCCCAGATGTCGACGACCGGCTTGCCATCGAGAAAAACCGCGGCTGCCGCGCCGCCGCCGTAGTGCGCGATCTGCTTGCGCATCAAGGCAGCGACCGGCTCGAATCGCGGCTCGAAGGCGCCCTCAATCTGAATATCCTTTGCCATCCCGAATTTGCTCGCCGGTGTAGCAGCGTTACGTCAGCGGTCCAAAGATCGCCGCGGCGAAGTCGAGTAGGAACAGCATGATCATACTCGCGGATAGCGCAGCGGCCGTGGTCTTCGTGAGACTCCAACTCGTATTTCCGAGCTCGTCGAGCTGATAGAAGATCGGAAAGCTCGCCACGAAGTAGAGTGCATAGAAGAGCGAGCCGTACGCCAGCATTCGCTCCATGTCTTTGTAGTAGAACTGGCTCTCGATCCAAGGATTGGCCATCGCCCTCGTCTCCATCCACGCCCAGAAGTAGGCGACGACCAACAGCAGGACCGGCCACAGCACGGGGCCGATGGGCAAGCCGGACGTTCGAATCCGCCGAAGCACGATGACGGCTGTCGTGTGGTATGTGAGGAAGTATGCCTGTGTCAGGAGATACATGATCACGGGAACGCGCTGCTCACCCGACCCGACGAGCGTGGCATCGAGGTTGATCTCGATCATCGGGTAGTCGTAGACCATCCCGAGTATGTCGAAGAAGTACTCCGTACCGAAGTAGTTGGCCGCTACGTTGAAAATGGCGATGTAGAGGTTCGCCTTGAACCAGTACGTCTGGTACCAGCGACGACCGATGGGCCGCTCGTCTCGAATGAGCGCCGGCACGATGACGAGCGGAGTCGCGACGGCAAAGCCAATCGCCATGAACCCCCATTCGCCGATTTCGTCGGTGAGCCCGAAGCCCATCACCGCGGCCATCAGGGCCATCCAAACGGGCGAATAGGCCAGAAAGAATTTTTCGCCCCAGGCCTTGCTCGGGTTGTCCGAGAACCAACGCGGCTCGCTGACCGAGGTCGTCATCCTAACCCTTCGGTGGACGATTCTTTCCGAAGAGGGGCCGCGTGTACACCTGCGCGCCGAAGGTGACGAACCAGGTGTTGGCGACTTCGAACGTCTCGAGCCCGGAGGGCTGGTTGGCAAACATCACTGGCAAGAAGCCGGACTGGAGAAAGAAATCGATGAGCAAGTCCTTCTCGCTCTCCCAGGTGTATCCACCACCAAGAAACGCGGGCAGCTCGACGACCGCTTTCACGCCGGGTCCACCGTTCAGATTCACGACACTCACGCCACCGCCGATCTGAATGAAACCGTGATCGGTGACGTTGACCGACCCTGTGCCACCCCAATCGAAGTCGAACGTGACGTTCGAAGGGTCCGTCGTGAACGGAGCGTAGGAGTCGCCCGCCACGAGCGTGAAGCCGGTATTCATGTCCATCGTGAAAACGCCCATGATCTCGAAAATACGGAGTGGTACGTTCGCCGTGAGCTTGAAGTCCGTGTTCGCCGGCAACGTCAGCACGAGGTCGACTCCAGCCGCAAAGATGCTCGTCTCGTGAAACTGGTAGCGTGCATAGACTGGAATGTCCCCGTAACGGCCCCGCGGCGACATGATGACGGTGAGCAGGCCGTTGCCCGCGAGCGCGGGAACCGTTCCGAGTCGCTGGCTGCTGATGCCGACCTCGAGACCTTCGACGGGTGAAACCGCGCCGCCGATGTCGATGGAAGAGAGAATTCCGGGCCCCGCGACGCCGCCGAGGTAGATGCGCGCATCACCTCGCACCATCCCTTCGTCGATCACGAGCGGACGCCGCGCCCAGCGGATCGGATAACCGTAGCCGGTGACTGCAATCTCGTCCTCCGCCGACTCGGCCTCGGACGACGCCCCTTCAGGCTCGGCTTCATTCGAAGCTTCATGCGTCTGCGTGGCTTCTTCCTGCGCAGATGCTCCAGAAGAATGACAAAGGGCGACATACAAGACGAGCTGCCCGAGAAAACGACGCATGCGATTGACCATACCAACTCCCATCGGACGACGCCGTGTATCCCAGATGATCGGGTGCTCTGTCGATTGAATTCGAGCCTACTTTGGTCGACGAGGCTCTCGCCATTCGGTCTCGATCCGGTTATGAGAGCGCTCAGGAGGATGACGCCGATGAAGCGTTCCATTGTGTTGCCCCTAATCCTCGTGCTGCTCGCGCCAGCGCTGGCCCTCGCGGGTCCGGCCGAGGACAAGGGTCTGGAGATTGCGAAGGAGGCCGACCGGCGGGACGAGGGCTTCGGAGACTCGAGATCCAAAATGGAGATGATTCTCCGCAACAAACGTGGTCAGGAGAGCAAGCGCGAGCTCGAAATTCGTACCCTCGAGGTCGAAGGCGATGGTGACAAGTCGCTGACCGTCTTCCACACGCCGCGCGACGTTCGCGGGACGGCGCTCCTCACGTTCTCACACGGTGTCGAGCCCGACGAACAGTGGCTCTACCTGCCGGCGCTTCGCCGCGTGAAGCGCATTGCGTCCAACAACCAATCGGGTTCTTTCATGGGCTCGGAGTTCGCGTACGAAGATCTCTCGTCGCAGGAGGTCGAGAAGTACACCTACAAGTACCTCAAAGACGAGAAGGTCGACGGCGTCGACTGTTTTGTCATCGAGCAGTACCCGGTACGCAAAGACTCCGGATACACCCGCCTCCAAACATGGATGGACAAGGACGAGTATCGGGTCCGAAAGATCGACTTTTACGACCGCAAAGGAACCCTCTTGAAGACGCTCACACCGAGCGATTACAAGCAGTACCTCGGCAAGCATTGGCGCGCGAACACGATGAACATGGTCAACCATCAGACGGGAAAGAGCACGGAGCTGATCTGGAGGGACTTCCAGTTCAAGACGGGCCTGAAGGACGACGACTTCACGCGCACGCGTTTGCAGCAGGTTCTCTAGGCGAGGACTCCCGGCGAGCATGCGGGCTCTCCTCGTCTTCTGCTTGCTGTCTGCGACGCTGAGCGTCGTGAGCCGGGCGTCTGCCCAAGAAGAGGAGCAGAGCCAAAGGGCACGTGAGCTTCAAGAGCCCGCCCCCGAGGCCGTCGAGCTCGAGTTGACGAGCCCAGAGACCCCCGAGGGCCAGGCGGAGCCCGTCGTGGAGGAGGAGCCCTCTCCGTCCGAAAAGCCCGAAAAAGAAGGGCGCGAGACGTTCGGCGATCGCTTTCGCCGCGGTGATCTCTTCGGCTGGTTCGACGCTCAGGCGCGCTTTTTTCCCCAGGAGGCAGCAAGCGGCCTAGAGGGACAGCCCCCGCGAAACGACTACTGGTTCAACGGGGCGCTGGCATGGGAGCCGGGCTTCTTCATGAACGTCACGGACTACATGAACTTCGAGCTCATCTTGTTTGGCCGAGTCGATCAGCACGATCGCAACCGCACGCACGGGGACATCCGCGAGGCGTTCTTCGAGCTCTTCTTCAACCGCTGGACGCTCGGCTTCGGCATCCACAAGGTGTTTTGGGGCGTCACCGAGTCACGGCACTTGGTGGACATCATCAACCAGACCGATCTCGTGGAGGACTTCGACACCGACATCAAGCTAGGCCAAGCGATGGTCACGACGGCCTACACACACGACAAGGCCGGCACCTACAGCTTATATGTGATGAGCTGGGCCCGGCCCCTCGTGTTCCCGGGGCCCCTCGGCCGACCGACCCTGCCGCTGCCCGTCGACAACGACCTCCGCACGTACGAATCCCGGTTGAAGCAGGGCCAGATAGACGTCGCGTTCCGATGGTCTCACTCGATGGCCGGGTTCGATTGGGGACTGAGCTATTTCTTCGGGACTGCACGAGACCCGCAACTCTTCCCCGTACTCGACGGCGCCGGTCTTCCGATCGCGCTCCAGCCCGTCTACGAGCTCATCCACCAAGGTGGGCTCGACTTGCAATACACGGTTGAAGGCTGGCTCTTGAAGGCCGAGTCGATCGTGCGTGGCGGCCAGGGTCCAACTTTTGGCGCCGTAACGGGAGGGTTCGAGTACACCTTCTACCAAGTCAGTGGAAGCATCGTCGATATCGGCCTCATCCTCGAATACAACTACGACAGTCGTGACAACAACACCTTCATCGTATTCAACAACGACTTCTTTGCAGGCATGCGCCTGTCACTCGGCGACGTGGGGAGCACGGCGTTCCTTCTCGGAGCGTTCGTCGATGCCAAGGACGGCTCGGTCTTCATCGCCGCGGAGGCCTCGCGCCGATTCGGCGAAAACTGGAAAATCCTGCTAGAAGGACGCGGGTACCTTCCGCAGAAGGACAACGTGATCCGGTATTTCCAGAACGACGCCCAGATCCAAGTCGATATCGAGTTCCACTACTGAGCTGCATGTACGAATGACCCACGGCGCACGCAAAGACGCGATGTCCGCCCTCGGAAGCTTCTTCGAGGCGATCGGCGTGTGGTCTTTCGACCATCGCTGGTTGGTCTTGCTCGCGAGCGTGCTCGTCTGGGGTGCGGGGGGGTACTTGTCTGCGAGCGCCAGGATCGACAACAGCGTGGCGTCGTTCTTCGACACCGACGATCCGACGTACGGTGCTTACCTCGACTACCGCGACGACTTCGAGTCGGATGAAGTCGGGTACATCGTGTACAGGGCTCCGGGCGGAGCGTGGGACCTCGAGTCCATGAGGAGTATCGAGCAGCTGACACGCACACTCGAGCACGAAGTTCCGTTCGTGAAAGAGGTCACGAGCCTTTCGAACGTCGAGTTCATGGAGGGCGCCCCGCCCGACGACATCCTAGTCTACGATCTGCTCGCGGACTTCCCCGAGTCCCAAGACGCGCTCTACCTCATCCGCGACAAGGTGATGAAGAAGCCGCTCTACCTCGGCGGGCTCGTCAGCGACGATTCGACGCTCGGTGGTGTCATCATCGAGATGAACCGATCGAGCGTGGATACCGTAGATCAGCTCCGCCTGGACCCGGATGGAGGGGACAGCCTCGGAAACCTCTATCCCCAGGTGAGTTACAGAGCGATCGAGGCGGTGCTCGCGCGCCCCGAATACGCCGCCTTCGAGTTCTTCCACACCGGCGACGTGGCTCTGAACGCCACGTATAACATCGTCTTCATCGAGGACGACCTCCCCCTGCTCACGGGCCTCGCCATCCTGGTGATCGCATTGAGCCTCGCGTTGGTGTTCCGGCGCCCACTCGGCGTCATCGGACCGTTCATGGTGATCGTCTTCGCAATGGCGATCTCGTTGGCCGTCATTGGGCTCCTCGGGTGGCAGATCGACTTCATGTTCGGCCTGATGCCGACACTGCTGATCACGGTTGGGGTAGCCGTCGCGGTCCACATCCTCTCGGAGTTCGACATCTATCGCCGCAAATCCGGAGATCGCCGAGACGCGATACGCCGGTCCCTCTACCTCGTGGGACCTCCTTGTTTGTTGACGAGCCTGACCACCGCCGCCGGCTTTCTGTCACTCTCGCTTTCGCCGGTGAAGACCGTCGCGCATCTCGCAATCTACAGCTCTGCCGGCGTCCTCGCGGCATTCGCAGCTTCGGTGACGATCCTCGTTGCGTTCCTGGCATTCGGTCGAGACGGCACGACGGAAAAGGCCAAGAGGCGGCTGCAAGCGCAAGCCGAGAGGGCCGCGCGCTTCGGTGCCGCACTACGCTCGGTAGCCTCTTTCGTGATTCGGCGCCGGACCTCGATTCTGGTGGCCTGGGCTGCCGTGTTCGTCGTCTCCGCTTGGGGGATCACGATGCTGACCGTCGACTCGAACTTCCTGCTCGAGTTCTCCGAGGACATTCCCGTTCGACGAACCACGCAGTTCGTCGACGACAACATGTCGGGAAACTATTCGATCGTGTACGTCTTCGATAGCGGTGAGCCAGACGGCATCAAGAACCCTGCGGTTCTTCGGGAGATCGAACGCGTCCAGCGGGAGGCTGAAAAGCATCCTCTCGTGAACAAGACCTACTCCATCGTCGACATGATGAAGGACATCAACCAGAGCTTTCACAACGGCGACCCTGCTTACTACACGATCCCGGAAAGCCGCGAGCTCATCGCCCAGTACCTTCTCGTCTACGAGATGTCGGGGGGCGAAGAGCTCAGGGACTACGTGACGATGGACTACGCGCGCACGAGCCTCGAGCTCCGCTGCAAGATGAAGGAGACCAGCCTTCTTCGCGGGATCGTCGAGGATATCGATGCCCACCTGGACGATGAGCCGCTCCAAGCTTCCACCGTCAGCGTCACTGGAATCGGGGCTTTGTGGCTCAAGTTCGTCGAATACATCACGGCAAGCCAGATCCAGGGGGCCCTCATCGCCTTGACGGTCGTCAGCTTGATGATGATCGTCGTGTTTCGCTCCGTGAAGATCGGCCTGTTGTCGATGATCCCCAACATCGCGCCCGTGGTCCTGATCGTCGGCTTCATGGGTTGGGCGGGCATCTATCTCGACTACTACCGCTTACTCATCGCACCCGTTGCCATCGGTATCGCGGTGGACGATACGATCCACTTGATGACGCGGTACCACTACGAGTTCTCGAAGTCGCAAAACTACGAGAAGGCGCTCTACGATTCGATGACCGGCGTGGGCCGCGCACTGTTCACCACTTCGGTCATCCTCGTGGTGGGCTTCATGGTCAACGTCTTCTCGGTCATGGATGGCCAGAAGAGCTTCGGAATTCTGCTCTCTTCGGTGATCGCCGTCGCCCTCGTAGCGGACTTCTTGTTGATGCCCGCGCTGATCTTGTGGCTGAAGCCGTTCGGTCCGGAAGCGCCGAACAAAGCCTAAGCCCGTCGCCGATGGCGGATGCGAATCGGTGGCTTCGGCCCGAGGACCAAGCCTTGGAAGTCGGTCTCGATGGGATCTCCGACGAGCTCGAAGTCGTACCGATTGAGGAGCACGGCCATGATCGTCTTGATCTGCAGGATGGCAAAGGCGTTGCCCATGCATTTGTGGCGCCCGCCTCCGAACGAGATGTACGCGAACGGGCGCTTGTCTTCTTCGCGACCCGGACCGAAGCGGTCGGGGTCGAACTCGAGCGCATTCTCGAACACCGTCTCGTCACGGTGTGCAACCATCGGAGAAACCGCCACCCAATTACCCTTCTTCACTCGGTATCCGAGGATCTCGCAGTCCTGCAGGGCCGCTCGGAGCAGAATGAACAAAGGCGGATGGATGCGAAGCGCTTCCTTGACGGCTCCTTCGGTCTTATCGAGGTCCCGCAGCGACTCGTAGCTGTAGTCCTCCCCGTCGGCGTAGCGTTGCCGAATCTCAGCCTGGACCTCGGCGAGGAACCGGGGGTGGCGTAGCAGCTCGATCAAGGTCCATGCCGTCGTCACCGAGCTCGTGTGGTGGCCGGCAAACATCGCCGCGACCAGCATCCCGGTGATCTCGTGATCACTGAGCGTCGTTCCGTCGGAATACTCGGAGTCCATCAGGGTCTGAAGGAAATCCTCGCCGCGATAGCCGGAGCGCTTCCGCTTCTCGACGATCTCGGCAACCATGTCGCCGAGACGAGCGCGCGCCCGATCCCGTCGCCGGAACGCGGGGATCGGAAGATAAGGGTGGATGTAGCCCCAAGCGACGATCCCGCGCTCGAGGTCGTAGTAAACTTTCGAGAACTCCTCGCTCATCTCGTTGCGAAACTCGGTACCCAGTAGACAGCTGCTCGAGGTGAAGTTGGTCAGCATCCCGAAGAAGGCGGACGCCTCGATTTCGCCCTCCTCGCCCCAACTCTCGATCACATCGGATGTTTCCCGCGCGACGATCTCGGTGTAGGTCCGCATCCGATTGTTGCGGAGTGCCGGGTAGAGCATGTGCATCTGCTCGGCCATGCGCGCAGGCTCGGCGCCATAAGCTACTCCTTCGCCGAACACGGGCACCATCATTTTGTACGCCGCATTTGGGCTCAGCACTTCATCGGGCAACCGGAACAGCGCCTCGTGTGCTTCGGGACCCGTGAAGAGAATCATGTCCTTTCCGAACAATTTGAAGCGCCCGACCATGCCGCACTCGTCGTGTGTCCGCTGCAACAGGCCTATCGTGTCTTTCACGAACGCCAGGGTGTGCCCGATGAGGGGGAACCCACCTTTGAGCTTGGGCGGCCGTTTGGCCTTCCCGGCGCTGAGAGAAGTGGTGCTTGTTTGGGCTCTTGCTGTCACTTGTTGCTCCTGAAAAGGCTGCGGCGAATCTGGTCTTCGATTCGACTGCTGAGAGCTTCCGGATCTTCGCCCATGCCGGCTTCCACCCAGGCCGACATGAAGACCTGCTGCATGGCGACCACCAGTCTGGCTGAGAGGATTGGATCGCCCTCGTGCGCGTCGCCGTCGTCCATGGCCTGTTGAATGACCGAGGCGACGAGCGCGATGCCCCGACGCCAGGCGTTCACCTGGCCTTCGCTGACCTCGTGTGGGTTGGATGCCCAGGCGCTGTTGCCGAGATGGATCCGGAGGAAATCGGGATGCTCAGTGAGCCAGCGAATGAAGATGCGGTTGCCTTCGATCAATCGCGTGGCCGCGGGCTCATCGCTTGCCATCGCTCGCCCTGCCAGCATGAAGAGCTCGCCGAGGCGCTCGTCATGGATCGCCTCGAGCAGGTCCGCTTTGCCGTCGAAGACCGAGTAGAGCGTTCCAAGCGACAAACCCGAGGCTGCCGCAATGTCCTGGATCTTCGTCCGCTCATACCCACGCGTCCCGAAGAGATGCTCGGCTGCCTGAAGGACGAGGCTCCGATACATGGAGGTCTTCGCGCTTCTTGCTTTGGCGCTGGCGCTGGCTGCGGACACCGCTCACGAATATAGAATTGGATTATGATTTTTGGAACTTGGTTTCATCAAGCAGGCCAAAAGAGGCTACTGCTGCACAGATTCTTGTGTTATTTCATCCCCTTGGCAGTGTTCAAAGGAGGGATGCCCGATGAGAATCAAAGCGGATTTCGATCTCTGTAAAGGCCACGCGAACTGCATGGGTGAGGCGCCCGAAGTCTTTCAAGTCGATGACCAGGGCTTCCTCAACATCCTACAGGAGGAGCCTCCCGAAGAGCTCCGCGAGAAGGTCGAGCTTGCGGTGAAATACTGCCCCACCGGTGCGCTCAGCATCGAAGAGTGAGCGTAGCGCGGTCTCAGCGACCTCTGCAGGGGCCGTCTTCCGGCGGGGGACACTCGGCGACCGCCAGCCAGTCCATCGTGAGGGCGACACCGACGTGGATCAGCACGCCTCCCCAAATCGAACGGGTCCGCATCGATAGCGTCCCGAGCGCGACGCCCGCGAGAATGGCGCCGAGGGTTTCTGGAAGCGGCTTCGGGTAGTGGATCATGCAGTAGGGCACGATCATGACGAACACGGCACCATAGCCGAATTTATGGCTGAGCCCCTTGAGCATGTAGCCGCGGAAGAAGAACTCGAGCGCCATGAATTGAGCCGCATAGAGGACCTGCCATCTCAGAAAATGGCCCAGGGACTGATTCGAGTACTTGTAGAACGGATAGGTCGACAGGAACTGTTCCTGCATGGCGACGAGCAACACGAACGGCAGCACGACGAGGTATAAGCCGACGTAGATCCACAGATGCCGCCCGAACCCGCGGAAGGAAACGTAGTAGTCGCGGATCCTCTCGCCGGGCATCAGCACGATCGTGAGCATCGGGATGACCACGTACGTGAATACACGCGCCCCCGACCACCAGGCCCTCGCCATCAGGTCCCATTGGTCACGCGTGTAGAGCTCCTTGTCGAAAGGCACGAGCTCCGAGAACGTCGCGTTGTTGCCGAAGTAGCGTGCCAACGTGAGCGTGACGGCCGTCGTGACCAAGATGACGATCGGACGCCAATCCAGCGCACCGGTTCCGGCCGTATCTGCTTGCGCGTCCGCTTCTCGCCAGGAATCCAGCAAGGTTCGCCGGACCAACCGCTTGATCAACTCCATCGGGGCGCGGGACTATACCCGATTGACTACCCCGATTGTAGGCTAAGCTCCAAGAAGCATGGCAGCGGGCGGGAACGACCGATTGCGCATTGGGATCGTGTTGACGACCTTGGGATTGTGCGCATTTTTCATGGCTCAAGGAGCCACCGCACTCTTGTCGGCCAAGGTGCTTCAGACGGACCCAGAGATGGTCATGCGGCGTCCGACGCGGACTGCGGCGTCCTCGGGGGCGCGGCGTAGGCACGACCCCGCAATCATCTTGAGGCGGAACATCTTCGATTCTGCGTTGGGTGATCTTTCCTTCGAGCCCATAGACGACCCCGCTCTTCAGGACGCCGAGATGCCGGAAGGAGAGGTCGAGCACCAATGTAAGAACGACATGCGACTGATTGGCACGGTCGTTCTGCCCGGCGACCTCGAGCAATCACTCGCAGCGATCGTGGGGACCGACAAGAAAGCAGGGCTGCATCGTGGCGGCGCCGAAATCGAAGGGGCCCGGATTCGGGCGATCCAGTCGGACTACGTCGTCTTGCAGACCAAGACGGGCTTTTGCCGACTCGCGATGTTCGAAGTCGAGGGAAGCCCTACCCCCCGCCTCGAGAAGGCGCGCACCATCGCGGAGACGGCGAAGGAGGTTACGAGGAAGACGCGAAGGCCCGATGCGGATCGCAATGCGGGGCTGAGTGACGAAGAGATCGACCAGGGGATCGAAAAGGTCAACGACACCAACTACAGCATCTCTCGAAGCATGCTCAACAAAGTGCTCGACAACGCGGGGCGCCTCATCGGCATCGCCGCGGTCGCGCCCAAAGTCGAGGGTGGACAGCCGATCGGGATGGAGATTCGGGGAATCCGAGCAGGCACTCTGCTATCGAAGCTCGGCATTCAGAACGGAGACATCCTCGAGAGCGTGAATGGCCAGTCGCTCACCAGCACGGACGCTGCGCTCGGCGCGTACACGACGCTCCGGACCGCGGACAAATTCGATCTATCGATACGTCGCGGCAGCGAGTCGATGGTCATCAACTACAACTTGCAGTAGCACAAGCGGCTGCCGTCACTCGGCCTCCTGCGGCGGCGGTCGCCAATCTGCCGGTAGCGAGCGCAGGTGGAGATCGCGCTGGGGGAACGCGATTTCGATGCCAGCCTCTCGGAACGCCTTGTCGATGCTCATATGAAGCTCGTGCCGGGCGAGGAAGCTCTGATTCACTCCGCGGGTGAAGACTCTCAGCTCGAAGGCGAGCGAGCTGTCTCCGAAACTCACGAAGAAGACCTGCGGCGGTGGGTCGTGCAGAACCCGGACGGAATCTTTCGCGACCTTGTTCAAGACGTGGATCGCCTTTTCCGTGTCGGAGCCATACGCGATGCCGACTGGGATCGTCAGGCGGAGCACTGGATCCGAGAGCGTCCAGTTGACGAGCTGCCCCGTGACGAACGCCTTGTTCGGGACGATCAGCTCTTTCCGGTCGAACCCCGTAATCAAGGTAGCGCGAATGCGAATCTTGCTGACGGTGCCGTTGATCTCGCCGACGCTGACCGTATCGCCCACTCGAATCGGCCGCTCGAACAGAATGATGAGCCCCGAAACGAAGTTCGCGAAAATCTCCTGAAGCCCGAAGCCGAGGCCCAGCCCGACGGCAGCGACCAACCATTGAATGCTGGACCAACCAACGCCAATCGCGTCGAAGGCGAATGCCAGGCCGGCTAGGATCACCGCGTACTTGACGATCGTCACGTAGGCGTAGCGCTCTCCGGGCCCAAGCCGCCGGAACAGAGTAGCTTCGAGGACGCCCGGGAGCGCACGCACGAGCGCGAGAGACAACAAACCGATCAGCAGCGCTCGGACGAGATCGGCGAGTGTGACCGGAACGAGCTGCTCCTCGGTCGATGTCGTCTCGACCCCGCCCGGATCGAGCTCTGCGAACGTGACCGTCTGCTTACTCGTCCAGAGCTCGACCTCATCTAAGATACCGACGGCGGGCAAGAGGTCGGCCCAAATTGCAAAGCCCCCGAGGAGCGCGAGCAAGACGCCCGTACCGAGCATCAAGCGGCTCACCTCCATCGTCGGAGGGGGTCGATGCTCCTTCTCCTCGAGTCCATCGGGCTCGGCCGCCGCCCGTCGTTCGGCCACCATCGACAGGCGCGCGGCGAGCTGCAGACCGAGAGCAAGCAGGAACGAGAACAACAGCGTGAAGTGGAGGCGGATGGAGAACTGGAGAACGGTCCAATAGAAACCGCGGAGCGCGGCCACCGCAAACACGAGCGGAACCGCAAAAGCCGCGAGACGGAGGGCGCGCCAGGTCCAGCGGTCTTTCCGGATCCGCACGGCGAAGACTTGCGAAAGCGCACCGCCCGGCCGCAACGTGAGATAGTTGAACACCAGGATGGCGAGGAGCACGATCAGGAAGAGAAGCCGGCCGATGGACTCGCGCCACAGGTCCTCGCCCCGTAGCTCGAACACGCCGATCATGAACACGGCCGGAACAGTGACCCAGAGGAGCCAACCCAGGTTCTTGTAGAGTGCGCGCGTCGCCTCTTCGGGCCAGTTGCAATGCGCTTCGGCCACACCCCGGGGGCGCAATAGCTGCCGCGGAACACGCAGCGTGGCGGCGAATGCAGCCGCCATCTCGAGCCCGTACGCGATGCTCCGTGTGTATTGGGTCGCCGAAGGTGACTGTTCGAGCCGCCAAGCGAAGTACGCGACCAGTGCAGGAACCCAGATCGCGTTCAATAGGCTCAGACCGACCGCCTCGGCGGTCGGCGCAAAGCGCATGCAGTCGCGACGTCGTGCTTCGTCGCCGAGGCTCCGAAGGCGCTTTCGAATTCGGCCTGCGACCGGGATGTAAGAGAGCAACAAGATCAACGCGAGAAGGTGAAGCGGCCACCAGCGGATGGCGGCGTCCGAGATACCGCGACGGAGTTGCGCGAGGTAGGTCGCATCGGTCAACCAACCGAGCGCGTCGCGGCTATCGGAAAGCAGATCGGGTTGGACCGCTCGTCCACTCGGAACCCAGAGAATGCGTTCGTCGATGAAGTCCAGCAGGTCTTGCGTACGATCGACGAGCTCTTGCTGCTGTGCGTCGAAGTCGACGAGCTTCTGGAAGTAGGTTTCGTAGCGCTCGGTCAGCGCGTCCATGTACCTGCGCTGAGTCTCGAAGAGCCGTCGGAGCAGCTTCTCCACTTCGGCGCGCTCGGCCGCGGGCACCGGGGTCGGGACCGAATCCATGACCTCGACAATCAATGCATCGAGGTCAGCCAGTCGCTCCCGCTGCTCTCTCAACTTGATCTGTTGGAGCTGGACTGCGCCGATCTGCTCCTGGCGCATCCGGATGAAGCGACGGTACATGCCAATGTCGGGGGCCTCCGCACGGTGGCGGCGCAAGAGCGCACCAACCGAATCGGCGAGGCCAACGGCATCGACCCGCGCGGCGAGCCGCGTGAGCTCCGACTGAATGTCGGCAACCTTGGCCTCGGCGCGCGCAAGCTTCTCGCTGACATCGGTGATCTGATCGGAAAGCCCGCCCTCGCTCGTCCAGACTGACGCCAGAGCTTCGTTGCGTCGATAGATCTCCTCGAGCATGGCCTTGTAGCCAGAGGGAACCTCGGTAAGCGCCTCGAGCAGCTCTTTGGCGGACTGATTCTCTCGCTCGACTTGAAGCCTCGACAGACGTTGCCGCGCCTCTCTGAGCTTGCCGCTGAGGGCGCCGTAGTACGCGATCCGGAGCGTGGCTCGATCGCGCTGCTTCGCGAGCAGGCTGCCTCTCGCGTCGTAGCTACCCAGCTCGTTCTGATAGGCCTCGATCTCCGCGCGAAGCATTTCACGCCGGAGTGCGTCGACTTCAGCCTGCAGAGAGGTAGCCCCCGGATCCGAGCTCGCCGCAGACGGTGTCGTCTCGAGCTGAAGAAGGCGCTGCTTGGCGACGGATAGCAGCTCTGGAACTCGGCGACGGCGCTCCGACCTCTGCTCCGCCTGCCTGTCGAGGTCCAGCGCCTCGCTACGCGCCGCGGCGAGGTCCTGCTCCGCGGCGAGTAGCAGACCATCGAGCTTGGCCGCCGTAACGTCGTCAGGGACGGCGATTGCATCCCGTTTTTCGAGCAGCGCGATCTCTTGATCGATCGCCTGCATGCGGGCCTCGGCCTCCTGACCCACGCGAAGGTATTCGCCCGACTTCGCCTTCCAGTCGGCAAGGCGAGCCCTCAGCTCCTGCCGGCGCGCCTCAAGCTCGCGGACCTCTGGGGAAACTTCGGCGGCTTTCGGCTCTTCGGCCCCCGAAATCGGGGGGCCCTGTGCGCTCGCCGAAATCGCGGCGAGGCCGATTGACAGCCAACACGCTAGGGCACAGACGACGCGTGCTCGGGTGCTAGGGGTCATTGCGGCTTTCGAATGCGCATCAGCCCCTCTTGGGCGACCGAGGCCAGTAGCGCACCCTCCTGCGAGTAGATGTGTCCGAAATTCAGCCCACGTCCTCCGGACGTACGCGGGCTCTGCGTGACATAGAGCATCCATTGGTCCGCGCGAACAGGCTGATGAAACCATACCGCGTGGTCGAGGCTAGCGATGATCAGCTCCTCCGTCAGGAAGCTATGACCGTGCTCGTTGAAGGAGCTCTCCAAGAGCCCGTAGTCGCTCGCGTACGTGAGTACCGCCTGATGAAGAACCGGATCATCTCCGAGCTCCCCATCCGCGCGAAACCACATTCGCTGGGAACCCGTGTGCGGCTCGGGATCGAGCAGATCGACGTGATCGACCTCCCGACGCTGGATGGGGCGGTCGAGCAACAACAAGAAGTCGACGGCTGGATGGTTGGATCGCGCTTTGTATTCCTGCAGGCGCTCGAAGTTCGTCGGTACGGTTTCCGGCGGAGGCGCATCTGGCATGGGCGTCTGATGCTCGAGCCCCTCCTCGGGCGCCTGGAACGACACGGACATGTTGAAGATCGCCCTGCCTTGCTGCTTCGCGACGACGCGCCGGGTCGCGAAAGAGCGGCCGTCGCGGATGCGATCGACGTGGTAGATCACCGGACGCGCGGTGTCGCCTTCTCGCAGGAAGTACCCGTGAAGCGAATGTGCGAGGCGGCCTTCGACGGTACGAGAAGCCGCGATCAAGGATTGCGCCGCCACGAGGCCGCCAAAGATGCGAGGTCGACCGTCATGCGGGCTAAAGCCCCGGAACAGGTCGAGGTCGAGGGACTCGAGATCGAGGCGATCGAGCAGGCCGTCGAGCTTGGACACGCGGGAGAAATAGCACGCGCCGCATCCGCGGAGCGCCCTTCCCGCTCATCAGGGAGATGTCTGGTGGACACCTACACCCTTTAGGATGCATTTTGACCCGTAAGGGTCTGGTGATGCGCAAGGATTGGTTGGCGATGGCAGCCGTCGTCTTCGTGGCGGCTTGCAACGGAGTGATCGGCGCCAATGGGGAGGAGCCCGGGATCCCAGGCCTGCCCGGAGAGCCCCGCTGCGGCCGTTCGGTCTGCGGAGCTACCGGGGAGCTTGCGGCGGGGACCGCGTTTCCACGGCTGACGCATCAGCAGTGGGAAAACAGTGTTCGCGATCTCCTGCGCCTAGAGAGCAACCCGCAGCTGTCTTCGAGCTTCGAGCCGGACACGCAAATCAGCTTCTTCGACAACAACAACCGCGCGCTTCGTATCAGTGGGGACTTGTGGGCAGATTACCAGAGCGCAGCGGAGACGCTCGCCGCAGAGGCGACCGCTGACCCGGCTGCGCTGGCGCGGCTCGTACCGAACGATCCGACCGGGGACGCCACCGCGAAGGCCAGAACCGTCGTCGAAGAGCTCGGCCGACGCGCCTACCGTCGACCTTTGTCTCCCGAGGAGATCGAGTCCCACGTCGCGCTGTTCGAGGCGGGCGCGCCGCACTTCGCCGACATGGACCCATTCGACGCCGGGATGCGCGTGCTCATCGAGGCGCTCCTACAGTCTCCGCATTTCCTCTACCGAGTGGAAGTCGGCCAAGGACAAAACGGAGCCGCCGTCGACTTGAGCGGCTTCGAGATTGCGTCGCGCTTGTCATACATGATCTGGAACACGATGCCCGATGACGCGCTCCTCGATGAAGCAGAGCGCGGTGCTTTGGAGACACCCGAGCAGATCGCGGTCCAAGCGACGCGGCTTCTCGACGATCCGCGAGGCCAGGCCATGGTCGAGCGGTTTCACGCGCAGCTCTTCAACTGGCGACTGTACCGGGGCTTGAGCAAGGATGCCGCGGAATTCCCACTCTACTACGGCAGCATGGGCGATGACATGTACGAAGAAGCACGGCGCTTCGTGGAACATGTCGTGCTCGCCGAGCAAGGCGACCTAGCCGAGCTACTCACCGCCCCATACACGTTTGCAAACGATGGTCTTGCTGCGATTTACGGCTTCGAAGGTGGCTTCGACGACTCGTTCAGGAAGGCGAGCTTCGACGCTGCAACCCAACCTCAGCGTGGGGGTCTCCTCACGCAGCTCGGCTTTCTCGCATCACACGGCGGGCTGACGGGCTCGGTCCATCGCGGGGTGTTCATCAACCATCGCGTCTTGTGTACGCAACTTCCACCGCCTCCCGACGCGCTGCCACCGATCCCGGCGGACGATGGAATGACGATGACATCACGTGAACGCATCGAAATGCACACTGGGCCTGGAACGTGCGGAGCGAGCTGCCACGACACGTTCATCAACCCGGTCGGTTTCGCGTTCGAGAGCTTCGACGGCCTCGGTCAGTATCGCACCGAAGAGAACGGCCTGCCGATCGATGCTGCAGCTGCGTTCGAGTTCGCCGACGGCCTCATGGAGTTCGATGGCGCTTCGCAGTTCAACGAGACGATTGCAGGCCGTATCGAAACGCACGACTGCTACACCAAGCACTGGGTCGAGTATGCACTCGGGCGGGACACTGCCGGATCCGACCTCGATCTCATTCAAAGCCTCGGCGATCGATCGCTCGAAGGCGTTTCGATCAAGGACCTCATCATCGAGCTGGTCGAGAGTGAGGAATTCAGGTCGCGCAACGCGGAGGAATCATGAGCGGCTTCACCAAGCGCACGTTTCCACGACGGCTCTTCCTGACGGGCGCCGCGGGAGTCACGGTCGGCCTCCCGTTCTTGGAGACCTTTGCGTCGAAAGCAGTGCGCGCTGCCGGTCCCGACGACCCGGGCTTCATCGTCTTCATGCGCCAGGGCAACGGCTGCTCCCAGGCGCTCCCCTACAGTGATCCAGCCGAGCCCGAGCTCTTCTGGCCTCGCAGCCTGGGATCTCTCACCACAGCCTCCCTGGCCGCGGATGCCGACCGAGCCACGAGCGAGCTCAGTGCCTATGCCGACGATCTCCTCTTGGTTCGGGGGGTGCGAGGCGCACTGTCGATCGGCGGTTGCGGGCATGCGCGGGGCGCGCTTCAGGCGCTGACTGCCCAGCCGACGGGGGACGCGGAAGCGACCAACAACTCCCTCGCGCTCGGCGAGTCACTCGACAATCGCATCGCACGCGAGCTCAATGAGGAAGGAATCGGCCCGCTCACTCTCGCTGCCATGCGTCCCTACGGGTTCCTCGATAGCGTGCTGTCATACCGCGGGCCCAATGATCGTCGGGGTGCCCAAACCAATCCCAAGGTCGCATTCGACGACATCATGGGTCTGGTCGATCTCGACGAATCGTCGGCGAACGCCATTGCTGCACGCCGTCAAAGTGTCAACGACCTCGTTCGGGACCAAATGCAGGCGTTGCTCGGAAGAGTCGATCTGAGCGCAGACGACCGGACACGCCTCGACTTGCACTTCAGCGCGATCAGAGATTTGGAGGTCAGGCTGGCCGAATGTGCGCCTCTCGATGCGGCAACCGTCTCCGCGATCGATGCAATCGACGGGGCGCACCAGGACGGAAATCGCGTCGTCGAGGTTGCAGAGCTCCATATCGATGTCATCGCATTGGCGCTCTCGTGCGGATATACGCACGCGGCTACTTTGCAGATCGGTAATGGCAACGACGCCACGCGCTACTGGTGGGAGGGCGAGCAGCTTCCGTCCTACCATTGGATCTCGCACCGGATCTTTGCCGATGGCTCAGACGGCGATCCCATCCCGGATGCA
>Ga0209536_100004859_pt1 | contig 21132 bp, 18 predicted proteins | sample DeeMarSeWOR28_12_FD_187461 | JGI IMG/M metagenome (GOLD analysis project Ga0209536, IMG submission 187461) | Marine sediment microbial communities from White Oak River estuary, North Carolina - WOR-2-8_12 (SPAdes) (version 2) | ecosystem: Environmental > Aquatic > Marine > Intertidal zone >... | reverse complement strand
GACGGGAATGCTCACATCGTCGAAATCGAAACTAAAATCTGCGGTTGTCTTATCATCATCGTGGTACCCAAAGTAATCAAAACGCAGATTCCATCTCTTGCCAAAATTAAAAATCACTCCAGCGATCGGGCTAACCTTATTTTCTTTCAGATCAAGGTCATCCAAGTCAACCTCAATTTCGGGACGCCCTTCCTTGGTTGATCTGAACTCACCTGTTGCTGTGTAGACTTGGACACCACCGTAAAAAGTGAACCGTTTATCCAACACCTTATTGGAAGTTTCTTCAGCCGCCCAGGCGCTGGTAAAACCCAACCATGCAACAACTGCCATACAAATGCACATCAATCTCATCCATCCATCTCCTTCCTAATATTCTTGGGGCCCCTTGGTGTTGGCATAATAAACCAATGTCTCCGGGTCGCTCAGTGCATCCCGTTTGGCAACGGTTTTGGCTTTGCTGGCGAGAAAAGCAAGGGGCCAGGAGTCAGAAGGACGGTTCACATTGCGCATTTAGCATTTATCATCTGACATTCTACTCAAATGTTTTAGCTAGTGTTATCTGTGATTTTTCAATGCTAAATGCGGATTGAGAAATGCGAAATGCCAAACGACGATTGAGTTCTTCTCAACTATTTGCTACTCACTACTTCTGAGTGGTTCCTATCGCTCAGTGCCTAGCGTCTAGTTCCTAGTTCCTAGTTGCGACAAGGGTATAAGTGATTTGCAGTGTAGTCTACCAAGAAGGGAGTTACATTGACAAGCCCACTCTGCTATGTTAGATAAGGTCGCTGTTTTTAGTCCTCCAATCTCCAAATTACAGCGATAATCAAATGGGCGACTAGCTCAGTGGATAGAGCGTTGGTCTCCGGAACCAAAGGTCCCGGGTTCGATCCCCGGGTCGCCCTCCACGATAAATCAAGGACTTAGCCGCACAGGCTAGGTCCTTTTTAGTATTTATTGGAAATTTTAATGGAACAGGTAAATAAACCCCGCCCCTAGATATGGAGGTAAATCATGACTAATTCAAGTGGGTCGATGGTCGGACCAAGCAAAGAATAGCATGGGGGCAGGTCATTAGTCATTTCTCATTTCGCATCTCTTCATTTCCCATTAGTCATTTGCCTTCGGCGTCATTGGGTCACTACGCTTCGCTGTCACTTGTCGTAATAGGTTCAGCGCAGAATGGGTCGATGGTCGAACCAAGTCAACGAATTGAAATAACAGTGAAAAGTTTCTGTTTGAGGGATAAAAATAGGGCTAAGAGGCTCAATTTTAGTATCAAAAATGGTGTTCTAAGGGGCAGGTGGTTTTGAGGTGGCAAAGCAATTGTCTCTTACAGCTAGGGTTTTGGGGTCAAAAACGGCACTCTAAGCCCTGAAAACACCTATTTTTGGGACTTTTATTTATATGTTCCAGTTATATAGCGTGGTCCGACCACATTTTTCTCACTGCTCTTAATTGTTGCGGTTGAAGATCTCTTGCCAATTTAGGGATTACTTTTCCCAGCGCGTGTGAAAATGTTTTCCACTTTCTCAATAGGTGGTTTCTTGACAGCAAGCTATGTATAAGAAATATTTGTAAATTACTTACTTCGCATTTCTGGCATAACCTTTGCTCAAACCCTCTGTAACCTCCTTGTTACAGATGTCAACATCTCAACTCTTAGCTGGCCCCCATCGGCAAACTGCGGCAGGACACCTGGGGCAACACAGGCCGATGGGGGCAACAAGATTCAGATGGCAATGCAAATTACAGCCCGGCATCTGGAGCGCTTAGAAGTTCAGTGCCGGCTTAATGGCTACTACACTTTCTCAACCCTTTTCTTGAGAATGGCACCTTTACAAAAAGAAGATTGTCTGAACGCTGTTTACTTTTTCTGGTGGTTTGTCTGAAGCCAAAGGTAATTGGTGCCACTTCCTGCTGTCCGTAAAGTGGTGCAGGTGGAAAGATGTTCGTATCTCTTCAGTCCTGCCTAAATTTACGTCCGGGGCACCATCTTGAAAGGGCTCAAGGGTAAGGGAGCGAGATTAGCATCATCATGCAGGTGACCTCCGCGGTTAATCACAGTAACGGATTGTGAGATGAGGTGGATTGCCCTTTTTGCTGTATTATTCTTGCTCGGCAGCATTTCGATGCTAGATGCCTCAGCCGAGACTGAAATTGACTCTCGGGTCAGTAGTTCATTTGAATTCTCTGAAGACACTGCCGCTGGTCAGGTGGGCAACCGCACTGTTGTGAATATCTATGCTTCTGAAGGAAGCACGTGGTTTGTCGGGCCAAGTGTTGGTCAGCCTCCTTCGCTGGACGGTGAATACTTTTTAAGGGCCTACAAAAATGCGGGTGATAGAATCCACTTTCAACTCTATGTCATAATGAAATCCCGCCACCGCTGGTGGTTTTTCGATAGAGCCCTTGATACTAACGGAAATGTGTTACAGGTAAAGTCTGTAGGTGTTGATTTGGAATCAGGCTGGAAAACGGAACATCTGCTCATCGAACTCAGTAGGCCTTACCTGAATCGCCTTGCCGCGAAGCTGGGATTATCTCTAAGGGTTACGGGGAAGCAGGGGGAGATTGTTCTGAACGTACCCAGCTTTTACGTGAAAGGTTTCTTGCGAAAGGTTGATTTCTGGCGCAAAGCAGAATGAATGTAATTTGAAATGGGATTGTGGGTCGGTGGTCGGACCAAGCTAAATATTGAGGCGAAGGGCAAAAGGCACAGGGCGCAAGGCTATTTTGGTCACTTGGCTTCGCCGTCATTAGGTCACTACGCTTCGCTGTCATTTGCTGTAAGAGGTAAGGGCACTAAAAATGGCGCGCACAACCCGGCATTACCTTCCTGGTAATCACATCTAGCATATCACCCACAGTTGCCATAAAAGAGAATTTCTTCTGAAGTTTGCCCGAGAGCAGAGGACATGGCTAAGGTGGCTGTTGGAGGCGAAAAAGAGATATAGCCTCTGTTGGCAACTTATGGTCTCGTGAACCCGCTCTGCGGAACCATCCGACCTACAACTCACTTATTGTCGGATGAACCCGCCCTGCAGAACCATCCGACCTACAACTCACTAAAAGAATGAGAGAGGAATTCATCTGGGACTACCCTTACAGCCAGTCTGTCTGTATGATTATGCTTAGGCATTTCATTGTTACTGAGCAGACTACCGGGCGGTCAATTTTGATCTGATCTTCCTTTCTACTTTTTTTATCCATTAGCGCAGTTGATTTATCCAGCTCTGCTAATTAGCTTATCCTAGCAGAAACACATGGAAAGAATTCTGATTTTCTAGAATTTGACACTGGCAAAACTGGGTGAAAGTTTGAAATAGTAATTGAGGTAACCACCAGGTCGCAACAACCTTGAGAAGGGGGGAATGGTACTATGAAGAAAACACTCCTTATTGCAGTGATGATTTGCGGGCTGATGACGGGGCTGATTGCCACAAAGGCCTCGGCCTTCGAAATTATAACAGAGGAGGATTTGGTTCGAAAGATTGTGGTGGAGACAGATCTCATCAAAACTGCGGACAACGCCATCATCCTGATGGACGCTTCCGAAAGCATGGGCAAAACATTTCCTGGCACGGGTATGTCCAGGTATGAAATCATGGTGCAAACCCTTAAAGACAGAGCCAAACGCCTGCCGGATCTGGGCTATAACATTGGCCTCTACACCTATAATCCATGGAAGGCCATCTATCCGGTGCAGACATTTGACAGTGACAGTTTTGCTGCAGCACTGGACAGGCTGCCCAAGAAGCCAAGTGGCCCGACCATGCTGCAACAAGCTCTTCATAAGATTGGGCCCATTTTGGAGAACTTGTCCGGCAAAACGGTGGTGTTTCTCGTCACCGACGGCACCTTCAGCAAGATGCCGGGCCTGAAACCGCGTGCAAAAGCAAGGGAGCTGGCCGCCAAATACGATGTCTGCTTTTATGTCATCAGCACAGCGGACGATAGAGCAAGCCAGCGGCTATTGGAGGATGTAGCTGCGCTTGACTTTTGCTCCAGGGTCATTCCCTTTGCGGCTTATATCGGCAGGCCGGAGTTCAACAGCGGGGCGCTGTTCGTGGTTAGAGCGACGGCAAGGGTTGAGACGGTAACTGAAGAGAGGATTGTCGGCATCGAGCTCAACAATATCCAGTTTGGTTTTGACCGGGCGGATATCGACTCGGAGTTCAAAACTCGGCTGAATAGACTGGGATCATTCTTAGAACAGAATCCGGAGACCTATGCCGTGGTGGCAGGCTTTACAGACAGCACTGGCAGCGAGGAGTACAACCTGGGACTGTCAATGAGAAGGGCTATAGGCGTGTCTGAATATATTGTGAGTAATTTCAATGTAACTCCTGACAGGCTCGTGCCTCTCTGGTTCGGCAAAGCCAACCCCATTGCCGGCAACGATACCAGAGAAGGCCGCATGATGAATCGGCGGGTTGAGATTGCTGTGGCCGGCATGTAATAGATATCGGACCGAATCAAACTTGAGAACCGGGTGCTTTGCTCAGATTAAATTTCAATGAGGCAAAGTGCCCGGTTTATTTATTGCTAGACCTTCCCGACAAAAGCCGGGACGAGTAGCATGGAGCATGTGGTAGATTGTAGATTTGAGATTGCAGATTGCAGATTGGGCAGAAGTCGGAGGACAGAAGTCAGACGACAGAAGACAGAAGAAGAAAGCGGTTGTCTGCTGTAAATTGACCTGTGGGAGCGGCTTTCTAGCCGCGATCTTATACCTATTACAACAAATGACAGCGAAGCGAAACTGGGAACCCGCTTGCGGGACTGAGCGGAGCGTAGCGAGCGCGAAGAAGTGACCTAATGACGCCGAAGGCAAATGACCAATGCTAAATCCCAAATCCCAAGCACCAAATCTCAGGGTTTCAGGTGTCGGGTGTCAGGTGTCAGGGAAGAAAAACAAAAAAGCTGAAACCTGAACACTGAAACCTTAGTCATCGTGATTTGTAATTTTCATCAACTTCTGCTCTATGCACCATGCCCCATGCTCTATGCCTATTCAAATCCACAATCTAAAGTGGGGGACTGAACTATTAAAAGTTTTAAGAATGTTTGCGCCGATTTCAGGGAGATGTATTATAAATCTTACCAGTCAAGCCCTGTTATTGACTTTAGTGCCTGCTAAATATTTTCTTGAAAGAATTGCAACCTGTTAAGATCACAATGTAATTTGCCTACCCTTGCTTCTGCCCTTTTTCTCCCACGAAGCACCCTGTGGCATAAATCCTGCACTAATAAACCAACTGAGATTACCCGAACCCTGCAAATATGAGATTGAGGCGACCTTCAGGGGGGAGCCGCATCATGTATAAAAAGCAAAATAGCATATGTCCCAGGCCCGAACTCAAGTGGTCGGTGTCCGCTCAAGTTGGGGGAGGGATAATACACGGAGAAACAAAAGATATCAGCCCGCAAGGGGCCTTTATCCGCTGTCGGAAGCCGCTCAATCTGAATGAAGTCTTTGATATGGTGGTGGATGCTCCAGGGAGGTCCCTAAATGTCAAGGCTGAAGTTGTCTGGTCTAATATCCACGGTCCCGACGATAAGATCACACCCCGGGGGATGGGTGTTCGTTTTGTAAGCATGTCCAGTGAGGACCGTAGGATCCTAGGTCAAAAACTTGACAACTACGCAGTAAGTCAAGAGGCTTGCGACTATATGGATACCCTGGAGTTTGAGTTGAGCAAGGATTAACCGATCACCCACATAAGGTATAAGTGTAATTCTGTTCGGCCGACATTAAAGAACTCTGGCCCCCACGGTTCGACTTACATAGAATCCCGGCAACAGAAGGCATTTATTCTTCGGGCTAGCTTTCCCGGATCTGCTTGCCCTTTACTTCCATAGGCCAAACTCCCTCACTTTACCAGCCGATCACATCAAGTTGAAAATGCTCCTACGACCACTAGCCCCGCAGTCCGCCTGCGGCGAACTGCAGGGAGCTTCAATTAGCAGTTGGCGTTATGCGCGAGTTCATATATATATGGCGTTATCTTATTAGCTCTGGAATGAGATCAGGAGGCTAGCTGTTTCAGGAAATTTAACCGCGAGTAAACAACGCCAGAATGGAGCAAAGAAGAAATGCATAGAGATCGCCTTAAGAACAGATCAGGGAATATAGTTCTGAGTCTCCTATACTTCATTCTTATAGTAAGTTGTGCCCCAACTCAGAGTAAAAACTCTACTCCCTACGTAGAGCCCAGCGAAGATATCTTAAGGATCGGAGTGTCAACAAGCGCTCCTCCTCTCATTTATAAGCAGGGTAAAGATATTGTTGGCCTGGAGGCCGAACTGGCAAGGGAATTTGCCGATTATCTGGGCAAGTCTGTACGTTTTATTGAGCTGGACTGGCAAGATCAGATACCAGCCCTGCTGAATAATCGGATAGATATTATTATGTCCGGGATGTCCATAACAAAAATGAGACAAATCAGGATAGCTTTCAGTGAACCGTACTTCAGGACAGGCCAGATGGCTCTAATTCGCAGAAAGGACGCAGACAGGTACCCCCATGGGTATTATTCTATTTTCGGTTGGACTTTGAGGATGGAAATTGGTGTGGTAAAAGGAACAACTGGTGAGTCATTCGTCAAAGAAAACTTTGGCAGAGCGAAGAAAATCATTTCTTATCAGACTTCAAAAGAGGCCGCGAAGGCTCTGGCAGGGGGCGAAATCGATATGGTTATACACGATGCTCCCATCATCCTCATGCTAGCGGCTAAGAATGAATCAAAGGGTTTGGTTCCATTGCCCTCTCTGCTGACAGAAGAATACCTGGCCTGGGGAGTCAGGAAGAATGACGTGGAACTCCTGCAATCAGCCAACAGTTTCATTAAGACTTATAAAAAAGACAGCAGGTTACATGAGATTGTGAATCGATGGATACCGCTCAGTAAATGATTCACCGAACACTTGATAGCAGTTAGCATACATATTATTCATGAACAATCTTGTTTCCAATAAGTTTAGCTCATAAACACTCATCATCAGTGTTATTCATCTACCTCTATTCATAGTGCACTTGATGAAGTAGAACCCACCTAATTAGCTACCCTTTTCGGTCAATCATCCCCCAGGCGGGGTGCAAGAGTAGCTTGGTATAAACATTGCATCTTGCGAAGTTCGAGTCCCTTAGTTATTACCCCAGAAATCATATACATACATCAATGCGAACTTAGTAGTCGGGGCTTAGATCCGAGAGAATTTTCGTTCCTGACTTAATTTGTAACAGGCACATTCATATAACATGGAACCCCCGGTCCTTAGGGGCCAGGTCAGAGTTCAATGGTTTTGGCGGTAGAAATCGGGAGCTGTTTTGGAGCACTGGAGTATTGGAGTATTGGAGTGTTGGCAAAAGCGAAAGCCAGAATTCAACTAAAATTGGTCCTTTCATTACTCCATTACTCCAGTAGACTGCCAGATGAGGGAAGGACCATTCAAGCTCGCTCTGTGGGTGGCTCAAAGCGCCTCAGGGCCCGGATTTTTACTATCGAGAACCTGGCACCAATAGTATTGGAGAAGCTGGAAAATGATCAAAGTGGGACGAAGCACTAAAGCCTTTGTACTGGTAACCTTCTTAGTTTTCACTTTTTTTTCCACCTCGGCTCAGGCGGCGCCGGTAACGATCAATGATAATCAGGTGGTGCAACTGGATGGTGAACAAGTGGAATTGTTGAAAAGACAGCCAGGCATTTACTACGTCAAGTACCCGCCAGAGAAGCTACTGCATTACTACAGCCTGGTTGAAATACCTGACGAACTCGGAGGAGGGTATTTCATCGCTGCACCGAAAGATTTGGCTGCGGCTCTAATCGCTGTAGGGGCTGCTGACCAGAGCGAGGCAGCGGTTACCAGGCAGGTTACTCCCAGCGGCGATAGATGGATGGTGGCTCTCTATTTCGGCGGTGCTATGCCTCAAGATGGCGATGTTGATGCAGAGGCATACCCTTTTGGGGTGACTCTCACCGACTCCAGCAAGGTTAATTATGACAATAAATTCACCTTCGGAGGCCGGTTTGGATATTGGTCCACAGATGCCAACTGGGCCGGCTTTGCCCTGGATATCTCATATCTCCAGTTGGATGCAAGCGGTATAAACACGGATGTCATTCCTGTGTCGGCACTTGCCATGTTCCGCTATCCGGGGAAGAGGCTGCAGCCCTATATTGGTGTTGGGCCGGGCATATTTTTTTCCGACATTGATGTGGACATGCAGGTGAGTGGGGAGAATAAGAAGTTTTCAGATCGCAACGTCGATGTTGGGCTAGACGCGCGAGCCGGCTTAACATGGAGAGTCTTTAAACGTATTGCCGTATTCGGCGAGTACCGCTTTGCCTACTATAAGGGAAATTACGATGACAATGTCAGCGCCGCTGGCACGACAGCTAAAGTGAAGATAGACACTGACGTAAAGGTCCACAATTTACTCTTTGGGGTGTCGTATAATTTTTAGACCCGCCATTGATGCAGTTTAGGAGCGATTCTTATGGATAGGCATTCATCCATGGCAAGAGTGAAACTGCTCATTTTGCTCATACCGATTTTTCTTCTGGTATCACTACCAGATGCAGCAACCGGCCAGAGCCCGAGCAATGTAAGTCCCATCATCAGAATGAAGAAGGAGGAAATCCAAGCGCAGGCCATTAGCAGGCGCGTCACTAGGGCCTTCGGGGCTCCGGCCCTGTCGAATAGCCTGGTTAAGGTTGATGAGGCCGGGAAAATTCACACCTACATTCGGGTCTACACTTTTGGCAGCGCAGAGAGAGTCCAGCTCGAGGCCTTCGGAGTCAACATAGAAGTAGTCAATGAGGAATATGGGATTATTCAGGCCTGGGTCCCCTTTGACATGGTCGATGCGGTGGCCCAACTTTCCTTTGTCAAACGGGTTGAACCACCCAGCTACGCCACCACAATGACTGGCAGCGAAACTACCGAGGGTGATGCCGTCCTCAGAGCGGTAAATTTGCGGGGGTTAGGGTTTGACGGCACCGGGATTAGAGTGGGTGTCATCTCTGATGGGGTGGATAACATGGCTGCCGCCCAGGGCACAGGTGACCTGCCGGCAACTATTACTATCCAGACCTATGCGGGAAGCAATGACGAGGGCACCGCCATGTTGGAGATTGTCCACGACTTGGCCCCCGGGGCAGAACTGGGTTTCTGTGGACCATCAACAAGCGTAGAAATGGTGACTTGTGTAAATAATTTGGCCGGCGCATTTGGTGCCGACATCATAGTTGACGACCTGGGTTTTTTTGGTGAGCCATTTTTCCAGGACGGTCCCGTAGCCAATGCAGTTGCAGGTGTTGTAGCCAGCGGGGTGTTTTACACAACTTCTGCTGGCAACCAGGCACAAGAACATTATCAGGGAGGCTACGTGGACAGCGGGGATGGAAATCAGAGTCATCTGATCAGTGCAGGCAACAATGAGTTCACTGTCAGCAGCACTGGAAATGCCCGTGTCTTTTTGCAATGGTCCAACTCATTTGACGGTACTGCCAGTGACGACTACGACCTCTGCCTCGCGGCCGAGAACGCGTTGACCTGCGCTGGTTTTAACGACGCCCAGGATGGGGTTGGGCTTGATGATTGGCCCTGGGAAGGTAGACTGGAGGATTGCAGCGGGGGGTGTGCCTTCCAGGTCCGCTTGGTGAACGGCAACGCCCGAACCCTGGAGCTTTTTGTATTGGACGGAACCTTGGACATAAATGATCGGGTTACCACAGACAGCATCTTCGGTCATGCTGCAGTTCCCGGTGCATTGGCTACAGCTGCAGTTTACTGGAATACCCCAGGTACTATTGAGGACTTCAGCTCACGAGGCCCTTCCACCATCCTAATTCCTGCTACCGAGGTACGCACCAAACCGGATGTCACCGCTACTGACGGGGTTTCGATTACCGGTGCGGGTGGTTTCGGTTCATGTTTGGCTGGTAACTGTTGGTTTTTCGGCACCTCCGCCGCCTCGCCGCATGTGGCCGGGGTGGCAGCGCTATTGATGAGCGCAGGAACATCGGCAAATGGCGCTGCCACTGCCCTCAAGCAGGGTGCAGTGGATCTGGGAGCTGCCGGCACAGATACCACCTATGGGGCAGGGCGCATCGACGCGCTTGCCGCGTACGGTTTTCTGCAAGGGGCACTTCAATTCAACCTCCAGGTGGACAATAATGACAATGGCGACGATGATTTTTGTTTTATCGCCACAGCGGCTTACGGCTCGGCAATGGAGCCCCAGGTCAAAATCTTGAGAGAGTTTCGAGACCGCTTCCTGCGCATTAATTATATTGGTGAATTGTATGTAGACTTTTAGGGATGAATTCCCGCCTTTTTTTGTGGTTCATATTAGCCATCATCTCATTGATTTACGAATCTGTTTTGACCAATCTCACCTTGTTGTGCTAAGTTTTTATAACCAGTGATAGATCCTTGGGTGATTATTCATTTTTTCGCTGGAAAACAGCTGACCTCCATTGAGAAAGAGGTTAGAATTACGTTTGGCGCGGTGGTTTTGTGGAGATTGGGTAATCCGTGTTAAAGACAGGAAGGCAGAAGATCTCTCTCTCGCGCGGGAGTTGCTAGGAGGGAAGGAGGTTGCCGTGAGGAACTACAGTAAGAGGGTGGCGATTTGCGCTACGTTCATTACAGGTTTGTTTTTTTTGACTCTGGCCGTTGGCTACGCTGAAGAGAGTTCCGGCCTCAAGGGTTGGGAGAAGGGCAGTGATTACAACAAGCTCTATAACCTGGATGAGTGGGATGACTTCAAGGGATATGTGGTGGGCTTCACAAAGATTATTCCTCTGCCCGGCATGGCACCTGGGGTAGCACTGCTGGTCAGGGACCGAGACAGCAATGAAATCGTTACCGTGCACCTTGGACCTAGAGCGTTCGTCAATCCCAATAGTGTTGGGGTCAGGAAGGGCGAGAGAGTAAAGGTGAAGGGTGTGTGGGCTGAGATCAAAGGCAAAGAGGTATTCCTGGCGGCCAAAGTGAAAAAGGGTGATCACTTCGAATACAAGTTGCGGTTGACAAAGGACGGTACACCTTTCTGGACCATGAGCCCGGAAGAGATGTCCCGGGAGAGTGAAGACAGGTGAGAATGCTTAACGATTGCCTCCAACTGCAAGGTGCAGATCGGGTTTGAGGTCGAGACCAAAGGAAAAGGCATGATCTAACGAGATAATCCCTGTGAAGGTTTAAGAACCCGGCAAAGCAAAGACAGAGTCCAAGTGGGCTCTGCCTTTTTTTTTGCACTTATGAAATTAAATTGTTCTGGCTGTATCTTCTTCATAACCAACACCTGAACCAGCGACGGTAATGAAGGGATAATCTCTGACGGATGATGTAACTAGTTGAAAACCATCGACTATGACCAATCAGGAATCAGTTTGGCATTGCTTTTGCTAAACTGATATTTGTCAGAAAATCCTGGCCAGTGGATGTTTTTCGCTGCCATCTGTGGTCGGGTTTCAGATGGGTCCTAACAAGATGGTAGCCATGGGCTGGCTTCTCAAATGGCCTTTGCCTTAACTTCGGGACGATGATTATGGGAAAGAGTTCCTCGACTGACAAAACCCAAGGAGGCAATCCGAAAAAACCTGCTTCCAAGAAACTCGATTTTCTCCTGGATACCATCGATACCGAGGTCGCCAATTTGGCGGATGTTGTCGAGGTACCAGGGCCTATTCTGGATGATGTGCCCCCCAATAAAGGGGGGGCAACCAGCCTCAATGACCAAGAAGCTCCACTGGAAGGCCTTGAGCTGGATATGGACCTGTTTGGGGAGTCGGATGAACCGCCACCAGCAAAGGAGCCTGGCCAGAGCCAGGCGCAAACTGCGCTTGACGCCATGAGTGATGCAGAGGGCGAAGTAGAGGCAATGCTAGCCAAAGAGGTGGAGACAAGCGACAGAGGTGGTAATACCCCTCCAACCACCAGTGAAGAAGCGGAGGATCAAGACATTGCCAAAGCACTGGACGAACTCCTCGCCACCCGTGAAGTGGACGCTTCTAAACTATTAAAGAAGGCTCCACCACCAAGAAAACAGCCCGCTGACAAGCCTCCTGCTGTCGAAGATCAGTTTTCTGATGATCTCTTTGACGATCTGGACAAGAGGTTTGAACCCGAAGAAACCGACTTCCTCAAGGATGAACCGGTTGCCTCAGAAACAGACCTGGCGAAAGATCTGCTGCAGGATTTGACTGATGATTTCGAGCCGGAAACAATCGATACCGTTGCCAGCGGGTCACCAACTGTTGATGAAGAGTTTGCTGAGGATTTTCTTGAGCAAGCGGCAGCGCGGGGTGATGGGGCTGCAGGGGATGCAGGTAAAGAGGTCCCGGCAAGTAGTGGAGATGAAAAACTGGCTGGCCTGTTCAGCAAAAAGATTGAAGAGCTGGTAACTCGCCTGGTGGAAGAACGGTTGTCTGACATTGCCGAGCGGGTGGTTATGGAAAAGATAAACAAGATATTCTCATCCATGAAGTAGTTTTTCGAGTTTCTCCCATCTGTTTAGTTCGAGACAATCCCATGCAGATCATTTATCTGGCAAGCCATTTTGACCAATACCAATGTTTTATGCTAGGTTGGACCTCACAATTTGTGTTTTCAATGATTCTAGGCTAAGAGGGCAGCCTGATGGATCCAGCTAAAAAATTTCGTAGAATACTTGGTGTTGCGGTTATCTGTTTGGTTCTCGCTGTGCTCGCTGGCTGCAGCACCTCTCCAGCTGGGCCGGCCCTTTCGGTGCAGTCGCCACCCGGGACCAAAACAACGGTTATTCTCCTGCGGCACGCCGGTAGAGACATGAATCTTGATGTGCCAGACCCCGGCCTCACTTGGCGGGGTCGAAGGCGAGCCAAAGAGCTGGTGGAAGCTCTTGGCGACAAAGGCGTGACTGCAATCTACTGCTCAAATCTCCGGCGGAATCGACAAACCGCGCAACCGTTGGCGGACCATCTTGGTTTGAAACCGAACATTGTTTATACTTCGCGATTGTCCCGTCCAGAAAAGTTGGCCAGCGAGCTCCTCGACGAATTTCTTACTAAACACACGGGGGGCGTTGTGGTCTGGGTTGGAAACCTGAGAAACGTGGAGGAGATGTACAAAATGGTGGATGGAACCGGTAGTCCGCCAACCAAGTACGGTACCCTGGCTATCGTGATAATACCGGACGTGACCCCGCCGCGTATCAGGAAGTTGACCTACGGTGAGTAACAAAGTGGGGTTCTCAACGCTTTATAGTACGAGCCAGGCGGCCATCCCGGCACAATTTTGCAGGACCTTGCTGGAGACACTTCCCATGAAGAACTCTTTGACCCCCGAAAGACCTCGTCGTCCCATGACGATGGTGCCGTAGCCGTTGTTCCGGGCCTCGTCCAGGATATCACTGGCCGCGCTTCTACTTCCGTCCACCACTTTGGTAGTTATCTGAGACTCATTCAGGCCAGCCTTCAGCAGCATTTCCTTGGCTTTATTCATAAACGGTTCTATCTCCTGGCCTGCCTTGGTTTTCCAGAGCTCCTCAAGCTCCGGAGCCTCATCCAACACCTCCTGGGGAACAAAGCGTCTCAAGTGCCGCATGGTGTGAAAAAGCGTCACCGGGTTATCGGTTCCGGCAAGCATGAAGCCGACATGATCTACTGCCCTGAGGGCATTGTCCGAGCTGTCAACGGCAACCAGTACCCGGTTTGAGGTCACCTTACCCTCTACGATCCACACCGGACATACCCGGCAGTACTCCAGGAGCTTGCTGGAGACCTCGCCCATGAAAAAAGTCTCAAGCTTGCTACGACCACGGGTGCTAATAAGCACAGAATCCGCCCTCTTGTTTTCTACCCAATTACAGATGTCTTGGGGAATACTATCCGCTCTTTTTCGATAGACTGTCTGCAACCGGTCTTCGTCAAAGCCTTTCTGAAGGAGGAAATTCTTGGCCTGGCTGAGGATTTTTTCAGCCATACGGATGCTCTTATTCTCTAAAGCTTTCAATTTGGTGCTGGTCTCACGGCTCATGGAGCGGTCATCAGTGAGTATGGGGGGCAAACTGGGGAGTATATGCTTAAGAGTTACTTCCAGGTTGTGGTCTTTGCCGTACAGAAGATCAATGTATTCCAGGGATCTATGAGCATTATCAGAACCGTCCACCGGCAAAACGATCATCTTAGTTAATTCACTCATGCTATCTCCTCCAGCGGGTCATTACTTCAAAATTCGCCAACAAGCAAACTAATGCTTTTCAGAGTCTCTTTCATTGTCTTTTGATCAAGAGCACGATATGGAAGTACTCAAATGGTGAACATTGGCTAATCAGAACAAAACATTTGAGGCGCTAGAATAATTACGCAAACGTTATTTGTCAACACTTCGAAACTGCGGTCTGGGCACAAAACGGGGACCTGGTGGGCGGTGTGTTGGAGAGACGCACGCTTAGCCCGGCTATTTCATCACGCCCCGGCGTGACTGCGACCACTTCAGGATCTCAGATTTCAGATTTGGGGAGGCATAGGGCATGGAGCATAGAGCATAGGGAAGAAATTTCTAATTTTAAAAGCCGAAATCTGCAATGAAAGAAACGAGGAGCCAGGAGCCAGTAGTCAGGAGAAAGTGGTAAACGGCAAATCTTCATTGAGCTTCGAAGATCTAAAATCCCTGAATCCCTGAATTCCTTAATCCCTCAATTCCAAATCTGCAATCCATAAGGGGCAATCTATGCGAGCAGCGTGGAAGCAAAAAAACCCCCACCAACCTTCCTCGCCGGAGGCCGGTGGGGGCAGGGTAGGGCTTACCTGTTAAGGGGACCTGACATCCCAAGAGAAGAGAATAGAGGCAGGAAGCCCCACCAAGACCTGGAACAACAAATGATTCTTTTTATGCAACCGCCCCAAATGGCCAGTAAACAGAAAACAAACAAGAAAGAGAGAAGAATTTCACGTCACAGTGTTCACATAGGTAGTACTTACTTCCGGGCAGCAACCTCATCCAAAGGCTTCGTCTGATCCGATGCCTTTGGATGCTTTTGCACCTGGGGCATGCTTTGCCGCGAACGAGTATTGCCATCTCTGCACCAATCATTAACAGTGCTCAGGACTTGGCTATTAAAAAACGAATTGGATTCCATGGGGAGGCGTGATTAACTCCCATCGCGGTTATTTTCCAGGTTCAGGCAGATCATTTCCACAGACTGGGCATGTTTTTACAGTTGGTCTAATGTGTAGATCTGCCTTGCAATGGGAGCATACAATCTTATTGAGCTTTATCTTTTTTTTTCGGCCATCTACTGCCATCCCTAGTCCAAGTTGACTCCCGTCACTCTGAAAGGTCGTAGGTTCATTTGACAACCCGCCCCGGTCAGGTCAGTTTCTTCGCTCTTGACCAGAGCGTCTATCTTCACCACTTCTGAGATCGATTATCCTCCAGTTCGCCCCACTTTTTCTCTCGGAGCTTACTTCTCGATTAAGGACACGCTCAAACCTGGGGTTAGATGTCCATCTGCGCTCACTGCCGGAACGCCTATCCTTGCCGCTTCTTCTTTCTTCTTTAGATACAGCCACCGTGACTTCCCCCACTCTTTCTGGCATCCGCCAGAGGGGTTAGTCCTATTAGTTAATATTGTTGAAAACTTATAGGCACAAATCATACCAATTTAAGCGACAGCAATTTTACTATTAATTACCCATATTTACCCTCCTTACCCAAGGCAACACCTTCATATTATTGGGAAATCAAGTTCCTAAATTGGGTAAACAATTGCCATTTGTAACTAGCCCGGATGTTTCATGAAAATGCTCTAGCGAGCGCATCCCGCGTAGTCTGTCTGAGGTGGACGGGGTTAGCGAGCGAACTACAATAAAATGGTATAAGTACCTTACATTTGGAATCCGCCGGAGGCGGACTGCAGCTTTCTGCAGGGAGCTTCAATTCCCGTGGCGAGACAGCTTGGAGAAAATGCTTCAATAGTTTGGATCAGAGGTTAGACTTGGGGCTGACTCTGAAGGTGGGGCGGATAACCAGTTGCCACCAAGGAAGAGAAAAAGCTTTAAGTGGCTTGGCCATCCATGACATCAATATAGTAGATCTGGTGATCGACTAAAATGGGATCTGGACGTATCAAGATGACACTGGGAGAGAAGATATCATGAGACGAACTGGCTACCACAGCCGAATCATTTTCTGTTCTTGCACTTGGGTAAGTAACGTAATGGATTATCTTCTGGTACTGTTTGTATGTGCAGCCTCTATCTGGAGAGGGACATTCTAAAATGAGGACCCTCAATTCTCCGAAAGCAGCGATACAGCGCTGGCATTTTGGGTCAGCAGCGGATTTTTCGCTACTTCGCCTTTCGACACCGCGATATTGAGGGTCCTTTGCCTTCCTGCGCTCTGCGCCACTACGTCGATCTCCGCTACTGCGTCGCTCCCTAACTCTTCGACGATCAGCACTATGAGGACACACTAAAATTCTCCTTTCGGGTTAGTACAATTTCGAAATGCAAGTGAGCAGACTACCCGAAAAAGGAGAACATGTAAACATTCTTTCGCATCTCTCAAAAGAGTATTTCAACAATGGCAAAAATCCCCACGGAGACAACGACAGGGTCACCATCCATTCAAGACCTATCCAATGTCAATCCCAGTGGGGCCAATCATCAGTCAAAAGAAAACCCCCACTGACGAGGATAAAGGTCTTCACCCATTCAAGACCCATTCTTATCAACCCCAGTGGGGGTAATTTAGTAGGACTAGAGTTTGCTCCAGCCCTGGCGTGAGAGATGTAGACTCATCTCTCATTTATCCTTATATAACAAGAAGTATGCCGATTTATACAAGAGCCGTTGTGTCAGATATTTCCTATAGTTAACATTTACATCACCAGCAGATTGGGCAAAAAACCGTTGTGCAAGCTACACATGTGTTGGGAAAGTGCCACAAAAATCTAGGCCTGCACCTTAAGTGGGTGACCTGAGCGGTTTTTACCTACCTTCTTTTCCAAAGCTTGCAAATATTCAGTGGCAACTTCACCCAAACTTTGGTCAGCTATGACTTTAGCGATGAATTGTTGATCTTCGTTTTCAATATTTAGAAAACGAACACCCATTCCGCGGGGTGTAATCTCGTCAGCACGACCGTGGATATTCGACCAGACTACTTCTGCGTTGACTGATAAGCGACGGTTGGGGGCATCGATGATCATATCAAATACTTCGTTTAGCTTCAGTGGTTTCGAACAACTAATAAAGGCGCTGAGTGTACTGAAGTTTAGCGTCTCGCCTTCCAGATCCCCCTCAGAATGTTGAACGATTACGGGCCATTTGAGTTCGGCCCGAAATTGCCGGCGTCTTTCTTTCTTCATGGGCCACCTCCCTGTTCCCTCAGCACTGAGTCCTGAGGGCTTCGACTGAGTCAGCCGAAGTCTGAATAAATTCGATGAAGAATTTATAAATCGTAGGACTTAGCTATTTACAGAATGGTGACTTTCGCCGTGTGCGCCGGAACATTCAGAGATGGGATATGCTTTGTCGCATAGCCAGCAGTGAACATTATCTTCGTTGGAGACCCAAGAGATCTGCCGGTGGCCTTGTGGGCACTGCCTGGGGTGCTCAAATCGAAAAATGGATGTCACATTTCCAAATAGCCTATCTCGCAAGCTAAAAGCCATAGTTTCCCCTCCCTTTTCTGCTAAAAACCGAGGTCAAGTGACGTCAAATGACGTCAAATGAAAGCCCAGTTCTTTACCAGAAATTACACAATATCTCTGTGACTATTGAGGATAAAAAAGGTGGGTGCGAACAATATGGGGCATTTGGATAAACAAAAAACATAACAGGTACTAAACGCGCAGCATCTGAACTTTACCACAAACAAGGTTGACTTTGTCAAGGGTTAACAATTAGAAAAGCAGAGCTGATCGTTCCGCTGGTTTTTTTCAAAGCTAGCTAGTCTGCCGATACTCTAAAACTCGCTTCCCCGGCGCATACGGTCTCGCTCACCTTTTATCTCGATCGTCATACCCCCCAGCTTCTTCTCAGCGACATCCTGCCATTCTGCTGGGAGTTTCTGAGATTTATTAAAACCGAAGGACAATGGGAACTCCACCGTCTCGCTCTTGGCCTCTTTGGAATCGCGCACAAAAACCTGCAACTTGTAAGTATTGCTCAGGAGACTGCCGTCCCTTGCAGTTCTCATAAAGAGGTAGCCAGCAAACTCCAGACGGTGATTTTTCTTGAGCTGTGTGATGCTGGTTTGAGGGCTTATGCCCGGCCCGGACAAAACAGCAACGATGGTCTTCATGTTGCCGTCAATGTCATTGGCTCGCAGGTAAACTCTCCAAGAGGTGCCAGGTCGGATTACGCTGCTGGCGTAGGAGTCCACAATCGCTGGTGCCTCATTAGCGCTGGCCTGCCGGGAACCAGCACATACCCAGAAGAGAAGACTCAGGACCAGAGTGGCCAAAACTGTTCGCTTCATAACAATAACCTCCACAACCGCATTCGGAATGACCTATGGCTAGTTATGCATTCTGTCCGGCAGGGTCAAGAGTATTGCCTCCTAATGTGGCTTACAAATCTCCGGAATCAAACCAGACCCACCAGTGGGGCTCATAATTCCTTTTCGCAATAGTCACAGATGTAAAGCTTGTCTGCATTTTCGATATCGCTCCGGCTAATTAGAATTTCATCTGTGGGGTCACATCCCTTCCGGTAGTTTTCTCCGTCAATACAGGTGATACATCTCACCTTACCATCAGCTTCGACTATTGCCCGTATATTGGTAAGATCAATAATCGGCATCCTTTTTATCCCCTTTTCTATGAAATACTCCCGCCAACCAGTTGGAACTGACGGGCTGGGTGGTAACTTGAGCAACATTCCTTTGTAGTCGTTTGAACCCTACCCACCATTACAGAATAAAACAGATGGCCCGACAATGTAGTCCTAGCCCGGATAATTCATGAATTGACTACTCCGACCATGGATATGAACGTCCTTCCGGGCGTCCTCGGGCCTCGAACCCTGCGACGTACCGTTCAGGTACGGAATTCAAGCCCCTGCGGTTGCCCGGTGGCACGCTCACCTTCACAGTCTCGCAACACCAATTCATGAAATATCCAGGCACTCAAGCCTTGCCGGTCAGCGCGAAGTGGTTCCCAGTCACTATTTGGTGTTGGGGAGAGTTGGTCAAGATTTGGAAAACTGGGCGTTAACTGCAGTATCGCTAATAATAGCAAGAAAACACGCTGTCTAGGAAGTCGCGGTCGCCGCTGGAAATCCGGGTGAATTGAACGCCCAGGCCTCTAGACAAAATATTGCCAGAACTCCCGAGGTCACGTGTCCATGCCACCTCGGCAGTGACAACCAACAGACCGGCATAGCCGGGAGGTTTAATAACCAGGCGAAAAGATTCATCTTGCACAGGATCTGTCAGAGAATGGATAAAGGCGCCACCAGGGCTGATATTCCTGGTCTCTCCTTTAACAATGCAGTTAGGAGTTAACAAGAAAACAGGCCAATTGACATCAGCACGGGTGAATCGCCGCTTTTTTTCCTGAGTTGACATTAGCTTACAGTGTGCAGAATGCAATGGAGGCTATGAAGCAGTCATCGTGTACTGTACCATGAAGAAGGATGCTCATGTCAATCGGGAAAACCACCATTTTGGAGCCTGGGGGGCTAGAAGTCGATCCACAAAGTAAAAAGGATGTTTCTGAAAGATCGCCCGTGCTCCCACGAAAAAGGATGCGGCTCCACCTGCTCAAGGGCTGCCGATTCGGTCAGCGAGGATGCCAACGGAAAGTGCAAAATTGTGAGAGTGATTCCATCTGAGCATGACGTGGTAGTTACTGTAGACCAAAAAAGTTCGATCCTTTGGTCCATCTGGCTGCACAATTGAAGCTGGCAAATTTGGTGCCGGGAAACCACTTCCATCCAGAGGTCTTATTCCCAATGCCCGCCACTCACTGAGGCGTCTTTGGAGTTTGAAGTCGCCAGATTTCAGGTGGGCTCCCTTGGGTAGACAGATCTCCTGTCCCCAGGTCTGACCCTCCCTCCAGCCGGAGCGCGACAGGTAATTGGCTGCTGAGGCGAAAGCGTCCTCCTGGCTTTGCCAAATGTCAATACGTCCATCACCATCAAAATCCACAGCGAAGTTGCGAAAAGTAGACGGCATGAACTGCAGTTGCCCCATGGCACCTGCCCAAGATCCTTTCATCTGAGCAAGAGGTATGTGGCCTTCATCCAAAATACGCAAGGCGTGAATGAGTTCCTTCCTAAAAAAGGAACCACGCCTGCCGTTATAGATGAGTGATACCAGTGAATCTATTACCGGATGAGATCCGGTGACTCGACCGAAATCAGTTTCAATGCCCCATAAGGCCACTAGAAATCTGGGCTCTACGCCATAGTGTGCTGCTATTTGGGCCAGCAGTTTACGCTTGTCGCTGAGCTTTCTACGTCCATTGGCAACGCGTTCTCTTGCTAGAACCCGGTCCAGATAGTCGTTGAAAGATAATTTACTTTCCGGCTGATTTCGATCCAACTCAATGACTTTAGGAATGGGTTTGAAATCCCCCAGCGCTTTATTCACGGTCTTTGGGGGAATTCCCCTGTCCAGCGCTTCCTTTTTGAGTACTGCCAACCAAGTCCTGAAACTCGGCTCCATTCCCTCAGCCATTGAGGCGGTAGGGATAAGCGCACAGAAGAGAAAGATGCTCACCGTGAGGATCGAACAAAAAACAGTAAAGAATCGATGGTAGAAAGTCATCATGGATGCTGCTGCTGTTGTGGTGTTAGAATGATTGGTCTCGCAACGCTTGTACACAAGGATCGTGCCAAGTCAGAGTTACATATTTTATATAATAATTTCAAATATTTATTTGAGTTTACCTCAAGAGTCACGCTGAGTATACTGGGTAATAGAGGTTATAAAAGTGGAAAGAAAATACCACTGGGAGATTGTGGATTTCAGATTTCGGAATGCGGAATTGGGATTAAGGGATTGAGGGATTTTAGATTGAAGATTGTGGATTGCGGATTTAAAAAAAAGGTACACAGCAGGCAGAAAGACAATGCACATTGCGCATTAGTCAATTATCATCTCGCATTTTACTCAAATGTTTCAATT
>Ga0209536_100004858_pt1 | contig 21137 bp, 15 predicted proteins | sample DeeMarSeWOR28_12_FD_187461 | JGI IMG/M metagenome (GOLD analysis project Ga0209536, IMG submission 187461) | Marine sediment microbial communities from White Oak River estuary, North Carolina - WOR-2-8_12 (SPAdes) (version 2) | ecosystem: Environmental > Aquatic > Marine > Intertidal zone >... | reverse complement strand
TCGTTCGAAGTAGCGGCGGGCCGCCGCGCCGTCGCCGGCCTTGAGCGCGAGGTAGCCCAGGTTCCGGAAAGAAGGCGGATAAGGTTTCTCGTGGGCGATGGAGCGGAGATAGGCCTCGCTCGCGGCTTCGGCGTCGCCTTCTCCGCCGCGTTGCCGGTACATCTCCCCGCGGTAGTAGTCGACCAGCGCAGGGTCGAGGCCCATCGCCGCGTGCCGCTCGAGCAGGAACTCGGTGCGCCCGAAGTTGTTGATCTCGGGGTCGCGGACCAGCATCGGCGAGGCGGCGAGCTGCTTCTCGAAGTCCGCCATCTCCATCCACAGGCCGCGCTCGTCCTTGGACTCCGGCTGCGGCACGTGCCCCGGCTGGATGCGCGGCGGCGGCGGCTCGGCCAGAGCAGTCGGCTCGCCGAGTGCGAGGCCGACGACAGCGAGCGCGACGGCGGCCAGGGCGTCAAGGTTGCGCAACGGCTGCGCTCTCGGGCAGGTCCTTGAACAGCTCTTCCATGACCTGCCTGGCCCCGTCCGGGTCGCGCAGGTCGGCGGTGCCGGCCTGCAGCAGGTTGAACCAGACGATCTCGCCCGTCTTCAGGTCGACGAGCGACGCGAAGCCGCCCTGTCCGCCCGTGGAGATGCCTACGCCCGCCATGGCGGCCAGGAAGGCGAAGGCCATCCGGCCACCGCTGGCCTGGAAGTCCCGGTAGAAGGAAAACAGCGCATAGTCCGCGCCGTATCGTTCCCCGATGGGTGCGATACCCGGCCCGAGCGACCAGTCGAAGGCCTGCCCCTTGGTCGGCAGCTTGGGCCCGAAGAAGTAGTTGGCCAGCACCGTGTTGCCGACGGCCCCGTGCAGCCGGCCGTACTGGTTCTCGAGGTCGCCGAGCGGCTGGCTCGTGTCCATGACGATCAGGTCGGAACCACGCCGCGCGGCGCACTCCTGGACCGCCACGACGAAGTTCTCCTGCGCCGCGGCCGTCCAGTCCGCGTGCGGCTCGGTCAGCCCGCCGGCAGTGAGCAGGTAGTACTTGACGTCGGGCTGCATCAGCAGGATGCGCGGCTTCTCGACCGTCGTCTCCAGCCGGCTCACGTGGCTGACCGTCTGTGTGGTGGCACAGCCCGTTGCCAGCGCTGCCAGGACCAGCACCACGGCCGTCGATGACGATTTTGCGTTGCAAGAGCCGATGCGACGGACGAGCGAACACGTCCCACGGCTCCGGCCGGCACGAACACGAAGCAGCAAACGGACATGGGGGCGACGGGAGGATGACGACCGTCGGGCCGGACCGGACAGGCGCCCGGGCTACAATCCCGTCCCGGTTTGCGACTTGCCTCCGAGGGAACTGAATGAGACTTCCGCGCCTCTTGAGCGCGCCGGCGTTGCTGGCGATAGCGTCCGCGGCACTCGCGCAGCCGGCCGCCCCTCCCGTCGTCGTGGCGCAGGTAGAGCTCGCGCAGGAGGCAGACGAGCTGGTGCTGAGCGGGACCGCGACCGCCCGGCGCAACTCGCGCGTCTCGCCGCCGACGGACGGACTCGTCACGGAAGTCCTGGTCGACGTGGGCGACCGCGTGAAGAAGGGCCAGGCGCTCGTGCGCCTCGACAAGGTCATCGCCGAGCACGAGCTGGCGACCGCGCAGGCGGCGCTCGACGAGGGCCTTGCCCGGCTCGCCGACGCGCAGCGCAAGCGCGACGAAGCCGCTGAGGTGCACGCGCGGGCGCTGATCGCGGACACCGTCTACGAGTCGGCCGTCGCGGAGGCGAGCATCCAGGCCGCAGCCGTCGAGCGGCTGCGCGCCGAGTACGAGCGCCGACGGGAGCTGCTCGACCGGCACACTGTCCGCGCGCCGTTCGCGGGCATCGTGGCCCGCAAGATGGCCGAGGCCGGCCAGTGGACACAGCGCAGCGAGGCCCTGCTCGAGGTCGTGGACACCGAGGTGCTGCGCGTCGACGTGGCGGTGCCGCAGGACTACTTTGCGGACGTCCAGCCGGGCACCCCGGCGAGCATCCGCTTCGACGCGATGCCCGACGAGCCCATCGAGACCCGCGTGACGACCCGCGTCGCAGTGGGCGACCCGGCAGCCCGGACCTTCCTGGCCCGCATCGAGCTTGCGAATCCCGGCTTACGCTTCACGCCGGGCATGTCGGCGAGGGTGGTCCTGAGACCCGGCGGCCAGGATGGCGGGGGCGTCCTGCGCGTGCCGCGTGACGCGCTGCTGCGGCTCGCAGACGGCAGCTATCGGCTCTGGCGGATCCAGGGGGAGACCGGGGCGCCCGTCGCGAGGCCGGTGTCGGTGGAGGTGCGCCGCTTCGCCGGGCGCTTCGCCGTCCTGGCGCCCGGCGCGGTCGAGGCCGGCGAGCGCGTGGTCGTCCGCGGCAACGAGAGCCTGCGGCCCGACCAGGCGGTGCAGGTCGTGGCGCCGGCGCGCTGAACATGCTGTTCCGGCAGATCATCGACAAGCCGGTCCTGGTCGCGGTCGCGATCTCGCTCATCACGCTGCTCGGCGTGCTCGCGGTGCTGCGCGTGCCCGTGCAGCTGATCCCGGACCTCGACGTCCGCGTCGTCACGATCATCACGCGCTGGCCCGGCGCGACGCCCCAGGACGTGGAGCGCGAGATCCTGATCGAGCAGGAGGAGTACTTGCGGACGATCGCTGGCATCGATCGCATGACCTCACGCGCCTCGATGGGACGGGCCGAGATCGAGCTCGAGTTCCCCTTCGGCACCGACATCAACGACGTCCTGATCCGGGTCAACAACGCCCTGACGCAGGTGCCTTCCTACCCGGAAAACGTCGACGAGCCGCGCATCGTCGCCGACTCGTACTCCGACAACGCGTTCGTGTTCTTCGGCATCTACCCGCTTCCCGGGCGCGACGTCGACGTCAACGAGCTCTACGACTACGTCGACGACAACGTGCGCGTCCCCGTCTCGCGGGTGCCGGGCGTCTCGGACGCCGACCTGCGCGGCGGGGTCGAGCGGCAGGTCCGGATCGAGTTGGACCCGCGGCGGCTCGCCGAGCGGGGCATCTCGCTCGCGGAGGTCCGCCAGGCCATCCGCTCGCGCAACCGCGACGTGTCCGGCGGCGACCTCGACACCGGCAAGCGCCGCTACCTGATGCGCACGATCGGCCGTTTCCGGGACGTGGACCAGGTCAATGACCTCGTGATCGCGCGCCGCGGCGAGGCGCTGGTACGCCTGCGCGACGTGGGCTACGCCGAGCTCGGCTTCGCCGAGGCGCGCTTCAGGAGCTTCATGAACGGCGAGCCCGTACTCACTCTGCGCATGCGGCGCGAGCCGGGCTCCAACATCGTCGCGGTGCGCGACGCCATCGCCGCCAGGATGGCAGAGCTCAACGAGACCACGCTCGCCGACGCGGGCCTCACGGCGAAGATGTTCGTGGACGACGCCAAGTACGTCGAGGACGCGGTCAAGGTCGTGCGGCAGAACCTGGTGCTGGGTGGCCTGCTCGCGACCGCCGTATTGTTCCTGTTCCTGCGGTCCTGGCGCACGACGCTGGTCGGGGCGATAGGCATCCCCATCTGCCTCGTCGCGGCCTTCCTGGGGCTCTTGCTGACGGGCCGGACGATCAACGTGATTTCGCTCGCGGGCGTCGCCTTCGCCATCGGCATGACGCTCGACAACAGCATCGTCGTGCTCGAGAACATCTACCGGCACCGCGCCGCCGGCCTGGACCGCGCAGACGCCGCGCTCAGGGGCGTGAGCGAGGTCTGGAAGGCCGTGCTCGCCTCGACGCTGACCACAGTGTTCGTGTTCATCCCGGTGTTGTTCGTGGAGGAGCAGGCCGGGCAGCTCTATTCCGACATCGCCGTGGCGATCTCCGCGTCCATCCTGATGTCGATGCTCGTGGCCATCACCGTCGTGCCGGTCGGCGCAAGGCACCTCGGCGGGTTTGGCCAGACGGCTGACAAAGGCGGTGCGGGCCCCGCGGCGCTCGCACTGAAGGAGCGCATCCTCGACTGGTCCCGCTGGACGAGCGGCGGACGCCGGCACCAGCTCGCGACCATTGGCATGACGCTGCTCGCGACGGCCGGGATCATCACCTTCCTGACTCCCAAGGCGGAGTATCTCCCTGAAGGCGAGGAGCCGAAGGCCTTCGCACGGGTCATCGCACCGCCGGGTTACAACATCGACGAGGTCGGCGCGGTGGCGCGGCAGATCAGGGAATTCCTGCAGCCGCACGTCGACGCCGACCCGGCCCGCTTCGACGCCGGCGAGACGGACTTCCCGGCGATCGAGGTCGCCATGCAGTTCTACGACGCCGGTGGCATCACCAACGTGCTGCCGACCATCGACGCAGGACACATCGACGAGCTCATCGAGCGCTTCTCCCGGGAGCTTCGCGGCTTCCCGGCGATGCGCGGCTTCGTGACCCGCGGCTCGATCTTCTCCGGCAACGCGGGCGGCACCCGCAGCATCAACGTCGATGTCAGTGGACCGGACATCGGCAAGCTCTACGCGGCGGCGCAGGCGATCCAGCGCGAGGCCGACAGCGTGTTCGAGAACGCGCAGGTGCGCGCCGAGCCGTCCGGGCTCGCGCTCGCCCAGCCCTTCCTCGAGATCCGGCCCGACTGGGAGCGCGCGGCCGAACTCGGCGTGTCCGCCGCGGACCTCGGCTACTTCGTGTGGGCCTACTCGGACGGCGCCTACGTCGACGAGTTCTTTCTCGACGACGACAAGATCGACATGTACCTCTACAGCACCGAAGGCGTCATCAACCACCCGGAGGATGTCGCCGGGCTGTATCTCTACTCGCAGACGGGAGCGGCGGTTCCGCTCTCGGCTGTGGCCCGTGTGACCGAGACCGCCGGCGTGGATTCGATCCGGCGCGTGGACGCGGCCCGTACCGTGACGGTCTCGATCATTCCGCCCCGCAGCGTGCCGCTCGAGACGGGCGTCGAGATCGTCCGCGAGCGCATCCTCGACGTGCTGCGGGAGCGCGGCGAGATCGATCCGCGCATCACCGCCCAGTTGAGCGGCGCCAGCGACCAGCTCGAGGCGACCCGGGAGGCGCTGTCCGGGAACTTCGTCGTGGCGGTGCTGATCGCCTACCTGCTGCTCGTGGCCATCCTCTCGCACTGGGGATATCCGCTGATCATCATGACGACCGTGCCGGTGGGGATAAGCGGCGGCATCGCCGGGCTGTGGCTGATCAACGCGGCGGGGGCCGGGCTCGGGCTCGTCGGGCTCGACCCGCTGCAGCAGCCTTTCGACATGATCACCATGCTCGGCTTCCTGGTGCTGATCGGGACGGTCGTGAACAATCCGATCCTGATCGTGGACCGGACCATGCACAACGTGCGCGAGCAGGGCATGGGCCCGGTCGAGGCGGTGCAGGAGGCGGTCGACACCCGCCTGCGGCCCATCCTGATGTCGACCATCACGACCGTACTCGGCCTGTCGCCGCTCGTGTTCATGCCGGGTGCCGGCACCGAGTTGTATCGCGGCCTCGGCGCCGTCGTCATGTTCGGCATCCTCTACTCGGCGATCGTGACCGTGTTGTTCCTGCCCGCGGTGCTTGCCCTCGTCTTCGGACTGCGGAAGCAGTGGCTCGAGAGGAGGATGCGGGCACAGCCGGCCGGCGAGGCGCCCAGGTAGGGGTTGGCCGCGCTTCCGGTCGGGCGCTGCCAGAGTAGACTCGAAACGTAATGGCCCCGCCGTCGGGCCCGGGGCGGGCAACCGCTATGAGCGCCTGGCACCTCTTCGTCGCACGGCTCTGTCGCCGGCTCTATTACTCCCGGGTGACCGTGCTCGGCGCCGAACGGCTGCCCATGCAGGGTCCCGTGCTGTTCGTCGCACTGCATCGCAACGGAGCGGTCGACGGCTGCGTCTACGCGTCCGTGCTGCCGCCGGCCGTGTTCATGATCTCGACCCAGCTCACGCGCTCGCCGATCGGACGTCTGTTCTTCACGGGGATCGAGGTCGTGCGCGAAAAGGATCGCGGCGACCGCTCCCGCAACCGCCGGGCCATCCAGGAGTGCCTCGATCTCCTGGCGCGGGGCGGTCGCCTGGTCGTCATGCCGGAGGGCACGAGCTCGCTCGGGCCGCGTCACCTGCCGTTTCAACCAGGCGCGGCACGGATCGCCTCTGCCGCGCTTGCGGCCGGCGTCCCGCTGGCCGTCGTGCCGCTCGGCGTGCACTACGAGCGCGCCTGGGCATTCCGCAGCCGCGTCGAAGTCGTGGTCGGGCACGCGCTGGAAACGGTCCTCGCGCCGGAGCTTGACGAGGAGCGGCGCGTCGCGACACTGCACGAGCGAATCGCGGAGGGCCTCGAGTCCGTCGGTGCACAGTTCGAATCGGCGGCAGCGCAGGAACAGTGCGAGCAGCTCGCCTACGTGGCGACGCTCGCCACGGAGCGCAACTACTTCGACTCGCTGAAGCAGCTCGAGACGGGCATTCCCACGGCCATCCGCGAAGCCGCTGCACGGGTCGGGCACCAGGCGGGAAGGAAGTCCCTACTGCGGCATCAGGGGGTGCCGCTCTGCCCGATGTGTCCGGTCGCACTGTATGCGGCGCTCCTGGTCGTGCTCACGCCCGTGGTGACGATCGCGGCGCTGTCGAACCTCCCTCCGCTCGCGGCTGCCTGGTGGGCGGGTCGCCACTTCCCGGACGACCGCAATGTCGTCGCGCTCTGGCGGCTGCTGGTGGGGTTGCCTGCGCTACTCGGCTGGGCGCTCGTCGTGATCGGCATCTCGATCACCGTTGCAGACTGGCGCGGGGCTGCGGTCTACGCCGTCGCCACCCTGGCCGGCATCCAGGCCTGGTACCGCTACAAGAAGCTCGCCGTCGCGGTGGTCAACGGGTTGCGATTTCCCTCGCTGACGGAGACCCTGCTCGGCTTCCGCGAGACGGTGATCCGGGAGCTCGGTCATGGCGCCCGCTGAACGACGGCTGCTCGTCCACGAGGCCGTGTTCGGCGCCTTCCTGCTGGTCATGTGGCTGCGACTGGTCCATGCACAGGGGCTCCTCGCGTCCGCGAGCCTCGTCTACCTGGCGACGCTCGCCGTCAACGCCGCGGTCATCGGCTGGACGCTGCGCGAGCCGACGATGCTGCGCTGGCGCATGCGGCTAGCGTTCTACCCGGTGGCGATGAACCTGCTCTTTCAGCACATGCGGGTCGCGATCCCGCAGGTGCACCCGGAACGCCTCGACGCCGTGCTGCTCGCGGTCGACCGCTGGCTGCTCGGCGAGACGCCGGCACTGGCGCTCGAGCCCTGGGTGCGGCCGTGGCTCACCGACCTGATGAGCTTCTGCTACTTCCTGTTCCTGCCGTATCTGGCCCTCAGCCTGCTCTACTACTTCGTGGCACCGCTGGCGCTGGCGCAGCGTTTCTGGGCGGGCCTGTTCACGCTCTACGGCATCGGCTTCCTCGGCTACTCGCTGGTTCCGGCCGCCGGCCCCTGGGTCCACGTGTCGGAAGAATTCAGCGTGCCGCTCGCCGGAGGCTGGATGACCGGGCTGAACGCGCGCGTCATCGGCGCCGGCAGCAACGGCGTGGACGTATTCCCGAGCCTGCACTGTGCGGTGTCGGCCTACTTGCTCGTCTTCGACTGGCGCCACAAGCGCTGGCGGTTCGCCGCGTACCTGCTGCCGTGTGTCGGCCTGTGGGCATCAACCGTGTACCTGCGCTACCACTACTTCATCGACCTGGTCGCCGGCTTTGCGCTCGCGGCAGCGGCACTCGAAGTCGCCAGGCGCTTCGAGCCGACGAGCTCGCCGGACAGAGGAGAGTCCCGATGACCTACACCTTGCGCTTCGACGATCCGGGCGCGGACCGCGTCGAGTTCAGCGGCGGCAAGGGCTCAAACCTCGCCATCCTCACGCAGGCCGGCTTTCCGGTCCCGCAGGGCTTCACGGTGGCGGGACAGGCCTATCTCGACTTCGTAGCCGAGGCCGACTGGCTGGGTCCGGGCGTGCGTGGGCTGCCGTACGGGGAGGCGGAGGCACTGCGCGTGGCTGCGGCGGCGCTGCGGCAGCGACTCCTCGAGCTGCCGCTGCCGGCAGCGCTCGAGCGCGAGATTCGCGAGCGCTACGCCGAGCTCGGCGAGGCGTGTGCCGTGTCGGTCCGCTCCTCCTCGACCATGGAGGACCTCGCGAGCGCCGCGTTCGCCGGCCAGCACGAGACCTACCTCAACGTGGTCGGTGCCGACGTGGTCGTCGACAGCGTGCGACGCTGCTTCGCGTCGCTGTGGGGAGACCGCGCCATCGCCTACCGGCATCGCCAGGGGCTCGACCAGCTGATGGCGACCATGGCGGTAGTCGTGCAACGCATGGTGCAGAGCGAGGTCTCCGGTGTCGGCTTCAGCATCGACCCCGTGACGGGCGAACTCGGCACCATGATCCTCGATGCCAACTACGGGCTCGGCGAGTCCGTCGTCAGCGGGGAGGGAGAGGTCGACCACTGGTCCCTGTCGAAGTCGGACCTGTCGGTTCGCGACGCGGCCATTGCCACCAAGACTCGCAAGGTCGTGAGCGCCGCCCGCGGTACCGAGGAGGTCGCGCTCGGCCGGGAGGAGGCGGACACTCCCTGCCTGCCGGATGCGGGCGTCCGGGCGGTGGGCGAGCTGCTGCGAAAGGTGGAGGCTCATTACCAGTTCCCGCAGGACATCGAGTGGGCTTTCGCGGACGGCGAGCTGTACCTGCTGCAGGCGCGGCCCATCACCACGATTCCGCCGCGCTGGACGCGGGACGAGTCGGCGGAGCGGTTTCCGAACGTGATCACGCCGCTCACCTGGGACTTCGTCGAGGCGGGTTTCCACGAGTCGCTCAGGTACTCCCTCGAGCTGATGCACTACCCTCCCTTCAACGGCCAGTGGTTCGCGATGCACGACCACTACATCTACGGCAACCAGAACGCGGTCGAGATCTACGGCAAGCGGGATCCACTGCGTTGCCGGACGGTGGCCGACCTGCGCGAGCAGATGCCCAGGCTCAGGAGCGAGTTCCAGTGGGTGCAGGCGCTGCCCGTGATCTGGGCGCGCGACCTCGACAACTACCTCGTGCGCATCGGCGAGCTGCAGGCAATCCCGCTGCAGGACCGCAGCCTGCACGGGCTCTGGGACTTCGTGAAGGAAGTGAACGGTCTCGGTTCCGACTACTTCCTGCCGAACATCGCGATCTCGATCACCCAGGGGGCGCTGCACAAGGTGCTGTTCGCCCTGCTCAACATCGTGATCGGCCCGGGCGACGCGCGCCGGCTGTTCGACGACCTGCTCGCCTTCTGCGAGACCAAGACCGGCATCATCAACCGGGAGCTGTACGACATGGCGCGAATGATCCGCGAGCAGCCGGGGCTCGACCGCCTGCTCGAGGAGCACGACTCACGCGCGATCGTCGAGCGCGGCGAGCTCGACGCCTTCCCGGACTTCGCGGCGAGGCTCGCCAAGTTCCTGCGCGACCACGGCCACCGCGAGATCGACTTCGACGCCTACGCCCCGACCTGGGTCGAGGTGCCGTGGGTCGTGCTGGACAACCTGCGGCTCATCCTGCAGATGCCGCTCGAGCAGTCTTCGCGGGAGAAGGAGCGGGACCTGCGCGTGCGCATGCAGCGGGCCGAGTTCGAGCTCTACTCACGCGCACCGGCCGACCTGCACTACATGCTGGCGGAGGTGCTGCGCATGACCCGCACCTACACGAGTCTCGACGATCTCGAGCACTACCAGACCACGCGCTTGACCTTGCCGCTGCGACGCGGGCTGCGCGCCTTCGGCGAACGACTCGCCGAGCGTGGCGTGCTGACGGAGCCGACGGAGGTCTTCTTTGCGCACGCGGAGCAGGTCGAGCAGGCGCTGGCGCGCGACGACGAGAAGGGCTGGGCGACGCTCGGCGAGCAGGTCCGCGGGCAGAAGGCCGCTTACGAGCGGGACCGGGCGCGCAAGCCGGACTGGGTTCTAGGCGTGGCAGAGGCGGAGGCCGAGGCGGTGCCGGGCGAGACCCTGAAGGGCCTGCCCGGCAGCCCGGGCGTGGCCGAGGGGGAGGTGTTCCGCGTACTGAGCAGCGAGGACTTCGGGCGGTTCCCGCGGGGAGCGGTGATCGTCGCGCGCACGACCAACCCGACCTGGACGCCGCTCTTCTACAGCGCCGTCGCGGTGATCACCGAGAGCGGCGGCCCCCTGTCGCACGGTGCGGTCACGGCGCGGGAAATGAAGATCCCGGCGGTGATGTCGGTGAAGCAGAGCCTCGACCGGCTGCAGAACGGGACGCGCGTGCGCGTCGACGGGATCGCCGGCGTGGTCACGCTGCTCGACTGACCGGCGGGCGACCGCAGCCGGTGCGGCCGGTTCGCCTCAGGAGCGCGACCGCGGCACGACGACCGAGGTGGCGACGATGGAGTATTCGGTACGCTCGCCCACGATCTGCGAGGGATCCTGCCCGGCGTCCTCGGCGTAGTGACGGGCCTGCTTCTCGCTGATCACCTTCCGGTCGAAGGTGCCGACGATCGTCACGCGCTTGCCACCGGAGTCGGTGGGCACGAAGAACCCGTAGTCCTTGAACGTCACCCGCGCGACGGCATCGCCGTCCTGGGCGATCAGGAAGCAGCCCTTGCGCTGGCAGACCTGGGCGACCTCGGCGGTCACGAACACCTCCTTGCCGGCGTAGGCCTCGCCGTCGGCGACGACCTCGGCAAGCCCCCTCGGGTCGCCCACCTGCGCGACACGCGAGCCGAACACCTCGTAGTGCTCGGTCGTCTCGACCGGTTCCGAAAGGCGGATGACGCCTTCGGCGGCATGCACGCCGGCCGGCGTGGTGAGGGCCAGCGATAAGAGGAGTGCGGAGCAGGCAGCGGGGAGTGTCTTCATCGGGTCACCTGTTGACGTGGGCTGCGGTACTTCCGGGGTGAGATCGTCGCCGGAGGCCGGGGTTCCGTCGATCTGCGGAGCCGGCGCGAGGTAGGATAGCCCGATTCCGGCGAGTCAGAGGGCTTCATGCGCCGTCTGTCCAGGACGGCCGAGCAGGGCCGGACCGCGGCTCCCGAGTGCAGACGGAGGTGACCCCCATGAGACTGACCCTGGCTGCGGCGGCGCTGTCGCTGGCGGTCGCAAGCGGCACGGCAGGCGCGGCGCCCGGGCTGCCGCCGATCGTCGATCCGCCGACGAACCTGCGCATCCCGGGCAAGTTCGTCTGGTTCGACCTCGTGACCGGGGACCCGGCGACCGCGCGCGCGTTCTACGGGAAGGTGTTCGGCTGGAGCTTCTTGGCGGTGCCGGGTGGGGCCGACTACTCGCTGATCGCCGCGGGCGACAGGACGATCGGCGGCGTGTTCCAGCCGGCCGCTGCGCGCGGCCGGGCAGGCACGCGCTGGCTCAGCTTCGTGTCGGTGGAGGACGTCGGCGCGGCTGCCTCGAGGCTCGAAGAACTCGGCTTCGCCGTGCTGCTGCCCGCGACCGAGGTGCCCGGTCGCGGCACGCAGGCGATCGTCCGCGACCCGCAGGGAGCGGTCTTCGGCCTGATGCGGTCGGCGGCCGGCGACCCTGCCGACGAGCCCGTGGGTACGGGAGAGTTTTTCTGGGTGGACCTGTACGCGCCCGATGCTGCCGCAGCGGCCGCGGCCTACGGGCAGGTGGGCTTTTCCGCAGTGCCGGCTGGCGAGGGGCTCGGCGAGCGCGTGCTGCTCGCATCGTACGGCTACGCGCGCGCAGGCATCACGCCGCTGCCTGCCGGCGCCGAAAAGGCCGGCTGGCTGCCCTACGTGCAGGTCGACAGCGTGCCGGACGCCGTAACCAGCGCCGTCGCGGCCGGCGGCAAGGTGCTGCTCCCGCCGGATCCGCAGGTGCTCGACGGCAACGTCGCGGTCATCGGCGACCCGCTCGGGGGCGTGATCGGCATCATCCACTGGACGCGTTACGCGGAGGATTCGGAGGGCCAGCCATGAGCAGGATGTGCAGGCGGCGCGTACTGCTCGCTGCGACGGCCGTGGCCGCCGCCCTGGGATTCTCCGGCTGTGGCGACTACGGCGGCTCGACCTCTGTCCACGGCAGCGTAGGGATGTACTACGGGACCGGCTACTACGACCCCTGGTACTACGGCCCGCGCTACGGCCCGCCCGTCGTCGTCGTGCCTCCCCCGTCGAGCCGGCCGCCACGACCTGAGCACCCGATCGCGCGGCCGCCGCCGGCGCGACCCCAGCCGTTGCCCGCGAGGCCGACGCCCCGGCCGATGCCCCGGGTCCGCTGAGCCGGCGGAGGCAACCGGACGGTCAGGATCCACTTCCGGCGAGGCGAGCCCTCCCGGGCGCCTGCCGGCGGCAATCCGTTGCAGCGCGGCGTCAGGCCGCCGGCTCGAACACCGACTTGACCTCGAGGAACTCCTCGAAACCGAACGCGCCCCACTCGCGGCCTATGCCCGACTGCTTGTAGCCGCCGAAGGATCCGCGCGGGTCAAGCCTTGCGCCGTTCACGTGCACGTTGCCGGCGCGGATCCGTGCACCGACTCTCCGGGCCTGCTCGACGGTTTCGCCCCACACGTAGGCCGAGAGCCCGTAGGGCGTGTCGTTGGCGATGCGCACGGCCTCCTCTTCGGTATCGTAGGGCAGGATGCAGAGCACCGGCCCGAAGATTTCCTCGCGGGCGATCGTCATGTCGTTGGTCACTTCGCTGAAGACGGTCGGACGCGAGAAGTAACCGCGATCGAACCCTTCCGGCCGGCCGGGCCCGCCGCACACCAGCTTCGCACCTTCACGCACCCCCTGCTCGATCAGGCCCTGCACGCGCAGCCACTGGTTGCGGTTGGACTGCGGGCCCATGCCGGTGTCCGCGTCGGCCGGGTCGCCCACCAGGATCTTTCCGACCGCCGCAGCCGCGACGGCCTCGGCTGCCGCGAGTTGTGCGCGGGGCACGAGCATGCGGCTCGGTGCGTTGCAGCTCTGGCCGGTGTTGTTCATCATCACCGCCACGCCGTGCGCGACGGCCGTCTCCAGCGGCGCGCCCGCCAGGATGACGTTCGGCGACTTGCCGCCGAGCTCGAGGGACACCTTCTTGACGGTGTCGGCCGCGGCCTTGTCGACCAGCACGCCGGCACGCGTCGAGCCCGTGAAGGACACCATGTCGACACCGGGGTGTGCGGCGATGGCCGCACCCACCGTCGGCCCGTCCCCGTCGACGAGATTGAACACACCGGCAGGCACGCCGGCGGCGTGCAGGATCTCGGCCATGACGTGGGCGGAGAATGGCGCGAGCTCGCTCGGCTTCAGCACCATCGTGCAGCCGGTCGCGAGCGCAGGGGCAACCTTGCAGGCGATCTGGTTCGCCGGCCAGTTCCAGGGCGTGATCAGGCCGCAGACGCCGACCGGTTCGCGCACGACGCGGACGCCGCCGAGGTCCTTCTCGAAGTCGAACGTCCGGAGCGTGCCGATCGCGACGCTGAAGTGGTTGAGCCCCGCCGGCGCCTGCATGGGCCGCGCGACGGCAGCCAGCGGCGCGCCCATCTCCTCGGAAATGGCCCGGGCCATGTCCTCGAGACGGCGCTTGTACTCGGCCACGATCCGCTCGAGCAGCGCGATCCGCTCCTCCCGCGCCGTCTGCGAGAAGGTCTCGAACGCGCTGCGCGCTGCGGCGACGGCACGATCGACGTCGGCTGCGCTGCCGAGCGAGATGCGTCCGGCGACCTCCTCGGTCGCCGGATTCAATACCTCGAAGTCGTTCTTCTCGAGCGGTGCGACCCACTCGCCGTCGATGTAGAACCTGCGGTGGTCGTGCATGATCACCTCGAATGCTGGACGGAAACGGGAAGACCGAGGCGATCGCGCCTCGAGTACTCGTGCCGGGAAATCATACCCGGGATGGTGGCACGACGCGGCCGCGGACTTCCGCGCGCAACCGGGCCTGGTGTGCTTGCGCGCCTGCGGGGTGACGCGGAGAATCGGTCGCTCGCATCGATTGAGGGGGACCGCGCATGAACCGCCAGATCGGCTTCTCGGACGTCGACACGAGCGAACGGGCCGGCGAGCTCGTCGCCTACCTCGGCAGGCTCTCGGAGCTTCTGGCCGGGATCCGGCGCAAGGATTATCCGAGGCTGGGGCTCGGGCCCGGTTCCAGCGTGCTTGACGTCGGTTGCGGTGCCGGCGAGGTGTGCGTGGAGCTCGGCGGTCTCGTCGGACCGGAAGGCCGGGTCTGCGGCGTGGACCTGTCGGAAGCCATGGTCGAGGCGGCACGTGTCGCCGCCCGCAACGCCGGCGCGTCGATCGAACTGCGCGTCGCGAGCGCCTACTCGCTGCCGTTCGACGACACGAGCTTCGATGCGGTTCGCGCCGAGCGGGTGTTCCAGCACCTAGACGACCCGGACCGTGCGCTCGCGGAGATGCAGCGGGTCGCGAAGCCGGGCGGACGGATCCTGGTGATGGACCCGGACCACAGCCAGCACGGCATCAGCCTCGAGACCGAGCTTCACTGCCGCGTCCACGACGCCTCCCGGGCAGCACTCATGCGCATGATCACCAATCCCCGGGTCGGTACGCGACTGCTGGGAATGTTCAGGCGGGCAGGTCTCGCCGACGTTCAGCAGGTCGTGCACGTGGCGGAGATGGGCTTTTCCGACTACGTGCACGGGACGTTCCTCGAGGAGCGTCTGGCCTCGGCTGTCCGCGAGGGCGACGTCACGGAGGAGGAGGCGCGCGAGTTCCTGGCAGGCCTGACGGCTCAGCACGAGCAGGGTACTTTCTACGCAAATGCGGTGGGCTACACCGTCGTAGGCACGAGGCCCTGACGCGATGGCAGGCCCGCAACGCCGCGGTCGGGAGCCGGGGGCGACGGCCTGAGATATAGTCGGGTGCCAGGCCTGGTCGCGAGGCGATGGCGCCTGGCCGGGTCGTGCGCCCCGGAGGATCCCGGATGCTGAAGAAACGCCTTGCCGCGCTGGCCTGCCTCCCGGCGTTCGCGGGCTGTGCCCAGCCCGAGCCGCCACCCGCGCCCGCGGAGGTCGCCGTGCCGTCCGCGCCGGCGGGGTCAGTGGATCGCGCACAGGCGGGGCTCGCGGCCTACCGGCGCGTGTGCGCCGGCTGCCACGAGGAAGGCAAGCGCGGCGCACCCGTCACCGGCCGGGCCGAACAGTGGGCGACCCGTTCCGACCTGTGGCAGGCCGTACTGTCCGAGCACGTCAAGCGTGGATATCTCGGCATGCCTGCGAAAGGCGGGGAGCCCTCCCTCAGCGACCGGGAGGTGCAGGCTGCCGCCGAGTACATGCTGTCGCTCACCCACCCGCAGGTGCCCGCGGACTGATGAAGCCGGCGGGGCGATCCGGACGCTGGGCAGCCGGTCTCCTGGTGCTGTGCCAGGCGATCGCCACGTTGGTGGCCGGCGCGCTGGTCGTCGCGCCGGCCGCGGCCAAGGGCGAAGACGCCGGCCTGTTCGATGTGGGTGACGAGCTGCCGGTCGTTCTGCAATTCCCGGTCAAGCAGCTGCTCCGTGACCGGCACGAGCGGGAGGAAGTGGCCGGCACGCTGCACTACCAGGACAAGGACGGCAGGAAGGGCTCGCTCCCCGTCACGGTCCGCACCCGCGGTCACACGCGACTGGAGATCTGCGATTTCCCGCCCCTGGGGCTCGAGTTCGACCCGTCGGACACCGACGGCACGCCGTTCGCCGGTCAGCGACGGCTGAAGATGGTGACGCAGTGCCGGCAGGACCGCCACTACGACGACTACGTGCGGCTGGAAAGGCTGATCTACGTGGCGTACGGTCTCCTCACCCCTGTTGCGCTGCGCACCCGGCCCTTGTCGGTGACCTTCGTCGACTCTGCGGAGCGCATGTCCCCGCTGAGCGGTGTCGCCTTCCTGATCGAGGACATCGACGACCTGGCGCGTCGGGTCGGCAGGCGCGAGGCCAAGATGACCGAGCTGCTGCCGGAGGATGTGGATCCCGCACAGACGGTGCTGTTCGAGCTGTTCCAGTTCATGATCGGCAATACGGACTGGTCCGTTCACGTCCCGTCGACGGGCGACGACGAGTGCTGTCACAACGCCCGCGTGCTCCGTCCCGCGAAGGGTGCGGACGGCAAGCTGGTCGTCGTGCCCTACGACTTCGACAACGCCGGATTGATCGACGCCGAGTACGCGGCGGTCAATCCCGTCGTAGGCATGCGCCGTGTCCGGCAACGCATCTACCGGGGCCTGTGCGTGCGCAACGAGTACGTCCCGGGCGCGATTGCGCGCTTCCAGGGGGTCCGTCCCGACATGGAGAGCCTGTTCGAGGCGGATGACCTCGGCAGGGCCATCTCGCACCGGGCCGCCCGGTACGTGCGCAGCTTCTACCGGATCCTCGACGATCCCGAGCAGGTACGGGCGCGGATCTACGATTACTGTCGCGACGAACCGGAGGCCGGTTCGCCCGACACGGCAGCGGGAATCGTGACTCCGGCGTCCACGGTCGTCTCGATGCGCGGGCGCTTGCCGTAGCCGGCCATCCAGATGACGCTCGAGCAGAAGCAGAAGAAGGCCGCCATGACGAATCCCACTCCGAAGTGACCGACGCCCGATGCGAGGCCCACCGATATCGATGCGAAGATGTAGACGCCGTCGAGCTCGTTCTCGAGCCGGATGCGGAAGCGGACGGCGGCCACGAGCGCCGCGAGGCCGAAGGCGAGCGGCAGGCTGTCCTGGATCAGCCACACGGTCGCCGTTGCGCAGATCGGCAGGACCATCAGCGACGCGATCAGGTTGCGGCCGTAGGTCTTCTGATGCGTGTACATGTACGTCCAGGTGATGGGCACCATGAGCGCCACCGTGCACACGAAGGAAAACGACAGCACGCCGAGCACGGCCGCGAGCGCAGTGAACGAGCTCTGCTCCAGGGATGGCCGGCGGCCGGAGGCCTCCAGGAGGCCCTCGATCAGCGTCTGCGTGATTTCGTCCGGCGGCACGCCGCCCTGGTCCGTCTCCAGCAGCATCGGGACGTAGCTGAACGTGCCGAACAGCAGCAGGCCGAAACCGACGAAGTACGCCGCCAGCTTCAGGAGGAACCTGCCGTTCTGGCCGGCCAGGATGTCTAGCATGGATCTCGCCCGACTGTTGTCGCCCCGGGTCGATGATATCACCCGTTCCGCGCGCGCCACTCGGGCTGCGGCCTGCCTCGCGTGGCTACTCGCCTCGGGGCCCGTTGCGGCCGCAGGCTCGGCTCCGGGCGTGCCCTGGCATTTCGATGGCGTGGACCGGGTCGTGGCCATCTCGGACATCCACGGCGCGTACCAGGCCTTCGTGGAGACGCTCCAGGCTGCCGGGGTCGTGGACCAGGACCGGAACTGGGCCGCCGGCAAGACGCATCTCGTGATCGTCGGCGACATGGTGGATCGCGGCGACGACTCGCGAGCGACGATGGACCTGTTGATGCGACTCGAGCCGCAGGCGGCCGGGGCGGGCGGCGAGGTGCACGTCGTGCTCGGCAACCACGAGATGATGAACCTCGTGGGGGACCTGCGCTACGTCTCGAAGGGGGAATTCGCGGCGTTTGCGCCGGAGGAGTCCGCCGCGATGCGGGCGGATGCCTACCGGCATCACGCCTCTCGAAGAGGGTTCTCGCGGCTCTCGCGCGCCGAGTTCGATGATCGCTTTCCGCCGGGATTCTTCGCGCACCGCGCCGCCTTCGCGGCGAGCGGACGGTACGGGCGCTGGCTGCTCGGCAAGCCGGTGGCGCTCCGGATCGACGACACGCTTTACCTGCACGCAGGCGCCAGCCCGGCGATCGCCACGATGAGCGGGGATGAAATCAACGGTCCCCTGCGCGGCGACCTCGTCGAGTACGTCTCGCTGCTCGAGAAGCTCGTCGCGCGCGGTGCGCTCGATGCCACCGTCGACTTCTACGACGTGCCCGCGGCGCTCGAGGATGCGGACGCTCGCAATGATCCGGTGGCCCGGCGGCTGCTGGCGTTGCACGAGTCCATGCTCTACTCGGCGAGCAGCCCACTCTGGTACCGCGGCAACGTCGGTTGCGGGCCGCTCGTCGAGCAGGATCGACTGGCCGCCTCGCTCGAGGCGCATGGTGCGCGACGTGTGGTCATCGGGCACACGCCCACGCTGGGACGCCGGGTCTGGCGACGACTGGACGGCCGGGTGTGGCTCATCGATGCCGGGATGCTGAACTCGTACTACTCGGGGCAGGGGGCGGCGCTTCTCCTCGAGCACGGCGAGGCTGCCGTGGTCTACCAGGGCTCGAGTACCTCCTCGCCCGTCGAGGAGCTCGCCGCGCGGGCCGGCGTGCTGTCGGCCGGCCTGGCCCCCGAGGATCTCGAGGCTGCACTCGCGACCGGGGAGATCGAGAAGCGAGAGTCCACGCGAGACGGCGACCTGCTGTCGCTGCGCTGGCACGGTCTCGAGCTGCAGGCGGTCTTCTCGCCTGCGGACGGCAAGGGAGAGACGCTGCCGGAGGTTGCCGCCTACCGCGTGGACCGGCTGCTCGACCTGGCCATGGTGCCGGCGGCCGTCGCGCGGAGCGTCGAGGGCAAGCGCGGATCGGTGCAGTACCGGCCGCAGTCGCTGGTGTCGGAGAAGCAGCGTGCCGGCGGCAAGGTCCGCGTCGACGCCTGGTGTCCGCTACCGGACCAGTGGCAGGCCATGTACCTGTTCGACGCGCTCATCGCCCGGCAGCCGCGCCCCACGGCGGGCATCCTCTACCACTCGGGCACCGGCCAGCTCGTCCTCACGGGCCACGAGTCCGCCTTCGGGACGGACTCGGGCATCCCTGCGCACCTGAAAAAGGCCGACCTCGGCGTCAACGCCCTGTGGCGGCGCAAGCTGGCTGCGCTCGACTCGGACGAGGCGCGCAGCCAGCTGCTGGAGGTGCTGAGCGGGCGCCAGTACGAGGCACTCCTGCAGCGCGCCGTCGCCCTGGCGCAGTGATCCCCCACGCCCGCGCAGCCGATCCTTCGTGCCGCGCCGCGTCCGGAGGCCTCGAGACGGCCCGGTCCGGACCCGGGCCTGCCCGGGTCCAGTGCCGTCCCGGTCGGCGGCGCTGCGTCAGAAGCTCGTGCGCAGCTCCAATCCCCAGTAGGCCGGCTCGTTGACGAACGCCGTCAGGTTCAGGAAGTTGATGCCGCCCTCGACCACGACTTCGTCGGTGATGTTGCGCCCGACGACGGCGATCTCGTAGCCGCGCTGCGAGCGGTAGCCGGCACGCAGGCCGCCGAGCCAGCGTGCCTCCTGCACGAACTCGATCGAGCGGTGCAGGAACAGGTTGGACTCGTCGCGGTAGTTCCAGTCGGTGTTGAAGTACAGCTCCCCGGCCTGCAGCGGATAGGTGTACTGCAGCACGAAGTTGAAGATCCACTCCGGCGTGCGCGGCAGCGGGTTGCCGTCGATGAACACCTCGGTCGCCGGGCCGAAGAAGGTATCCCGAATGCCGGCGACGGGATCGAGCCCCGTGCAGGAAGGCGTGGAGCCGCACTGGTCGTCGCGCAGTCCCGGGTCGTCGATCTCCGTGTCGTTGTAGCTCAGGTTGGCCGAGACGAAGAGGTTCTCCGTGACGAGCAGGTCGAAGTCGGTCTCGAACCCGTAGCCGTTCACGCGCTTGGCGTTCAGCAGCTGGTTGACGTTGCCGACGCCGCCGGTCGCGGTGAGCTGCTGGTCGTCGTTGCGGAACGCGTAGACCGAGGTATTCCAGCGCGCCCGCCCGCCGAGCAGCGTGCTCTTGAAGCCCAGCTCGGTCGATAGCGTGTCCTCGGTCTTCGCGGAGCTGACGAAGCCGAACCTGCCGAGCGTGACCGGGCCGCGGGAGCCGGTGGCGACGCGGCCGTACCAGGTCCAGTCGTCGCTGGCGTCCCAGGTCAGCGCCACGTCCCAGTTGAAGAAATTGTCCGAGACCGAGATGGAGTCCGGTATCACACCGCCGCCGGGGACGCCCGGTCCGACCGTCAGGTCCTTCTCGTCGTCCGTCCAGCGCCCGCCCACCGTCACCGCCCAGGCGTCGTTGAGCGCGTACTCGGCCTGGCCGAAGACGGCCTTGGACTTGGTCTTCTGGGTGACCAGCGCCGTGTCCAGGGGGGCCAGGAAGTTCTGGTTGACGAGGTCGAAGTCCTCGTCGAAGTAGAAGACGCCGACCTGGTAGAACAGCCGGTCCCTCTGCTGGGCGAGCCGGAACTCCTGGGTGAACTGGTAGTGCTTGTCCAGGCCGTCGCCGGTGGCCACGCCCGTGAAGAAAGGACCCGGCGAGAACTGCTTGCCGAGCACGCCGATGTCGTTGACGTCCTCGGAGGCCACGCCGCCGTCGACGTCGGCGCTCTGGAAGTTGTCGACCGTGTCGTAGCCGGTGATCGAGGTCAGGCGCATGCCGTTGCCGAAGGTCCACTCGAGGTTGAGTGCGCCGCCGACGTGGTCGAGCTCAAGCGTGGCAACGTCGCCGTCGTCGTGGCTCGCGATCTCCTCGTTGAACTCCGGCCGCAGGCCCTTCGTGCCGACCGCGATGGCGTTGGCGTAGAAGACGTTCGGGTCGCTGCCGTCCTGGCTGAAGCCGTGGATCTTCAGCAGGCCCGAGAAGGAGTCCGACGGCTCCCAGGCCAGCTGCACGCGCCAGCCGAATTCCTTGAACTCGCCGAAGTCGTCGCCGGGTCCGTTGAAGGTGTTGTCGACCCACTTGCCGCGCTCCTGGTACTTGAGCGCGACGCGGGCGGCAAGGGTGTCCGACAGGCTGAAGTTGGTGGCCCCCTCCGCGATCAACGTGTCGCGCACGCCGTAGGAGAGGCTCGCGTAGCCGTTGCGCTCGGCGCTTGGGCGGACCGAGTCGATCTTGATGACGCCGGCGTTCGTGTTGCGGCCGAACAGCGACCCCTGCGGGCCCTTCAGCACCTCGATGCGCTCGATGTCAAAGAGCGGCAGGCTGCGCAGCGTGTTGTTCTCGAGCGAGATGTCGTCGAAGAGCATCGCCACCGGCTGGTTGGCGTTGACGTCGAAGTCGATGTTGCCGAGGCCGCGCAGGTAGAAGCGCGGCTGGGTGCGGCCGTTCGAGGTCTCGATGTTGAGCCCCGGCACGCGCGCGGCGAGGGCGCGGACGTCCTGGGCGCCGCCCAGGAAGCTCTCGACGTACTCCCCCGAGATCGTCGAGACCGCCGCCGGCACGTCCTCGAGCGTCTGCTCGCGCTTCTGGGCGGTGACGATGATTTCCTCGAGGACGAGTTCCTGGGCCAGCGCTCCGGGCGCAGCGAGGA
>Ga0209536_100004857_pt1 | contig 21139 bp, 13 predicted proteins | sample DeeMarSeWOR28_12_FD_187461 | JGI IMG/M metagenome (GOLD analysis project Ga0209536, IMG submission 187461) | Marine sediment microbial communities from White Oak River estuary, North Carolina - WOR-2-8_12 (SPAdes) (version 2) | ecosystem: Environmental > Aquatic > Marine > Intertidal zone >... | reverse complement strand
TATCCACAATCTGGATAATCTCGGCGCTCAGCTGGACTCAGGGCTGCTGGGCTGTTTTGCCGAACACCAGTTCCCCTTTATGATGGAGGTGGCTGAAAAAACGCCTGCAGATATCAAAGGCGGCCATCTGGCCAGGCATCGCAACGGCCGTCTGATTTTACGTGAAGGCGCCCAATGTCCCAAAAATGAAATAACCGCCTTTCAGGATATTACCCGTTACCGTTTTTTCAATACCAACAACATCTGGGTTAACCTGGAAGCTTTAACGGCGTTATTTGAAAAAGAACATACCCTCCATTTGCCGATGATCCTTAATCCCAAGACAGTGGATCCCAGAAATGAAAACAGCCCGGCTGTGTATCAGGTTGAAACGGCCATGGGCGCCGCCATTTCCCTTTTTGATGGCGCCACCGCCGTGCGGGTACCCCGATCCCGATTTTTCCCGGTCAAGTCCTGCAATGACCTGCTGGCACTGCGCTCAGATTGCTATGTCCTCAAAGATGACTGTCAACTCAGCCTAAATCCGGCGCGCAGCTCGGCCGGCAAACCGGAAACCGTCAAGATAAAACTGGACCCGAAATTTTATGGAAACATAGATCTTCTCGAGCAACGCTTTGAGAAAGGGCTGCCCTCTCTGGTGGATTGTGAATCGCTCCGTATAAAAGGCGATGTCTATTTTGAAAGCGGGGTGATCATTCAGGGCGCGGTGTCAATCAAAAACACGCAAAGCACTCGGGCCACGGTCAAGAGAGGGTCTGTCATCGATAGCGACCTAACATTCTAAGCTTCTAACTTACCTTTTAGACGTCACACCACAAGGCTAAAATTCGCTACAGCATAGCGAATTGCACAAAGTGTAAAATTTAGATCTTTAGATTATACCGCTTGTCATAAATACGTTCCGCATAAAAGGATGGCGGCATAAGCGCTTGTAGCAAAAAAACCTTCCGCAAACGGAACGTTTTTTTTGACAATCGCTATAAAACCGCAACGCCCTGATGGCTCTGCCAATTGAGCCACAATTTTGAAGAAGTGGTTTCAAAGCCTCAGATCAGGTTCAAGGGCAAGGCGCCCCGCGCATTGGAAGCGGAGCGTACACGTTAGTACGTGAGCATTTCAATGTACGGGGCAACGCAGCCATTGAGCCTTAGATGGGGCTTTGAAACCACTTCTATTCTCTTTCTCGAATCACATATTGGATCGTAACCTCATCCTTGTAACCGGGAGCCATTTTCAAAGATGCCGGACTCAAAACCAGCTTGGCCGTTAATTGGCCTGTACCGCTTAATTCATCGAGCAGGACTTTTTCTGTGTAGATTGTCTTGATTTCTTCAATGATGCTTTTGCTGCCGGCGATTTTAACCGAGCTCGGATCGGTTATCGCTTCCAGCAAAATGAGATTGTCGGGAAGTTTGCCGACCCAATCGATCTGGACCGGCAATTCCTGCTGGATGGTCTCATCGATGTAAACTTCGACCTCAGATGGCGTAACTTCACGCAGCACAATCCCGGGCGGCAGCGAAATGTTATCAGACGTAATCGTGAATGTGTTACGGCCAACGCTGGTTTTGCTTAAATCCAACCGAACGCCGACTTGATCCGGTGTGATGGATTTGACCAGAGCACCTGACCCGCTTAACACCAGACTGACGGATTTTACCGATGTATCAATGATTTCGGTGCCGGCTGTCCGATTGGTATAATCTACCGGGATATCTAAAGATACCAGCGTATCCTGCCCCCTGGAAACACTGAACCAGATGCCGGTGATAAACAGGATGGACAGCATGGCGGCAGATGCGATTTCAAGACTTTCTTTTCGTGCAGCCCCTTTGTCAACGGCTGCGGTGCCCAAATGCTCCTGTATGTTTTTCTCCAGCGTCTGTTTCTGCTTGATTTCGCGCAGGCGGTTGCCCTTGGCAACCAGCACATCACCTCTTTCCTCCGAAATGACGATAACCAGCGCATCGGTTGCTTCGGCCAGCCCCAGAGCCGCGCGATGCCGGGTGCCATAATGGGAAGGCATGTCGTCACGCTCGGATAACGGCAGAATTGTACCCACAACCGTTATCTGATCTCCCTGGACAATGGCGGCACCATCGTGAACCGGATTATCGGGCCAAAAGATACTGGCAATCATTTCTCTGGTGATCAGGCCTTTCCAGGGCGTACCGCCCTGCACCACCCCGCTCAGATCCTCCTTGCCCGGAAAAACGATCAGGGCGCCGCATTTGCGGTCGGCCATCTGAAATACGGTTTCGGCAATAATTTCAGTGGGCGTCGTGGCCGTCTTGTAAGACAGCCCCCAGAGAATGGACTTTAAATTTTTGGCCTGCAATACCCGGCGAATTTCATTGCGAAACACGACAATGATAATAATGGCCCCGACCGCCACAATGCCCTGTACGACCCAGCTGGTGACGATAAGCCCCAAAGAGACGGCGATGCGTTGCAAAAACCACAAAACGGTCATGCCGATGAGGACCCGGAAAACATTGGTACCTCTGAAAAGAACGTAAAAGCGGAAAAGAATATAGCTGTTTACGCTGATATCAACAATATCCTGCCAGCGAATGGTGGATATGAATAAAAGAAAATTTTCCATTACGATCATTCCGTAACACTGAATCTTAGAACTTCCAGGACATTTTCGGTTTCATCGGTTATTTCTACCCGCCAGGGTCCAATATCGGTCTTGTTGAGTTCGATGCTGCTGTAAGTTGACCAGCGGGGCGGCTTGAGGGTTAGCCGAATTTTAGCGCTGGGCACATCGCGATGATACCAGTTATGGTAGATAATCAATTTTTGCGGCACCTGGTTGAATACCGTAAAACAGACGGCCTTTTTTTGTTTGACTGAGAAAACAACCGTCGGATGATACGGGGCATTGGAAACAATATCTTCCGCCATTAGCGCCTGAAACAGCTCCAGCTGAGCGGCATGGACGCTGCCAACATGTTTGACCGGCAGCAGGGGCTGGAGAAGAAAAGGGCAAACAGCAACAGACACAAAACAGATAATAAAATAACGGTTTCTCATGTTGAATTTTTCCATTTTATAATCAAGGCTATTGGCATTCAAGCGGGTTCGGTATACAGTTAACACCTGAATCTTGAACGAAAATGAATATGAAAGCCCCCGACCCGTGCAAGATCCAGGTAATCGTTGGTGTTTGCGGACAAACGCCATTCTGCCATATCTATAAATATTTCATATGCTTATATTTTTGGTTTTTCAAGGAGAATTTCGCTATAATATATATACCAGCGGCTGGCGCATGTAAACTCAGTTTGGCACGGCTCAACCGCATCTGCCCATAATATTAAGCATTCACCCGGGAGGCGCGATATCTTTTCAAGCATGCTTGTCACAAAACGACGTCGCTGATTCGCATACGGTTTACCAAAAGATGACTCGCTACCGAAATGACTCAGTCCTGCTGAAATGACTCATGACGAACAAATAATTCAGGATCCTGCTCCAGGTACCCGTCTGGTGCGCTTCTGCGGAGACCTGCTCCATTTAACCCTCCAGCTGCCATGCTCCCAGGCCGGTACCGCATGGGTGCGCACCAATATCGGTTATGCCAGTATCATCAGAGATGAAATTATCCGGGAGATCGAAGAGAAAAAAACGCCGCTCGGTAAAGCCTGGTTCGATCTTCCCATGCAGCGTCTGGATGAGCGGCGTTTTGCAGCGACGCTGCCGCTGTGCGAAGCCGGTCATTTCGAAGCAAAGTGTTATTTTTTAAAAGAAGGCGAAACCCAGCCCACATGGCCGCCGGGGTTAAACACAGCTATTAATGTGGACTCGGCCGACGCCTGTTGTGCCAACATCATATACAATGCCTTTGTGCGCCAATTCGGTCCCAACAAGGCCGGCCGGCGGGAGCTGAGTTTATCTGATGCCCAGTGCGTTCAGAAGCTGGATAAAAGCGGTTACGCCGTTATTCCGCCATCGGGTACCTTTCGTGACCTGATTGCAGAACTCGATTTTATCATCGGTGAGCTCGGGTGCCGTTTGCTGATGCTGCTTCCCATCCACCCCACCCCGACCACCTATGGGCGCATGGGAAGATTCGGCAGCCCTTACGCCGCCTTGAGCTTTACCGAGGTTGATCCCGCCCTGGCGGAATTCGATCCGCATGCCACCCCCCTGGAGCAATTCATCGAACTGGTGGATGCCGTGCACCGGCGCAATGCCAAAATCCTGATTGACATTGCCATCAATCATACCGGCTGGGCCGCGCGCCTGCACGAAACCCATCCGCAATGGCTGGTCAGAAGCCCCGAAGGCCGCATCGAGGTGCCGGGCGCCTGGGGCGTTGCCTGGGAGGATCTGACGAAATTAGATTATTCCCAGCCCGACCTGTGGCAGTACATGGCGGATGTGTTTCTCAAGTGGTGTCGGCGGGGGGTGGACGGTTTCCGCTGCGATGCCGGATACATGATACCGCTGAAGGCCTGGCGCTATATCGTTGCCAAAGTACGGACCCAATTTCCGGATGTGATTTTTTTACTCGAAGGTCTGGGCGGTAAAATTTCCGTGACCCGCGATCTGCTAAACCGCGCCAATTTAAACTGGGCCTATTCCGAGCTGTTTCAAAACTACGACCGCGCTCAGATCGAACATTACCTGCCCGAGGCCATCGACATTTCGAGCCAAGACGGGATCACCGTGCATTTTGCCGAAACCCACGATAATCCCAGACTGGCAAAAAAATCTGAAACCTACGCCCGCATGCGGACTGCCCTGTGCGCCCTGAGTTCGCTCAATGGAGCGTTTGGTTTTGCCAATGGTGTCGAGTGGCTTGCCACAGAAAAAATAAATGTCCACGACGCCACCTCGCTCAACTGGGGCTCGGCATCCAACCAGATTGCCGAGATTCGGCGCTTGAACCATCTGTTGAAGGTCCACCCGGCATTTCACGAAGAAGTCTCTTTGAGCATGCATCAGCAAAATGACGGTAATACCATCGTCTTGCTGCGGCACCATCGCCCCTCCGGGAAAAAGCTGTTGATCGTTGTCAATCTGGATACTGAAAACCGGATTGTCGCAACCTGGGACGCTGCATCAACAGGGCTTGATTCATCGGTTTTTTATGATCTGCTCGCCGGACATACAATAGAAACTGCCACATCCGATGGCTTGCAAACCCTTCAGCTGAAACCCGGCGAGGTGCTTTGTCTTTCCTCTCAGGCAGAGGCATTGCGGCAAGCCGGCCGGTATCCTGCAGATCCTTTCGCGCTGCCCGAGCGCATCGAATATCAGCGCCTGTCGGCCAAAGCGCTGCAGGTCGTTTCTTTCTTCCGGGGTATAGATCAATTCACCCATTTTGATCGCTCACAGGCGGTGCAACAGCTAAAAGAAGATCCGCTGGCGTTTTGCAAACAGCACGTTTCCAATGGTGGGCCGCCGCGGGTCATCAGCTGGCAATGGCCGCAGGATTTGCGGCGGGAAGTCATGATTCCGCCGGATCATTTTTTACTCATATGCGCTGATCGCGCTTTCCGGGCCCGCCTGGCCGATGGAGACCGGACGCTCGCTTCGGAAGCCAGCCTGCCGACCGCCGCTGAAAATCATTTTGTGTTATTTTTGCCGCCGGCGGTTCCGCAAACCATGCAGCGCTGCACCCTGTCACTGTCCGTTTACGATCAGGCGCAGCCGTCCGGTTGTCAGCATGCGGAAGGCCATGTGGCGTTGCTGCCCGCCGTCAAGGATCTGCCCGTCAAGCAGGCATTTACCCATTCAGAACTGCTCGCCGAAGCGTTTACCTTTCTGGCGACCAACGGTCGCGGGGCGATGCTGCACAGCCCGGTCGCCTGGGGCGAGCTGCACAGCCGCTACGACGGGCTGCTGGCGGCCAACCTCCATCCGGATGTTCCTGAAGATCGCTGGATCATGTTCAGCCGCTGTCGGGCCTGGGTGGTTTATCAGGGCTATTCACAGGCTTTAAATATGGATTGCCTCGAAAAATTCCGCACATCCACGGATGGCAGCGGCTCCTGGCAATATCATGTTCCCACCGGTCAGGGTGAACATGTTTTGCTGACCGTCCGGATGGCAATGGTTGCGGACCAAAATTCGGTGGCCTTGCTCTTTTTTCGGCATCCGGCCGAAGATCGGCCGCAACGCCTGGCGGATTCGGAACCGGTTGAGATCATCTTGCGGCCGGATATCGAAAGCCGCAATTTTCATGCGGCCACCAAGGCCTATCAAGGCCCTGAAGATCAATGGCCGCAGGCCGTGGCTGCTTTTTCCAATGGCTTTGATTTTAGGCCGGACGCCGGCCATCAACTTCGCATCCAGATGGATAAGGCCGCCTTTGTGCCGCAACCGGAATGGCTTTACATGATCCATCGCCGACAGGATGCCCGCCGAGGCCATGATCCGGATTCAGATCTGTTTAGCCCGGGTTATCTGTCGGTTTATATCGAAGGCAATCGGTCCGTCACCCTTACGGCCACCGCCGGCAAGGCACAAGATCTAACCGGGAAAGGCACGTCTGCTGCCGATTTCACGAAGGCACCGGCCGCAGCAGAAAATGATTCTCAGATAGCGGCCAGCGACATTCTCAGACGCAATCTGGACCATTATGTCGTTAGACGGGGTGATTTGAAGTCCGTTATTGCCGGCTACCCCTGGTTTCTGGACTGGGGACGGGATGCGCTCATATTTGTGCGCGGGCTGGCGGCCGCCGGAAAAGCAGCAATGGCCCGCGCTATTCTCATCCAATTTGCGCGCTTTGAAAAAAACGGTACCCTGCCGAACATGATACAGGCCGAAAATGACGCCAACCGCAGTACGTCCGACGCGCCGCTCTGGCTGATTACCGCCAGCGCTGATTGGGTCCGAGCGCAGGCTGACGACTCATTGCTGGAAACCGATTGTGGGGGACGCTCGCTGAGACAAATCCTGCTGTCCATCGGTCGATCCCTAAAAAAGGGTGCTCTCAACGGCGTGCACATGGACCCGGAATCGGGATTGATTTTCAGCCCAACCCATTTTAGCTGGATGGACACCAACCACCCGGCCGGCACACCCCGGCAGGGCTACCCGATCGAAATCCAGGCCTTATGGTTTGCCGCCCTGAGCTTTTTGGCTGAAATCGATTCAGCTGAATCCCGCTCAAATTGGCATCAACTGGCCCAACAGGTCCAACACTCGATCCTGACATATTTCTGGCAGCCGGAATTAGCATTTCTATCGGATTGTCTGCACGCCCCTGCCGCCCAGGCGGCCCGGGATGCCATCGCCGATGACGCCCTGCGCCCCAACCAGCTTCTGGCCATCACCCTGGGTGCCCTTACGGATAAGGACAAGTGCCGGGACATTCTGGCTGCCTGTGAAACACTTCTGGTGCCGGGTGCCATTCGTAGCCTGGCCGACCGGCCCGTCCGGCATGAGATTAAAATCATACACCAGGGCGCCCTGATCAATGATCCCCGCCATCCTTACTGGGGAAAATATGAAGGCGATGAAGACAGGCGACGCAAGCCCGCCTATCATAACGGCACGGCCTGGACCTGGCCGTTTCCTTCCTTTTGTGAAGCATGGGCCATGACCTACGGAGAAGATGGCAAAGAGACCGCGTTGGCCTGGCTATCCAGCGGGGCGCATCTTTTAGAGCACGGCTGCCTGGGACACATTCCGGAAATTTTAGACGGAGATTATCCGCACACGCCGCGCGGATGTGATGCGCAGGCCTGGGGTGCCAGCGAATTGCTAAGGGTCTGGCTTAGACTCAAATAAAAAAGGATATATTGATTTTTCAGGCGTTAGGCTTTATTCTTCTATAATTTAGTTGCAGATGTTACTTGCTTGGCAGGGACGCTTGGCAAGAATATCGGCCGCTTAACATATGAAGGATTTGCATCAGATGAAAAATGTTCAAATATTTCAAGTGGTTCCAAACATACCGAAACCGCTTCAATTTCTCGAAACCCTCTCGCGCAACATGTGGTGGTGTTGGAATAAGGACGCCATCGAGCTTTTTCGGCGCATGGATCCACCGCTTTGGGCTGAGGCGAATCGTAATCCGATTTTCTTCTTATCGAAAATTCCCCAGAGCCGCTTTGAAAAACTGTCAAAGGATAAAGGCTTTCTTGCCCATCTAAAAGGCGTTCAGGAGCAATTTCAAAACCGGGTTCTGGATCCGGCCGAACGCGCCCAGCCAGCCCTGAGACCCGGGGATACGGTTGCCTATTTTTCCATGGAATTTGGCATTCATGAAAGCCTGCCGCTGTTTGCCGGCGGCCTTGGCATTTTGGCCGGCGATCATTTGAAATCGGCATCCAATTTAAATCTACCGCTGATCGGTGTGGGACTGATGTATCGCCGCGGCTATTTTCGCCAGTATCTCAATCCGGACGGATGGCAGCAGGAAGCCTATCCGGAAACCGACATTTATGATCTTCCGGTCCATCAGGTGCGAGATGCTGACAATAACGAATTGCGCGTGTCGGTGATCGGTCCGGAAGGCCCCATCCAGGCGATTGTCTGGAAAATAATGATTGGCCGCATACCGCTTTACCTGCTGGATACCAATATTCTTGAAAACCCCCTGCCGTATCGCGATATGTCATCAAGACTTTACGCCGGCGATCAAAAAACGCGCCTGGCCCAGGAGGTTCTGCTGGGAATCGGTGGCATGCGGGCGCTGGAAAAAATGAACGTGCAGGTTAAGGTTTTGCATATGAATGAAGGGCATTCGGCCTTTGCCAGCCTGGAACGCCTGGCCCAAATAATGGCCCAACAGAAGATCGATCTTAAAACCGCTTTAGAGATCATACCGCGCACGACTGTCTTTACCACCCATACACCGGTGGCCGCAGGGCATGACGAATTTCCGGCCGAGCACGTCCTGCCGTACTTAAAGCCGCTGGAGGAAAAATTGGGAACGTCGGCGACGGAAATATTGTCCTGGGGACAAACCGCCGGCTCTCCTGCCAGCGCGCCCTTGTCAATGTTTATTCTGGGATTGCATCTGGCATCCTATTGCAACGGTGTCAGCCACTTGCACGGTTCTGTGGCCCGGCGCATGTGGTCGCATGTCTGGCCGCATCGACCGGTCGAAGAAGTCCCCATATCCCATATCACCAACGGCATTCATATTTCCTCATTCGTATCACAGGAATTTGCCAATCTATTTGGGCGCTATCTGGGGCCGGATTGGTATATGAGCTCCCGTAAACCCGAAAATATCAGGCACATCGACGATATTTACGACGAGGAGCTGTGGCGCAGCCATGAATTGAACCGCTCCCGCCTGGTGAGAACCTGCCGGGAGCAACTGGTTAAACAATATGCACGCCGCAATGCACCGCGCAATGTGATTGAGGCCCTTGAATCGGTATTGGACCCCAATGTGCTGACCATTGCTTTTGCCCGACGGTTTGCAACCTATAAACGCGCCTATTTGCTCTTTCAGGACCCCCAGCGCCTGGAAACGATCGTAAACTCGCAAAAATATCCGGTTCAGTTTATCTTCGCCGGCAAGGCCCACCCCAAAGACAATGAGGGCAAGGATCTCATCAAACAACTGTTTCATTTTGCCAGTAAACTGGAACTTCGTGATCGAATTATTTTTCTGGAAGATTACGATATGCATCTGGCCCGTCACCTGCTGCAGGGCGCCGACGTATGGCTGAATACGCCCCGGCGACCGCTGGAAGCCTGCGGCACATCCGGTATGAAAGCCGCCATTAACGGGGTGTTAAATGTCAGTATTCTCGACGGATGGTGGTGTGAAGGATATGGCGCGGAAAGGGGTTGGCGCATCGGAAACGGAGAGGAATACGAGGATCGCGATTACCAGGATGCTGTGGAGAGCCAGGCGCTTTATAATGTCTTAGAAAACGAAGTGATCCCCGCTTTCTATGATCGCAAAAACGGCGACATTCCCGGCAGCTGGTTAAAAATGATGAAAGCATCGATGAAAATGGCGATGGAAATGTTTTGCAGTATTCGCATGGTGGCCGATTATGAAAATCGTTTCTATATTCCCGCTGCCAGACGCTACGAGGAGTTGCTAGCCAATCAGGCCGCAGAAGCGAAAAAACTGACCGCCCAGATAAGCCGGCTGCATTCGCTCTGGCAACATATTGAAATCTCCTCGCCGGTCAGACACGCCCATGGCCCCTGCCGGGTGGGTGAAAAATTCGAAATTACATCGCAAATCAACCTGGCCGAGCTTAAGCCCGATGAGGTTGATGTCGAGCTGTATTACGGGCATATGAAATCTTTAGAGGATCTGGAGGCCAGCAGATCAGAACCGATGCGGGTTCTGGAAGACAACGATAACGGCAAATACCTCTATGGCTGCTCTTTAAATTGCCAGAGTTCGGGTCGCTTCGGATTTACCGTACGCGTTACACCCCGGGGTGATGGACGCGTAAAATCGACCCCCGGACTATTAACCTGGGCCTAGAAAATAGGATTCAAGAATCTTTAAATTTAATACATTAAATAATTCGCCATCTAGAGTTGCATAAATTCGAATCTCGAATTTCGAAACAAATACGAATTTCAAATGATCAAAATTCAAAACGTGTTTGGCACATTCGGAATTTGAATTTTGAATTTGTTTCGGATTTCGTGCTTCGGATTTACGATTTCATTTTAACGTTATCAGCCCCATCACAACTAGTTCTCGCCTGAATAAGAAAGGCGCCATTCAAATGGCAGATATACCCTGCAAACCACGGGTGCTGGTGGTGACCCCGGAAGTCACCTACCTGCCGGACCGCATGGGCGGGTTGGCCTCGTTTTTTACGGCCAAGGCCGGCGGGCTGGCCGATGTGTCGGCCGCGCTGGTGACGGCCCTGTTTGAGCAGGGCGCTGACGTGCATGTGGCCATCCCCGACTATCGCGCAATTTTCAGCGACAGTCTGGCACCGGTACTGCAAAAGGAATTTCGGTCGATTCGCAGAAAGATGCCCGATGACCGTATCCATCTGGCTGAGGATCGCGCCTTTTATTATATTAACCGTGTGTATTCTGCATATGGTGAAGAAAATATCAAGCTGGCCCTGGCGTTTCAGCGGGAGGTGATCAACAACATCGTTCCCCGTGTACAGCCTGATTTAATCCACTGTAACGACTGGATGACCGGTCTGATACCAGCCATGGCGCGCAAGATGGGCATCCCCTGTCTTTTTACCATTCACAATGTACATACGGTCAAAACCACCCTGGCGTATATCGAAGACCGTGGCATCGATGCGGCCTATTTCTGGCAAAATTTATATTTTGAAAATATGGCCAATCGTTACGAAGAAGCCCGGGAAACCAATCCGGTGGATTTGCTGACCAGCGGTGTATTTGCCGCTCACTTCGTCAATGTGGTCAGCCCTAATTTTTTAAAGGAAATCATCAACGGACGACATGATTTTGTCTACCCGCCGCTGAGACATGAGCTGTCCAATAAATTCAAGGCCAACTGCGCTGCAGGCATACTCAATGCGCCCGATCCTTCCTTTGACCCTGCCAGTGACAGAGAACTGGTAAAAAATTACAATCCCACAAATTTTGTATCCGGCAAAAAAGCCAATAAAGTCTTTCTTCAGAAAAAATTGGGGCTCATCATGAATGATGCGGCTCCGGTCTTTTTCTGGCCGTCGCGCCTGGATCCGGTTCAAAAAGGCTGTCATTTGCTGGCAGACATCATGTACCGGGTTCTTTCAACCTACTGGCAACAAAATTTGCAAATTATCTTTGTGGCCAATGGCGATTATCAGCGGGTTTTCCGGGATATTATCGATTTTCATAAAATCAAGAAACGTGTTGCTATTTGCGATTTTGATTTCCGTCTGGAGCACCTGGCATACGCTGCCGCCGATTTCATCCTGATGCCCTCCAGTTTTGAGCCCTGCGGACTGCCCCAGATGATCGCGCCCATTTACGGCGCCCTGCCGGTTGCCCACGACACCGGTGGGATCCACGATACCATTGCAGACCTGGACGCGATCGAGGACCGGGGAAACGGTTTTCTGTTTAAGACCTTCGATTCCAATGGTCTTTTGTGGGCCATCGAGCAGGCCATGAGTTTTTTCAATCTGCCCAAAACCATCAAAAACCAACAAATCAGACGCATTATGAAAGAAAGCGCGGAAACCTTCACCCACGCCCGAACGGCACGCGAATATATTGCGCTTTACGAACGGATGCTCGAGCGCCCGCTGATCGTTGAAAACATGCCCAACCTGGACGCTTGCAGAGCCCGTTTCAATCCTGAAACCTAATAGCATTCGCGCGTTTATGCAGAAAGATCCGGAGTTCTTCATATGACAACAAACGATGCGGATGGTCGGCAGCAAGATCAGATCAAACCGGCACTTGAGCGTCTGCTGAAAAGCGACCCGTATTTAGAACCTTACCAGGACAACATTTACCGGCGATTGGAGAAAATTGCCCAAACCCGACAACGGTTAACCCGGGGACACCCATCTCTGGCAGACTTTGCTTCCGGACACGAATATTTTGGTCTGCATTTTGATGCGGATCATTGGGTTTTTCGCGAGTGGGCACCCAATGCCTCTGCAATGTTTTTGATCGGCGATATGACCGGCTGGCAGGAAAAAGAAGACTTTGCCCTCAAACCCTGCCCGGAAGGCGTCTGGGAAATCCGCCTGCCCGCCGAGAAGATTCAGCACACCGCCTTATACCGCCTGCGTGTCCACTGGCCCGGGGGGCAGGGAGATCGAATTCCCGCTTATGCCCGGCGCGTGGTCCAGGATCCCCGATCGCTCATCTTCAACGCCCAGGTTTGGCGGCCCGAACCCCCTTATCCGTGGCAGCACAAAAACTTTAGACGCAATTTTGACGCGCCCCTGATTTATGAGGTTCACATCGGCATGGCCCAGGAAGAGGGCAAAATCGGATCGTATTCGGAATTTGCCGAGCATATCCTGCCCCGGGTGGCTGCTTCCGGATACAACACGCTTCAGATCATGGCCATTCCGGAGCACCCCTATTACGGGTCGTTTGGCTACCAGGTGTCCAGCTTCTTTGCGGCATCTTCGCGATTTGGAACCCCCGATGATTTCAAGGCTCTCATTGACGCAGCCCATGCATCCGGACTGGCCGTCATTGTGGATCTGATTCACTCCCATGCGGTCTCAAACGAAGTGGAAGGCCTCAGCCGCTTCGATGGCACCCTGTATCAGTATTTTCATGAGGGATCGCGGGGGCGCCACGAGCTGTGGGACTCGCGCTGTTTTGATTACAGCAAGTACCAGGTGCTGCATTTTTTGTTGTCCAACTGTCGCTTCTGGCTGGATGAATATCAACTGGATGGGTTCCGCTTCGATGGTATCACCAGCATGCTGTATCTGCACCACGGTCTGAATAAGGCCTTCACATCCTACGATGATTATTTCAATGATCAGGTGGACGAAGATGCTCTGGTTTATCTGGCGCTGGCCAATGAAGTCATCCACGCCGTCCGGCGGGATGCCATCTCGATTGCCGAGGATGTCAGCGGCATGCCTGGCCTGGCAGTCGCGGCTGATAGCGGCGGATTTGGATTTGATTTTCGTTTTGCCATGGGCGTGCCGGATCTATGGATCAAATTTATCAAGGAAGTGTCTGATGAGGATTGGCCGCTTGGACACCTGTGGTATGAGCTCACCAATCGACGCAAAGATGAAAAGACCATCAGCTATGCCGAATCCCACGATCAGGCCCTGGTGGGGGATCAGTCCATCATTTTCCGTTTGATCGGCGACGATATGTACGATCACATGCATGTGGATTTTGAAAATGTGAAGGTGGACCGCGGTCTGGCATTGCATAAGATGATCCGGCTGATCACCCTGGCGACAGCCGGTAACGGGTATTTAAATTTCATGGGTAACGAATTCGGGCACCCGGAATGGATTGATTTTCCCCGGGAAGGCAACAACTGGTCGTATCATTACGCCCGCCGTCAATGGCATCTGGTCGACGATCCGCAATTAAAGTACCAATCTCTGGCCTGCTTTGACCGCGATATGATCAAGATGGCCGCATCCCATCATTTGCTGGACAGTAACAACCTAAGGTTGCTGTACGAACATGACGGCAACAAGATTATCATATTTAGGCGGGCCGATCTGTTGTTTGCTTTTAATTTTCATCCGCAACAGTCCTACCCGGACTACCGCATTGAAGCGCCGCCGGGCGCCTACCGGATGCTTTTTTCCAGCGATGATCCGCAGTACGGCGGACACGGCCGTCTGGAGATCGGCCAGGAGCACTTGACCCTGCCGCAAAAAGGCACCCCGGCAAAGACCCATATGTTAAGCCTTTATTTGCCCAGCCGAACGGGCATTGTTTTGCAGTATGCCTCCTGATCCATAAGAGCCGGCTTCCATTTTATGGTAAAACCGCTTGAAACCCCGTTGTTGATAAATAAAATAAGGAATTTTGGGTTGTTATAAAAGGACATGTAGCAGCAGCCATGCTAAAGCCTTTCAGCTATTCACCCTCATTGTCGTAAACATTGCAGATACAGCACAGAAAAGTGGCGGTCTCGCTGTCGCTGATATTTTTCATGCCATGGGGTTCCAGGCTGGGAACATAAATGATATCACCGGCAGCGCACACCGTTTTTTTAACGACGTCATCCGTTTGAGGATCATACTGGTAGCATTCGAACCGGCCACTCAGGATATACATGGTCTGGTGATAAAAATGATTGTGGATGGGAATCTCACCGCCGGGTTGGGCGGTAAAAAAGCGCAGACCGTACTCCGGATAACCGCTGCCGTCATCACCGTGTTTTGACAGCCAGCGGATATGAATGCCTTTGACATCGAGTTGCTGACCCCGATAGGGAAATTTTTTTACCTGAACCTCTTCGCAGTCCCGCCAGTTTAAGACTTCCATGGTGACCTCCTATAAATCGTCTCGGCTTTAACTTTTTCATGTCATAACACTTTTTGACAATTATTTAAATTAAACTAAATTCGCTCAAAAGACGGGTTCTTTGTCAAGCCTCGAAATGACATAAGTGGAAAACCCCATTTTTCCAAAATTCCAATATTCCTGCATTCCGATTATGGTAATTTCTGATAGGTTGCTTCAATGTATTTTTATGAATTGCAAGCAGAAAAAATTGCGACATAAAGTGTTTTCCGATATACTATGTATTGTGTATTCAAGGCGTTTGCTCTGTTTCGATACGGTATTGACAGAAATTTGCAAGGACCTCTGAAAAAATGAAAATGACGCGGCACCCGCTGCTGGTCGCATGCTTGATTTGCAGCGTTTTGATAATCGGTTGCAGTGATAAAAAGGCGATTGATTTCGGAACGTTTGAGGCCGGCACTTACAGCAACACCTTTTTTGATCTGATGCTCAGCATCCCGGGTTCCTGGCACGTTCTGGATCTGGAATCCCGACTCGAAATAATGAAACGGGGCGGTGAAATTGTCGCCGGGGAGAATAAAAGTTTAAAGGCCGCCATTAAAGCCGCAGACCTACAAAGCATCAATTTGTTAACCGCGTATGAACATCCACCCGGGGCGGCTGTTTCCACCAATCCGGGAATTATGTTGATCGCCGAAAAGGTAACGCATGCACCCGGCATCAAAAGGGGTAGCGACTATCATTACCATGCGAAAAAATTGATGAAATTCAGCCGAATGAAAGTCTCTTATCCCAAAGAGATTTACGAAATGACCATCGATGGGGTCCCATTTGATATCATGGAAACCGAGATCACCATGGGACCCGGTGTCGTCATCCGGCAACGACAATATGCCACCATTATGAAGGGATATGCTTTACTGATGGCGCTGACCTATCAGGATGAATCCGGCCTCAATCAACTGGAAAATATCGTCGATACCCTGACATTTCAATAGCACAGGTTGTTGCTTTTTTCATTTTTCGCGATGTCGACAACATTTTACCCGCAAACGTCTGTAATTCTGACGAGCGGTTAATGTGGGACCTGATGTCGCACACCCACCATGAAATGATAATCAAACGGACAATGCGATATTCATTCCGAGGGACTTGATCGCACCCTTTTTTAATTTTATAATGGCTTGAGTTGCCTTTAGGAAGATTCAATCTCAGCTTCGCATTTATTTACATGCAAAAATCAGGCAAACCTCAATATTGATGCTGCATGCCATTGTTCGCTGGGACGCGCATGCGGGGAGAAAAGCTGCCATTAAAATGAAAAAATATTTGACAATGACCGTCTGTCTGTTCGCCACCATTCTCCTGATGGCCGCCTGTGCAAAAAAACGTCCGGTTCTTTATCCAAATTCAACCTATCAGGCGGCAGGCGCATCTGTGGCCAGCGCCGATATTGACGAATGTATTCAGCTGGCAGCCGATCATGGCCATGCCACCGATGCCGGCAAGAATATGGCTGCCTCGACCGGCAAAGGGGCCGTTACCGGAGCAGTGGTCGGCGGAGCGGTCGGGGCTGTCACCGGTCGGCCCGGTCGCGGTGCAGCCGCCGGAGCGGCCGGTGGCGGCGCCGGGGGATTGATGCGGGGTGCCTGGAAATCAGGTGACCCCGATGAAATCGAGCGCCGCTTTGTCGAGCAGTGTTTAAGGGATAAGGGGTATCAGGTCATTGGCTGGAAATAGAACTCGCTTTAAGACCGCCTCTAATGGCCGATGGCTGTGTTCCGAGCTGGCTTAAAATATTCAATTATTGCGGCAAGATGCCGCTCCCACAAATTGTTATGGATCCGAACATGATAAACAACCCCGTTTTACGAATAACAGTGGGAGTGGCTTCGACTCGACTGAGCTCGTCGCAGGCCAGCCACGATTTGTAGGCTTTACTTTTGAATCGATTTGCATGTGTTGAGCACATTCAGATATAAAATCAAGATGCGCAATCCGGCGATATGCGGGATCCTCGACCATAAAAGGCAGTTTTGCAGCCATTTTTTACTTCAACAAAAAGAGGTGTAGATGAATAAAACCGAGTTGGTCAAGAGAGTGGCCGAAAAACTGGGTGACCTTCCTAAAAAGACCGCCGCCAAAGCCGTTGATGCGGTTTTTCAATCCATTCAGGAAGGCTTGGAAGAAGACGGAATCGTCAAAATCGGCCAGTGGGGAACCTACACCGTGGACGACATTGCGTGATGCAATCGGTGCCCTGACGGACAGCGATCAAAATCTTTATGATGGCTGTTAGCGGCGTAACAAATCTGAGACGATCTCACCCAATTTCATAATTCCCTTTTCCATAACTTCTGTAAACGGCGAGCCGCAGCCAATCTGGATAAAATTATGAAACTGCCGCGAGTTTGAACAGACCTCTCCTGGAATGATGGCAATATGATTTTCCAGGGCCCTGCGGTATACTTGCAAACCGTCGACCTGTGGTGGAAGTTCAACCCATAGCAGCGTTCCGCCATCCGGTATGGCCAGCCGGGTTGCGGGTGGAAAATGTTTTTGGATGGCAAAAGCTGTTCTAACCACTTGTTTTTTAATGGAATGTCTCAGCCGCCGGACGTGACGCTCGAAAGCCCCTTCGGCCAGGTATTGGGATATCAGGTATTGATCCAGGGTTGACGTCGAAACCGTTGTTGCGGCTTTTAAATTCTGAATCTTTTCCATATATCGCTTACCGGGAATCAGCCAACCGATTCGCAATCCCGCAGCCAGTGACTTTGAAAACGAAGAGCATGTCAACACCCGGTCTTGCGTATCATATGATTTTAGAGGCATCGGCCGTTTGCGCCCGAAATGCAATTCGGAGCTGATATCATCTTCAATAACCGCAACGCCATATTGATTGATTAATTGAATCAGTCTGACCTTATGATCGTCGGGCATCAGAGCGCCCAGGGGATTGTGAAAATTCGGTATCAACAGACAGGCCTTGATCGTGTTGCGGCAAAAAATTTTTTCCAGTTCGTCTAAATCCACACCATGTCTGGGATCAGCCGGCACTTCCATCACCATTAGCCCCAGTTCTTGAAGCAATTGCAGAAAGCCAAAATTCGTCGGGGTTTCAACCGCGATGGTATCCCCCGGCCGTGCAACGGCCAGCAACGACAGGGCCACAGCCTCCATACATCCATTGGTAATAATGATATCTTCAGGTGCGATTCCTTCCAGAACCCCCACCGTTCGCAAAGCAATCTGCCGGCGAAGTTCAGCATACCCCTCCGAAGGAGAATATGAAATCATGGATTTTAAATCCACATGGGAGAGGGTTTTCAGAATTCTGGAAAAGTGCTTAAAAGGCATCAGGTTCGCATCGACGACCGTTGAGCCCAGAGGCAAAAAATAAGGATTGCTGATGGCTGAAATGACCGAATTTATCATGGATGACAGTCTGACTTTTTTGGGCGGAAAAGATGCTTTCTTAAATCGCGGGATTTTTAAGTTTTGCAGGGCGACGGGATTGACGTAATAGCCAGATTTTGGCCGGGCCTCAACCAGCCCCATGGATTCCAGTTCCAGGTAGGCATGATAGATCGTGGAGATGCTCAGGCTGGATTGCTTGTGCATTTTGCGGATCGAGGGCAGCCGCTCACCGGGGTGGTAGGTCCCGCTTAAAATTTTTTGCTCGATCTCTTCGGCCAGATGTCGATACCGAAAAATTCTCTTGGAAGGATCCATTTTTTGCTCCGCGCATACCGTTTATTGTCAGGCCACTGGTGGCACCATGGGGTGTAAAAAGGCGTCAATACGGTTAAGATGACGGTCGAACTGTTATGCATATTTTTTTAATTATCTGTATCTGTTTTTACCTTAACACACCTGCTACTGTGACTGCAACTCATATCAAACGCCTGAATTTTGTTTCACGGGGGGTAAATCCAATGAAAACACACGAAAAAAAATCAGATGACAGGGTGGGCAGCTTTACGGTGAAAAGCGGACTGGCACAGATGCTCAAAGGCGGCGTCATTATGGATGTGGTATCCGTCGAGCATGCCGTCATTGCCGAGGAAGCCGGTGCAGTGGCAGTGATGGCCCTGGAGCGTGTTCCAGCCGACATCCGTGAACACGGCGGTGTCGCACGCATGTCGGATCCGGCATTGATCAAAGAGATCATGGAATCGGTCAGCATACCGGTGATGGCAAAATGCCGCATCGGTCATTTTGTAGAGGCTCAGATTTTAGAGGCTATCGGCGTAGACTATGTTGACGAAAGTGAGGTGCTCACCCCGGCCGATGAGCGCCACCATATTGACAAGCATGCCTTTACGATCCCGTTTGTCTGTGGGTGCCGGGATTTAGGTGAGGCATTGCGCCGCATCGGAGAAGGGGCCGCCATGATCCGAACAAAAGGCGAAGCGGGTACCGGTGATATAGTAGAGGCCGTGCGCCACGCCCGTACGGTATTGGGCGCCATCCGTGATTTAACCGTTAAACCGGACGATGAATTAATGGCCTATGCCAAAGATATCGGTGCTCCCTATGAAGTGGTCAAACAAACTAAAGAAATGGGGCGGTTGCCGGTGGTCAATTTTGCGGCCGGCGGCATCGCCACGCCGGCGGATGCCGCCTTGATGATGCAAATTGGCGTGGATGGTGTATTTGTGGGCTCCGGAATTTTTAAATCCGCAGATCCGGCCCGCCGAGCCAAGGCGATTGTCGAAGCCACCACCCACTACAAGGACCCGAAAATCCTGGCTGACATCAGTCAAAATCTGGGTGAACCCATGGTCGGTATCAGCGTGAGCACACTGGCAGATGGAGAGACCCTGGCCGATCGCGGCTGGTAAAAATGGTTTGATCTCTTTTCACCACAAAGGCACAAAGCCCTCACAGAAAATCATAAAAGATAAAACGACCATCTTTATTATTAACGGTCTCCGTCCCGTTTTCCGGGGACCTTCGGCACTCAACGGGCACAACTGAACAATGAAAATCGGTGTACTGGCACTCCAGGGCGCATTTAGTGAACACATTCATATGTTGCGGCAGCTCGATGTTGAAACTGTCGAGGTGCGCTTGCCGGAAGAATTAAAAAACCTGGACGGGATTATCATACCCGGGGGTGAAAGCACCACCATCGGCAAATTGGCCGTCCAGTATCAATTGATGGACCCTTTGCGTCAATTCTCCGGTAATAAGCCCGTCTGGGGCACGTGTGCCGGAATGATTTTGATGGCCAAGTCGATTGGTATGGATCAGCCGTTGCTGGGCACCATGGATATCGTGGTTGAACGCAATGCCTATGGCCGGCAAAAAGAGAGTTTTCAGGAAGATGTATACGTAGACGTCTTCAAAAATGGAAACGCCCGTCCGTTTCCGGGAATATTTATTCGTTCGCCCAGGCTGGTTCAAACAAAAGGCCGGGCAGTCAAAATTGCCAGTCTGGCAAACGGCATGCCGGTTGCGGCACTTGAGAATAGGCTTTTAGCGACGGCATTTCACCCCGAACTGACAAGTGATCTTCGATTCCACCAGTACTTTCTGAGCCTGATTTGACCATCCTCATCTTACCTCTGACTGCTGATCATCATCATTCTGCCGGTGGCTTCGGCCACCACGGATTTATACAGCAGGTCAAAAACTTTAAAAAAAACTAAACCATTTCCTCTATTTAGCCGAAGAAAGACTTGGGGCTAACAGCGTCATTGCGGTTGCTTTTTTACGATTTCACCTCTTTCCATCACTGTTTTTCAATATGCGGGAACGATGGTTGTCAAAAAAAAATTGCGATATGGAACCGTATTGGCAATGATCCCAAAAAAAAAGCAAACGAGGAAACGGTTATGTCTGCGATACTATATAATGTCGACTTTTCCGGGCGCATTATTCCGGGCTGGGAGCTGGAAGAAGTCAAATCCAATCTGGCAAAGCTTTTAAAAGCAGATGAAGAAACCATTTATAAATTGTTTTCGGGCAAGCGGATTGTGATCAAAAAAAATGTCGATCATCAAACTGCTCTAAAAATCAATAACGTTTTTAAAGAGGCCGGTGCGGATTGTATTATCTGTCCGATAGAAAGCGCCGGCGCAACCGCACCGCCGCCGCTGCCCGCGCAATCAGCCCCGATGGATGTGGCCGCACCCGTTCCGTCGGTTCAAAACGGGACGGCGGTACAGCCATCACCGGCCGCTGCGGCTCACCCCAGGCCGGCGGCAACCGGCACCGGCCCCGGCAGATTCTGGTATGCTGTAGCCGCATTGCTTTTCCTGTTCCCGATTATTGCCGGCGG
>Ga0209536_100004856_pt1 | contig 21140 bp, 16 predicted proteins | sample DeeMarSeWOR28_12_FD_187461 | JGI IMG/M metagenome (GOLD analysis project Ga0209536, IMG submission 187461) | Marine sediment microbial communities from White Oak River estuary, North Carolina - WOR-2-8_12 (SPAdes) (version 2) | ecosystem: Environmental > Aquatic > Marine > Intertidal zone >... | reverse complement strand
CGGAACCCGCTCCGGGATCCCATAGGTGGCGCACGTCGACGACAGCACGAAGGCGCGGCAGTCGTGGGCGATCGCCGCCTCGAGCAGCGCGACCGACCCCCCGACGTTGTTGCGGTAGTAGGCGAGCGGCTGGTCCACGGACTCCGCCACGCTCAGGTAGGCGGCGAAGTGGAGCACGCCGTCGAAGCGGTGCTCGGCGAACACCCGCTCCAGCGCGGCGCGGTCGCATACGTCGACGCGCTCGAGCGGCGCATCCCCCGCGAGGAAGGCGTGTCCGGCCCGCAGGTCGTCGACCACGACCGCCGTGTGTCCGGCCTCCCGTAGCGACAGCAGCGTGTGGGAGCCGATGTATCCGGCGCCGCCGGAGACGAGCAGGTGTGCCAGGGGAGAACTCCTTCCCGGCGCCGAGGGCGCCGCGGAGTGGTATTGTGGGGATCGCCATGGAGATCGTCCACACCGCCCAGGTGGACTCCCCCATCGGATCCCTGCGGCTCGCCTCCACGACCGCAGGACTCGCCTACGTCGAGCTTCCGAATGCCAGTGGCCGCGGCCTGCGCGGCTGGCTGCGCCGCTGCCTGCCGGAGGCGCGCTGCGTCGAGGGCTTCGCGCCCAACCGCCGCGCGGCGCAGCAGGTGATCGAGTACCTGGAGGGCAAGCGCACGGAGTTCGAGCTCGAGCTCGACCCCCGCGGCACCGACTTCCAGCGGCGCGTCTGGAGCGCACTACGCGAGATCCCCTACGGCGAGACCCGCTCCTACGCCGAGGTGGCGCGGCGCATCGGCCGACCGCGTGCGGTCCGCGCGGTCGGCACTGCGAACGGCGCGAACCCGCTCTCGCTGGTCGTGCCCTGCCATCGGGTGATCGCCAGCGGCGGCAAGCTCGGCGGCTACGGCGGCGGCCTCGAGCTGAAGAAGCGCCTGCTCGCGATGGAGCAGACCGGCCCCACCCAGCGCCAGCTCCTCTGACGCGGCCTTCCCCACGAGAGCGCAGGAGCGAAGCGCTCCGCGCCGCGCTCGACCCGGGCGCTGGATCGGGTGCGCGGCGGGTCGGCCCACCCGACGCTGGGAGTCCGGTTCCGCGAAGCGAACGAGAGTCAGATCGCGCGGAGCGCCTGGTCCAGATCTGCGATGAGGTCTTCGGCGTCCTCGATGCCGCAGGCGAGCCGGATCAGGCCGTCGCGGATGCCGAGCTCGGCGCGCTGCTCGGGCGTGCGGTCCCAGAAGGACATCAGCGCGGGCACCTCGACCAGCGTCTCGACGCCCCCCAGGCTGGGTGCGATGTAGGCGAGGCGACAGGCGTCGGTGAAGCGGAACGCGCCCTCGAGATCGGCGTCGAGCTCGAAGGTCACGACGCCGCCGAAGCCGGTCATCGAGCGGGTGGCGATCGCGTAGTCCGGGTGCGACGGCAGCCCGGGGTACCAGACCTGCCGGACCTTCGGGTGCTGCTCGAGCCAGCGCGCCACCCGTTCGCCGTTCTCGTTGTGACGCTGCATGCGCAGCGCGAGGGTCTTGATCCCCCGCAGCAGCAGGTAGGCGGCGTGCGGATCGAGCACGCCGCCGAGCACGCCGACTGCCGCGCGGATGGGAGCGATCTGCTCGGCGCCGCCGAGCACGACGCCGGCCAGCAGGTCGTTGTGACCGCCCAGGTACTTGGTGGCGCTGTGGATCACGTAGTCCGCGCCCTCTTCGAGCGCGCGGTGGTTCACGGGTGTCGCGAAGGTGGAATCGATCACGATCTCGACGCCGCGCTCGTGGCAGACGCGCGCGGCCTCGGGCACGTCGATCACGCGCAGGTACGGGTTGGTCGGCGACTCGGTGAAGAACAGCCGCGTTTCGGGGCGGATCGTCTCGGCGAGCTGCTTGATGTCGCTCGGATCGATGACGTCGGTCTCGACCCCGAGCTTCGTCAGGTACTCGTCGATGAACTGGCGCGTGCGCCGGTAGCAGTCGCTGGTCACGATCAGGTGCCCGTCCCGCGGCAGCAGGGCCAGGAAGAGCGTCGTGGCCGCACACATGCCGGACGCGAACAGCACCGCCGCCTCGGCCCCCTCGAGCGCGCACAGCTTGCGCTCGACCGCCTTCCAGGTGGGGTTGCCGTAGCGGCCGTACTCCTCCCGATCGGAGCGGCCCTCCTGGTAGGCGCGCAGGATCTCCGAGTCCTCGAACCAGAAGGTGGACGTCTGGTAGATCGGAGTGGTGAGGGCAGAGCTCTCGGGACGCTCGCGCTCGCCCCCGTGCACCGCACGGGTCGAGTCGCCCGGCGGAGCGGGCCGCTTCGTCATGGCTCTCTCGTGGCTGGGGCGCTTAGCAGCGGGGCGCGGGTCCCTGGGAGGCCGGATCCGGAAAGTCGTGTGGGAGAGGGGCTCGGATCCCGGGGTTCGCGGGTCTGCAAGCGCCGGAAATCACCCGGCTTTTCGAACCCGAGGCGTCACGGTAAGGGGGAAGGGGTGGGCCGTCAACCGGATGCCCGCGGCGGGCGGGCGGCCGTCACTCCTCCAGATAGCCGAGCGCCCGCAGGGTCTCGAGCTCCTGCTCCGACAGCTGGGCCTCGCCGCCGCTCCCCACGGCGCGGCTCTCCGCCAGCCGCTGCTGGGCTTCGGCGTGGTCGCGCAGCTCCCGGGCCACCCCGGAGGTCGAGCCGGCCACGTTGTCGCGCTCGCCCGGGTCTTCGGCCAGGTTGAAGAGCGACTCGGTCGGCAGTCCGCGAGGGTTGCCCTCGTTCGCCTCGATCCACTTCCAGTCGCCGCTGCGGACCGCGCGCAGCACGTTGCCCTCGTGGTCTTCCTCGGCGTAGATCAGGCGCTCGCGCTCCGAGCGGCGCGACAGGCGCTCGACCAGGTCGATGCCCTGCATCGACGCGGGAGGGCGCGCGCCGGTGCGCGCGATCAGCGTCGGCGCGACATCGAGCATGCGCACGGCCACGCCGTCGCCCTGACCGTCGCCGAGCCCGCCGTGGCGCGACCACTTCACCAGGAACGGCACCGCGATCTGCTCCTCGTAGAGGGTGGTGCCGTGCCACCAGCCTCCGTGCTCCTGGAACTCCTCGCCGTGGTCCGCCACCAGCGCGATCAGGGTGTCGTCCTCGATGCCGAGCTCGCGCAGCTTCGCCAGGAACTCGCCGAAGCGGGCATCGGTGTACTCGATCTCGCCCCGGTAGAGGCGGTGCATCTCCTCGGCGTGAGAGGGGTCCGGGTGCTGGTTGCCCGCGCGCGCGACGCCCGTGCCGTCGTAGGGGTGAGCGAAGTACGGATCGTGAGGATCCATGTAGTGCAGGAACAGGAAGAAGCGCGAGTCGACGTGGCGGTCGAGGAAGTCGAAGGCCACCTGGTTCACGGTCTCGCCGCTCTGGTAGAAGTCGCCGACCCGCAGGCCCGGCTGCAGCTTGAAGAACACCACGCGCAGCAGCTGGTAGAGGATCAGCTTCGACGAGGACTCCTGGGCGCCGAAGAGGTAGTCGGGGCCGAGGTAGTGGTACTCGTCGTAGCCCTGCTCGAAGCCGAAGCTCGAGGCCAGGTTGATGTTCGACACGATGCCGCCGGTCGCGTAGCCGCTGCCGCGCAGCACCTCGGAGATCATCTCCACGTCGGGGGAGAGCGACGAGGGCTTCGACATCACTCCGTGACTGCTGGGCAGCAGCGAGGTGAGCAGAGTGGCCGTCGCCGGTTTGGTCCAGGACGAGTGCGAGAAGCCCAGGAAGCGCGTTCCGCCGTGCTCGGCCAGGCTGCACAGATTGGGCGTGTGCACCGGACCGCCGTAGCAGGAGAGGTGGTCGGCGCGCAGCGTGTCGACCATCACCAGCACGATGTTGGGGCGGTCCGCCAGCGCCGGCGGGATGCCGGAGCGCGGTTGCGGCGCACCGGACGATCCCACCACCCAGGCGGCCGAGGCGCCGCCTGCGATCGCCACCCCCAGGAGCGCCACCAGCACGCTCGGCGGCCTCAGCGCGGCGCCGAGCCTTCCGCGGAACAGGCGCGGTCCGAGGAAGAACAGCAGCAGTGCGATCACCGCCGCGCCGCCGAGCAGGGCCAGCAGCACCGGGGCCGGCGGCATCTGCTCGAGATAGATGTCGCGCCTGACGCGGAAGAACGCGATGAACAGCCCCAGCGGCAGCAGGGTTCCCAGCAGCGCGAGCGACGGCGTCCAGCCCCGGATCTCGTCCTCGTCCATCGGCAGCACCGCCAGCGCCGCGCCCCCGCCGAGGCCGAGCGCGCCCAGCAGCAGGGCGTGGGTGATCGGGCCGAACCAGAAGACCTGGGCGTCGCCGCCGAGTCCGCCCAGCGCGATCACGGCCGCCTCTGCGACGCCGATCACCAGCCCGGCGAACATGCCCGCTCCCAGGCCCGCGCTGGCCGACAGCCGCAGGCGCTCGCCGAAGGGCGGCAGCGGCACCGGGGCCCGGGCCTCGCGGCGCTGGCGCTCCTCGTCGCTCTCCAGGGCCGCCGCCTGGCGGGCGGCCTGCTGGTAGTCGACCTGTACGCCTTCCACGAGGCAGAACGCCGGCGTGTAGCCCTTGGGCCGGAACCACCAGAAGTAGGCGCCTGCCAGGGTGAGCGCCTCGGCGGCCCAGAAGCCCAGGGCCGCGGACACGATCGCCTTCGCGGGGCCGATCAGGTTGCCGAGCAGCAGGTACTGGGCGGCTTCCCGGATCCCCTCCCCGGCGATCGTGAACGGGGACAGCACGGTGGCGAGGATCTGGATCGACGAGCCGAGCGCGATCTCCCAGAAGTGCCCCGCCTCTCCTCCGATCGCGAGCGCGGTGAAGTAGTACATCGCGGCCGTCGTGAAGTGCACGACGAAGGACAGCCCGAACGCGGCCAGGACCAGACCGCGCTTGTCGCGATAGGCGGCGGCAGCGTGCGACACGCGGACCACGAGCCCCTCGAGCCGTCGCTTGCCCGGGATCGGCATGTGCTCGAGCAGGAACTGCACGAAGCCCGGATACCAGAGCACCGCCAGCAGCGCGCCGATGAGTGCGAGGCAGAAGGGCACCGTGATGGCGGCGATGAGTCCGCTCTGCTTTCCGAAGATCGCCAGACCGAAGGGCAGCGAGACCAGGAACGACAGGAAGATGCCGGTGAATCCGATCACCTTCTCGAGCGCGGTGGTCGCGGTCACCTCCACCGTCCTGCCCGAGAAGCGCGCGGCATCGTAGAGCTTGTAGCCGTCGAGCCCGGCCGTGCTCGGCAGGAACGTCCCGATGAAGCGTCCGATCAGGAAGGACCCGAAGATGTGACGGAAGGGCAGCTCGATCGCCTGACCGCGCAGCAGGATCTTCCAGCGGTACATCGACGCCAGGATGCCCACGAACTTGATGCCCGCCGCGGCTGCGCAGAACAGCGCGAAGCGGCCCGCGTCCAGATCCTGCAGCGTATCGAGCACCAGGCGCCCGGCGATCACCCGCGTGCCGTCTTCGAGGCTGACCGGGTGGGTGAGCAGCAGCCAGAAGGCCCGCACCGTCACCCAGAGCTTCAGGAGGTTGAGCCCGCGCCCCCTCCACGGCTCGGCGGTGAAGCGCGCGACCCCGATCGCGATCAGCGCGACCAGCAGGATCTCGAGGAGCACGGACATACGAACCCTCTCCGCGACGTGGCAAGGCGGGCCGTGACCTTATGAGAAGCGCGCGCGGCTGCCAACCAGAAAAGCGACCGGAACGGTCGTCGGACACCGGCCCATCCCAGTCCGTTCCGGGCTCGCGGTGGTCGGCTGCGGGTGTCCGGGAGGACGTGCCTGCGGAGGGGTGCGCGGCGGCGCGGACGCGCTGGCGCACCCGCTCACCGGCTCGCGCTCAGCGGCGCTCGAGGATCTGTCGCTTGCGCGAGCGGTACTGGGGCTCGGTGATCGCGCCGGCGCGGCGCTCCTCCTCGAGGTCCGCGAGGGCGCGCAGCTGCTCGGGCGTGAGCCCCTCCGGCAGCGGGACGGCCTCCGGCAGGTCGTCCGCGGCCTCCGGGGGGCTCTCGAGCAGGATGGTCTTGCGCACGATCTCGCCGGTCGGCAGCAGCTTCGTGCGCGTGGGGCGCGAGAAGATCGGGTCGCGCCAGTCGATGGCGAGACCCTGCGCGTCGACCACCGTCATCGCGATGTCGGCCTGCATGCGCACGTCCGCGAAGTCGTCCCCGACGCGTGGCTCCGGCAGCTCGAGGTCGCGTCGCTCGGGCACCTCCCAGTTGCGGTGCGAGAGGTGGAAGAAGAGCGAGCCGTCGCGCGCGTAGCAGAGGAAGCTCGTCAGGTAGCGGTGATTGAAGACGCCGAGGCTGCGCTCCTTGCGGAAGAGCATCACCACCACGTCCTGGTCCGGTCCCGCCTTCGCCAGTGCGTGCGAGAGCGCTTCGCCCACCGCGAACAGGGATTGGGTCGGCAGGGCGCCCTCGCGGCGGTTGCCGTCGTCCGCGCTGTTGCGCACGTCGATGCGCGAGAGGATGTGACCGAGACGCACCGGCGCGATGTCGATCGGGTGGTCGTAGCCCTTCGCGACCGTTCCGCGCAGCGCCTTCTCCGAGCGCAGGTAGACGCGCAGCTCGGGCTCGTCGAGCACCGGCTGTCTCACGAAACGCGTCACGCAGCCCGGCAGGGCGATTGCGGCGAGCGCTAGGAGCGCGAGGACGCGAAGGCGCATGGCCCGAGTGTACCCGGCAGCGGTCAGGCTTCGCCCGCGAGCGCGGAGACGATCCGATGGGTCGCGAAGCTGGCGACGTAGGCAGCCGCGAGCAGGTAGGCGAAGGCGAAGGCGGGCCAGCGCCAGGAGTTCGTCTCGCGTCGCATCACGGCGATCGTCGACAGGCATTGCAGCGCGAACACGAAGAACACGAGCAGCGCGGCGACGGTGGCGGGGGTGAAGACGGGCTGCCCGGTGCGGGGATCGACGTCGCTGCGGACGGCCTCGCGCAGCGAGTTCTCCCCCTCCCCCGCCGCGTAGATCTGGGCCAGCGTCGAGACGATCACCTCGCGCGCCGCCAGGCTCGCCAGCAGGCCGACGCCGATCTTCCAGTCGAATCCGAGTGGCGCGACGATCGGCTCGATGGCGTGACCCGCGCGGCCGGCGAAGCTGTGCTCGAGTGCGAAGCGGGTCGCTTCGGCGTCGCTCGCACCCGCCGGCGGGTCGACGCGCGGGAAGCTGAGCAGCACCCACATCACGACGCTGGCGGCCAGGATGATGGTTCCGGCGCGGCGCAGGAACGCCCGGGTGCTTCCCCAGACCTGTGAGACCCAGAGGCGCAGCGTGGGCAGGCGGTACGGCGGCAGCTCCATCGTGAACGGCAGCGCGTTCCCGCGCAGCAGCGTGAGCTTGAACAGCGCGGCCGCGACCAGCGCCGCGCTGGCGCCGAGCAGGTACAGGCCGAGCAGCGTCAGTCCCCGCAGGCCGATCGGCCCCAGCACGCTGCGGCTCGGCACGAACGCGCCGATCAGCAGCGCGTACACCGGCAGCCGCGCGGAGCAGGTCATCAGCGGGGCGACCAGGATCGTGACCAGGCGGTCGCGGGGCGACGGCACCGTGCGCGTGGCCATGATGCCCGGCACCGCGCACGCGTAGGAGGAGAGCAGCGCGACGAAGGCGCGGCCCTCGAGGCCGATGCGACCCATCACCCGGTCGGCGACGAAGGCGGCCCTCGCCATGTAGCCGCTGTCCTCGAGCAGGTACAGCAGGGAGAAGAGCAGCACGATCTGCGGCACGAAGACCACCACCGCTCCGACGCCCGCCACCAGTCCGTCGGCCACGAAGTCCGCGGCGATGCCGGCGGGCAGAGCGGTCCGCGCGGCCGCGCCGAGGTGGCCCACGCCGGCGTCGATCAGGTCCATGGCCGGCGTGGCCCAGGCGAAGATCAGCTGGAAGAACGCGACCATCACCGCGGCGAACACCAGGCTGCCCGCCAGCGGGTGCAGCACCACGCGGTCGATCGCCTGGCTGTGGCGGCTCGCGCCGGGCTGGGTGGCGGAGACGCTCGCCAGCACCGAGTCGGCCCAGGCTGCGCGCTCGATCGCATCGGCGGGCGGCAGCAGGTGGGGTCGCCCCCAGCGTTCGGGCCGGGAGAGCAGCTCGCGCAGCGCGTCGATGCCCCGGCCGCGATGACCGACCACGCCCCGGACCGGGATCCCGAGCGCGCGCTCCAGGCGTGGCAGGTCGAGGGATCCGCCCCGGGCCGCGAGCTCGTCGGTCATCGTGAGCACCAGGCAGCAGGGCAGGCCCCGCCGCATCACCTGGGCGATGAACAGCAGCGAGCGCGGCAGGCTGCAGGCGTCGGCGACCAGGATCAGCGCGTCGGGCGCCTTGTCGAGATCGCCTTCCAGCACCCGCGTCACGACGGCCTCGTCGGCGCTCAGCGGCTCGAGGCTGTAGGTGCCGGGCAGGTCGATCACCACGACCTCGCCGTCCCCCAGCTCGCACACGCCCTCGCGCCGCTCGACGGTCACGCCCGGGTAGTTGCCGACCTTCGCCCGCAGCCCGGTGAGCGCGTTGAACAGCGTGGTCTTGCCCGAGTTCGGGCTGCCCAGCAGCCCGAGTCGCAGCGGTCCCGGCAGGCTGGCGGCTTCGCTCACCCGCCGTCCGAATCGAGGATCCGGACCCAGACCTGCCGGGCGTCCCGGGCGCGCAGGCACAGCTGGCTGCCCCGCACCTCGTAGGCGACGGGGTCGCCGAGCGGGGCGCGTCGCACGGCGCGCACCTCGCTGCCCGGCACGAAGCCCAGGTCGAGCAGCCGCCGGCCGATCGGGTCCACCGAATCGAGCTGCGCGATGATCGCCCGCTGGCCGGGTCGCAGGCGCGTGAGCGGCACGAGCAGCTCGCGCGGGACGCCGTTCAGCTGGCCGCTCGGCGGGGTCGGGGGCAGGAGCTTCGCAGGTTCGGGGCGGGCCATCGGGCGGGAGGTCCGGCGCCGCAGCGCTGACGCCGAGGGGGGTGCCTCGGCATGGGATGGAGGAGTCGGGTCCGGCAGCCCCATCGGGCGTCCGGAGCTGGAAATCGACCTGGAATTGAATTCCAATTTCAAGTCGAGACGGGAGCGTAGCACGCCGTTTCGGCCGCGAAACGGGCCCGGACCGGCCCGAGGCGGCACCCGGGGACGCCAGCCCGGCTTTGCGAACGTGTTCGCCTACTCGTTCTCGTTGCGCAGCTGCCGGCTCATCAGCTGGGCGGCGGCCTCGGCCGGGGTCAGCTCCCCGGCCAGCACCTTGCGCACTCCCTCCGAGATGGGCATCTCGACCCCATGCAGCTCGGCGAGTGCACAGGCGGATCGGGTGGTGCGGATCCCCTCCGCCACCTGGCTCATGCCGGACACGATGTCCTCCAGGCTGCGACCCGCCGCCAGCTCGAGCCCCACCTGCCGGTTGCGCGAGAGGTCGCCGGTGCAGGTGAGCACCAGGTCGCCCATGCCGGCCAGCCCCAGAAAGGTGCGGGGATCGGCGCCCAGCTGCTCGCCCAGCCGGGTGATCTCGCGCAGGCCCCGGGTCATCAGCGCCGCCCGCGCGTTGAGGCCAAGCCCGAGGCCGTCGCAGATGCCCACGGCGATCGCGATCACGTTCTTCAGCGCGCCGCCCAGCTCGGCGCCCACCACGTCGGTGCTGGTGTAGCAACGCAGCCACGGGCCCGAGATCGATTCCTGCACCGAGATCGCATAGCTCTCGATCTCCGCGGCCAGGGTCACCGCGGTCGGGCGGCCGTCGGCGATCTCGCGGGCGAACGACGGCCCGGACAGGAACACGAGCTTCGCATGGTGCACCTCGTCGAGCACGTCCCGCAGCACCTGGTCCATGCGCTTCCAGGTCGAGACCTCGATGCCCTTGACGGTGGAAACCACCACCGCCTCGGGCGACAGCCAGGCCGCCGCCTTCGACATCACGTCCCGTACGCCGTGGGACGGGATCGCACAGATCACCAGCTCGCGATCGGCCAGGGCCGTGGCCAGGTCCGAGGTCGCGCGCACGCCGTCGGGCATCACGACGTCGCTCAGATAGCCCGGGTTGCGGTGGTCGCGATTGATCGCGTCGGCGATCGCGGGGGAGCGGGCCCAGATCGTGACGTCGTGCTCGCGGGCGCACAGCATCGCGAGGCAGGTCCCGAAGCTCCCCGCACCCAGGACCGCGATCGGGATCGGCATGCGCGGAGCATATCGGCGGGGCCCGATCCCGGCGCGCGAAAGTCGCGCCCGACTTTCTTGACGCTCCCCGGGGCCGCCGTTACCCTCCGCCCGGTTTTCGTAGGCGTGCCGGGTACTTTCCGCCGTTTCCGCCCCTCGCCTGCACGTTGCGTCGCCCGAGGATCGAGCGTGCCCTCACCGCGTCCGCGCAGTGGGGTACCGCTCGCCGCCCGGACGGTGGGCCCGAACGGAGGGCGGACTCCTTTCGGGTCGGAACGTCCAATGGATCCGGGTCCAACGGCTTCGGAACGCTAGAGGGGAAGGATGCTCGCGGAGTACACGGGCGTGCTGGTGGTGTTCGCGATCGGCACCATCATCGTCTGCGCGCTGCTCGCGATCCACCTGTTGCTCGGCCCGCGCCGTCGCTTCGAAGAGAAGGAAGAGCCCTTCGAGTGCGGCGAGCGCCAGATCGTCTCGCCGCGCCAGCGCTACGCGGTCAAGTTCTACATGGTCGCGATCCTCTTCGTCGTCTTCGACGTCGAGGCCATCTTCTTCTACCCCTGGGGTGCCGTCTTCCGCGATCTCGGGATGTTCGGCTTCGTCGCCATGGGGATCTTCACGATTCCGCTCGCGATCGGTCTGCTCTACGAGTGGGCGAAGGGCGGGCTCGAGTGGTGATCTCCGAGGACGCGCGCGCGCGCATTGCCGCGGAGATCGAGAAGTATCCCGTTCCGCGGGGAGCGCTGCTGCCGGCGCTGCACATCGTGCAGGCCGAGCTGGGTCACGTCTCGCCCGAGACCGCCGTGGAGATCGCCGAGCTGTTCGGGATCCGGCCCGTCGAGGTGATGGAGGTCGTGAGCTTCTACAACATGTACTTCGCCACGCCCCAGCCGAAGCACCACGTCTACGTGTGTACGAACCTGCCGTGCACGTTGCGCGGGGCTCGCGTGCTCTACAAGCAGCTGAAGGCCCACCTCGGGGTCGACGAGCACGGCAACACGCCGGACGGGCGCATCCACCTGGGCCACGAGGAGTGCCTGGGCGCCTGCGCCTACGCGCCGATGATGCGCATCGACGACCGCTACTGCGAAGACCTCGATCTCGAGCAGGCGAAGCACGCCCTCTCGGAGCTCGAGTGAGCGCCGCCGGCATCCGATGCTGAAGGTCCCCTACGTCACCGGATATCTCACCGAGCACTTCGCGGACGACGAGTTCGCGACGCTCGAGGGCTACGAGCGCAAGGGCGGCTACCGGGCGGCGCGCGAGGCGATCACCGGAATGTCGCCCGCCGACGTGATCGAGCTCGTGAAGACCGCGGGGCTCCAGGGGCGCGGCGGCGCCGGCTTCTCGGCCGGCCTGAAGTGGTCGTTCATGCCGACCGACACGGACAAGCCGAAGTACCTGGTGTGCAACGCGGACGAGTCGGAGCCCGGCTCGTTCAAGGACCGCATCCTGCTCGAGCGCGGCGCCCACCAATTGCTCGAGGGCATCCTGATCGCCGCCTGGGCGACCGGCGCCGAGAAGACGTTCGTCTACATCCGCGGGGAGTACGCCCAGCCGGCTCGCGTGCTCCAGCGCTGCATCGACGAGGCCTACGCGAAGGGCTACCTGGGCGCCAACGTCATGAAGACCGGCTTCCGCCACGACGTGGTCGTGACGCGCGGTGCCGGCGCCTACATCTGCGGCGAAGAGACGGGCCTGCTCGAGTCTCTCGAGGGCAAGAAGGGCCAGCCGCGCAAGAAGCCGCCCTTCCCCGCCGAGTACGGCGCGTTCGGCATGCCGACCACCGTGAACAACGTCGAGACCTTCTCCCACGTACCGCACATCGTCGCGAAGGGCGCGGACTGGTTCCGCGGCTTCGGAACCGAGAAGAGCCCGGGAACGACCATCTTCGGCGTGTCCGGCCACGTCGAACGGCCGGGCCTCTACGAGCTGCCGCTCGGCACGCGTCTGGACGAGATCATCTTCGAGTACGCGGGCGGCGTTCCGAACGGGCGAAAGCTCAAGGGCGTGATCCCGGGCGGCATGTCGATGCCGATCCTGCCGGCCGGACAGATCGACGTGCCGATGGCGAACGAGAGCTTGCGCGAGCGCAAGACCATGCTCGGCACGGGCGGCATCATGGTGATGGACGAGACCACCTGCATGGTCCGCACGGCCTGCGTCATCACCTACTTCTTCCGCGACGAGTCCTGCGGCCAGTGCACCCAGTGCCGCGAGGGAACGGGCTGGCTCAACAAGATCGTGAACCGCATCGAGCGCGGAGCGGGCCTGCCCGAAGACCTGGAGATCCTGGTCGACATCGCCGGCAAGATGGAGGGTCAGACGATCTGCGCGTTCGCCGACGCTGCGGCCTGGCCGGTCCAGGGCCTGATGCGCCACTTCCGGAGCGACTTCGAGGCGCACGTCCAGCACAAGAAGTGCCCCTTCCCCGAGAGCTTCGAGCTCTGATGCCGAAGTTCACCGTCGACGGAAGACCGGTCGAGGCCGCAGAGGGTCGCACCATCCTGCAGGCGCTCGACGACGCCGGGCTGCTGATGAACGGCGTCTCCGTTCCGCACTACTGCTGGCACCCGAAGCTCTCGATCGACGGCTCGTGCCGGCTCTGCCAGGTCGAGGTGGAGGGCATCCCCAAGCTCCAGATCGCCTGCAACACCGTGGTCCGGGAGGGCATGGTGGTGCGGACCGAGACGGAGCGGGTGAAGCAGGCGCGCGAGGGGGTGATGGAGCTGCTGCTCGTGAACCACCCGCTCGACTGCCCGATCTGCGACCAGGCCGGCGAGTGCAAGCTGCAGGACTACGCGTTCGAGTACGGCGCGGTGGGCTCGCGTTCGCGCGAGCCGCGGCGCGCCCTGAAGAAGAACGTGGATCTGGGCCCCACGATCGTGTTCGACCAGGAGCGCTGCATCCTGTGCCGCCGCTGCGTGCGCTTCTGCGACGAGATCCCCGGCACCCGCGAGCTCGCCGTGGTGAACCGCGGCGACCACTCGGTGATCGAGACCTTCCCGGGCGTTCCGCTCGAGAACGACTACTCGATGAACGTGGCCGACATCTGCCCGGTGGGAGCCCTCACGACCCGGGACTTCCGCTTCAAGATCCGGGTCTGGTTCCTCGCGGACGTGCCGGGCGTGTGCACCGGCTGCGCGAAGGGCTGCAACGTCCACCTCGGCGTCGCGAACAACAAGGTCTACCGCTACGTGCCGCGCCGCAACGACGCGGTGAACGACACATGGATCTGCGACACCGGGCGCATGTCCTACGCCCGGGTCGGAGGCGTGGGTCGCCTGCGCCAGTGCTTCGTGCGCGGCGAGCTGGGCGTGCCCGAGGCCGTGGACTTCGACCAGGCGCTGCGCGTGGCCGCCGAGCGGCTGGCGCGCCTGCGCGATGCGAAGGGCGCCGGCGTGATCGCGGGCATCGCATCCCCCCACGCCACCAACGAGGACCTGTTCGTGCTCAAGCGCTTCCTGCGCGCGCTCGGCACCGAGAACTCGGGCATGGCGGTGGTGCGCGGCGATTCGGACGCGATCCTGGTCGAGGCCGAGAAGGCGCCGAACGCGGCCGGCGCGCGCGCGCTCGGCTTCCCCGCGGCCACGGGCGTGATCGACCGCATCGCCGGCGGCGGGATCGACGGCCTGGTGGTGCTGGGTCACGACCTGATCCACGAGCAGTTCCTGGGCGGCGTCGACGCGCTCGCGCGTCTCGACACGGTGATCGTGCTCGACCCGCACGCGTCCGCGCTGGAACACGTCGCCCACGTGGCGTTCCCGACGCGCCTGGCCGCCGAGAAGTACGGCACGCTCACCAACGCGGCGGGCCGCGTTCAGCGGGTCGAGCCGGCGGTCGAGCCGCGCTGGGACGCGCGCAGCGAAGGCGAGGTGCTCTTCGCCCTCGGCGCGGCGCTGGGCCTGGAGGGCTTCGACGGTCGCTACGACGCGCGCGACATCTCGAGCGCGCTGGCCTCGCAAGTTCCGGCCTTCGCGGGTTGTTCCTGGGACGAGGTGGGCGGCGGCGGCGCGCCGCTCACGGAGAACCCCGCCTAGATGCTGATCGGTGTCATCGTCAAATCGCTCTTCATCCTGATCGTGATGGTCGCGGGCCTCGCCCCGGTGATCACCTGGATCGAGCGCAAGCAGAGCGCCGTGATGCAGGACCGCATCGGCGCGAACCGGGCCGACGTGGGCGGGATCACGTTGCTGGGGCTGATGCACCCCCTCGCCGACGTCTTCAAGCTGCTCAGCAAGGAGGATGTGGTCCCGACCGGCGCCAACCGCATCATGCACCTGATCTCACCGGTGATCGCCGCGGTCCCCGCCGTGATCGCATTCGCGGTGGTGCCCTTCGGGGGCGTCTACACCCTCGGCGGCGAGGAGTTCTCGCTGGTCGCCGCGAACCCGGACTGGGGTCTGCTCTACATCTTCGCGATCGGCTCGATCGCGATGTACGGCACCGTGATGGCCGGCTGGTCGAGCAACAACAACTGGTCGCTGCTCGGTGGACTGCGCGCCTCGGCCCAGATGATCTCCTACGAGGTCACGATGGGGCTCTCGGTGGTCGGTATCTTCATGGTCTTCTCCACCCTCCAGCTCCAGGACATGGTCGTCGCCCAGGACGACACCTTCCGGGTCTTCGGCTTCCTCGAGGTCCTGTTCGGGCTGAGCGTGCCGGCCTGGCTCGACTTCGTCCGCCTGCCGGCCTGGGGCGTCTTCTATCAGCCGCTCGGCTTCGTGCTCTTTCTCACGACGATCATGGCCGAGAACAAGCGCCCGCCGTTCGACACGCCGGAGGGCGAGTCGGAGATCATCGCCGGCTATCACCTCGAGTATTCGGGCATGCGCTTCGGCCTCTTCTTCATGGCCGAGTTCATCGAGGTGCTGGTGATCGCCGCGCTGATGACCACGATCTTCCTGGGCGGCTGGTCCGTGCCCTGGCTCACTACCGAGACCATCATCGGCGGTATCGCCGGCGTCTTCGGCGAGGGCTTCGCCACCGGCATCTGCATCATCCTCCACTTCCTGTCGTTCATGCTGAAGGTCGTGTTCATGATCTGGCTGCAGATGGCGCTGCGCTGGACGCTGCCGCGCTTCCGCTACGACCAGGTGATGGACCTCTGCTGGAAGATCATCCTGCCGCTCTCGATCGCGAACGTGTTCGTGACCGGCGGCATCATCCTGCTGGCGGGAGGGACTTCGTGACCGTTCCGGCCGTTCTCTTCTACGCCTTCGCCGCGCTGGCCGTGCTGTCTGCGATCGGCATGGTGGTGCAGGTTCGCAACACGGTGGCGTCGGCGATGAGCCTCGTGATCACCATGGTGGCGCTCGCCGGCATCTACGTGCTGCTCGAGGCCCACCTGGTCGCCGTGATCCAGATCATGGTGTACGGCGGCGCGATCGTGGTGCTCTTCCTGTTCGTGGTGATGCTGCTGAACCTGCGCAGCGACGACTTCGGACCCGCCCGGCAGCGGCTGGTGAGGCTGGCCGCGGCGGCGATCGGCGTGTTCGCGCTGACCTGGATGCTGCGGCTCTTCTCCGGCCTGCCGGAGGCGCCGCCGCTGCCCGAGGGCTTCGGCGGCTATCGCGAGGTCGGGATCGCTCTCTACACCGACTACGTGCTGCTGGTCGAGGTCGCGTCACTGCTGCTGACGGCGGCCATCGTGGGTGCGCTGATCCTCGCCAAGAGGAAGATCGACTGATGGTGCCCCTCGACCACGTGATCGGACTCTCGGCCGTGCTCTTCACGATCGGCGTGGTGGGCGTGGCCACCCGGCGCAACCTGATCGTGATGCTGATGTCGATCGAGCTGATGCTGAACGCCGTCAACCTGGCCTTCATCGGCTTCAACCGCATGTGGCCGGGCGAGCCGGGGGCGATCGCCCTCGACGGGCAGGTCTTCGTGCTGATGGTGATCGCCGTGGCCGCCGCGGAGGTGGCGGTCGGTCTCGGCATCGTCATCTCGATGTTCCGCAACCGCGACTCGGTCGACGTAGAAGTCGTGAGCCTGCTGCGATGGTGAACGAGAGCAGCGACCCGCTGCTGCGTTGGATCCCGCTGCTGCCGCTGCTGGCGGCGATCTTCCACGGGGTGATGATCGGCGTCGTGCGGCGGGCGACGCCGCGCTGGCTGGTGATCGCGCTGTCCTGCGGGACGGTGGCCGGCTCCTTCCTGCTCTCCTGCGTCGTCTTCGCCAGCCTGGCCGGCCTGCCCGACGGAGCGACGCTCGTGGACGGGCTCTACACCTGGATCGGCGCCGGAGTCGGCGAGCTGCGCTTCAACGCCGAGCTGCGCTTCCGGCTCGACGCGCTCTCCAGCGTGATGACCCTGGTCGTGACCGGGGTGGGGCTGCTGATTCACGTGTACTCGATCGGCTACATGGACGACGACCACCGGGACGACAAGGGGTTCCAGCGCTTCTTCTGCTACCTGAACCTCTTCACGTTCTCGATGTTGATGCTGGTTCTGGGCGACAACCTGGTGCTGATGTTCCTGGGCTGGGAGGGTGTCGGCCTCTGCTCCTACCTGCTGATCGGCTTCTGGTACAGCGACCGCTTCAACGCCTACTGCGGCAGCAAGGCGTTCATCGTCAACCGCATCGGCGACTTCGGCTTCCTGGTCGGGATCTTCCTGCTCTTCGGCGCGCTGGCGAGCGCGGGCGCCCCGACGGTCGACTTCGCGGAGATCCGGGCCTCCTTCGGGCTGATCTCGGAGATGACGGTACCGGCACCCTTCTGGGGTCCCGAGTGGCGCCTGGTCGACCTGATCGGGCTGTGCTTCTTCGTCGGTGCCTGCGGCAAATCGGCCCAGCTGCCCCTCTACGTCTGGCTGCCGGACGCGATGGCCGGCCCGACCCCGGTCTCGGCGCTGATCCACGCCGCCACGATGGTGACCGCCGGCGTCTACATGGTGAGCCGGCTGTCGTTCCTCTACGCGGCGGCCCCGGTGGCGAGCGCCGTGGTGGCCTGGGTCGGAGCGCTGACCGCGCTGTTCGCCGCGACCATCGCGATCGCGCAGACGGACATCAAGAAGGTGCTCGCCTACTCGACGGTGAGCCAGCTCGGATACATGTTCCTGGCCGCGGGCTGCGCCGGCTACACCGGCGCGGTCTTCCATCTGGTCACCCACGCGTTCTTCAAGGCCCTGCTCTTCCTGGCGGCGGGTTCGGTGATCCTCGCGATGCACCACGAGCAGGACATCCGCAAGATGGGCGGGCTGCGCCGTCGCATCTGGCAGACCCACGCGGTGTTCCTGATCGGCGTGCTCGCGATCTCCGGCATCCCGCCGCTCTCCGGTTTCTTCTCGAAGGACGAGATCCTGGTGGCGGCCTGGACCGCGCACGTGCCGGGGCACCTCTGGCTCTACGCGATCGGGCTGGTGACCGCGGGCATCACCTCGTTCTACATGTGGCGCCTGTACTTCGTGGTCTTCTGGGGCGAGTCGCGCGCTTCGCACCACGTCCGCGAGCAGATCCGAGAGCAGCCGCCGGTGGTGGTGAACCCGCTGTGGGTGCTGGCGGCGCTCGCCTGCCTGGGCGGCGCGATCGGCTTTCCGCAGGTCTACGGCGACGCGCTGGGCATCGAGCGCTCGCACAGCCTGAACAACTTCCTCGGCGGCCTCTTCCCGGTGGTCGAGCACCACCTCGCGCACAGCACCGAGTACGCCATGGCGCTCGCGGCGATCGGCATGGCGGGGGCCGGCTTCGGGATCGCCTACCTCTGCTACGTGGCGCGGCCGGAGCTGCCCGTCCGCGCGGCCGCCGCGCTCAAGGTTCCGTACCAGCTGCTGCTGGAGAAGTACTACGTGGACGAGCTCTACGACGCGCTGATCGTGCGTCCGCTGGTGAAGCTCTCGGACGTCGTGCTCTTCCGCGGGATCGACGCCGGCCTGATCGACGGGGTCGCGGTGAACGGCACGGCCCGGGGCGTGCGCGGGCTCGCCGCCCACGGGCTCAAGTACCTGCAGTCCGGCTTCACGCAGAGCTACGTGTTCTTGATGATCGTCGGCGCAGTGGCCATCCTCGGCTACCTGCTTCGCTAAGGGCCATGCAACTCGACTACCAGCTGATCACCTGGGTGACCTTCCTGCCGCTCCTCACGGGGCTGCTGCTGCTGATCGCGGGCGGCATGGCGCGAACGCTGGGCACCGAGGGGCTGCCGGACTCGCTCTGGCGGTCGATCGGCACCGGCAGCATGGTGCTCAGCTTCCTGCTCTCGCTCCAGCTCTTCGCGCGCTTCGACCCGACCTACACCGGCTACCAGTTCATCGAGCACCTGCCGTGGATCCCGGATCTCGGCATCCACTACCACGTGGGCATCGACGGGATCAGCCTCTTCCTGGTGGTGCTCACCACCTTCCTGATGCCGATCGTGATGGCGGCCTCGTGGAAGGACGTGTCGCGCTCGGTGAGGAGCTACGTCTTCTTCATGCTCTTCCTCGAGACGGGCATGCTCGGCGCCTTCGTCTCGCTCAACCTCTTCCAGTTCTACCTGTTCTGGGAGCTGATGCTGATCCCGATGTACTTCATCATCGGGATCTGGGGCGGGCCGCGCCGCATCTACGCGGCGATCAAGTTCTTCCTGTTCACGATGTTCGGCTCGCTGCTGATGCTCGTCGCGATGCTGGTCGTCTACTACCTGCACTTCGAGCAGACCGGATTGCTCACGTTCGACCTGGTCGCGCCGCCCTGGAGCGAGGCCTCGGCGCTGCTCGACACCGTGATCCCGACCAGCGGCGTGTGGTGGCAGACGCAGGTCTGGCTGTTCGGTGCGTTCGCGCTGGCCTTCGCGATCAAGGTGCCGATGGTGCCCTTCCACACCTGGTTGCCGGACGCCCACGTCGAGGCCCCGACCGCGGGCTCGGTCGTGCTGGCCGGCGTGCTGCTGAAGATGGGCACCTACGGCTTCCTGCGCTTCGCGCTGCCGCTCTTCCCCTCCGCGACCTTCGACTACGCGCCCTGGATCCTGGGCTTCGCCGTGGTCGGCATCGTCTACGGCTCGCTGGTGGCGATGATCCAGGCGGACATCAAGAAGCTGGTCGCCTACTCGTCGGTGGCGCATCTCGGCTTCGTGATGCTCGGGATGTTCGCGCTGAACGTGCAGGGGCTGAACGGCAGCGTCCTCCAGATGGTGAACCACGGCCTCTCCACCGGCGGGCTCTTCCTGCTGGTGGGCATGCTCTACGAGCGGCGCCACACGCGGCTGATCGAGGCCTTCGGCGGGATCGCGCGGCCGATGCCGGTGTTCGCGTTCTTCTTCGGCATCATCACGATGTCGAGCATCGGCCTGCCGGCACTCAACGGCTTCGTCGGCGAGTTCCTGATCCTGCTCGGGACCTTCCTGGCCAGCCCCTGGATGGCCGTGATCGCGACCAGCGGCGTGGTGCTGGCCGCCGCCTACATGCTCTGGATGTTCCGGCGCGTGATGTTCGGGCCGGTCGAGATCGAGGAGAACCGCAAGCTGATCGACCTCGACCTGCGCGAGAAGCTGGTGCTCGCCGCGATCGTGATCCCGATCGTCTGGATCGGGCTGTATCCGGAACCCTTCCTGCGCCGCATCGAGCCCTCGGTGGTCGAGCTGCTCGAGCGGGTCGAGCGGGGTGGGGCCGCCGGTAGCGCAGCGCTGTCCTCGCGAGTGGCCCAGGTCCCCCTGGACGACCCTGCCGGAGACGCGCCGTGAGCCTCCCCGACCTGAACTTCTCGGTGGTGGGCCCGATCGTGTGGGTGGCGATCGGAGCGATGGTGGTGCTGGTCGGCGAGGTGATGCTCTCGCGCGCCACGACCTTCCTCGGCCGACGCGTCACCGACTCCTACATCGGCAGCGTGCTCGCGGTCTTCTCGATGTTCTTCCTCGGACTCGCCGCCTACATGGCGGTCGTGCACGCGGGCACGGGCGAGGCGGTGGTCTTCAACCCCGAGCATCCGATGTTCCAGCTGGACCGATTCTCGGCGACGGTGACCGCGATCCTCTGCCTGGCCTCGCTGTTCTCCTGCTGGCTCTCGGTCGCCTATCTCGACGAGCTGCACATCAACCACGGCGAGTTCTACGCGCTGGTGCTGTTCGCCACCGCCGGCATGATGTTGATGGTGGCCGCGGTGGACATGCTGCCCGTCTTCCTCGGACTCGAGCTGATGAGCATCCCGATCTACGTGCTCGCCGGCTTCGATCGCCGCAAGCTTCGCTCGAACGAGTCGGCGATGAAGTACTTCCTGATCGGCTCCTTCGCGAGCGCGATCCTGCTGTATGGGGTGGCTCTGCTCTACGGCGCCTCGGGGGCGACCTCGTTCGAGGCGATCCGCGCGGCCTTCGACTTCGGCAACCCCATCGCGGTGGTGGGCCTCGGGCTGGTGATCGTCGGCTTCGCCTTCAAGATCTCGTCGGTGCCCTTCCACCAGTGGACGCCGGACGTCTACGAGGGAGCGCCTGCGGCGGTGACGGCGTTCATGTCGGTCACCGTCAAGCTCGCCGCCTTCGCGGCGCTGCTGAGGGTGATCGCGCTCTCCTTCGAGCCCCTGGGGCCGGCGATGGCGAACGTGCTGTGGGTGCTGGCCGCGCTCACGATGGTGGTCGGAAACGTGATGGCCCTGATCCAGGACAACGTGAAGCGGCTGCTCGCCTACTCGAGCATCGCCCACGCCGGCTACCTGCTGATCGGCTTCGTGCCCGGCACGCCCGAGGGCTACTCCTCGGTGCTCTTCTACCTGATCTGTTACGCGTTCATGAACCTGGGAGCCTTCGCGGTGGTGGTCGTGCTCGCGCACCGGGGTGACGACTGCGAGCGGGTCGAGTCGTTCGCGGGGCTCGCGAAGCTGAGACCCGGCCTGGCTGCGCTGATGACGCTGTTCATGGTGTCGCTGGCGGGCATCCCGGGGACGGCCGGCTTCATGGGCAAGCTGATGGTCTTCTCGGCCGCCGTATCGGCCGGCGAGGTGCCGCTCGCGGTGCTCGGTGTGCTGATGAGCGTGGTGTCGGTCTACTACTACCTGCGGCTGCCGGTGCTGATGTACATGCGCGAGCCGGGCCAGGCCTCGCCGCGCATGGAGCTCGCCACCGGCGAGGCGGGGGTGCTCGGCGTGTGCGCGGTAGGGG
>Ga0209536_100004854_pt1 | contig 21143 bp, 14 predicted proteins | sample DeeMarSeWOR28_12_FD_187461 | JGI IMG/M metagenome (GOLD analysis project Ga0209536, IMG submission 187461) | Marine sediment microbial communities from White Oak River estuary, North Carolina - WOR-2-8_12 (SPAdes) (version 2) | ecosystem: Environmental > Aquatic > Marine > Intertidal zone >... | reverse complement strand
AGCGTATGCCAGCCAGCGACTGTCGTCGGAGAACGCCGGACGCCTGCCGTACTCCACGACGATCTTCTCCTCCCCTTCGAGCCGCCGGACTCGCAGTTCGCTCTCTTCGTTCACCCTGCTGATCGGGTATGCCAGCCATCTGCCATCATGTGATAGCGTGCCGTTTCCCAGGGTCTCCCACTGCCCATAGTCAGCCGGTGTGATAGGACGCTTACCGTCGGTGGATTGTGCCTGCGTTGCAGGGATCGCAATCGCAGAGATCAGTAGGCACAGGCAAGCCGCCGAAGTCATTGGGTGGCGCGACATTCACTCCTCCGGGACAAGGTGGCGATCGAACTGTGCAAGGACCTCACCGTCGGTCCTTCCAGTTCCACCACTTGAGTAGCTCTTCATCGTGTACGTCGTGACTGGCAAAGTAGACTGCACAGCGGAACACATACAGCACACAGCGGTCGATCGGTTCACCGCGGCGCCGGCACAACTCGACATACATCTTGGCAGGATCTTCATTCCGCAGTTGCGCAACCGCTCGGTAGCCCAGTTCGTACAGATCCTGGGCGATACTGGGGCCAACCCCAGGAATCACTTGGAGATCGCGCAAGGCTTGGCTCATCACCATCCTCCTACGGGTTGTCCAGTTCTCAGTACGATTGGCAGTGTCGCCTGTTTCACATCTCGTACCCCAAGAAGACACTCGAGAGCGCAATCCGCGACGCCACGCAGCTGCACGATATCCGAAGGTTCACCGGACGTCAATTCGCCATTACAGGCCCAAAACGCCCCTACCGTGGCACGAAGCGGGGCGCCCGCTCACGACAACGGAGATACTCCTCTCTGAGCCGGTCCGCGGTTCGATGCTCGGCGTGATTGAGCCAAGTTGTTAAGTTTCGCCGATAGACTCGCGAAAGCCAGCCCATATCAACCACGCTTGGGTGGCAGCCGCCGTGAACAACAAACCGACCGATCGGTGAGGTAAACATGATCCCACGCAGTTCGCAGCCACACAGCTTCCTGGCGCTCGCCCTGGTGGTCAGCGGATGTGCCTCGTCCGCCAGCATGGAAAGTACGCAGCCTACGGCGCCAGTGATGATGCCTGCGGAGACCGTGGCAGTAGTGATGGAGGCACCACCGCCGCCGGAGATCGAGCCCGGTCGCTTCGACACCGGCAAGATGTGGACGTTCGAGAACGCCCCACTGGACTACTTCCAGGAAGAGTACGGATTCCGACCGACCGACGAATGGTTGGAGCATGTACGGTTGGCTTCGTTGCGCCTGCCGAACTGCACCGCCTCCTTCGTATCGGAGACCGGACTGGTGATGACGAACCACCATTGCGCTCGCGAAAGTGCCAGCGAGGTCTCTGCTGAGGGTGAGGACTTGCTCACCAGCGGTTTCTACGCTGAGACTCTCGCGGAGGAGCGGCGCGTTCCGGATCTCTACGTCGATCAGATGATCCAAGCGGAGGACGTGACAGCCCTGGTCGAGACAGCCGTGAGACCGATGATGGCAGAGGGAGAGGAGCAGCAAGCCAGAGATAGACGCGTCACGGCGATTGCCGACAGCGCGAGCCGGGCACTGAACCTGCGCTGCGACGTGCAGCCTCTGTACAATGGCGGGAAGTACTCATTGTACTGCTACAAACGATACGACGATATCCGACTGGTATTGATACCGGAGTTGCAGATCGGCTATTTCGGCGGGGATCCGGACAACTTCACCTACCCCCGGTACGTCGTCGACATGTCATTCCTACGGGTGTATGACGAGAATGGATCACCCTACAATCCCCGGTCCCATTACACCTGGAGCACGGAGGGAGCCGAGGAGGACGACGCCGTATTCGTAATCGGCAATCCCGGTTCCACCGAGCGCCTCAGCACCGTGGCACAACTCGAGTATGCCCGGGATTTCAGGGAGCCAAGTACGGTGAGGCTGCTGCAGAGCCGTAGCGACGTACTGGCCCACTTCATGGATCACCACCCCGATCAGCGTCCGGAGTACATAAACCAGTATTTCAGCTGGATGAACGCCCTCAAACTCTACAAGGGGCGGCTCGAAGCGTTACGAGACATTGATATCATGGGTCGCAAACGGGGCTTCGAGCGGCGCTTCAGGGATGTGATACAGGCCGATCCGAATCTCAACCGCCAATACGGAAGTCTGTGGGATGATATTGCCACCATCCGCCAGAGGATGGGCGAGCTCGCTCCCACGAGGAATGGCCTACGGTTCGACGGTGGCTTCTGGTCGCAAACCCTGGCGATTGCTGCCACGATGGTCGACTACGCCTACGGTTCCCGCGCCGGTGCCCCAGACAGCATCCTGCAGATGATTCGAGCCAACCTGGAGGAAACGACCTTCAATACCGACCTCGATCGCCACTTCCTCGAGCTGCAGCTGGAGGATGCCGCCAACTGGCTGGGTGAGGACGACCCGTTCGTGGCCAAGGCGCTGGGGGGCCACAGCTATAGCGACGCCGCTAGAGCGATCTTGGATGGCGCCACAGCGGTCCTGGACCCCGCCCAGCGAAGCGCACTGCTGGACTCCCCCGAAGCGATTCTTACCAGTACCGATCCTGCCATAACCCTGGCGCGAGAGATTCTGCCGCGTTTCGTGCAGGCGGAGGTGGAATACCAGCAGCTTCAGGCACAGGAGGAAGCCAAGGTTGCGGATTTGGCCCGGGCACTCTTCGAGGCGTACGGGACCTCGGTTGCACCGGACGCCACGTTTACGCTGCGGATCGCGGATGGAGTCATGAAGAGCTATGACTACAACGGTACCAAGGCTCCGTTGTTCACCACCTTCTACGGCATGTACGATCGTCACTTCTCACACACCGGCTCGCAGGACTGGGCGCTGCCGGACCGGTGGCTCAACCCCCCGGGGGAATTCGACATGAGCACGCCGCTCAACACGGTCTCGACCAACGACATCACGGGAGGGAACTCGGGAAGCCCGCTGATCAACCAGAGCGGGGAGATTGTGGGGCTCGTCTTTGACGGCAATATCGAGAGCCTTTCGGGTGACTTCATCTATACTACCGAAACGTCTCGCACTGTATCGGTCCGCGCTGAGGCAATCCTCGAGGCCCTGCGTGACATCTACGGAGCACAGCGCATAGTCGACGAACTGTTGGGTTCCAGATAACGAGAACGTGATCACACCATCACAGAGAGCCGGGCGCGCACCGCTATGGCGCGCGCTCCATTCACTGCCGCCCCTGTCACATGCCGAGCATCACCCCTGGCCGCCAGTGCAGACCGTGGTTTATCTTAGGCGCTCCTCGGTGCGTTAGGCAGGGCCATGGAGGATCTGTTCGACCAACTCCAGCAGCACTTACCACAACGCTACCTGCTCGAACGCGAGCTCAAGCGTGGCGGCATGGGCACGGTCTACCTCGCTCGAGAACAGCACCCGAGTCGACTGGTCGTAATCAAGGTCCTGCACCCCCACCTCACAGCCCACCTGGGACGGGAACGGTTCCTCAGGGAGATCGATCTCACGTCTAAGCTGACCCACCCTCACATCGTTCCCATCTTCGCGGCTGGCGAAGCGGGCGATCTGTTGTACTACGTCATGCCGTATTTGAGAGGCGAGTCCTTGGCAGACCGGCTCGCACGCGAACACCAGCTACCGTTGGACGACGCGTTGCGGATAACGCGGGATGTCGCGCACGCCATCGACTATGCTCACCAGCAGAATGTGCTCCACCGGGACGTCAAGCCGGGCAACATCCTGCTGCACGAGGAACATGCCTTCGTAACCGACTTCGGTGTGTCCCGAGCCATGAGGGTAGCCGGCAGCGATTCACTCACCGAGACAGGTGTAGCGCTCGGCACCCCCGCCTACATGAGCCCGGAGCAAGTGCAGGCCAGCGAGGATCTCGATGGCCGGGCTGACGTCTACGCACTGGCTTGCGTGCTGTATGAGATGCTGGCAGGCGAACCGCCATTCCAGGGCAAGGACGCTCGCACGGTGATGGCGCGGCACTTGGTTGATCCGGTTCCCTCACTGAGGGCGGCTAGAGACACTGTCCCGGTACCGGTCGAGCAGGTGGTGACCCTGGCCATGGCCAAAGCGCCGGTCGACAGGTTCGCCACCGCGCGGGACTTCTCCGACGCCTTGCTGAGTGCCAGAGGAGAACAGGCTTCGGGCTGGACCACTCCCCTGCCAGTCGCCGGCGTTCCGGAAAGCCGCTCTCACCTCCGGCGCTGGACCAAGGACGCCGTGTTCGCCGTCCTGGTCGTGGTGCTAGCCCTTTTTGCATGGCAACCCTGGAAAGGGCGCGTCAACGCCACCGTCGGGCCGCGCTATGTGGATTCGGTCGCGGTCATGCCGTTCGACAACTTGACCGGAGACCAGCGCTACGACTACCTGAGCGCAGGGATAACGGAAGAGATCTTCACCCAGATCTCGCAGATTGCCCAACTGAAGGTGATCTCACCGCATTCGGTGGAAGCACTGCGCTCCAAGGGTCTTACGACCCCGCAACTTGCTGAGTCACTCAGAGTACGTCATGTAATCCAGGGATCGCTGCGGCTGGCGGGTAACACCATCCGTGCATCAGCCCACCATGTCAACGCAGAGTCGGACGCAACCCTCTGGTCGGAGACATTCACCGGCGATCTCAGCGACATTTTCGCGGCCCAGGAGAGCATTGCCCGACAGGTCAGCGCCAAGGTGGCATCCACTATCGGTAACTTCAACTTGCCCGACGACGAGTCCAAGACCGCGTTGGGTCCGGGTTATGAGGAATACCTCGTAGGCAGACGCTGGTTGTCGCAACGCACTGCAGACGGCATAAAGCGCTCGATCAATTGGTTCAACGAGGCGCTCGTACAAAACCCTCAGCACGCCCCGTCGTTGGCGGATCTATCCACAGCCTACGCGTTGTCGCTCACCTACCGGTACCGGCTCGGAACCGACGAGTATCGGCTGGCTGGATTGTCCTTGGCCCTCGCCGACAGCGCGATCGCGCTGGATCCCAACCTGGCGAGCGCCCATGCTGCTCGAGGATACATAGGTGCCGTCGCCAATGCCCCAACCGAAGTCGTCGCTAACAACTTTGGACGGGCGCTCGAGCTGCGCCCGAACGCGCCCACCGTTCCCGGTTGGAGAGCACGCATCCTCGCGAAATCCGGACAACTCGATTCTGCCCTGGCTGAAGCGCAGCGTGCGGCAGCCTTGGACCCGTTGTCTTCGGGCCGCCACATCGCCGTCGCAATCTGGGCTCTCCAAATGAGACGCTACGACCTGGCGATAGAGGAGGCAGAGGCGGCCGGAACCCTGGAACCGGCGCTGGTACTCCCCCGCGCCGTGGCATCGCGGGCACTGCTGCTCAGCGGTGATGCTGCGCAATGCCTAGAGATCGAACTCGGACCACACGCGGTGATCCGTGCAATGTGTCTGCGGGCTCTAGGCCGCTCACAGGAAGCCACAGCGATTGCCGACTCGGTTGCCCGTGAGGTCACGGCCAGCAATCCCAGTGATACCGTCTATTCCGATGTGGCCAGAGTTGAGGATTTGGCATGCTACCATGCCATGGCCGGTGACGTTCCGTTTACCATCTCATGGGTCAGGCGTGCATACGACTTGTCTCCCAGCGGTATCGATAGCTGGGTGCTTGAATCAGCTCTGTTCGATCGAGTCCGGGACCATCCCATGTTCGTGTCGGCCATTCAGGTGATCCGCAGCCGTATCTGGGATCGGGTGCGAAGCGAGAGAAACAACCCGTTCCCCTAGCAGCACAAGGCGGTGCTGAGTTGCTGCTCGCGGCTGGAAGCCAGGCACCGCAACCGTCCGCTGGCGAATCCCAAATCCGCCGGCGCGCTGCCGGGAAGAGTAGCCACTTGTGTACCTTAGACGTCACCAAGCCAGAAGGGGGACGCATGACCTGCTACACGGCAAGGCGCATGGCGACGGGGTTGGCCCTCGGGTCGCTCCTGACTGTGGCCGCCGCCTGTCACCAAGTGAAGATCACTACCGGGCTGGATCCGGGCGCGACGGTGCATCACGAGGAGTGGAACATGGCGTACGCGTACGCGATCTTCCCGGCTCAGGTGGACGCTAGCCAATACTGCGGCGGGAGTTGGGCTCGGGTGGAGACCCGGCAGAGCTTCCTCAACTGGGTGGTCGGTGCCCTCACATTCGGCATCATAAGTCCCATGGAGACCAAGGTTGTCTGCAGTGCCACTGGATCGCAGGGCGGGACAGCTGCGGGAGAATCGCCCCAGCAAGGCCCCGACCAACCACAAACTGCGGCGAAGCGCCACGATCCCATGGAGGGCACATGAGTCGACATGGTCTGGGACGGGGGCTGGCAAGTCTGGCAGCGGCTGCGGTACTGCTAGCGTCGGTCGGCTGCTATCACAGCATCATCGATACGGGGTTGGAGCCGGGCCCTGTTGCCTACCACGAAGGCTGGGAGTCGGCGTGGTTGGTGGGATTGATCCCGGCCGACGTGGACGCTCGCGGTGTCTGCCAGGGCCCGTGGGCGCGAGTGGAGACACAGCAGAGCTTCCTGAACGGGCTGGTGACGTTACTGACGCTCGGGATCTACGCCCCGCATGAGGTAGAGGTCGTGTGCGCGACCGCCGGACTGGACGCTGACCTCGAGTCAGACCGCCGCTGACCAACGTGTTCTAGCGCAGCCTGCGGAGGTAGCCGAGACCCACGGCCACGAGCAGACTCGGCCAGACGAGATCCCAGCGTCCGAGCGGAATGACGCCGACCACTGTTGCCGTGAGCCGGATGGCCGTGCCGAAAGCGATCAGCCACAGCCCCCAGCGACGTAGCCTCCAGTATCCATACAAGGCGGCTGCAGTCACGACCAGAGCGGCAGGTGCACCGATAACATAGCCAATGGGGAGGGCTGTGAATGTGCGCCACTGAATGACCATACCGGCAGCCGCCAGAGCTATCCCTACCCAGCCCACCAGGCACACCCAGGTGAGCAGCGCGGGCCGGGGAGCCGATGAACCGCCGTGCGAGTACGGACCAGTGGCATTCACGCGGCTAAGCTAGCTCGCTGCCGAGTCCACCGTCACCCCTGTTGGAATGGCCAGCGGTACTACAACGAGGCAAACCGCATCGCGGCGTGGCAAGCGCTCAGCTGAGGCCCAGTCCGGGCTCAGTCAGTTAACCGATTGTCAATTAATAATTTACCAGACTACCAGCCGGTGAGTACCTCCTGGTACCGCTGTTGCGATTGATCCCCCCAGCGACGTCGCGGACCACCGCGACAGCCAACAAGGTCGTCACAACGAGAGTTTCCCAAGCGAGCACATCGAGCATTCGTCGGAAGTGTCTGAAGACCAAACCGCAGACGGGGACGACGACGAATGCCAGAGCCAAGGGCCATGATGTCTCTGCAGACCCTGCATGACGGGGCCGCACAGAGCGCTAGCTACACCACCAAGGTCAACCATACACTAGATTGTACCGATCTCATCCTGGACGGATCTCGCTGAAGCGACTCCCACTGGGACTCGTGATGACGGTAGCAGTCGCGGGGCGGCAGGGGTTCGCAGTGGGCCGCGCGACTCATGATTAAGGGCAGCGACATATGTCGTGGAAAGTGAACTGCGGAGAGTGACCAGCCAGATCAGTCCCGAATTCTTGGCCCTCCAGGAGGTGCTTGCGGGGCGGTACTCGATCGAGTGCGAACTAGGCCGGGGGGGAATGGGAATAGTGTTATTGGCGCGAGATGTGGCGCTCGACCGGCTCGTTGCCATCAAGCTCCTGCCGCATACGATGGCCGCACAGCAGCAGTTGCGAGAGCGCTTCCTGCGCGAGGCCAGAATTGCCGCCGGACTGTCTCACCCCAACATAGTGCCGATTCACGTCGTCGAAGAGCACGGTGATCTCGTCTTCTTCGTGATGGGATACGTCGACGGAGAGACGCTGCGAGAGCGAGTGGAACGCACCGGGCCTATGACACCGCGGTCCGTAATGCGGCTGGTGCAGGAGGTCGCTTGGGCGCTGGCCCACGCGCACCAGCGTGGCATCGTCCACCGCGACGTCAAACCCGAGAACATCATGATTGAACGCGCCAGCGACCGCGCCATTGTCACCGACTTCGGTATTGCCCGACCGTCTGCTGGTCGCGACGAAGCCGGCGAGGGCGAGGTGGTCGGAACCGCTCGTTACATGAGTCCGGAACAGGCATGCGGGGAAACCGTGGACGCTCGCAGTGATCTCTACTCGCTGGGAGCGACGGCCTTTTTTGCTCTGACTGCCCGGGCACCGTTTACCGCGCCGACTGTGGCGGCTCTGCTTACCAAGCACGTTGCGGAGCCGGCTCCCCGAATCGTCTCCCTGCGGCCGGAGACTCCGGCGAAATTGGCGGCGATAGTGGACCGCTGTCTGCAAAAAGATCCCGCCGAGCGATTCCCCTCGGGTGACGACCTGGCAACGGCGATCAACGAGGCTCGCGGCCGCGAGCTGAGAGCGCCGCCGGTAGTGAGGAACTTCCTGCGCAATGCGGAGGTGAGCACGGCGGTGATCCTGACGGTGATAGTCTTCGGACCGGACAATCCCAGCAGCGGTGGGCTGCAGTTCGTATCATTGCTGTTGCTGATCCAGCTGGGCGCGGCAGCACGAAGGCTGTTGCGGGGCGGTTACACGTTCGACGACATCCGCGAGGCTCTCCTCGCCGAGGCTCGGGTGCAGGATGAGGAAGCGGAGGCGGTCCAACGCCGCAAGTGGGTGCGGCGTGTGTCGGGAGTATGGAATCGGATCTGGGCCAGCAAGTTCGGCAGGTTTTTTTTCAAGGTGTCCGGTATCGGTCTCTCTGCACCCAAACGTGCTGCGCTTCCGTCCGCCGATCGCACCGAGGTTGTCCTGGGCCATGCAGCCACGGAGATCTACGAGGAGCTCCCCAGCGAAATCCGCAAGGCCCTTTCCGACGTACCAAGTGTGATCGGCCGACTGGAACACGACGCCGAGTTGCTCAGACGAGGCGGGGAGACCGGCGAACGTCTCACGATTGCCGTCGGTGCATTGGAGAACGTTAGACTGGGGCTGCTACGACTCCGGGCTGGGATTGGTTCCGTCGACGATCTGACCGAGCATCTGGTGCGGGCTCAAGAAATCGGAGACCGCATTGACGCAGAGCTACGAGGGCGCCGCGAGGTAGACGCGCTACTGCAATAGAGGTGGCGGCTGTGTACTAGCCGGGGTCGGCACCCTCAGATTGAATCTCCGCCAGGACCCTGCCGAGTAGTCGATTGGTGGCACTGAGGACCGCGAGCACAGCACCGCGTGCCGGCTGACCTTTGATCAAGCAGGAGCCTACCTGCCGTTCAGTCTGATCTTGGACACGCGATCCGAGCGATACGACTACTATGATCGTGTCGAACCCCTCGATCGCTTTGACAGCCAGTACCCTGAGCTCCACCTTCTCTTCGGCAGCAGTCTCGAGGGCTTGAGCGGTGGCTTCCGCAGCACAGCGTAGCTGCCCGGAAGGTGAATCGGCACCTTCCGCCACACCGACGAAGTCCCCATCCTCCCCCCACCCCAATACCACCCTTGCCCGACATTGGCCCGGGGCTGTTGCCACCAGCTCGAAGTCTCCCAGCTTGAGCCGTCTGTGGTAGTCGATTATCGAGGCCATCTGGATAGCGCCTAATCCCCTGGTATCTGCGCGCAGAACCACTGGCATGCGGCACCCAGTGGTCTGACTGACCCACCCGCACCTGCCCCAATAATAACGTGTTTCCCTCAAGCCACGAGGCCTGGGAGACACTTGGCACATCGCTATTCCCTGAGCGCACGGATCGGGTCGATGCGGGCCGCACGCCATGCTGGTACGAAGCACGCCACAGCGGCCACCGCCAACACGAGCAAGGATATGGCGGTAAACGTCGCCGGATCAATCGGCGAAATCTCGTAGAGCAGACTCGCGAGGCCACCAGTCAGCATAGCTGCGGTCGCTGTGCCCAGCACGACACCGGTAACCGCCGGTACAATGGCCTGGCCAACCACGTTCCCCAACACATCGCGCTGCCGTGCTCCGAGTGCCTTGCGGATGCCGATCTCGTTCACTCGCCGGCTGACTATATAGGATATCACTCCATACATGCCGAGCATCGCCATCAACAGGGCAACCAGTGCGAACACACCCACCAGTAGCAGCTGGAACCGGAGCGGCGCAAGCCAAGTGGCAACCAGATGCTCCAGCGGCTGCACTCGACCGAGTGGCAGAGCCTGATCCAGCGAGAGGAGCTGATCCCTGAGCTGGTTGGTCAGCAGCGTCTCACCTTGCGTCGTTCGTGCGACCACCGTCACGAACGGCCAGGGATCCTGTGCCAGCGGCACATAGACTTCCAGACGCGGCTCGGAGGCCAAACCCGCGTGACGTACGTCCGCGACCACACCGACGATCTCGCGCGACATGGGACCGTCCTGTGACACAACCGTTATCCGCGCACCGACAGGGTCGGTTGTAGGCCAGAAACGGCGCGCCATTGACTGGTTGACGATTACCACGGGCGCGCCATCGCTGTTGTCACTGGAGACGAAAGACCTTCCCCGCAGAGCGATGCCCATCGTCCGGAAATAGCCTGGGCTGGTTGCGTGGTACTCCGCGGCGAGCTGCTCTTCGAGAGTGGCGTCGGCTCGTCCCTCGATGCTGAATCCGAAACGCATCGTAGATCCGGCCATGGGAAGGTTGGTGGTTGCCCCTACCGACACGACGGCGTCCAGCAGCTCGGTTTGCGCCAGCAGATCACGGAAGAAACTGACCCTGGCCTCCTTGCTGGCGTACCGCGCACGGGGTAAGGAGAGTGATGCAGTCATTACTCCAGCGGGGCGAAAACCCGGATCCACATCGTGCAGGCGCAAGAAACTCTGCAGCATCAACCCCGCGCCAATGAGCAGCACCAGCGACAGGGCCACTTCCCCCCCGATCAACAGCCGCCGCACGCGATGACCGGTATGGCCCACGGTCCGCGCTCCCGAGACCTGGAGTATGGCGTAGTCGGAGTCGCTCTTCTCGCTGAGTCTTGCGACCACTGTCAGCACCAGGCCCACGGCAAGCGACAGAGACAGGCAGAAGGCAGCAACCCAGCCGTCGATGGCGACTTCATCCAACCGCGGGATTGCGGTTGGAGCGAGTCGCACCAGCGGGGTCACCATCCAGAACGCTGCTGTGATCGCCACTGTAGCTCCCACCAGAGCGAGCAGCAGATTCTCTACCAGGTTGTCGCGCAGCAACCGCGAATTGGTCGCGCCCAGAGCCGTGCGGATCTGCCCCTCTCTGCGCCGCTCAGTCGCTCGCGCCATCACCAGATTGACTACATTGGCACACGCGATACACAGCACGAAGCCAACCGCTCCCAACAACAACATCAAGAGCTGGCGATAATCACCAACTAGGTGATCGTGCAGAGATTGCAGTTGGAAACTCCAGCCAGCATTGTTGGGGTGCGCTGACCCGAGGTGGTCCGCCAATGCCACCATTTCGGAGCGAGCCTGCTCCAGAGAGACTCCCGGCTTCAAACGGGCCAGAACCTGAAGGTAACGAGCCCCACGCATGCCTTCGGTGATTTGGTCCGGGCTAAATGCCAACGGCGTCCATAGCTCTGCGGTTTCTGGGAACCAGAACCGTTCCGGCAATACCCCGACAACCCTGTAGTCTCGGTTGTCGAGCTTCAGTGTCCGCCCGATCGCGTTGCTGTCTCCCCCGAACCAGCGCCGCCAGAACTGGTAGCTGAGTACCACAATCCCATCTCCACCAACTTCCCCCGCTGCGGGCGGGAAACCGCTGCCCGCAATCATGGGCACTCCCAGTAGCGAGAAGATCCCGGGTGTCGCCACTATTGCGGCAACGTGCTGTGGGTAGCCCAATCCAGTTAGCTCGAACGTGTTGCCGCCATACGCTGCCACGTGACTGAAAGCCCCGGCCGACTGGCGCACATCGAGAAATGTCGCCAGCGATACCAGCGATTGGCTGCTGCCTTTCTCAGGATTGCTCTCCCACACGGTGAGCAGACGATCGGGAAGATGATATGGCAGGGGGCGCAGCAGCACGGCGTGCGCCACGCCAAAGATGGCCGTACAGGCTCCCAGACCCAACGCCAGAGTGAGGACGACAGTTGCCACGTAGCCCGGCCGCGACCTCAGGCGCCTGGCGGCGAAGTTGACGTCTCGTAGCAGAGGTGTGAGACCAAGGCCGCTCAGCCACGGGAAACGAGGACGACCGACCGCGTTTCTTCTACGCAGGCATGAGGGTAGAGAAGCAATGACTTGGCGCCAGTACCAGCGCCGCGCCTGTCTTCGGTCACGGCCTTCCGCCAGAATGATGGCGAATTCTTCGGCGAGATCCTCAAGCATGAACTGGCGATCCCGACTGGGTGCCACGGCTGCGATCAACGCCCGCGCGAGGCGCGGCGGTAGGTGTGCCGTGGCCCGCTCTTCACTCTGCTTCATATCGCGTCCAACTCCGCATCTACTGCCAGACCGTCGGTCATGCGCCGCATCATCTCTCGAGCGTGTTTGAGAGCGTCCGCCCCCGTGCGAGTGATCCTGAAGTACTTCTTGGCACGTCCTCCCGGTACAGGTTCCGGTTGGGAAACCGTCGCCAGGACGTACCCCTTTCGCTCCAGCCGCTCCAAGCTCGCGTAGACCGCACCAATCGCCACGTTTCGATCGGTACGACCCTGAATCTCCCGGCGCACGGTGACTCCGTAAGCTCGGTCCTTGAGTCGCAGCAGTGCCAACAACACCAGCTGCTCGAACTCACCCAGATAGTCGCCCTTGGGCATGACGCCTCCGATGTTCTACAAACGTGAAACAATAATGTTCACATTTGTAGATAATGGCAAATCGGGACCTGCGGAACCCGTCAGCTATGAGCCGTCAACTGTCCGCCCGAATGCGACCCGTCATTCATTTGCACAATTTCGTCATATGGCTTGCGTGTTAGGTCCGGCACTCTCGCACCGTCAGCCGGATAACCCACAGGAAGGAGAATGTACGGCTTTTCGTTGGGCGGACGGTGCAGGATCTGGGACAGGAAGCCCATCGGATTGGGAGTATGCGTGACAGTTGCCAGCCCCATGTTGTGCAGGGCCGCGATGAAGAACCCGCAAGCGATGCCCACACTTTCGTTCACGTAGTAGTTGGTGATCTTGCGGCCTTCCTCCCCGATACCATATGACTCCTTGAAGACAACAACCAGGTAGGGCGCGATCTCAAGAAATGGTTTGCGATAGTCGGTTCCCAACGGGGCCAACGCTTCCAGCCACTCGGGTGGGAAGCGAGTCTCGTAGCTCTCTTTCTCTTCTCTTTCCGCAGCGATGCGGATTGACCGCCTGATGGCAGGGTCGTCAACGATCACGAACTTCCAGGGTTGGCGATGCGCACCGGACGGTGCGGTCCCCGCCGTACGAATTGCGTATTCGATGCACTCGAGTGGAGGTACCTCGGGAGAGAAATCCCGCACGCTGCGGCGCCGGTTCATGACTTCGTAGAACGCCTTCGCCCTGGGTGCGAGGTCCTCGGGCTGGACCCGGTAGAACTCGAGGGGAACAAACCGCGGCTTGGGTGGTGACTGGGTCATTGCCGGTTCCTTTGTGGCCTGGTCGCATCCGGTGTAACGATACCACGCTATTGCCAGACTCGGCGGGGCCAGCACCATGCAGCTCGGCTGCAGCCGGCAACTCGACCACCGCACTGACCGATCTGTCGGGCACTGAGCGGTCGCGAAGCGGACTCTGGCGACCTGGCCCGCGACGCCCTATGATCCTTGAAGCAGGGTCACCCCAGCCAGGACAATACTCATGCGTTATTCTCGAATCATCAGCGGTGCATGTCTGTTCTCATTGTCAACCGCCACGGACCTTCGAGGAGAGGTTAGCCAGCAGCCGTTCGAATACGACTACCGCGCTGAAGCAGAGCTAGCCTCCAGCCTGAACCTGGACAATCCCGACCCCACTGAAATGCGCGAGATCTTCGCGCGCCGGAGACAGCGAGTCCTGCAGGCGATTCCCGGCGGGGCCATGCTGATCTTCTCCGTAGAGTGGGTGCAGCCCCGGCGGCTGGAGTTTCAGGTGCCCGACTCCGACAACCACGACTTCGTCTTCCTCACCGGCATCGACGGACTAGCCAGTGTGGGGTCGGCGTTGCTGCTGCTCCCGACACCGGAGCAGGATTGGGTGGTGCTCTACACGTCGAGCAACGTGGCAACTGTCCAGGAGCAGAGCGGCATCGACGACGTTCGCCCGTTCTCCCAACTCGAACAGGATTTCTCCGTCGCGATGACCGACTATCGGGATTGGAGAATCACGCAGATCCGCCGTTGGCCGTTACCCGCCGCACTTGCCAGGAAGTGGGGCTCGTCACGCAAGGTGCTGCATGTGAACTACCCGCGCTTCTTCCGCTTGGGGCTGCCGGAACCCTCCCGTCTGGCGCTGTTCGATCGGTTCAGACGCTTTTCCCCCGAGATCGAGCTACGGGATGCCGCCGATATCCTCGATCCAGTCCGCATGTTGCATGATGCGTGGGGGCTGGCCAACCTGCGTCGCGCTGTGGCAATCACCCGCGAGGGCATCTTGGAGGGACTGAGCGTCGCCCGGCCTGGCATGACCGAGAGCGAGGTAATGGAGACGGTGGACTTCGTGTACCGCTACCGTGGCGCTACGCTCGGCTTCCCGACATCCGTAAGACGCCACCCCATGGGCGGCCGGCCTCCGGCACCTCATATCCCCGAGGGGTTCATTCAATACGTGTCGCGCTCGGGCGCAGAGGCGTTCGCCCCCGCCGACATCCTGCACATCGACACGGGAGCTGCATTCAATCATTACTCGGCGGACGTCCAGCGCTCCATCCCGATCGATGGACGGTTCAACGAGAGACAACGTGAGCTGTACGAGATCGCGTTGAGCGTACAGCGGGCCGTGATCGAACAGGTACGTCCGGGCGTGACTTGGTGGGAACTGCACAACCTAGCGGACCGCATGCTGCGTGAGGCCGGCGGCTACGACGAGTACTGGACCTACGGGATAGGACACTTCATTGGGATGGAGGTCCACGACGAGGGTGACTACACCCAACCGCTCCAGCCCGGTATGGTCCTCGCAATTGAGCAGGGTGTGGCACCTCCCGATGGTCCCCGCTTAGCCCTCGAGGATGACGTGCTCGTTACCGAGAACGGCCACGAATGGATCAGCCGATCGATTCCCATTGAAGTGGACGAGGTCGAGGCGCTGGCACGCCGCTCCAGCAGCTTCGAGGCGTTCGTGACCAAACGGGAGCGCCCGTGACCGATATCCTGGCGGTCCGGCCACTGCCCAAGCTCCTATCGGCGAATTCCCGTTTGCGACGTGGGACGCCTCAGCAGGCCACAATCGGGGGGCTATACTTGCGGGATGTGAGAGCAGCGCTGTTTCGTTCCGCGACACCTTATATGGCGCTTTCCGGGGGCGGCACGCCCTAAGGGAGCGGGGAGTAACCCGGAAGGGCAACGGTCACGAACAGTCTGGAGCAACAAGATGAAGAGATGGTCAGCACCCTGCGTCTGGATTACGTCGGTTCGGCTAGCCAGCGCTGCAATCTTGAGCGGGAGTCTCTGGTCTTGCACGGGAAGCGAGACTCTAGCGACAGCCGGCCCAGGGGAGCCACTTCCGGGATTGAGCCAACAGCAGTTGGCCAGGTTCGAAGTGGGGAAGCAGTGGTTCGACCACAGGTGGACGCCTGAGGAGGGACAGGGGCCCCTCTATATGCAGGAAGGATGCACGTCCTGCCATGACATCCCTACACTCGGTGGCGCCGGGTCCGAGCTACTGAACGAGGTCACTCACTGGGACCCTGTGGAAGGCTGTCAAATCCTGGAGGAAGAGGGAGGCCCGCTGGTCCAAGACCGCACGACGCCACTCCTCGCGCAGCTGGGGATCCGAGGGGAGCAGCGGCCCCCGAGCGCCACGGGATTCGTTGCGCTCCATCCGATTCCGCTGTACGGGTTGGGTCTAATAGAGGCGATTCCCGACAGTACGATTCTCTCGCGGGAGGATCCGGATGACGCTGATGGAGACGGCATATCCGGCCGCGCATCGCGCCTGCCTGATGGCCGGCTGGGACGCTTGGGCGTCAAGGCCTACCGCGCGACGGTGTACGATCTGACGGAGGGCGCCTTCCGCAGGTCATTGGGGCTGACGACGCCACGAACGCCCCATGAGGAGACAGTAGGTGGCACGCCGCTGCCTCCCGGGACCGACCCGGTCCCGGAGCCGGAGATCACCGAGGAGATCCTGGGGTCCGTAACAGATTTCATTCGCTACCTGGCTCCGGCGGCACGGCCGGAGCCCGCCTCCAAGGCTGAGGCTGATACTCTACGCTGGGGTGAAGAGGTGTTCCGCACGCTGGGCTGCCCGAGTTGTCACGTGCCGGCGATGCACACGGGAGCGAGTGACGATCCGGCATTCGATCGCAAGACGATCTTCCTTTACTCGGACCTGCTGCTGCACGACATGGGCCCTGCCCTGGCTGACATCTGTGGGCCCACGGCGACACCGTCGGAGCTGCGGACCGGGAGGCTAATGGGGCTACGCTTCCACAAGCAGTACATGCACGACGGGGGAGCTTCCTCAATCAACTACGCCATCCTACGTCATGGCGGTGAGGCGACTGCAGCGCGACAGGCCTACGACCGCCTTTCATGGGAGGTGCGGCAGTACTTGATCAGGTTCCTGAGTTCGCTATAGCCGGGCTGCGACCAGGACTGCGCCACTCACGGACTCCGAGATGTAGCGGCCGCCGGCACCGGACCGACACAACCCCCAGCGCGGGGGCTTTCCCCCTACCGTTGCCGCTCATGGTGTCCCATCTCCCTGCGGGAGACTGCCACGCCGGTTGTGTGTCAACCGCCGCTCCTCACCGCGCCGGTCCAGCCCGTTGCGGCGCTCAACATCGAACGGGAAGCACACACGACGTCGATCGCCTATGATCTCTTGCACCCACCTCCGATCGGTGTCGGTCCGGCGCTCCTTGAGCCGACGCTCCTGCACTGGGGGATTCACGGACATCCGGGGAATGTGAACTAGGAAACGCGCTAGCGCCAGGCCGTTTAAGACGACTCAACCACAGAGACTCTCGCAACTCCTGTGGCTTGAATCGTTTACAGATTACCTACGTAGCTGCGCATTCAGCCCTACGCCCATCGAATGTCGCACTTTTCAAAGCACATGCGACCATCACAGCGTCGCTCCTCCGTTGGTCACAGCGGTCCCATTTCCTTACAGCCGACTTGCCACACTGTCGACCTCTGCCCGACCGTTCAGATCAGGGATTCCCCCGGTTCTCAGCGCGCAACGCGTCAAATCCCGCCGTCCCGACGCTTGGCGAAACGAAGCACGAGCCGGACAGAGAGCGCCCCCTCACGGAAGGAAGGCCTTGAGTCGAAGGGGGGAGTACCTATCCGAGCACTACTCTGACCTGGTGCTCGAGACCGTCGTCGGATAGGGGAACGAGCGCCTCTGCCGGAAGGGGGTTTCCGTCAAGACTGATGCTGGCAACGCCGCGACAGACTGCAGCCGGATTTTCGACCGAAATCCGATAGAGCGTGTCGCCATGACGATAGACGATCTCGAAGCGTTTCCAAGCTCGCGGAATGCACGGATCGATAGCGAGAGCGGAACCGCGCTTGCGGAATCCGAGAATCGACTCCAGTCCCGCGCGGTAGAGCCAGCCCGCAGCACCGGTGTACCACGTCCATCCTCCCCGTCCCACGTGCGCAGGTGCGGAATAGATGTCTGCGGCTACCGCGTAGGGCTCCACCTTGTAACGGTGAGCGCGCGCGCGACGACTCGCATGGTGAATCGGATTGAGCAGGTCGAAGAGATCGAAGCTCTTGTCTCCGTCGCCCAACCGAGCGAATGCAATGACCGACCAGATCGCGGCGTGGGTGTACTGCCCGCCGTTTTCCCTGATGCCGGGCAGATATCCCTTGATGTAACCGGGATCTCGTTGCGTCTGGTCAAATGGCGGAGAGAAGAGCAGCAGTAGCCGGTCGTCCTCACGGACCAACCGTCGTTCAACTGATGCCATGGCCTGGCGCGCACGGTCCACATCACCTGCGCCGGAGAGCACCGCCCAGGACTGGGCAATCGAGTCGATCTGACATTCCTCGTTCTGAGCCGATCCGAGGGGCGTACCGTCGTCGAAGAAAGCTCGCTTGTACCACTCCCCGTCCCACGCCTCCTCGTCCAGTGAAGCCGCAAGTGCTGCGGCCGTCTGCCGCCAGACTGCTGCACGCCGCGTTTCCTCTCGGCGGTCGGCGATACCCGCAAACTCGCTCAGGTTGACGTGGAGAAACCAACCCAGCCACACGCTCTCTCCGCGACCTTCGCGACCAACTCGGTTCATCCCATCGTTCCAGTCGCCCGCACCGATCAATGGGAGACCATGACTGCCCATCTCGAGACTTCGATCCAGTGCCCGTGCGCAATGTTCGAACAGTGTCGATCGGTGGTCGGAGACATCGGGTTCGAAGTAGGCTTCTTGCTCGTGCTCCTCGAGGATTGGACCCTGGAGCCACGGAATCGTCTCATCGAGCACGCTCCAGTCCTCGGTCACCGATAGATACTGAGCCACGGCATAAGGCAGCCAAATGAGGTCGTCGGAGATTCGCGTCCGCACCCCGCGCCCGGTGGGTGGGTGCCACCAATGCTGGACGTCTCCTTCGGGAAACTGTCGAGCGGCCGCCCGCAGGATATGCTCTCGCGCGATATCGGGCCGCGTCAGCAGCAACGCCATGACATCCTGCAGCTGGTCGCGGAACCCGTATGCACCGCCGGACTGGTAGAAGGCCGAGCGGGACCAGAGGCGACAGGAAAGCGTCTGATAGAGGAGCCAGCGGTTGAGCAGCAGATCCATTGCGGCGTCCGGCGTCCGGACCTGTACCGTCTCGAGCACGGAGTCCCACTGGCCCTGGACCTGGCGCAGCAGCGCGGCGCAATCCTCCCGACGATATCGCTCAATCAGCGCGCGCGCCTGTTCAGGACTCTCTCCCTGCCCAAGCAGGAACAGCACTTCGGCGCGGCGCCCTGGCTGCAGCTCCACCTCCGTCTGCAGCGCGGCGCAGGGGTCCAGGGTCGCACCGGTCTTTCCCGACAGCGCAGCTCCCCGCTCGAGCGAAGCCGGGTGGTCGAGGCTCGCATTGCGGCCCAGGAAGTCGAGGCGGTCGCAGGTCCAAGACATTTGGCGCCCACCTAGGTCCGCGAACGCGACCCGACTCGCGAACTCACCGTTCCAGGCATTGCGCGCGAACGTGGCGCCGGTCGCTTGATCGATCTCGGTGACCACGTAGGGTACGGAGCGACTTCGCGTTACACCCAGTACCCATTCCGCAAAGGCCGTGATCGAAAACCGACGTTTGCGACTGGACCGATTCACCAGCGTGAGGCGCGAGATCTTGATCGGGTCACCCGGCGGCACGAACTGCAGTAGATCCAGCGCGATACCATGGGACGTGTGTTCGAAGCGACTGTAACCCTGACCGTGTCGGATGACGTATGGCCAGGCTTCTTGGCGGACCGGAAGACATGTCGGCCCCCAGATCAGACCACTGTCCAGGTCGCGCACGTAGAACACCTCACCGGGCGTGTCGCTGACCGGATCGTTCGACCACGGCGTCAGCTTGTTCTCCCGCGAGTTGATTGACCAAGTGTAGCCGGAGCCCGACTCGGATACTTGGAACCCGAAGTCTGGATTCGCCACTACGTTGATCCAGGGAGCAGGCGTCCACTGTCCCTGGCCCAGCACCGTGACATACTCGCGGCCATCTCGGGAGAATCCTCCCAGGCCATTGAAGTACTCGAGATCGAGCATCGGGGGGGGAACCGGCTCCGCTTCCTCGCGCGGCGCGCGTAGCCGGGGCGGCACCGGTCCCGGCCTCAAGCGCTGCAGCCGAATCACCTGCTCGGACAGCGTGCCCCTGTTCGCCAGGACCACCACGCGCGCCGCCGAACGCAGCAGGACCAGATCCTCCGCGGGCAACAGGTCCTCCCGCAGCACGAACACGTTCCCCAATTCCCCGTCCGTCTCACCGCCGAGCGCGGACTGACTCGCCCGCACCATGGCTTCGAACGCTTCCTGGAGATCCTGGACGTAGGAGGTGCCCTGCGCATTCAGTATCACCAGGTCGGAGGGGATCCCTTTGAGGCGCCAGTACTCGTGCGCCCGCAGGAGTTGCCTCGCGACGTCCCGCTCCTCCTCGCGCTCGACTCGTACGACGGCGATCGGCAGATCGCCGGAGATGCCGTGGGCCCAGAGCCCAGAGGGACCACGACGGTTGCTGGCCAGCTCCTTGGGTGTGGTGCGCAACGTGCTATCGTTGTAGAGCATACGGTTGGCCAGACGTTGGAAGAGATGCGCTTCGTCCTGGGTGATCCGGAGGTGGTGCAGCTGGACCTGCGCGTACATCCAGGCGAGCGAACTCTCTCGCTCGAATGTTCCTGGCTGGCGGTACTTCTCCGCAATGTCGAGGGCTTCCTCCCGCGAGGGTGCCACCAGCGTCGTGAAGACGAGACGGACCGTTCCGCCGGGCGGGATCGCCACCCGATACCGGAGACTCACCACAGGATCCAGAATCGTCCCCGCCGTGTTGGTTAGCGGGTTGCCCTCTATCACCGAGACCGGGGTCCTGACCCCACGGCCCCGGCCCAGAAAGCGGGCGCGATCGCTCTCATACTGATACGTGCCGACCGGCTCCCCTTCAATGGCGGCGACGTGAGCCAGCCACGGTTGTGGCTCGTCAGCCGAACGGGGGCGTCGGGTCGCCAGCAACGTCTCGATCTCAGGAACGATTTCGGTTTCCACAAAGAGATTCGAGAAGACTGGATGGGCCTCGTCCGCGGCCTGTGGAGCAAGGACGACTTCTGCATAGGATGTGAAATCGATCTCACGATCACGGCTTTCGAGGTTGGTCACCGTGAGCTGGCGCAGTTCGGCGTCGTCGTCGGGCGAGACCACGATCTCGAGCGTGATCGACAGTGACCGGTCGCGCTGCATGATCTTGGCCCGGTCTTCGGCATAGACGACGTTGTACCTGTCCACTTCGCTACCGCTCGGCTGGAACCCGGCGGACCAGACGTCACCGCTCTTCGCGTCCCGCAAGAAAATGAAGGTGCCCCAGCAGTCACGGGTCG
>Ga0209536_100004852_pt1 | contig 21148 bp, 13 predicted proteins | sample DeeMarSeWOR28_12_FD_187461 | JGI IMG/M metagenome (GOLD analysis project Ga0209536, IMG submission 187461) | Marine sediment microbial communities from White Oak River estuary, North Carolina - WOR-2-8_12 (SPAdes) (version 2) | ecosystem: Environmental > Aquatic > Marine > Intertidal zone >... | reverse complement strand
GATTTCCTAATGGAATTACGAACGGATGTGACTGGTATTCAATCTTTGGCGGGCGCCAGGATTGGATCTATTACTGGCATGGCGGTCGGGAGACAACCGTTGAATTGTGGGATACCAAAAACCCTCCGGGGAGCGTTCTGCCTCAGCGCTGGACAAATAACAAAGAATCATTTTTATCTTACATGGAACAAACGTTAAAGGGTGTTCGGGGAATTGTTACCGACGTTAATACCAATGAACCCATCTGGGCCCAGATCGATGTGGAAGGCTTTGCCGGAGTGCCTGTTTACACCGATCCTAATGTGGGAGATTTTCACCGCATGCTGATGCCGGGAACCTATACCATATATGTCCGGGCGCCTTATTATGAAACAGATACTCTTTATAATGTAAGCATCTCCGATACCGGCGCAACCCGGGTAAATGTGGCACTTCAACAATTAGCCACTAATCGGATTGCCGGACAGGTAGTTTTGACCGATACCAGTTATTTTGGTGGAGTAGTAGTCGAAACACAGGAACGATCGGTCATTACCAATTCATCAGGTTATTTTGAAATTGAAGATGTCTATGCCGGAGATCTTCAAATTGAATTTCGTAAGCCTGGCTATTTTAAGACCGTGGTCGATACAACTTTTACTGCACTGGAACCCCTCTGGATACAAGTGGAAATGCCTCCGGCCCAATACCGCGTTCTTCTTATAGACGACGATGGCGGTACCAGAGCCGGTTTCCCCGGCAATAACATTCCAAGAGAAGAAACGGATTCCGCTATTGAAACAATTTATTCTCGTGGTCAATCTGCCAATGTCATTGAATCGGCGTTAAGCGGTGCAGGATTCGAGGTGATCCGCGAAAATTCTACCCTGACCGACACAGCAACCTGGAGCGAATACGATTTGCTGTTCTGGAGCTCCGGGGCGGAATTATCCCCGATTAATGCTTCAGCCCTTCAAAGCGGGTTGATTCGTTATGCCCAGAGCAGTTTGCCGTTAATAATTGAGGGCGGGGAAATCGGATATGACTTTCGGACTAATTCAACTTTTAGAAACGCCGTGCTTCACTATAATAGCTGGATTAGCGATAATGCGGGAGACTTAGTTGTCCAAAATGCCGGTCATCCGATTACTCAGGGTCTGCCTCCAACAATTTCACTAACCTATTCAGGATACGGGGATCAGGATGCTGTCACGCTCGCGACTGGAAGCCAAATGATACTCCGCAATTCAAATCCATCGAATACAGCGGGTTTAATAATTAACGGTCAGCATTTGTTCTATGCCTTTAACCTTGGCGCGATAAATGAGGCTGATGCCTCGCAATTGGTGTCAAACAGTGCATCCTATTTTTTGCCGCTTTCGCCGGACTCCCATGATGTCGCACTATATCAAATCAATGGCATTAATGACGGCGAAATGATTCAATCAGGGAATCAAATACTGCTGAGCGTGACCATCAGAAATTATGGATTGGTGACTGAAGCAGCCGGAATTCCGCTTGAGATATCCATTGCAAATGATGACGGGAATATTCTTTTTTCTTCACAAATGGTAACCAGCAATCCTGTTCTTTCTGGAGAGGAAATCGAGGTTTTGATGGGGGATTGGACGGTTCCCGATACCACAGCGAATTTGAGTGTTCGCGCCAAAGTCCAGTTGAGCGATGATCAGCGCAAAGGGAATGATGCCAAAAGTGTTCAAGTTACTTCGCTTTCCAACGAAGTAATCTTCAGTGAGAATTTTGAATTTGCACTTGATTCGTTATCCTGGAAAATCGTCACTGCCGGAAGTGATTCTGCGATTAATTCATGGCATGTCAGTTACCTCCCGGCAATGGGCAGGTATGCCATGCGAGTGAATCCCAATTCACTGAATTCAAAAGAACAGTGGCTAATCAGCCCACTGCTCGCAAGCCCATTGGAACTAGCATTCTATTGGGATTATGGCTCCGACCAAATACAAGATACACTTTTAATTCTAGCATCGTCGACAAATGATTCGTTGCAGAGCTTTGCGGATACGTTGTTGGAATTAAGCAGTAACAATTCCGATACCGTTAATCACTTTGATTTTCTGACCAAGGTGAATATTCTGTCTCCCCCAAAATATGTTTCATTTGTTTATAAAGGAGAGGGAGGCGCCTACTGGGCGCTTGATAATATCATATTGTCAACCACAATTACCTCGATAACCGAAAATCCTATTGATGTCCCGCAGAGATTTTCCTTATTGCCAAACTATCCTAATCCATTTAATCCATCCACCACTATCCGATATTCACTTCCGCACCCGGAGGAGGTCAAGTTGACTATTTTTAATATTCTTGGAGAGAAAGTACGCATTCTGGTTAATGAACCTCAAGAGGAAGGCGTCCATCAAGTGGTTTGGGACGGAAAAAATGAATTTGGAGAAGTGGTGGCATCCGGAATTTATTTCTACAGAATCCAAACAACGGGATTTACATTCACCAGAAGAATGCTGCTGTTAAAATGAGTTGTGGAGTTAGGGAGTTTAGGGGTCTGGAGTTTTTGAATTCTGGAAGTTGGAGCTTAGATGAAGGATACAACCAAAAAGCGGGTAAACTATGGGAGAGATCGGGCGGTTTGAAGATATTGAAGCTTGGCAAAAAGCAAGGACTTTGGTTAATAAAGTTTATCAAGTTTGCGCATTTGAGGATTATGGAAAAGAATATCACTTGGTAGATCAAACCAGAAGGGCGGCTGTCGCTATGATGGCAAATATTGCTGAAGGGTTTGCGCGGAGGACAAATAAAGAGTTTATCAATTTCTTAGGAATGTCTCACGGTTCTGCGGCTGAATTGCAATCTCATTTTTATGTTGCTTTGGATCAACAATATCTTTCAAAAGAAAGCTTTGACATATTATATGCTCAGACGGAGGAAGTCTCTAAAATGATTCAAGGTCTTTCTAATTATCTAAAAGGTTCATCAGCCTCAAAACTCCCGAACTCCCAAACTCAATAACTCACAACTCATTAACTCATTCACCTTCGATGGCTGCTCAAAGAGAGAATAAATCCAGCATAGCACGAAATGCTTTGCCGGATTTTGTTGGCTATTTGCTTATCGGGAGCAGCGTTATAATAATCCCCTTCCTATTTTCGAGCCGCTTGCTTGACCCTGTACTATCACTTCGTTTCACCGTTTTTTCCGTTAGCCTTTTTGTAATTGTGCTTTTAATAGCGATTTACAACAAATCCGGATCGTTTGATTTAAGCATTCTCAGACGCAGAATATTCCCAATTTTTATTTTTTATTTGGGCATATCTGCTCTATCCCTTTTAAACACCATAAATCTGCCTGAAGGAATTTTTGAGCTCTTGAAGATTTGGTTAGGTATTATTTTTTTTGGCGCGGCTGCATTAGTACTTGCCAGCACCCCGAACAGCATTTTACGCCTGACAAAAGCTGTTATTATCGCCTCCGCTGCATCGGCAATTATCGGGGTTTGCCAATATTACGGAGTAGCATTTAATTCGCTTCCCGGGTATTATGTTGTTTACGGGACCATGGTTAACAAGAATCTCTTCGCTTCGTACCTGTTCTTGATGCTACCGTTTTCCCTTTATGGATTCTTCTTTTTCAGAAATAATTGGGATTTAATGGGAGGATTGGCATCCATATTATCGCTATGGTGTATTGTATTGGGGGCATCCCGTGCAGCCTGGCTTGCCGTGTTGGTTTTGGCAAGCGGAGTCATACTCATCTGGTTCTTTACATCCAGAAGAGTTAATCCATCGAAAAAAGAAATGAAGCAGTTAGCAACCCGGGCGACTATTCTTGTGGTTGTTTTTCTTACGCTGGTTGGTTTTAGTTATCCGCACGGGTCGGAATCAAAAATGGAAGAAACACCACTTAAAGAAAAGATCACGTCTGCAGCAAACGTTGGGGCAGGTTCGGCTCAAGTTCGGCTGCAATTATGGAAAAAGACATTGAACATGATTTCTGACCATCCCTATTTGGGCGTGGGATTGGGAAATTGGAAAATAAATATTCCGCGGTACGGAACCAACGGCTTGCCGTCGGAACAGGGAAAAGTACAATACATTCGCCCTCATAATGATTTCTTGTGGGTACTATCGGAAGCTGGACCATTGGGTTTGCTGGCCTACCTGTCCCTGTTTGGAATTAGCCTTTACTATTTATTTAAAACTTTGAGCCGGGCAAAAAATTTGGAAGAGGCGTTCATTTTGCTAATGATGCTCTTTGGGATAATTGGGTTCCTGGTCATATCTTGGTTTAGCTTTCCGAAAGAACGCATTGTGCATTCAATTTTCATCATCCTTTTATTAATTGTTATTCTGGTCAAGTACCATAAGCTATTCAGCATTGAAGAAGCGAGATCACTCATTCCATTCCCGCCTTTGCTATTGATTTCATTAGTCATTCTGGTTGTTGCCGGAGTGGTCGGAATTCAGAGAATCCACTCCGAAGCCCATCTGATCAAAGCATATGAATACTGGGACAGGAATCGATGGGATGGCATGATTGAAGAAGCCGGGAAAGCACAATCGATATTTGTTAGTTTAGATCACAATGCCACACCTATTTCATGGCTTCGAGGAATTGCGTATATCTCGTTATCACAAAAAGAATTGGCGTTAAGAGAACTAGAAAAAGCGGTTGAAGCCAACCCCAATCATCTTCAGGCGCTGGATAATTTGGCTACCTGTTACGAACTTTTGGGAGATCATTCCAACGCCATCAAATACTATCATCGGGTGATAGAAATATCCCCCCACTTTGAAAATTCATTGCGCAACTTATCGGTAATTTATTACAATATGGGCAAATATGATGAAGCGCTTCAGGCCTATTCGCAGGCGGATTTGTACTCAGGGAACCAAAAGCTCCTTCGATACCTGGAGATTTACAGAACCAAAATTGAACAAATGAACAGGTAGCAGAGAATTTATGACACGAGTTGTCAAATACGTGAAGATACTGATCCCAGTATATCTTGTCTGGCTCGCAATTATTTTCGGAAGCAAGCTCATATCAGGGGAATATTTCTTTTCTTCTGACTATTTATTATCCGCCATTTTTTTGCCGCTATTCCTCATCGCTCTCGCCATTATTCCGGGAAAATTACCGACCCGGATTTTGATTGCCCTGATCTTTGGCGCCATCGCAGGGTTGTGGTTAGGTGAAACTGCCAATGTGATTCAGCCTGTTGGCAAAGCATTTATCCGGCTAATCAAAATGGTGGTGGTATTGTTGGTCTTTGCATCATTGTTGGTCGGAACTGCAAGCCTGGGAGATATCCGAAAATTGGGCAGAATAGGTTCAAAGGCGCTGATTTTTTTTGTGATTTCAACGTTAGCGGCAATTATCATAGGATTAAGTCTTGCAAATATTTTCCAGCCCGGCAAGGGATTAAGCGAATCTGCCAAAGCCGAGCTAATCCAAAATTACCAGCTTGAGGCGGCTCAAAAAGTTGATGTTGCCATCCAGCGTCCATCTGTGATAGATGTTTTTCTGGAGATCATTCCCGATAATCCGTTGCAGAGTATGGTCGATGGCAACATGCTGCAGGTCATCTTTTTCGCCATGTTTATCGGGGTGGCTATTTCTCTTTTGCCCAAACCAAAGATGACTCCGGTCATTAAGTTTTTCGAAGGGCTCAATGATATTATGATTAAGATTGTGGAGATTGTTATCAAGATTGCGCCATACGGTGTCTTCGCCTTACTTGCCGGGGTTATTGGACAGTTTGGGTTGGAGGTTCTTACCCTGCTCCTCAAATATACCATCATCACCATTATCGGTTTATTGATATTGTATTTCCTTTATCCCATCGTGATTTACCTGTTGACCCGCGTTCCCTTTTCGCAATTTTTAAAAGGAATCCTGCCGGCTCAGGGTGTTGCATTTTCAACCAGCTCCAGCGCCGCCGCTCTGCCGATAATGATTGAAAACTGTGAAGAGAATATTGGGGTCTCCAATAACATCGCCAGCTTTGTGTTGCCGCTGGGAACGACGATCAATATGGACGGTACGGCACTTTATCAGGGAGTGTCGGCGTTATTTATCGCTCAAGTGTTTGGCATTCAGTTAGGATTTGTGGATCAGTTGACTATTGTGCTTACCGCGCTATTAGCCTCAATTGGCACGGCCGGCGTTCCGGCTGCCGGAATGCTAATGCTGGTGATCGTGCTGAAACAGATCGGGATTCCACTGGAAGGTATTGCACTGATTTTAGGTGTAGAACGTATTCTTGACATGTTTCGCACCGTAGTGAATGTTTCCGGTGATGCTGCTTGTGCGGTTTATATTGCTTCTTCGGAAGGAGAGTTGAGTTCACCTGAGTTATCGGCTGCTGCGAAAGAATAATTCGGTTCCCCTGCTAGGGAAGAAGTTTTTCTAATTTGACGTCATCTATCCAATATTCAGCGGGTATATTCTGGTTTGGTTTTACAAAGGTAAAGTTTAGATAATATGCGTTTTCAAGAGAAGGTGAGGGCATCGTAAATTCTCTCTCAAAATAGGTCCAATCTGCCGGAATTTGAGGTCCTAGAACAATATTTTCCTCAAATACTGATGGTCCAGAATTATTGATCTTAAACCAAAACTCAAACCTGTAGTTTTCTTCCATTTCGTTATGTTTGTAATAAAAACTGAGTTTGTACTGTTCTCCGGCCTCAGCTCGTGAAGCTGGAATAACGTGCTTAATGCCCCATGAATAAACCCCCTGATCGGTTATTTCCAAACGGGTTTTAAATGAGTAGTTACCGGAATAGGCTCCTGAACTATCTATTGAAAATTTTGTTGGGGATCCCCATACATCCCAATTTACCGGCCATTGATTCTGAATAATTTCAAAATCACCATTTTCAACAACATTTTTAGGCAGCGTCGTTACAGAAACGATATTACTTCCGCCCAACTTGCCGAAGTCGTCCATTACATAAACTCTGTAATAATAAGTCGTGCTGGATTGAAAAGTCTTGTCCCAAAAAATGGTATCTGTCATTGATGTCGCTACGTGAATAAGGGTTCCGGTGGTTTCATCCAATCCTGAGCTGGTATGTCGGTAGAGCTTGTATTCCCTGAAATCAGGATCGATAGTACTCCTCCAGACAATCTTCAGGGAATCTTCTGTTATTTCCCTGATATCATAAAGATAGGGTGGATCGGGCAGTACCAGACTACTTAACACCATATTCTGATCGACTGCAATGTCCTTGTTAAGTCTTACATAAGATTGACCGGTTTCCTTTTCCACTACAAGCCGATGGTTTCCCTTTGGCACATTCAATATCTTAAAATAACCGTCGGCATCGGTTGAGATGGGGGAGCTTGTGACATTCTGGATGCTTACTTTTGCATTTGTAACGGGCTGGTTCTGGTAAACCACATTTCCAGAAACAGTGAATAGTTCACTTTTAGGTGCATTTGTTTCGTTCTTATTGCAGCTCAGAAAAATCATTATAAAGGCAAAGAATATGATGCTTTTCATTTAAACCTCTCTGAATTTAGATTCTCCTACTTAATCAACATCATCTTTTTTACCGCATGAAAACCGCCCATGCGGATTTGGTAAAAATAGATACCCGATGCCAAATCTTTAGCATTAAATGTTTTCTCATAATGACCTGCGGGCAACCGCTCATTGAGGAGGGTCGCCACCTCCCGTCCCTGAAGGTCATATACTTTAAGAACTACATGGGAATTCTTTCTGACATCAAATTCAATATTTGTAATAGGGTTAAATGGGTTAGGGTAGTTATTAAACAGTTGAGAATTGGTTGGGATAATCAGTGATGAATTATCGTCTATTCCAACGGGTCCTAAATTTTCATACCAGGTGATTTTATCATCTTGAGAAAAAGCCAGGAGAACATCTACATCCTCATCGCCATCGATGTCAAGGGCATACAACGAAACAGCGGGACCGGTGTTGGTAGTGATGCTATGCGAAGTAAAATTTTCCTCACCGTTGTTCTCGTACCAAGCGAACCTGTTATAGCAGGCTGAGAGAACATCTATATCCGTATCTCCATCAAGGTCAACAGCATAAACTGATTCGGCCTGCGGAGCATCGGTCGTTATCGTATGGGCAGTAAAACTCTCGTATCCATCATTCTCATACCATGCTATCTTAGCGTCACTCCAAGAAGCCGAGAGAACATCAATATCATTATCTCCATCAACATCAATGGCATAGACTGATCTTGCTACATTAGCGCTGTCGCTTATAATATAGGTGGTAAAATTCTCATCCCCATCATTCTCATACCAGGCAATTTTGTTGTCATGGTCAGAAGCGGAGAGCACGTCCACGTCACTATCCCCATCTAAATCAATAGCATAAACTGTATTAGCGCCATTGGCGTTGCTGGTGATCGTATGGGCAGTAAAAATCTCGTTGCCATCATTCTCATACCACGCGATTTTATCATCATATGAAGAAGCTGATAACACATCCATATCCCCATCTTCATCCATATCAATGGCATATACCGATAAGGCAAAATCAGCACTGGTGTTAATGGCGTGCTCAACAAAATTTTCGTTTCCGTCATTCTCATACCAGGCTATTTTGTCATCAAACTTGGAAGCAGAGACCACATCAATATCAGCATCCCCGTCAATGTCAATGGCATAAACCGAATTGGCACCATTAGCGTTGGTGGTAATGCTATGGAAACCAAAAACCTCGTTCCCATTATTCTCGTACCAGGCAATCCTATCATCCGCTCCAGACGCTGAGAGGACATCAATGTCATCATCGCCATCCATATCAATTGCATAAACTGATACCGGAAAATCAGCATTGGCATTGACTACACGCTCAGCAAAGTTCTCCTCCCCGTCATTTTCATACCAAGCGATTTTGTCGTCAAAAAAAGACGCGGAGAGTACATCAACATTCATATCTCCGTCTATGTCGATGGCATAGACGGATTCAGCCTGATTAGCATTATTGCTAATGGTATGAGTAGTAAAGTTCTCCTCCCCGTCATTTTCATACCAGGCTATCCTATCATCATACCAGGACGCCGAGAGGACGTCAACATCACTATCTCCGTCAACATCGATGGCATAAACTGATCTGGCCACATTAGCATTATCGGTTATGGTATGAGCGGTAAAATTCTCATTCCCATCATTCTCATACCATGCTATTTTATTGTCATTATTGGAAGCCGAGAGCACGTCAATATCAGCATCGCCATCCACATCAATCGCGAAAACCGAACTGGCTCCATCCGCGTTTGTGGTTATGGTATGAGCAGCAAAATTCTCATTTCCGTCATTCTCATACCATGCTATTTTATTATCATATAAAGAAGCTGATAACACATCCATATCGCCATCTACATCTACGTCGATGGCATAAACCGATGCCGGAAAACCAGCATTGGCATTGACAACACGTTCAGCAAAATTCTCATTTCCATCATTCTCATACCAGGCTATTTTATAATCAAATTGTGAAGCTGAAAGAACATCCATATCATTATCCCCGTCAATATCAATGGCATAGACTGATGCGGCTCCATTCGCATTGGTGGTGATTATGTGACCAGAAAAACTCTCATTTCCATCGTTCTCGTACCAAGCTATTTTATTATCATTATAAGAGGCCGAAAGAATATCGATGTCACCATCCCTGTCCATAGACGGAACTGGCCCTTTCGGCATTGGTAGTGACTGCATGCAAGGCAAAATTCTCATTTCCATCATTTTCGTACCAGGCAATTTTGTCATCATTCCACGACGCCGAAAGGATATCAATATCTCCATCATCGTCCATATCAATGGCATAGACTGCAATAGCCCCGTCAGCGCCTAGTGTTCCACCCGTAATTGTGTGCGATATAAATTGCAGCTGGGCACAAATTTTTGTGAAGGAAAATGAAATGATGAGGCTGATGGTAAGAAAAATACAGTGTTTTTTCATGACTCCCTCCATAGTTTTGGTCATGAAATAATTACAAGTATAATCTATTCAAAAACGATGCAAATGGCAAAACGTTTGAAAAATAGCATGCATCTTGTTGCTACCCCTTGTGGCTAAGTTGTTCAGTGCTTTCGGTGCGCTTCGGTGTTTATTTCTTCACTACTTGTCGAATTGCAGGCTCCCGCGCAATTTGAACCACAGCAATAATTACCAGTGCTGCGCCAATCCCTGTGCGCCAATCGGGAATTTCTCCCCAAAAGATAAGCCCAAACATGGTCGCAAAGATGATGCTGACATAGGAAACGTTGGTTGCCTTGGCTGCAGTCTCAAAGTGCAGGGATTTGGTTAGGAATATCTGCGCGATTTGGGTAGTGATTCCTATGGCTAATAAGACCAGCCATTCCATTCCTCTCGGCATTACAAAATTGTGAATTACCATGGGAATGGATAGTACGATTGAAACTGCGGGCAAATAGAGTATAATATTTAGCGGGTGATCGGTTTGGCGCAGCTTGCGCACCAGGTTGTAGGCCAGCCCGGAGAAGAATGCCCCCCCTAGTCCCAGCAAAGCAGGGAGGGTGTAAATGGAGTATCCGGGACGCACGATGAAAACGAGTCCTGCGAATGCGAGCAGGAAAAATATCCATTGTCCGGGTGAGCTGCGTTCCTTTAAAATAAAGATAGCGAGCAGCGCCGTGAATAGGGGACTGGTATATTGGATGGTTGTAGAATCAGAAATGGGTATCTGGGTTAATGTGAAATAAAATGCGGATAGCCCCCAGAATCCGGTGAAGCCCCGCAGCAACAACAATTTCTTGTTTCTCCCCCACAGAGGCAGATGAAGTCTCTTTATCATTACTGCGGTAATGACAAAGACGACGATACTTCTGAATAATACGATTTCCTGGGAAGGTAACCGGTCTCCGCCGACTTTCACGAATGCAGCCATCAGGCTGAAAAAGAAAGCTGCGGAAATCATGTACAGCGCGCCGCGCGAGAACTTCATACTATTAATTTCATATCAAAGCGGGGTAACATTGTGGCAGCGATTGATTTTTAAGCCGCGTAAATATTGTGACAGCGGGGTGGTTTTCCAAGAGCATTATGAAGGAGATGATGATTGGATCGAATGAGTCTTGTTGATCAGTTATGGATATTTATTCTGCTGAGTTCTATCCTGATAGAGCATTTTTCGTCCATGTGTGGGCATATTCGACTTCCCCTTCTCCATTTATAAATTGCATATGAAACTCATTGGCTGAAACGCGAAACCAGGCAAAGCCCAGATTGGTTTCGGCAAATATGGTTAACTCACCATAACGGGTATCACGGCTTTTGGCGCCGGTTCCGGAAATGATGTAGCAAACGCCATTTACAGGTCCCAAAAGCTGGCGATCATGGTCGTGGCCGGCGAGGTAGGTATCCACTTCGTATTTTTCAAGAAGGGGAAGAACCAAATCAATCATCCGCCTTTCATGGCCATGCTTGCCGTAGGAAAATACGGGGTGATGGCCGTAAACGATCTTCCACGTTGCGGTTGAAGCCTGAAGTTCACGCTCGAGCCATTCTAATTGCTCAACAGCATATTCGCTACTTTCTTTAATAACATACGTATCCAGAGCGAAAAACTGGATGGAGGACTGTGCATCAATCTTTTTTGAAAAGGTATAATAGTAATGCGGCATCCTCCACTTATCATTCTTCTGACTGTATTCCACCTGATAACGGGCATTACTATTGCGATGATCGTGATTGCCCAAGGAAGCATAAAAGGGCACGTTGAGGTAGGGAAGGTCATAGATTGACTCAAATTTGCGTTTCCACTGCGGGTCATTCACTGAAGAAACACCGCTATTGTAAATGTTGTCTCCGAGGGTGATTACGAAATCAAGGGAGTCTTCAGCTGCTTTTTCATTCATCAGGCGGGCAACATGTTTTTGACTGTTGTCGCCGGTGCCCTGATCGCCAATAGCAATGAAATAAACATAATTTACTCCCGGCATTTTATCCGGAATGGAAAATTCAGGAGCGGGTTTGTGATTTATGACGGTCGATTTTCCATCGAGACTGGATAAATTGCAGGTTAATGCAGAGTATCCAATCCAAATGAAAAAGACATAATGTGGGAGAGATTTGATAATTCGTTCATGCATAACAACATTTCTTTGACAGTCCATCTCCAAGGCATCTTCTCTTAGCTCTGGGAAAGCATGGTCGTCTTAAAACCATCTACTGAGTTACTCTTCTCCTGCGGTTGTAAATGAGGTCTCTACAAATGATATGTTTCCCTCTTCGGTCACAGTGCCGATTCCCAGCTGATATTCCACGCCCGGGAGCAGAAAACCATCAGGCACGGTAAATTTGGTTACCGACCCGGAGAGCTTTACCGTCAGGCTGAGGTCCAGTTCTTCCTGTTCAATATATAGGATGCATGCGGCCAGTTTCTTGACTGGCGTCCAGGCGATTTCCAAATCATTGACATCTATCTCCTCTGCATCCTCCTTGGGATTAAGAAAGTTAGCCGGGGCAGGTAATTGGTGATTTAGTGTGGACTCACCCCGGAATTTGTCTCCGGCAGAGGTGGCCCCGGTAAAGGTGTACACTCCCTCCGGGTAGGCCGATTTTAGACTTTCGACATCTCCCGGTTCAGGGGATTCAAAACGGAACTGCCGGATCCCCAATGTGGAGCTTTCCGGAGCTGTAAAATCGATAACGGTGCGGCCATCCGGAGAAACCACGGTGAGCTTCGCCAGCCCCTCATCGCCACCTTTGGCCTCGAATATGACTTCCACATCCCCATCTGTGGCATTTTGTTCGAAGTGAACCCTCGCAACACCGAAGGGTTTTTCGCCTTTTGCAAGTGCCGGGCTAAAAAATCCCCAAAAGATTACTATGCTGACAAAAATCTGGATTTGTTTTTTCATTTCGACCCTACTGGTTTTGCTTCGACAGAATCTGTTTGTTTCGTCGCTATGAATCCATGCCTGGTTAAAAGTAAATTCGCATCCTGAATAAGCCCTATTCCCTGAGCGTAGGTTTTATATTCCTTTTCAAAGAAATTGAGAGCGGTGCCTTCTTTTGTTTTAAGGCATTTGGCGAACTGTCCCGCTGGAGTCTCGAGTTTTTCATTAAGATTAACGATCTCCGCCCGGTCCATTGCAACACCTTTGGCGACCTCCTGGTAGTACTTCATGCCAACCTTCGGCTCGCCTGGCATGATCAGACCCGGTTTGGCGCCGTTTTCACCGGCAAGCCAGGCGCCTTTATGATTGGCCACTTTTCCACCTTTGTACATATCAACTTCTTCGCCAAAGTAGAAGACGTCCTTTGTTTTTTCACAGATAGCGAAGAAGTTTCGCGAAACTTCCTTTAGCTGGTCATTTTTCCATTCCCGCTCCTCAACAACACGAGTCATGATCCCGTCCACCTGCCTCATTTCATCAAGAACCGTTATAACTAATCTTTCATAATTCTTCCCGAATACGCCCGTTTTTCCCTCCAGAACCATCTGAAATCCCGGCTCGAGAATGAAGTACTGATTTCGTCCTGTCGGCACTAGGGTTCGCTCCGACAGGCTAAAATCCTCCTGCCACGAAGATTGGCCAATACAACCAGATACAGAAATAGATAGAATCACCACAACCGTCAGCAGCGCATGAATGGTCTTGATCATATAGTTCTCCTTAATGTTACACCGGGCCCCAATTTGGTATCAACTTATCCGGTATCCAAGCATAGATTTTGCTTTTCAAAAAGCCAGTATTGCATTCAATCTCAGGCGCGATAAGTAGTCATTATCGACAGATGGATCGACTTTATTATAGCGATAATAATAGTACGTCAAATTCAGCGTTGTTTTTTCGAGCGGCACGAAATCAATCGCTATAGTATGCTGCTCATAATTAGTAGCGATGGTCGTGTTATCGTGCGAGAATGCCGCCAGGACAGCGTCCGTTTCCGATTTGGCGTAACCATATTGAAAGCGAAAGTCATTCTTCTTCGATGCTTTTCCCAGAAAGAAGTCCACTGCGAAGGCCTGATCCTCGTTAGCCTTGGCGCCATTATTCTTTACAAAGTTTGCCACAATCTTAAGGGGGAAACGCTCACTCATCCCAGGATATTCAATTATTGCAATCACGTCAATCAAATTGAAATCAGACAAATATATTAGATTGCTGTCAGCATCAAAGGTCAGGTAATTGCTTCGGGTATCTCCGGCATCGGCATCGGTCAAACTCTTTATCGTATAATCATAATAGCCGCCTGCCACCGTCAAACTCCAATCGGGATTCGGTCGGATGGATAACCGTGCCTGACCACCCCACATGTAGCTATCCGGGTTAATGGTTTGTTCGTCAACCACATAATAAATCCCGGTGAACTTTGGCATAATCTGTTCTGATCCGGGGAGGGTAATGCTTCCAGCAACGCCCTGAGGATTCACATCCCCGTCCCAGACCAAATCAGTTCCAAGAAAAGGATTACCGAATTTACCTCCAGTGAGAAACAGGTTCTTGTATAAGACCTCCATGTAGAGTTTATCCAGACTGACGGTGAGGTCGTTCACAAAATCGCCCAGGGTAACATCGGCGGTGTTGGGGTCATCAGCAGAACCGGTTGCCAGCCTTGAGCCAAATTTTATATAATCGTTGATCTGCTTGTTCATCCCAAGCCGGAAGCGTACAACCTCACGGTATCTGGGATTCAGGATAGTTGGGTTGGAGGTGGGCTGCTGCTTGGTAGTCATTTCAAAACGCAGCCGGAAATCACCGGAGAAATTTAATGCATTGTCTTGCGCCCAGAGCGAAGACGTTGCCACAAACAGCATCAAGTATAATAACAGGCCAACGCCCATTGATATTAGCGGATTACAATAATTCGTTGAGTTCTGACAATCTTCTTTATCATTTTTCATATTTCAAGCTCCTTGAGGTTTTAGGGCGGAGATAATTTGCAAGATGATGATGAGACCCAGTCCCACCATCATCCGCAATTCCATTTAATGTTCATAATTCCTTTTATCCCTGTTGTAACCCCTGCGTATCATTTTTTGCCTTGGCAAACCGCAGATATAAGCTGGGCACAACGAAAAGGTTAAGCAATGTCGAAGTAATTAGACCGCCCAGAATGACAATAGCCATGGGGTGCTCAATCTCATTGCCGGGGATAGCGCCGGCGATAACCAGCGGCACCAGTGCTAGCCCGGTTGTTGTCGCAGTCATCAAAATTGGCGCCAAGCGTTCTTGCGCTCCGCGCAGCACCAGTGAGGGGGCAAATTTTTCACCTTCATATTGCTCCAGATGCTGAAAATGATTGATCATTAAAATTCCGTTGCGCGCCGAAATACCCAGCACCGTCAGGAATCCCACCAGGGATCCAAGCGATATGATGCCGTCACCAAGATAGGCTGCCAGCACACCGCCCACCAATGCCGAGGGCAGCAGCACGAATGAAATGGTAGCGAGCCGTGCGCTTCTGAACGAGGTGTGAAGCAAAAGGAAAATTGCGATTCCAGCGATAATGGCAAAGATGAGCATTCTCCGCTGAACTGCCAGCCGCTCCGTATACTCGCCTAACAGCACCGGGAAATACTCCCGCGGAAAGTCAACTTCTGTCAGGGCTGCTTCGACCTCGGCGTAAACCTCACCCAACGGGCGTCCGCGGACGTTGGCGTCAACATCCATGCGGCGCATGAGGTCCTCACGCTGGACGGCATTTGGTGTTGGAGCGATGCGCACGTCCGCCACTTCCTCCAAACGAACATGACCACCGCCGGGGATGTCGATGAGAAGATTTCGAATGTCGCTTAGACTATTGCGCGCTTCCGGTATGCTCCACACGTTTACGTCGTAGGTGCGGTTGGCAATGTGAATGTCGCCAGCCTCTTCCAGAGCTACCAAAGTGGTGGCCGTCCGGCGAACATCGCCGGGTTTAACGCCATATTTTTGCGCTCTAGCCAAATCGACCTTGACTTGAATCTGAGGTATCTTTTCTATAAATGACATGTGTAAATCAATAATGCCCTCAATTTTGGACAACGCGTCTTTCACTTCCGATGCCTTTTGGGTGAGGACATCGAGGTCGCGGCCATAGATACGCACCACAATCGCATCGGAGGACCCGGTTAACACTTCCCGGATGCGCTCTTTCAAATAGGTCTGTACATCACGGTAAAGCCCCGGGTAGCCGTCAACAGTTTCTTGAATTTTTCGAACCGTCTCGTCATAATCCACCGCAGGATCGACGCTGATCCAGTTCTCACCGAAATACATCCCGACCACTTCATCCATGATCAGGGCTTGCCCGATGTGGGCGCCGAAATTGCGCACGCCGGGGATTTGGCGCAGCTCCTTGCTGGCCTGAATGGTAATGCGGTTCATCTCCGGCCAGGAGGTGCCCGGCTTGGTCAGCCAGTGCATTAGGAAGTCCCGTTCCTTGAAGTCAGGCAACAGGGACTGGCCCAGCCGGGGCCATATCATTACGCCGGCCAATGCGATGACGCCGACTGTGACATAAGCGGTAAGCGGTTTGTTGACGATTTTCCCCAGTAGTACATTGTAGCCGCGATGCAGCATCCGGGTAAGCGGGGACTCGCGGTGCTCCAGCGGCACATTGCGCAGCAGAATAAAGCTCATCGCCGGAGTGACGGTCAGGGCAACTACTAAAGAAGCCACCAATGCCAGGGCATATGAAAGAGCAAGCGGTTGAAAAAATGCACCGGAAAGACCTTCCATGACAAATACGGGCAGCAAGGCAATTACAATGATCATAGTGGCATAGATGATGGCGTTTCGCACCTCCATCGAAGCTTCGAGAATTATCGTTGCCGTTGACTTTTTACTGCCCTCCTTGCGAGCTTGACGCAGACGCCGCACGATATTTTCAACATCTACAATTGCGTCGTCGACTACCGCTCCCAGCGCGATCACCAGCCCTGCCAAAACCATCGTATTCATTGTAGCGCCACGCAGGAAGAGCACCATCATTGCTGATATTAGGGACAAGGGGATGGCGGTACAGCTAATCACGGCAGTACGCCACTCGTAAAGAAAAGCAAAAAGGATCAGAACGACCAGAATAGCAGCGATAAACAGGGCATTGGTAAGATTTCCGATGGCCGTCTCGATGAAGGTGGCAGGACGGAAAATTTCGGAGTCAATCTCCACATCGGAGAGACCGGGGCGCAACGTCTCTAGCGCCGCCTCCACGTCCTTGGTCACCTGCAGGGTATTGCCCCAGGGAAATTTTTCCACGATGAGCAGCAGACCGGGACCATCGTTAACGATAGCATCGCCAACCATAGGTTGATGATCTACAACCACCTGAGCCACATCCTTCAGAAGCAGTTGCTTGCCATTCCTTTCTGCAAGCGGTACGTTGGCCAGGGCATCCGGGGTGACTTCATCATACTTACGCACCAGGGGCAGAACGTGCCTGACCTGCAGCCGTTGATTGGGCGTCTCGACCCAGCCACCGCTGCCAATAAGGTGCCCTTCCAAAAATTGAAACATACCCACATCCAGGGCCTCAGACGTTGCCTCCATGACGTCTTTTAGGGTGACTTTATGTTTTTGCATTAACTCCGGCACCACGTTCACATTTAGCATTTCCAGCCGTTCCCCCCAGATGGCCACGTTTGCCACACCGGGGACGCGCAGCAGGCGCTGCCGGATAGTCCAATAGGTGATCATGGACAAATCAATCACGGACCGGGTCTTTGAGGAAATCCCGATCTTCATCATCCGGCTGGTTGAGGAAAGGGGCGGCAGCATAATCGGTGGTGCAGCCCAGTTGGGCAATGTCGGCACTACTGTTTGAACACGCTCGTGTACCATTTGCCGGGCGAGGAACAGGTCAGTCCCCGCCTTGAAATACATTTTGATTGCTGATAGCTGGGGAACCGATTTGGAGCGCATAACATCCAACCCCGGTACACCTTCGAGCACTTGCTCTAGGGGAATGGTGACCAAAGATTCCACTTCCTCGGGAGAAAGCCCCAGGCTGATGGTCTGAACCTCCACCATCGGCGGTGCGAACTCCGGAAAGACGTCCACCGGCATTTTGTTTAGCTGCCTGATGCCGAAATACATTAGTCCCGCCGCCACAGCAAGCACTAAGTAACGAAACTTCAGGCTCGATGCAACAATCCATCGCATCATTTTGGGACCTCCTTGCTTTTTATTTGTTCATGTTATGCTGTCTTATTTAATTTTCTGACTTTCAAACCCGATAAAGGTGTCCTTCTTAACGAAGAGCGCACGACGTCAATGATAATGAAAATAGAGCTCATTAACCCCCGTGGTAAGAACCCCTTCTCGAGGTCGGTTAATGTCCGATTTTGAATTCGGCACCGTATAATTCAGCCACACCAACCGATGCGACCACCGTACCGACAGGCGGACCGTCGTTCAGAACCGCCAGATCACCTTCAACAAAGTCCACGTCAACCTTGTGTCTGACGAAGGTTCGGGGTTCGGGACTGGTGTATACCCACGTTTGGCCATTTATATCGTAAATCAGTGAAGAATAGGGAACGACCATCCGAGATGAAGCCGATCCCGTCACCCTGGATTCACGTACCTGATCTGTTTTGAGATCGAGCCGTTCTATGGCTTTTTCTGTCAAAATCACCCGGCTGAGATCCGATCCCTCAATTTTTACGATTTCGGCAGGATGCTCAACCTCGTGCATTTCGGAATGTTTTTGGCAAGCGGTAATTTGCAGACCGGCAATAACCAGCACCGCTACCAGCCATCGATTATTGTATCGCATCGCTTTCTCCTGTATGTTTATTTATTCCTTATATAATTTCTATCCGGTTAACAAATGTTTCTTCTCGTTCTAATTAATAATGCCTCTATGCTTCAGTTTATGCTTCAAAAACTACATCGTCCGGAGAAAGTCCAAGTTCCGGTTCGCGGGCGGCGCCAAAAAGCAAGTATATGACCGGCACCCCGACCAAAGTATACAGTGTGGTTGTAACCAGACCACCCAAGACGACAATTGCCATAGGGTTCAGGATTTCAAGACCGGCAATGTTGCCAAAAAGGGCCAACGGTAAAAATGCCAGCGCTGTCGTTATTGCAGTCATCAGGATCGGCGCAGACCGTTCCAGAGTGGCTTGCGCAATCATTTCCGGACTGAATCCTTTTCCATCAGGCTCCTCGAGATTCCGATAGCATCTAATCAATGTCATGGTATTGCGCACTGCGATCCCAAACACCACAAAGAATCCAACAGTGGAGCCGAATGAGAGCAGGCCGCCAGTGGTTAAGAATATTGCCAGTACACCGCCTACTAAAGCCGTTGATAAGGTCAATAAGACGATTGTGGCCAGGCGCCAGCTTCTAAAGGATACCTGCAGAAGCAGGAAAATCCCTATCAAAGCGGCAATCGCGAAAGCGATTACGCGCTGTCTGGCCGCATGCGCTTCCGCATACTCACCCAATAGCTCTGCGCGGTACTCCAGCGGAAAGTCAATTTTCTGGATGCCTTGTTTAATATCAGCCGCCACTGCAGCGAGATCGCGTCCATGTACTTGGGCAGTAACATCCATTCTCCGTGCGACAGCATCCCGGTGAATGACCGTTGCTGAGGGCACGATGCGCACATCGGCAACTTCCTTCAAACGCACGTGACCGCCATCGGGCCTGTCAATAAGAAGGTTTTGGATATTGTCAATACTGTGCCGGGTTTCGGGTGTACCCCACACTACCACATTGAATACTTTCTGTTCCTCAAAAAGGGAGCCAGCTACAATGCCTGAGACCAGGGTGGTAGCTGCCCGTCGTACATCACCCGGTTTGAGATGGTAGCGTTTGGCCTTTTCAATATCTACTTCAATTTCCAAGGTCGGCATTTCCTCAGGATATTGGACTTTTGCATCAGCAATACCGCTGATCCCAGTCAGGGTCAGTTGGACCTCGTCCGCTTTTTTGCGGATAATATCCATGTTTTCGCCATAAACGCGCACGATGAGAGATTCGCCGGTTCCGGTCAGCTCCTCCCGGAGTTTTGCTTGCATATAAGTCATAACTTCCGGAGAAAGGCCAGGGTAGCCAGCTACCGCCTGCTTTAGCGCAGCTACGGTCGCTTCATAATCAGCCGAAGGATCGATGCTAACCCCAAGTTCACCGGAATTGATATTGGTACGCTTATCGGACATGATGGCGCGTCCCACATGGGCGCTGACATTGCTGACGCCAGGGATGTTCCGCAATTCATGGCTGACCAGGGTTACGATACGGCTCATTGCCGGGTGGGAAGCGCTGGAACTGCCTTCCAGGCGAACCACCAGATCTGTTTCTTTAAAGTCTGGAAGCAAGGACTCTTGCCGCATTAATGGTGCGAAAATGAAGCCGACAAGCATCACCGCAATGACACCAGACAATGCCACGCGCGGTACACGGGCAGTCCACCCAAAAAGTGCCTGATAGATTCTCTGGAGCATGCTAGTGATTGGAGAATCACCCGACTGAAGTGATTTCTTGTTCCTTAACAAAAATAGGCTCATCGCGGGCGTGACGGTCAGTGCGACCAACATGGATACGAGCAGTGCCAGTGCATAGGAGACGGCGAGCGGCTGGAAAAATGCGCCCGACAGAGCCTCAATAAAGAAGATCGGCATCACGGCCAACACCATAATTAGCGTTGCGTAAATGATCGGGCTGCGCATCTCAACCACGGCTTCATAAATAATAGCCGATGCAGATTTTTTGCTACCCTCATCACGAGCTTTGCGAAGACACCGCATGATATTGTCTATGTCAATAATCGCATCGTCAATGATTGCACCAAGGGCTAGCGTGAGCCCGGCAATAATCATCATATTGATTGGAACTGCTCTTAGGTATAGTACGATACCGGCTGCGATCACAGATAATAAAACGGCCACGGTACCGATTAGCGCCGTGCGCCAATTGAAAAGAAAAGCAAAAAGAGCCACAATCATAAGAATGGTGCCGATTAGGACGGCTATAGAGAGATTGCCAAGCCCCAACTCTATAAATGTTGCCGGTCGAAACAGGGTGGGGTCTATTCTCATGCCCGAAAGAGCGGGCTGCAAATCTACCAGAGCTTCTTCCACATCTTGGGTCACTTCCGTTGTATTGGCCCAGGGAAATTTCTCAATAACCAGCATCAGTGAGGGAGCTTCCTTAATGATTGCGTCACCAATGAGCGGTTGATGATCTTCTACTACCGTTGCAACGCCTCCCAGGCGCT